>Ga0302251_1000143_pt1 | contig 82958 bp, 61 predicted proteins | sample AAG_RA_Gln_MG_FD_193534 | JGI IMG/M metagenome (GOLD analysis project Ga0302251, IMG submission 193534) | Enriched activated sludge microbial communities from anaerobic digester in WTTP, New Holstein, Wisconsin, United States - AAG_RA_Gln | ecosystem: Engineered > Bioreactor > Anaerobic >... | reverse complement strand
GGAGCAGAAAGTACCTGCTCTCCTCTATCGTCATGAACAACGCGCTCAAAGAGCCCGTGTTGCATTTCACAAACAACGATTTGTTCATCCACAGGCTGGGAGAGAGCGTCAGCACCGTGGAACTGCTCGAGAGCAGAGACGTGATAGACGAGTGGCTGGGGGGGAATAGATGAAGGAATTCGGAGAGAGGCTTAAGAAGATCATGGTAGAGAAAGGGGTCACGGGCCTTGAGCTGTCTCAGAGGCTCGAGGTGATGCCCTCGACGATAATAAACTACACGACGGGCAAGCGCTTCCCAGGATACTACTGCCTGAGAAAGCTGGCACAGGTACTGGGGGTGTCGGCCGATTACATGCTGGGCCTGAGAGAGAGCGACTGGGAGAATGCGCGGACCGGATTCATTCCAGACGATTTTCTGAGCGAGTTGATATCGCTCGCGCAGGAGTGCGCCAGAAAGCCCGAAACAGCGGAAGTCGGAGAAAAGCTGTACAGGCTGGCGCTTAAGGAAAAAGAAGGCCTCGAAAGGGAAAAGCTCCTCCCACTCGCGGCCCTGGCCATGTTCTTCTCCGACCACGAAAGCTGCTACGAACTGCTGGGGATCTACAAAAAGAAAGTAAGCAAGGTCGCCTGAGAGACTTTACAGATTCGAGAAACCACACCGGCCGGAGGATCGAACCCTCCGGCTTTTCTGGACTTTCGTATGAGAGTGCATCAGAGATCGCCATTCTAACGAGGAAACCTCTTATAGGATCGGGATGATAGCTTTTTTCTCAAATGCCGGGCTTATGGTTCGGCATTTTGTTATTATATCCTTCTTAGGCTTGCTGTGCTTTATAGCGGGATTTGCTTGAAAAACACATTATCGCTTTGGAAAATGGTAGAGATAATGATATTATATCAATAAGATAATCTATTAATAGTTTTGGATGTTATTTTTATTTAAAAGGAGGTGTGTTTATTGAGATTCCAAATTATGTTGTCGGGAAGATCGGAGATTATTTCTCTCCCGCTGGATTACCGCTCCGGCTTCATTCATTTCTTCAAGAAGCTGGCGGAATCTTCGGGAATGATGGACATGCTCTATGCCCGGAAGAGTTATAAGCGGTTTTCTTTTTCGGTAAGGCTCGGTAGTGAAATGAGGATCGAAGGGGAAAGGCTTGAAGCGAAACTTCCAGCTGTGGTTACTTTCTCAACTGGAGACCTGAGCGTCTTCAATTCGTTTCTCGGGTCTGCGACAAAGTTCTGGAGCTGGGAAGAGCCTTTGAACATTTTCTCCAACACGCTTTTCATTAGCGGCATTAATGTACAGCGACCTTTCCTAGTAAATAAGTCCTTTTTGAAATGCAAAAGCTACACGCATATCACTTTACGGAACCCTGAAAATCCCATCCTGTCACTTTCTACAAAAGACGTGGGGAAATTCAATCTCTCGCTGAGTAGCTATATGAAAGAGAAGTTCACGGCATTCACGGGCAGGATTCCGGAAGGCGAATTGTCTTTTGAAGCAGGAGGCGGCGAGTTCGAGCTAGTAAGGCATTACAACGGCTTTGTAGGTGGCTACCGGGGAGTTTTCGCCCTAAGTGGCCCTCCTGATTTGCTCCAGTTTGCTTACGATTACGGATTGGGGCACAGAACGGGCCAGGGGTTCGGGCTGTTCTCGGCGGAGGGGTGATAAGATGGTATTCTATCCGTCGGACTGGCTTTACAACGCTTCTGTGATCGGATTGGCAGATGCCATCGCTGATTACTTCGAGGAGTCGGATGTCAGCTTCAACGGCAATGGAACGATTACAATAGCCGACAGCTTCCTGAGCCATCTTTTCAAAAACCTGAAAGAGGTAAAAGGTGATCTTCCTCCGAAACTGCCGGTGTCGCCTTCCAGCAGAGAAAGCGCGAATTTTGCCTCGCGCATCCCGCTTATGGCGTGGCTCTTTTTGAGAAGAGCCGCCGATCATATTAAAGAGGGGAACGCTTTCAAAAAGGAAAGGGAGAAAATGGAAGCCACCGATCTGAAAGATCCGCTCTCGGTATTCAATGCCATAAGGCCGAAATATTTCTTCAAGGACGGGCCGTTCGTGAATGCTATCGGCGCCGGGACGAAGGATGTTGCGGCTAGAGTGGCCGAACTTTTCGGCTTCCCTGAAGAGCTAGAAGAATATAGCCTTCATTGCAGCTTTTGTGGCAATTCTTTCAGAGTGCCAAAGGAAAAACGGAGGCTTTTCATCGACAACATATTCGTAGGCTATGCGGGCGCCTCCGCAAAAGAGTTCCCTAACGCTTACTGGGATTTCAAGCCATCGACACCTATCTGCCCGGCCTGCAGCGTGGCAATATTCTTTCACATCTTCGCGCTCCAGCAGTCTCCAGACAGGCAGTTCTTCTTCGTAAACTCGCCATCCTTCGCGCTTTCCAGGGAACTCATGAGGCAAATGGGAATATTCAGCAAAAAGCCTGACGGTGTATTCTTCAGAAACATCGTGGATAGGCTGACGAAAATCGCTGCAATCCAGACAGGCTGGGGGAGCATGGGGATAGAGATATACAGAATAGTCGGAGACCCGCCGGGCAAGTATCAGGAAGTGAAAGTCACGAAGATAAGCCATGCAATCGTTGACAAATTAACGGCCTCTCCATCGATCGGAGGGTATCTACGATCGATAAATTCGACCGGACTGTACGAAGCCTTTATTGCCGAGGACTATGGAAAACTATTCCAGCTTCTGTACCTGGCCAACAAGCATAATGCGACCGGGGCAAAATCCAGCGCAATAGAAATCGAACGGCTCGTGGGGAGAACAGATTTTCGAGCGATCAATGCAATGGCGAGTTGCCTGCCAGATTTGCTGTACGAAGGGATGGGATATGGAGGTGAAGAGATGGAACTGAAAAGGATACGGTCGGAAACCAGGGAAATTTTCAATAGCAGGGCTGTAAGAGCAAGCCAAGATGGAGGCGAGGACAGACTTTTATCTTCTATCGGAAGGATAGCTTACCAGCTAATCGAAAAGACAAGGCTGGGAAACAGACTCGAGGCCAACTACCTTCTCACACGGACCTTCACGGCCAACGGTGAGCCTCTTCCGAAAAGCCTGTGGGAAATCATAGCAACAGGCTCGGAGGAAGAGTTTAAGCTCGGGGTGTACGCGTTTATAGATACGGTCGCCGGAATATTGAAAGAAACGGAGAGCCAAAAAGTAAAGGAGGAAGGGAAATGAACGACATGAAAGGCATTACCGGAACAGTAATTTTCGAGTCTTCCGCACTGAACAGGGACCAGAGCGTCGGCAATATCACGACTCTCAAAAAGCTGAGTGTCGGGACGGATTCATTCGTCTTCCTGAGCAGGCCGTGGGTCACCAATAAACTTTTCTCGACGCTCGCCGAAATTTATCCCGATAGCTGGAAACCCGGCGAGCTAACCTCTAGCAAGGGCGTAATACAACACAGGCTACTGGATACGCAGGACAGAGAGCTGAAAATCTTCCAGGACATAGTCAGGAACGCAGAGCTGGATGCTTTCGGATATATGAGCACAGCCGCAAAAACTAAGAAAAGAGGAAAAGACACTCAAAAGGAGGAGGAAGGTCCTCAGGAAGAAGAGAAAAGCTCATCCACCACGCTTTCGCGAAAAGCCGCCGTTTCTCTTACGAAGGCGATCGCTCTGTATCCCTGGAGGGGCGATATGTCTTTCTACGCCAATCACGCTTTTGTGAGCAGGATGAACGCCAGTGCTGATAGAACGGCCGGAAAACTGGAAACCCCGAACCCTTATTCCCGCGAAGAGGATTACAATCTTTTCAAATTCTCCTTCACTATCGATCTCACCAGGTTTGGGAAAGATCTCTGGGTTTTCGACGAAGCTACCATGAAAAAGCTTTCCGGCAATCTGAAGGAATTTGAGGAAGAAATAGAGAAAGCCAGCGGGAAGGTGCTCTGCGATACAAACGCCGGATCAATCTCTTTCGAGCTCTCCCGGGAGAAGAAAATAGAAAGGGTCATACAGATACTGGATGTCATTAAAAACGGGCTTCTCGCCCAGTGCGCTGGGGAGAATTACGGCATACTCCCCTCTTTCATGATAGTGGCCGGCCTAAAGGCACCGGTCCCACTCTTCCATCCGGACATCTATTTCGACAAGCGTAGTGGTGAACTTTCCTTTTCCTCGCTTTCGAGAACGGTAGCCCAAAACGACTACATAATACGCAAAAACGGAACCACTCTTGTTCACGCCTCAGGGAAAGAGAAAATGACCGGCTGGAAAGCGGAAGGTTCGATAGAGGACTGGAAAGAATTCAAAGATAAGTTGATAGAGTGTATGTGAGGGGTGCGTTAATGAGAGCCCTAAAGATAAAGGTATGGCAGGATTCTGCGCATTTTAGGGTCCCGCATACCACAAGGACACTGCAGACGCTTCCGGTGCCCATGTTTTCGACCGCGCTTGGTTTTCTATGCACCCCGCTCGGCGAAGATGGAAGAAAGCGCCTTCTGGAAGGCATCCAGCTCGCCATATATTCGAGACACACGGCAGGGTTTGAAGACAGAATCTGGCACAGGAATATGTCGATAAAGCAGCACTTGGGAAGGTTTGGCAGTAGAGAATCACGTCTTGCCGACAACCGGGCCGAGCATCCGGGAGGCCAGAGCCCCGTGACAATCGAGAGGCTACATGATGTCACAACTGTCATATACGCCATATGCGATGCCGGTGTTATGTCGGAACTTGAAAGAATCTTTTCCGACGGAAGCATGTCGCTCTCCCTGGGACTAGCCGAAGACACCGTTCTTGTAAGGGAGGCGCGGGTGATGGATTTTGGAAACGACCCCGAACCGTTCCACGGAAAGGTCGATTTCTTCTCATGGCTTCCAGAAAGAAACGACGGCAAGGGCTTACCTTCAAACTATGGCGAGTTTTTTTCGCGCATCCCCGGCAATACGAAGCTTGTGAGCTCCAGATACAGCATCGTCAATGTCGGCGGCGTGGCAGTAAGGGATTTCACATACTCCCGGTGCAAGCTCTTCAGCCCCCGGGGGCTGCCTGTAAGTTTTACCGAGCAGTACAGCTTTTACATCGACCATGCCGAAAAGATCCCGCTCTGGTTCGCCGTTCAAGGGGAGGTGGCACAGTGAAAGCGGAAGAGTTTATGGCAAAGTCTTCTCCCGCAATAAGCCTTATAGATCACAGCAGGGATGTAGAAAGGGTCGCAGGTGGCCTCGGCGAGCCCGCGCTCAAGCTTTTATCTTTGCTTCATGATGTAGGAAAGGTCTCGCCATCTTTTCAGAGAAAGCTGGGCAATGAACGGTTCTCGGAAAAAGATCCGCACTTTCAGCTGGACGTGCCGCACAACATACTCTCGCTGTTCTATATAGACAAATGCAGGCTATACGAATCATTTGCGCAGGATAGCCGCGTGATACTCTCCGCAATCGCCTTCCATCATTACAGGGAAAGCATGAGCCAGTATTTGTTAAGGCCTGAAAAACTGGCAGTTGCTGCTGGGGAAATGAAAACTCACACGGCGGAGATAAGTGAAGCCCTATCCGGTTTGGACAGAGAACTTGGCCTTGGCGGGCTCTTGAAACTCGACTTGCAGATGGTTGAAGGTATAATCGGTGGGGCTTCCTTGCTGGATATGGATATACTAATCCCCCCTTACAGGCTGGATTTCTCGATCATAAGGCAGATTAAATCCACCGGGGCGATCCGCAGATTGGTCACACTCTCTGGTCTCTTGAAGTATTCGGACCACCTGGCCTCTTTCCTCGAAGATGCCGGACAGAGGGATTTCAAGATCCCCAAGCCCCTGGACAGATATCCGGCCGTTCTCTCGTATATGAGAAACTCGGGAATCTCCGACAGCGACAACTGGCAGAAACGGAAAATGACAACCGGGAATACTATATTGCTCGCAGGAACCGGCAGCGGGAAGAGCCTCTTTGCGCTCATGTGGGCCGACGACAGGCAAATGATTTTCACTCTTCCTCTAAGGGCGGCGGTTAATGCCATGTACGGAGATGTGTCCAGTATTTTCGGGAGCGATGCTACCGGGCTTCTACACTCTGACGCCGATCTGCAGACAGACCGAAATGACGAAGAGCTGAACGGGTTCACGCTCGATCTGGCAAAGCAACTTTCCCTACCAAACATAATCACCACCGGGGATCAAATATTCCCTTCGGCCTTGAAGTACCCGGGATACGACAGGATCTACGCCATAGCCTCCAGAAGCGCGGTAGTAATAGATGAGGTTCAGGCTTACAGTCCCGTCGCATCGGCCATGGTCGTAAAGCTGCTGGAAGACATATCCGCCATGGGCGGGAAATTCCTTCTCATGACCGCCACACTCCCGCTTCATATAAAAGAAGAAATAGAGACAAGGTGTGCGCTGAACGGCGGTTTTGAATTCGTTGACATGTACGACGAGCTCTTCAGGGGTATCAGGAAGCACAGGGTAGCGGTCGTTGGAAGGACGCTGGCAGAATCTGTGCCGGAGATCCTGGCTCGCCTGGGCGAAGGGAAAAAGGTCCTAGTAATAGCCAACACAGTCAAGCGAGCACAGGAGATATATCAAAAGCTCAAGGACAAAAATGGCAACGTAAAAGAAAGCATTAGGCTTCTTCATTCAAGGCTGACTCTGGAAGACAGGATGGATAAGGAAAAAGAGGTTCTGGAAAAATTCCCCAACAGCCTGGAAGGCGAGCCGGGAATACTCGTCTCCACACAGGTGGTCGAGGCCTCGCTCAACATATCTTTCGACTATCTATACACCGACATATCTCCAATAGATAGCCTTGTACAGAGGATGGGGAGAGTCCTCCGGCACATACGCGAACCATTTGAGTACGAAGGCAATGCCAATGTGATTATTCACGTGGCTCAGGATAAGAGAAAGATAACAAACTCCGAAGTCTATAACGATAGCCTGGTGGAATCTACCCTAAAGGCTATGGAGAAATTGGCCGGAGCGGGTGATTTTATGCCCGCGCCTGGTGGAATGTACACGATTGAAGAGCCCCTATCCGAAGGAGACAAAAAAAAGCTGATCGAAACGGTTTTCTCAGACATGGAAGGGAGCGACTATCTAAACGAATTTGAAGAAGCGCTAAAGGTTCTGGAGAGCGGCTGGATGTCGGACAGGAAAGAAGACGCCCGGCGAATCTTCAGAGATATTTCTCAGACCGCTGTTATCCCGGAAGCCCGTTTGAGCGAAGCTGTGAAGTCGATAAGAGAAATGATAGGAATGGCTGACTGGAAAGGGTTCAAGAAAGGTATAGTAGCGAAATTCGTGGTGAATGTGAGCCAGAACTCCCTCTGGAAAAGGGAAAAAACGGAATTGGCAAAGCTGCTGGAATACAACTTTGAGATAAGCGACAGAAAGCTGCTCCGTTATGCTAAAGGGATATACGTTGTAAAAGGTTTTACATACGACAGAGAGCTCGGCTTGAAATAATGGCTGTGGTCTTTGACAATTCCGTCGGCCTGTAAAGAGGGCAAAACGCCGGGGGATCGACGCAACGGCTGGTTTCATTTTGCAGAGCCATGTTGCGCAATCACACTTCCGGGATAAGTACGTTGAAGCTTTGCCTGTCTATGCAAATAAAGCGGGGTCGACAAAATAATACGCAGCATTCCTCTGAAAAGCCTTTGCGAGGGGCAATATAGTTGATTATGCGGTAATTGCTAAAACCAGCGGTTCATAAGCTTTTTGTTAGAATAATAGTAAATGGGTTTCGAATCAACCAAAGAGGGATATAAACAATAGTTAGATTTGGGAACTGTTTATGTAACGTCTAGTTTCGAATCAACCAAAGAGGGATATAAACCTCCTTCGATGTCAAGAACCAGCTTGAAGAAGTAAAGTTTCGAATCAACCAAAGAGGGATATAAACACTTGAAGACCGACACCTTCCTTGAGCAACTGAATGCCGTTTCGAATCAACCAAAGAGGGATATAAACCTCAGGGGTGTCTGTGGACCCCACGACTGTGACGTTTCGAATCAACCAAAGAGGGATATAAACTCGACTATTTCCCCACTCTCCGCATCCGTCTCGTTTCGAATCAACCAAAGAGGGATATAAACATAACCACAAAGAGAGCAATGGAGCTACCGCGCTTGTTGTTTCGAATCAACCAAAGAGGGATATAAACCTTGACGTAAATGACTAGAATTGACTTGTAACGAGTTTCGAATCAACCAAAGAGGGATATAAACTGCCCCTCAAGGCGTGTTCAACTCCATCGAAGAGGGCGAGTTTCGAATCAACCAAAGAGGGATATAAACACATCCCGAAGTCTTTCTTCGCCGTCTCCGTGAAGTCTCCCGTTTCGAATCAACCAAAGAGGGATATAAACGCAGACCATATGTTGCGCTCCGTCTCTGGAAGAAAGCCAGTTTCGAATCAACCAAAGAGGGATATAAACTAGTTCCCAGCCTGGAATGTATGAGTGTTACAGTCGCGTGTTTCGAATCAACCAAAGAGGGATATAAACTTCATAGATTCACCTCCGATAGAGGTTCAAGATACTTTCGTTTCGAATCAACCAAAGAGGGATATAAACAGAAATCTACCGCCCGGACCCTGTAACGATACTTTCTCGTTTCGAATCAACCAAAGAGGGATATAAACACGTCACCAAAAGCCTTCTTTGTATTCTCTCCAAGTTTCGAATCAACCAAAGAGGGATATAAACAAGATAGACTCAGAGACTGCCGTGAATGTGAAGCTAATTGGGTTTCGAATCAACCAAAGAGGGATATAAACAAGAGTTCTACGAAGCGAACGGCATACCAGAGAAAGAGAGTTTCGAATCAACCAAAGAGGGATATAAACCGTCTCAACCTCGCAGGTTCGATCGCATATCTAAGTGGTTTCGAATCAACCAAAGAGGGATATAAACCGGCTATGCCGCTGGCAGCGTCCGGTTTCAGATGGGTTTCGTTTCGAATCAACCAAAGAGGGATATAAACATGACTTCCTTCGTTAGTTCCGCCCCGAGAACTTTCGTTTCGAATCAACCAAAGAGGGATATAAACTCGAGATGCCGCGTGAGTCTAGTGCTCCATATCTCGGGTTTCGAATCAACCAAAGAGGGATATAAACATGTAGTATGTCACCTTCTCTTTGTCATACCACTCGAGTTTCGAATCAACCAAAGAGGGATATAAACCACTCTCCTCACCGTCAAGTGTGGGGATCTCAAAAGCAGGTTTCGAATCAACCAAAGAGGGATATAAACAGGAGTTCAATACAGAGAATAAAAGTTATGCGATCAGTCGTTTCGAATCAACCAAAGAGGGATATAAACTGTCGCTTCGACGATACGAAAGACGAATTCCTGGCGAGGTTTCGAATCAACCAAAGAGGGATATAAACCTGTACACAATAACGATAGTGTAAAGTATAAGTAACGAGTTTCGAATCAACCAAAGAGGGATATAAACCTTCCTGTGAGGGAGCCTTTCTGATTTTCGAAGGCGGTTTCGAATCAACCAAAGAGGGATATAAACCTGTACACAATAACGATAGTGTAAAGTATAAGTAACGACGTTTCGAATCAACCAAAGAGGGATATAAACTCGTAACTCTTCTTCCTCGATTCGACGATGCTCTCGTTTCGAATCAACCAAAGAGGGATATAAACCAGTTTCGTCCGGCTCGGGTACTTTCTTTAGTTGCTGTTTCGAATCAACCAAAGAGGGATATAAACCTCCTGGATCTCGGAGGCTATCTGAGCGTATTCGTCGGGTTTCGAATCAACCAAAGAGGGATATAAACTGAAGGAAGTGATGAAATGAATAAAACGAAACTGTTTCGAATCAACCAAAGAGGGATATAAACTTTAATCCTAAGCAAGTCAAAGTAATCAAGCGTGGTTTCGAATCAACCAAAGAGGGATATAAACACCAGAAGAAAAGGAGATCGTAGGGAAACTTCGGTTTCGAATCAACCAAAGAGGGATATAAACACTCCTGATCCTGAAATCCTCTATACGATAGGTAATAGTGTTTCGAATCAACCAAAGAGGGATATAAACGAATAACTAATATAGAGAATGAAATGACGGGTATTGTTTCGAATCAACCAAAGAGGGATATAAACTGCCTCCCCCTCGAGTATCTTCGACGCTATATCGAAGGTTTCGAATCAACCAAAGAGGAATATAAACGAGAGCTCGCGGGCAACAATATTCTTAATTACAGTTTCGAATCAACCAAAGAGGAATATAAACCGCAAAGAGTTAATCGAAGAGCCGAGAGAATTCACGTTTAGAATCAACCAAAGAGGAATGATAAACAGGCTTAAGAGACTTTAATTTTTCCTATGAAAAGCGCAGCAACCGTAACTTTCGGATGCTAACATCTATTGTAGTATTATAATTATCAAAGAATGAATCTAAACGATGTAATTTTTATTTGCTGCGAATTATCCAACGAGGAGTAAGAGCCGGCTTATCCGGCTCTTTCGCTTTTCAATCATCCATAGCCCCAGGATATGGAACTGCCATTCGGAAGAGTGTTTCTTCGGTACACGATTCAGAAGAGGGCGATATGCCCAGAGTACCTCTTTGATCATTCAAGACCCATAGCGGAAATTCGTTGACCTCGCTGTATCACTCTCCTGTCAAGGGGTTTAGCTGCAACAACTGAAAGACTGAAGGCTGAAGATGAACAAGTCAGACATAGAGATACAAGAAAGATGCGAAGAGAAGCATCTCGTTTTCTGTCAATAAAAACGAAGTCCGCAAGACCACACAATCAATGGGTAAACAACGCGAAATCCTTTACAGGCTTGAGATAAAAGCACCTCCGGCTTTCTTGGAAATCCAGCAGAATACCCACCAACGCACTCATAATCTTCACAATCTCTATAAACCCTTCAGGCAATTGAACTTGAACATTTTCTTTGTTTATGTCATTTCGGGCGCGAGATGATAATATTGTTATTATTTCGGATATTCGAGGTGAAGTATGGATAGAGAGTCTGTAAGACTGACACTTCTGGCCGAAGCGCTGGAGTTGAATTGGAAAGGCCGTGTTGGATATTCTGCGCTTGATGAACTGGACGCTTTTTTCAATAGAGAGAAAGCAGTTGAATTTGCCGGGGCTTTGAAGCGCGAGTTTTTGCTGGATCAGCCTTTGGAAGGGATAATGGAGAATGGTTTCTTCAGAGGTTATTTTGCGGGGCTCATGCTCTCGAGTGACAGCCTTTCTCATGAGAAGAAAGAAGAGATGGCGAGAATTCTTATGGAGAGGCTTCTCGCTGATTTGAAGAAAGCAGATGATGCGTTGCCGGGTATGGATAAGTTTTTTGACTCTGCGGAGCGTTTCGAGAAGCTTTTCTTTCCGTTTTATAAGGATATTCATCGCGAGCGGGCGAAGATGGATTTTAGAGATAACTTACTGATGTACTGGTGTTTCAAGAATAGCGAATATTATATCCCTCTAATCCTCTGGGGCAATGAACTGGCCTCGTTTCTTTGTGAGATCGTAGATAAGGAGAGGTTTGAAGGTGAGTGGAGAGAGAAACTGAGAGTGATTTTGCCTCCGGTTCTGGCTTCTCATTCAATAGTCGAATTTGCTGGCTATAATGTGGATATAAATCTTCCGAAGGTCGAGAGCATTGCAAGTTCGCTATTCCCAATGCTGGTGCTTATGGGCAATGAGAAGTTGACCCCGCAACAGCTATCGGAGTTCATAAGGAGCATTGCCCATTTTACAACGATCGATGTTTTGCTTGTTCCGGCGGCAATGGCTGCCGGAGGAAGTGACGAAGATAAGGCGAAGAGTGTTGAGATAATCAACAGGATCTACACTTTGCTGGACGATTCGATGCTTGGTTTAGTATTAAGTCTTTCCAGTGGTATGGCTAGAAATGGCTTTCTGTACGAGCTCGTGATGTCTAACGATTTCGCTAATCTCTTTGACAGGCTGAAGATTCTCCTGGGAAGTCTCAGGAAGGAAAATGCATCGAGCGCTCTTGCAGCTATTGCGAGCGCTCTTGTTGAGAAGGAGGAGTCTAGAGATAGCGCTGAAGAGTTCATAGAGTATCTCATGACGCTCGAATCTTCCGCGGGAGTCGAGGTTTCCGGAATTCTGCTCAGTAAAAAGTACGGTTTTGAGCATGAAGAGTTCTTCAAGAAGGGTGTGAACAGCAATATATACGAAGAATTCGATTATTCGTTCTTTCAAAAAATTGCGCGTAATTCTATTAGCTCTCTCGATGAGCTCTACGAGGAGATTATACTGGGTTATGAGAATAGATACAGGCCGGAATATATTATTGCCAGTGTTGAAGCGATGCTGGAGCCTTCCTTTCTTTCATGCGAAGATAATGAGGTCGAATACTCGAGAGCACCGATGTATACGCTTATAAACTCTGTGATGGAGTTCGGCGATGTCGAGGAGGCTTTCAACGCTATCGTGGCTTATTGTAAGAAGTATCCCTACAATTTCGAATTTGTAAATGCCCTGATGTATATACCTACATTAGAGGTCGATAATGTGAGCAACATTTTGCTCGATGCCGGGGAAAGGGCTTTTGGGATTATATCTAGCATCGTTGTTGACGAAGACGAGGATATATATCTCAAGGAGGGTGAAGAGAGCCCGTCCAATAAGGAGTTGGTGACTGTTATCAGCAACTATGTGGACGAAATGGTCACGAAAAAGGATTATAGAAAGGCGCTGAAGGTTGCAGATACCGCTCTTCCACTTTTCGGTATAGGAGACTCAAGTTCGCTTCTCGCGAATTCTCTGGTCGCTCACTGGAGGCTTAAGGATTATAAGAAGCTGCCTGAATTGTTCGAAGAGGTAGATGACGAAAGCGAGCCGAAAGCCCTGATGGTTATGGCGCTGATGAATTATGTCAATAAAGAGATAGACGATGCGGAAAGAATTATTCTGGGTATCCTGGAGCAGCTTCCCCATTTCATCCGGTTTCTGCTCGGGAATGAAGAGCCGAGCCATGAAGACTTCGATAAAGCTGAAGAGGGCGATTTTCAACACCAGAGAAAGATCGACGCCCTGCTTCTCGCTGAAGATTTCAGAGAGGACTGGTTTAAGCTCAAGGGCGCCAAGGAATGGCTGAAGAAAGTCCAGCGGGTCTTTGATGAAGTCAGCACGGAGTGGTGAGAGCCGTTGTGGGTTGTGCATTGTTGGTAAGAGCCGAGAAAGAGTATCGAGGGCTCGCTTCGCTCACGAGAAGACGAGAGCGAAAATAGGGACTGACGGGCTCCTGACGTCTGTCCCCGTTTTTCGCTTCTCTCTCTTCTCTCTCCTCTCTCTCTTTCCAAGGACGTTTCCTGAATAAATGGAGTCTGTCCCTATTATTTATTATATTATTTATTAAGAAAGTCTAGCGGGTCTTTGATGAAGTCAGCACGGAGTGGTGAGAGCCGTTGTGGGTTGTGCGTTGTTGGTAAGAGCCGAGAAAGAGTATCGAGAGTTCGCTTCGCTCACGAGAAGACGAGAGCGAAAATAGGGACTGACGGGCTCCTGACGTCTGTCCCCGTTTTTCGCGTCTCTCTTCTCTCTCTTTCTCCTTCTCTCTCTCTTTCCAAGGACGTTTCCTGAATAAATGGAGTCTGTCCCTATTATTCTCTTCTCTCTCTTTCTCCTCCTCTCTCTCTTCTCTCTCCTTCTCTCTCTTTCTCTCTCCTCTTCCCGCTCTTTCGAAGGACGGCTCGGTTTTACTGGACTCTGCGGGCCTTTTGATCTATAATGATATTACTTCATCAGCGGCGCCGGAGATGTCTCAATTGGACAAAATAAAACGCACACAGATACTCTCTGTATTTGAAGGCTCGATATACAACGGGTTCTTTCTGATAACCCAGGGTTTTTTGGGCACCGGCCTCGCGCTGGAGTTCGGCGCTTCCGAGCCGGTGATAGCGCTTCTGGGAGTGCTCCCGACGATTTCACAGTTCGTCCAGCTTCTCGCCCCGGCCATGATGCGGCTCATAGGGAACAGGAAAAGGGCGATGATGATTTTCGCCACCATTAGCAGGCTTTCGACGGCCTTCATTCCCGTGACGCTGGCCGTTGGGATGAACCGGCAGTCGATCCTGCTGATGATTATGGCCTTTTTCTCTATGGCGGCTAGCCTTACGGGTAATTTCTGGGTCTCGCTCATGAAGGATGTCGCCCCGAGGGAGAAGGCCGCGAAGTTTTTCAGCTCGAGAAACATCATCTTCACGATCACGAACATGCTCATAACTCTCTTTTATTCCTTCGTGCTGGACGCCGTTCCCGGAACGCGCGGCTTTTTCATTATCTCCGTGCTGGGGACGATCAGCGCGCTGTTTAGCCTTGTACTGCTGGGCTTCCATTACGATCCCCCGCGCGAGATCACCTACGGCAGGGGGCTTTTCAGGGCCGTCACGAAGGACAGGAAGTTCATGCCTTATCTGGTCTTCTACGCCTTCTGGAGCTTTTCGATAGCGATTACCTCGCCGTTTTTCTCGTATCACGAGCTGGTCAACATGAAGCTGGGTTATTCGTTCTTGAGCATTCTCAACGTTTTCAGCTCGCTCCTGACGATGGTCTTCTATTTCATATGGGGAAAGATAGCCGACAGGATAGGGAGCCAGGCAGTGCTCGAGTTCGGTGTGTTCGGCGCTTTCATAAAGATTATCCTCTGGGTCTTCATGAACGAGCAGACGGTCTATCTTCTCTACGTGGACACTCTGATCGGCACGATATCCTGGAGCGCCATAAACCTATGTCTCTTCACTACGATGCTCGATCTCCTCGACGGGGTGAATACCGAGTCGTACTACGCCCTGCTCTCCTTCGCCAACGGCGGGGCGGCGCTGGTAGGCTCTCTCGCAGGGGGGTTTCTGGCCTCCTATTTGAACAGGTTCGGCTGGGAGATCCTGGGGATGAGGTTTTACGGCATTCAGATTCTCTTCTTCGTCACCTTCGTGCTCAGGGGGCTCTCGCTCTTTCTGCTGAGGAGAGTGAAGACCAGAAAGGAGAGGTCGGTGGCCGGCATGATATTCAATTCGGCCGCAGTCATAGCCAACAGGCTGGCGGCGAGGCCGCGCGAAATGGTGGATATCCTGGTACAGTTGAATAGAAAGAGGAAAAAGGGAAGGAGTGATGTGGATGAAAAAGATGATTGATCGCTTCATGAGGTATGTCTCGGTCGAAACGACTTCGAGCCACGATTCCGATTCGAGCCCGACCACCGAAAGCCAGCTGAAACTCGCCACGATCCTTAGAGACGAGCTCGAGGGACTCGGCCTGGAAGAGGTTTCGCTAGACGAGCACGGCTACGTCATGGCCACGCTTGGAGCCAACACCGATGAACGGGGGTCGGTGATCGGCTTTGTGGCTCACATGGATACCAGCCCGGACGCGAGCGGGAAGGATGTTAAGGCCAGGATCGTCAGGTACGAAGGCGGAAAGATACCGCTTAATCCCGATAAGGGGATCGTGCTAGATCCTTCGACCTACCCGGAGCTGCTGGATTACAGGGGCAAGGAACTGATAGTCACCGACGGGACGACGCTTCTGGGCGCCGACGACAAGGCCGGGATCGCCGAGATCGTGACGGCGCTCGAGTATCTAAAGGAGAATCCGCGGATCAAGCACGGGAAGATCAGGGTCTGCTTCACTCCGGACGAGGAGGTCGGCAAGGGGACCGATCACTTCGATGTGGAGAAATTCGGCGCCGATTACGCTTACACGCTCGACGGGGGTGCGCTGGGCCAGCTCCAGTACGAGACCTTCAACGCGGCCGGCGCGAAGGTGAAGATAACGGGTTTGAACATACACCCGGGCTCGGCCAAGGACAGGATGAAGAATTCGATGCTGATCGCCTCGGAGTTCATAAGCCTGCTTCCGGCGGCCGAGACGCCCGCCGCCACACAGGGCAGGGAGGGCTTCTTCCATCTGACCAACATGGTCGGCACGGTAGAGGAGACGAACCTGAACTATATAATACGCGATCACTCGCGCGAGAGGTTCGAAAATCGCAAGCAGCTGGTGCAGGGTGCGGCGGCTTTCCTCAACGCCAAGTACGGGGAAGGTACGGTCGACGTGATTGTGAGGGATTCGTACAGAAACATGCGGGAGATGATCGAACCGGTCATGTTCATCGTGGATATCGCGGCCCGTGCGATGAGAAACGTAGGGATCGAACCGGTGATAGAGCCGGTCAGGGGAGGCACCGACGGGGCGAGGCTCTCCTTCATGGGATTGCCCACGCCCAACATCTTCACCGGCGGGATGAATTACCACGGCCGATTCGAATACGTACCGGTCGAGTCCATGGTGAAGGCCGTCGAGGTGATAGTGGAGATCTGCAAGCTCTTTGCAAAGAGATAAGGAGCAAGAAGAGCCGTCCTCCGTGAAGAGAGCATCGGGAAACGTCCCTGGCTGTCCCGGAACACGGAACAACGAAGGACGTTTCCCGATATCAATGCCTCTGGAGGTAATATCTATCCAGCAACTCGCGTGTTATGAGGTCGCTCGAGGTCGCCTTTCTGGAGCAGCAGTACCTGGCGGCTATCTGGCCCCGGAGGATCGACTCTTCGAGCGAGTGGCCCTGGAAAAAGTAGCTGGAAAGAAAGCCTACCGCCAGGCTGTCTCCGGCGCCGTTGGTGTCTATCACGGGCTCTTCAAGCTCTACGGCCCGGTAATAGCTTATACCCTTTTCCGTTCCGAGCGCGCAACCGCTCTTCCCCATCCCGCAGATCACTATCCTGTCGCTCCTGATCTCCATGAATCTCTCGATCAGAGGCGCCGGATCGGGGAAATTCACGGCCGAAAAGAAGAGAACGTCGGCGGCCTTTATATAGTCCTGTCTGTACGGATCGTCGGGTGAGACGACGTCCTGTATGTCGACAGAGACGACCGTGTTCTCTTCCTTTAACAGCGGCAACAAGTACCTCGTCCAGTTGACTATGTTTATATGTACCAGCCCCGTACCGGCCAGGTACTTTCCGATGGCCTGCAGGTCTGGCCTGAGTTGCATCGACCCCTTGCCGTCGTAGAAGTTTTTTCGGCGGCCGTCCCCGTACATTATATTGACGCTTCGCTTGGTACCCTCAGGATCGATTCCAAAGTAAGTGTCTATGCCGTCCTTCTCGAGACTTTCGCGTATGTGTCTTCCCGAGTAATCGTCGCCCACATAACCGACGAAGGCCACGTTGTAGCCGAGCCTTTTGAAACCCCTGCAGGAGTAGCCGCCCGCCAGGCCTATGTAATCGAGGTTCTGGCTGAAATTGGCCTCCACCGAGAAATCGACTTCGTCGGTATAGAGATAGACGTTGGTGTCTATGCCTATGGCTCCTATCACTGCTACGTCGAAGGCCATCGGTCAACCTCCGTTGCTCATCCGGCGACTTCTTCGAAGGCCTTGAGGTTGACTTCCAGCACCCGCCCACTCAGGAGGTCGGACAAAGCCGCTGTGTAGTGTTCCTTCTCCACGCCCGGTATGAGTTTCGCCTTCGAGAGCTCGGCCATTATGATCACGTTCTACATTCTCGAATCTGCAAGGTCCTCTTTGAAGACTCTCAGGACCTTCGCCTTTTTTCTGGCGGCCTCCGCCTCTATATCTTCGTTCCTGACCTGGGCCGTTCTGCGCAGTCTAACATCCAGGGGCTGCCATACGGCATTGTAATAGACCAGCGTTCCGCCGTCTTTGAGGTAATCGAGCATGCCTCTGAGGGCTTCGTGCCTCTCCAGAGCCACGACGAGATCGGCGCTGTGTCTGGTTATAAGTACGGAATGGGCGCCTGTGCCTACTCTAAGGTGAGAAGAGACCATGCCTCCCCTCTGGGCGAGACCGTGCGTATCGGCGCCTATCACTCTCTGTCCTGAATAATCGACGGCCCGGGCGAGCGTCTCGCTGAGAAGCCCTATGCCCTGACCTCCGACACCTGCCAGAAATATATCGTATTTTTTCATCTCTTCACCTCACTCGACAGGCTCTATGGCCTGCGATGGACACGTCTGGACACAGGAACGGTCGCCTATGCAGAGATCTTCCTGCACCCACACTCTGCCGCCGTCGGCTATCTGGTAACTGGGACAGGCGAACTGGCCGACACAGACGTACTTGAGGTTGCACTTCTCTCCGACCCTGACAGGCCTGGGCAGTTTCTTTCCCTTTTTACGCATCTCCCTGGTGAACTTCAACATGCAGGGATGCCTGGCGATGATTACCTTGAAGCCCTCTTCTTCGAGCGCCGCTTCGACGTACTCCTTCAACCCGGCCTGGTTGTAAGTGTCTATCTCGCGGATGTTGCTTACGCCGAGGCCCTCAAGCACCTGCCTGACCGGTATCTTTTGCGATACGTCGTTGAAGTTGCGGCCCACGGCCGGATGGTCCTGGTGACCGGTCATCGCCGTGGTTCCGTTTTCCATGATTATAAGGGTGAGGTTGTGTTTGTTGAAAACGGCGTTCACTATTCCGGGCAGGCCTGCGTGGAAGAAGGTGGAATCGCCCAGGAAGGCGACCACCCTCCGGGAATCGTTGAACATCGAAAGACCGGCCGCCGTACCGGTGGAATGGCCCATGCAAAGTAAAACCTGTCCTACCCTGTACGGTTCGAGATAGCCAAGCGTGTGGCAGCCTATATCGGCCACCGTTATGTCGGTATCTTTCAAGGCCAGCTTTATCGCATGAAAGGCCGAACGGTGTCCGCAGCCGGGACACATCTGGGCCGGTCGCGCGTTGAGTTTGACAGAACTGTCCGGCTCCTTCACGGGCTTGAAGGTGTCGGGCCAGCACTTTGAAAGTACCTCCCTGACTTTGTCGGGCGTGTACTCCCCTATCCAGTCTTCGAGATCTCCTTTCCCCAGTATTCTTGTGGTGAGTCCGTTGTCGTAAGCGAAGGCTTTTATCTCTCTCTCGAGAACATCGTCGAGCTCTTCGAGGATCTTCACTTCTTTGTGAGCCTTCAGAAACTGTAAGATCCTGTTCTTCGGTAGCGGATGAACTATGCCCAGCTTCATAACGTCGGGTTTGTCTTCCACCTCTTCCAGCACGTCCATGAGGGAAAGGTACGGCGCTCCGGCCGTTATTACGCCTCTTTCGCTTGAATTGTCCTCCACAATGTTGACGGGAAGCTCTTCGAGCAGGTCCTTAAGCTCCCAGAATTTGTGGAGGGTGCGTCTCTTCATTTTCAGGGCATCGGCCGCTATCGGTATGTAGGGGCCGTTTTCCATGCAAAAGAGCGGTTTGTTGCCGTGCTCGTGAACGGGCATCGGCCCGAAATAGACCTTCTCTTTCGCGTGGCAGACGTGGGTCGAAAGCCTCACGATGACAGGCATTCTCAACTTCCTGGAGAGATCGGCGGCCTGTTTGAACATCACATAGACTTCCGAAGGCGTAGCCGGTTCGAAGACAGGGGTGTAAGAAAGATGCGCGTAATGCCTGTTGTCCTGTTCGTTCTGCGAGGAGTTGGCCCCGGGGTCATCACCCAGAACGATCACCATGCCCCCTATCAGTTCCATCATGGACAGTTGTACGAAAGTGTCGGCGGCGACGTTCAGCCCGACGCTCTTGAAAAAGACGCACGAGAGGTGCCCGTTGATAGAAGCGCCAAAGGCCACCTCGGTGGCGACCTTCTCGTTTACCGAGAATTCGAAATACATCGGATTTCTCTCTCTTGGAATGGAGGCTATCGCGCTTGCTATCTCGGGAGTGGGCGAACCGGGATATGAAGTGGCAACCCGCACCCCTGCCTCGAGCATGGCCCTGACGATGGCCGTATTGCCTATCACTATCTCGGAGCCGCCTCCGGTGGAGAGAAGCATTTCACCCATGCTCTTCATTGTAATCCCGCCTTTCCCGTTATTTGGTTTATCCGACCGATTTTCACTCGAAGATCACTTCCCAGTCCATTTGAGAAACTTTCGACAGTGTCTGGTAAACAGAGCAGTATTTGGTAGCCAGTTCGAAGGACTTTTCCACACCGGCCTTACTGTCGGTTGCCAGTTTCTTCACTCTGACGGTGACTTTGCAATATTTCAGAGTCGTGGGTACTTCGTCGCGCTTTTCGCCGGCGACATCGATCTCAGCGCCGCCGAATTCTATCTTCTTCTTGGCCATGATGTCGAGAAAAGTCGAGTATAGACACGAGGAAAGGGCCATGGTTAGAAGATCGTACGGAGCGGCGCCTCCCAATCCAATTGGCACCGTATGCCCGTTGTCGCACTTTCCCGTGCCTTTGAACGTGTTTTCGAACTCCACTCTGGAGTGAACTTTGCTGCCCATTTTTCTCCTCCTTCTCCATCTGTCGTTTCTTCTCGCAATGTATTATCGTTATAAATATTAGCATTTCGATACACTGTCAGTCCAGACAACTGTACTCAACGCCTCTTCTTTGCGCATGAAATATGTAAAATTATTATATCGTGGAGGGGGAATAATATGAGCTTGAGACCGATCTTCAATCCATCGCTATACCATGGCGAGTCGAAAAAGGGGAATTTCTTCGAGGGCTGGTATTTCAAGCTCGTAGATCGAGAGAGAAAGAGATCGTGCGCCGTGATACCGGGAGTATCGCTGGCCGGAAAGGCAGAAAAGCCCCATGCCTTCATTCAGTTTCTCTTCGGAAAAGAGATGAGGGCGGACAACTTCACTTACGATTTCGACCAATTCCGCTACGATAAGAAGCGCTTCGATCTACACCTGGGAGGGAGCTACTTCTCCGCGGAGAGGATCTCGCTGGACCTGGAGAGTCCGGGAAACCGCATATGCGGAGAAGTAAAGTTTCTCGAATCCTTCAAATGGCCCTCGAGTCTTATTTCCCCGGGCATTATGGGGCCTTTCACATTCGTGCCCTTCATGGAGTGCTATCACGGGGTCGTGAGTATGGATCACCTCCTCGATGGCCGGCTCGAGGTAAACGGCGAAACGTGGGACTTCACCGGTGGCAGGGGTTATATCGAAAAGGACTGGGGAAGATCCTTCCCGCAAGCCTGGATATGGATGCAGAGCAACAGCTTCGATAAACCGGGTGTTTCGTTCATGCTTTCCGTAGCGAGGATTCCCTGGCTTGGAAGGAGCTTTACCGGCTTTCTGTGCGGTCTGCTGCGCGATGGCGAACTTCTTCGCTTTACAACCTATAAAATGGCCAGAATTCGCACCCTCGAAGTCTCCAGCGATGCCGTGCGCTTAGAGATAGTCATGTCGCGTTTCCTCCTGAAGGTTTTCGCACGCAGAACAGGAGGGGCGTCCCTCCTGTCGCCGGTTCGCGGGAGTATGAAGGGGAGAATCAACGAGACCCTGACCTCGGAGATCTCTATCGAGCTGTACGAAGACGACCGGCCTGTCTTTAAAGGCACAGGGAGCGACGCCGGTCTCGAAGTAGTGGGCGAGTTGAAGGCCCCTGAGGGAGGACTTAGATAGAACTAGAGCGGCCGATGCACCGCTTCACGTACCTACGAAATCTCCCGCACCGTCATCCCGTAGTGGTCCCATCACGAGAAGACGAGAGCGAAAAACACGAGAGAAAGAACATCGAGAGTTCGCTCCGCTCAAGAGAAGACGTCTCTCCCTCTCTCTTTCTCTCTCTTTCTCTCTCCTTCTCTCTCTTTCTCTCTCCTCTTCCCGTTCTTTCGAAGGACGCTGGACGGCTCTTGTTGCTCTTCCAAACTCATATTTCCGTTTCGTATGGAAACGAATCTATGCTAATATAGTTTCACAGCGAAACGCTAGGAGATGATCTTGTAGATGCGGACAAGCTAGTTCAGTCACTCGAAGAGATACAAAAGAGGAAGGAAATGGAGCTCCCCTCGAGACTGAGGCCTTACTTCGACAAGATAGAGATGAAGAACAGGGCTGTCCTTGTCTTTGGGCCGAGAGGGGTTGGAAAAACCACTTTTCTTCTGAGCAGATTTAAGGAGAGAAAAGTACTCTACATCTCGGCCGACAATCCTCTCGTTTCTACTAGTGACATATGGAGTATAGCAAAGACGGCCTTTGTAAGGGGTTACGAGGGGATAGTCGTGGATGAAGCTCACTACGCAAAAGACTGGAGCATCCATCTTAAGGCCCTCTACGATTCCTATCCGGGAAAGCTTGTAATAGCCAGCGATAGCAGCAGCCTAATATTAAGACAGGGGATCGCAGATCTATCAAGAAGATTCTCTAGGGTTCAAATCCCTCTAATGTCTTTGAGAGAATACATTTTTCTGAGAGACGGAACACTTTTGCCGCAACTAGAACCATTCTCTCCCGAGACTTCGGCAGTCAAAGAGATAATGAATGGCACAAACGTACTCTCTGCTTTTGAAGAGTATCTTGAGCGGGGATTCAGGCCGTCTTATCTGGAGTGGGACTTTCGAGAGCAAATAGAACACATTATCGAGAAAACACTCCATGGAGATGTTCCGTTCTTCGTGCCGCAAATCTCGGATATTCACTTCAGGCTAATGAATGCCGTCGTTGGGTTCCTGGCGATATCAAAAGTACCAACGCTGAACATTGAGAGGATGTGTAGAGACTGGGGTATAGGGAAGAGAAAGCTCTATGAACTCCTTACTGTAATGAACGCAACAGGAGTAATCAGAATAGTATATAGAGAAAACGATAATCGAACCTTCTCCAAGGGTGAAAAAATATTCTTTGGCAACCCTGCTTTCTACTCAATTGGTGCAGGAAATATCGGAACAAGAAGAGAAGCCTTTGTGGCACAATCCTTCGAAGATGCCGGTAGAAGAGTCTTTGCATCTGCGGATGAGCGAAACGGAGATTTCTCTGTAGATGGGAGAATCGTTGAAGTAGGGGGAAGGAGCAAAAAACCGAAGAAAGCAGAATTCGTAATAAGAGACGACAGGGATTTGCCTTATTCAAACTCGATTCCTATGTGGACACTCGGCTTTCAATACTGATATCAAGTCATAGTTATCCTGCCGGATTTCGGCTAACGAGTTCGTCCTCTTCGCAGATTATGGCGTAACAAGTACCATAAACAGTCCTTCTAACTTCTGCATCAATGAACCAGCACCGTCATCACGTAATGCTCCTATCACGAGAAGACGAGAGCGAAAAACACGAGAGAGGGAGCGTCGAGAGTTCGCTTGAGAACCGTTGAGAGTGGAGCATGGAGAGTTATGGGAAAGATCGAGACGCTTGCTTCGCTCACGAGAAGGCTCTTTTGTTAAGTCAAAGTCCATAAGTTGAGTCTATCTTCAAGCTGTTTCCACTCTTTCAGATTTTCCACTATGATACGAGAAACCAGGTTACGAAAAGGCAGAGAATCATCGATCTGGATTTCCATATTACCGTGTTTCGACGGAAAGATTTACATAACGATTAGTGGTAATAGTGCAATCGATTGGACTATTTCTCCATTATTTGGGAGTATACTCATTGCAGTTATTATCTTGGGGTATCACTACACATACAAAACATTTCATGCTTGATACAGACAAATATCTAGAGACACTGTGATTAGTAATACATCTCATTTTCTTTCCTTATAAGGAGGGATCAGGGTATGAGAAGAGTGTTTCTGTTTATGCTGTTGGTATTCTTGATATTTATTTCAGGATGCTTCAAACGTGACCTTCCCGAAAGCGAGTTTCAAGTTTCAAGCGACTCCAATATACGCATATATGTAGATGTTCTTGAAGTGTCTGCTATAACAAATAAAGGTCTGGTAGTACTGGACAATTTTGAAACATCGACAATCGAACTCGTTGATGGCCTGAACGATTTCCTAAAGGAGATATGGACTTTAATCGGGGATACGCTCTATAGGGTAAAGCTTATCACGGGCGACGCTTCATGTAGCGTAGACTATGTTGAATATCCCTGCACAGTCTCGGGAAATAACATCAACGTGATGATCGATCCGTTCCAGATGGAGGATCTCACAAACGTCTTCTATGAGTTCGATATAAAGCTAATGAAACGAGGTGGAAGAAATCCTTCCTTCATGCTCAATCCGGTTATAAGAGTAACAGACTATTTCATCAATAATCCGCCACTGATACCGGATAGTCCTTCTCCTTACGATGGCGCCACCGACATACCTCTGCGACCTACGCTCTCCTGGAACTGCCAGGATCCTGATGGTGGAGAACTCTCGTATGACGTGTACTTGAGTGAACCGAATGATAGCTCGGCTTTCACTAGACTGACAACGGACCACAAAATGAGCAATTTCGAGATAGAAACGGACCTTCAGAATGTCAGTACATATTACTGGAAAGTAGTAGCCAAGGATAGTTTTGGAGCGTCTACAGAAGGGTCTGTCTGGAGCTTCAGCACATCGGACACTGTTATTCCAGAAGGCAGTTTTCTACTCAAATTCTCACTAGCGCAGCCTGAACAAGCAAGTTTCGCTTTGCAGGATGACCGGGAGCTTTCGCTAGTCTACACCAACATTGATGAAGAAGACTCTTCGGGGCGCTTTGTGCTCGTTGATGGCACAAACTCAGTTCAACTCAACAAAGGTGGAACTTATGTTCTGGGAATAGCGGAAAGATACGATGGAGTCATAACTGTACTCGGTCTTATCGGAGATGCTGAACTGGGACTCCACACTCTTCCGGTTTCATATGCAGCAAACGACATAATTGATCTTGGAAACTTGATTCTGAATGGTGGTGTATTTACTTCCGAGCTTATTACGGGACAGGATCTGTGCAACATTCTTGGTCATTCATACGAAACTCTTGCGGCTTTCGGCCAATTCGACATGACGCTTAAGAAGTTCTTGAATCCAGATATAAACAAGAACGGGCTGTACGACAGGGAAGAAGAACCCGAAACTAACTGGACGTTTGCTGTACAAACAGACTCGAAGTGGTTCAATCCTAACGATATTGTCTTTGATGATGTTAGTAATCCAATTCGCCTGCCGATAGAAGAGTTCGTCAAATTCGGAGTCAGATATGCAATTGGATTGAGGAATGTCCCTTGTCTACCAACCTCGGTCGAGACCTCCGTTCCTGGACGATTGACGCTTCCCGACGGGTTGGGGCAGATAGAAGTACCCGGTGGAGAACGTGAAAGTGGATTCCATTGGGAGCCTTACCACTGGGAGACAGGCTGGGGAGAAATATGGTTTCAGTTGGAAGAAGTGGGAGAGACGACACCCCCTTTCAACGGAGATTACGTCCTAGAACTGGGAAATGATTATGAGAACGTCTATTATTTCGACAATTTCGACTTCTTGACTCCGGACGATTACCTCGAAGGATTTGTGTTCGCTCTTTCAGCGGCTACTTTGTATCCCAGTGGCCAGTTCAAGACCTTGTCTTGGAGATGGTACAGGATGCTAGACGATGGAAGCTATGTTCTAGCAACTCCTGAGCAGGTTGCTATGACCAGCAGACAACTTTCATTCTATCTATGTACAGAAGGCTCCGATGACGCTCTGGGCACCGGCGGTACTTGGGATATTGGACCTGAATACTTCGGATATGATTCTACCGTTGCTGGAAGTATCCCAATGACAGAGGAAAGCTTCTGGACATACAAAAATGTTGTTATGTACGAGCACTATCCTTGTAATCAGTATGATAAGGGCAATAACAGATACACGTTCTTGTTTAGAGCAGATGTTATTGGCGAACCAACTGATCCTTCTCCTGCTGAAGGCTCGGCTGATGTCTCGCTTCAACCCACTTTGAGCTGGGAATCCTTCACAGATGGAGAGACTTTAGAATATACAGTCCAGATAAGCCTTTCCAGAGAGGACTTTGATAATTACATTTTCTTCGAGACTACAACAGACTCAACTTCAATCACGATTCCACCTGAAAACGAACTCAACTTCTCTCCAATTTACTACTGGAGAGTCTTTCCTTCTATGGAAGACCCTCTCCATCCCGGAGAGACTATTACCTATGACTTTCAATGTTCTATCTGGTCCTTTTCGACAGTCCATCCCGGAAACTATCCTCCGTCTGTACCATCGAATCCAGATCCTACAAATGGAGCAACTGAGGTCATGTTGAGATCTTCTCTTTCCTGGACATCTTCTGATCCGGATAACGATCCAATAGTGTATGACGTCTATTTTGGAACATCTAGCAATACCAATGATCTTTCATTGATTGCAGAGAATTACGGCTCTGAAAATTTCCCTATTTCAGATTTCGTATCTCTCAATCCTGAAACGATCTATTACTGGAAAGTTGTCGCAGAAGACATTAACGGAGGAATTTCAGAAGGACCTATCTGGAGTTTCTCCACGATGATGTCGTGTGAGCAGATCTTCTTCGTGGATCCAAACCTGAGTCAAGTAGTCCGCGAATACATTGGAAAGGATCCAGGTGAGCCCATCTACGCAAATGAAGTGCTGGACATAGAAGGCTTCCATGCCGAATGGAGGAATATCTCGAACATCTCCGGTATAGAGCACCTGAGCAATCTGAGATTTCTATACATTAACGAGAACAACATCTCAGACATCTCTCCGCTTGCTAGTCTCAATAAACTGGAGTATCTGAATATAGAGACAAACAACATCTTAGATATTTCTCCTCTTTCGGCCATCTACAGCCTTACAGGCCTGAGTATGGGCAACAATCCAATAGAAGACTTCTCACCAATTGAAAGCCTGTCCAGCCTGCAGAGCCTGGCTATTATCTTACTTTCCCTGACCGATGCGGATATAGGATTCCTGGAAAACCTCCCGCAACTCACCGAGCTGTGGATCTCCCGGAATTCGATCACTGATCTTTCCCCTATTCAGGGTATGGTGAATCTGGGAAGCCTCTTTGCCTATGACAACAAGATCAGTAATATCTCCCCTCTGGCAAATATGGCGCAGTTAAGCTATCTGGGGATATGGAACAACAGAATCAATGATCTCTCTCCGATTTCAAACCTGACATCTCTCATCTATCTCAATTGCTCAGACAACTTAATAACAGATATCTCCCTGCTATCTAACCTGATCAACCTTCAAGAACTCCACATAAGCGGAAACTTAATCTCGTCTATTGTAGAGCTGAGTCAATCCAGCCAGGAAAGCCTTCTTTTCAAGAGCGAAATGAGTTCCTTCTATACACCTGCTGTGTACTATACAGGATCAGGGGAAAGTGATGAGAAGCAAGGCGGTCTTTTCGATATTCAGGCCCTGGAAGGGCTGGTGAATCTAAGGGCTCTTAACCTCTCTTCAAACGTAATTGCAGACATCACTCCGCTGGAATCACTTGTGAATCTAGAATGGCTAAGCCTTTATGACAACGAGATAGAAGACATCTCGCCTCTTGTCAATAATTCGGGCATAGGCTCGGGAGACTTCGTAGATGTAAACAGGAACTATCTCGACCTGACAGAGGGTTCCACGGATATATTGGCTGTTGGGGAGCTCCAGTCAAGAGGAGTAAACATTAATTACCAGGACCAGAAAACCTCGCCCTCCGGGTCGTACATAAAATTCAATCCACAAACCGGAGAGAAGATAAGAAATCTGAGTATCGTCTTCTTCAGAGAGAGCCAATCGACGAGTACGGGAACAGACAACGGGACCCTGGACCTCTCATACCTCGAATCCGGGACTTGGAGATACATGGCGAAAGTGGAGACGCTTTCTTTTGAAGGAGTCAAGCTTTACCTCATAGAAGGAAGTGTGAGTGTCCCAGGAGCAAACGTTATAGAACTCTCAGGCTTCACAGATCACGCAGACCTTACTCTCATTGATGAAAACGGGATGGAATTATCTGATTCTAGTTTAGTCACGGCTAGATTCTTCCTCTCTGACTTCTACGATAATCAATCAACAACATCTTACTCCGAAGTAAAAAAGCTTTATGGAAACATACCGACCATCGACACGATTCATTTCATAGAGCCAGCCCAGGGAAGACACTGGTTCACAGAGAATCTATCCATGCCATCATCATGCTCCCTGTCGCTTGAGAATTGTGCAACACTGAACTTCATTAGCAGCATTGACCTATACGAAGCGATAGACCTGGGTGTAAGTTTCAATTTTAGGAGCAAAGTATCGACGGAGTATCACACATCAGACTTCACAATACGCCTAATGTCCTGCGATAAAGTTGGCTATCATTACGGGGTTTGCAGAAACGGAACATGCTATTATTCAAATTTCGAAGGCTTACAGCTCTCGCCCGGGCAAACACTGGACATGCATGTTCTCGAAGGACTTCGAGTTGAGATTAGCGAGATATCCGATGACGCAACCACTGTAACCATGAACACTGGAAACCAATGGCTAAGCGCTAGATTGAAGGACGCATCTGGATGTCTTGAATGTCAGATTCCAGTCACCATTACACTCTACGATGCGTATGGAAGCATTATTGATCAAGTAGAAATCTGGAACTGGGATTTCGGTCATGAATTCAACTTACCCGAGGCAGGAAACTACGAGCTCGTGATCTCTGCCTTTCTTGTCGATTTTCCAAACTCTGAACTCCAAAACACTCTGCTTGAACGCACTCTTCACATCAACGTGGAAGAGCCCGAAGAGATATTCTTCTCCGATCCAAATCTGGATCAAGTCGTAAGAGAGTACATCGGGAAGAACTCTGGTGAACCAATCTACGCAAATGAAGTGCTGGACATAGAAAACTTCCACGCCGAATGGAGGAGTATCTCGAACATCTCCGGTATAGAGCACCTGAGCAATCTGAGATTTCTATACATTAACGAGAACAACATCTCAGACATCTCTCCGCTTGCTAGTCTCACTAAACTGGAGTATCTGAATATTGAAACTAACAACATCTCTGACATCTCAATACTCACTCAGCTAGCAAGTCTGCAGGGCTTAAGCACCGGAAGAAATCCCATCATTGACCTTTCTGTAGTGAGCCAAATCCCAAACCTCAACAGTCTTGCATTAGTGGGGCTCGGTCTAGAAAATAGCGATATACTATTCCTTGGAGAGAACACGAAAATTCAAACTATATGGCTGAATCAGAACAACATCACCGACCTAACCACACTCGCAAGTATGGTTTACCTTAATAGTCTAGACTTCTCGAATAATCTGATAACCGACTTGAGTCCATTACAGAACCTCAGCTACCTGACAGGCATATGGGGTTACAGCAATCAGATCACCAGCCTTGAGCCTTTACAGTATCTGGCAAACCTGAGCGCACTTTTCATGGGTGGAAACCAGATAACTGATTTGAGCCCACTAGCATCTCTCACTCAGATCAGTCATCTCGAATGCTCCAGTAATCAAATTTCCAATATCTTGCCTCTTGCAGCTCTTCCAAACCTGCAGTGGGTGAGTGTAAGCAATAACGATATTCAGGACATATTACCTCTAGTGAATAACACCGGCATAGATTCAGGAGACTATGTAGATATCTCATTCAACTTCCTGGATCTCACCCCAGATGGAACAGACATGACAAACATCGCGTTACTTCTCGAGAGAGGAGTTGACCTGGCTTACGAGCCTCAGAAATGAAAGGAGGAATTCAAGACCCACAAGGTCATTTGGTTATTAACAAAGAAATGAGAGACTGACACTTCTATACAGTTTCACTTAATCGTTATTTAAGATTATACGAGAGCGAAAATAGGGACTGACGGGCTCCTGATGTCTGTTCACGATTTTTTCTTCTCGTCCTCTCTTCTCTCGCGTTCGGGTTCCGGGGTGTGGGATCTAGGGTCTAGTAAGAGCGAGATCCCGTATAGATGCTCTACGGGATGACAGTCTTACTCCCTTACCGTCATGCCGGACCCCGATCCGGCATCTCGTCTCTGGAGAGACCAGACCCAGGAACCAAGAGTTCTACTATGTCTTCGGTCTTGGACCAAGAAACTGAACGCGTGGCGTTGAGGAACCGCTCTTCGCAACTATAGATAGCTTTCTTCTGGTCAGTTGGGCTGCGAAATCGCGCTTATAAGAAGACTTGCGCATAGATATACGGCTCTGCTCGTGGCTTTGATGAATACTTCTTTTACGTCCCCCCAGAGTGCGGCAAACCTGTAGGCGGAGTCTCTCTTTCTTTTCATGTCGGCTTCTTCGAATACTTTAGACTGTTCCATCGACTTGCGGATACTTTCGAAAAGCACCGCGGGGATCTCCTCGTCTCCGAAGATGCGCGGTCCTTGCCTGAGGAGCATTTCGCTCCTGAAGAAGAAGTTGCCCAGAATCGATTCGATCCTCACATGGAGTCCCGGCTGACCGGTTAATTGACCGTCGTTGTTGTTCACAACGTGGAGCGGCATCGTGAGATCGCTGGCAAAGTGGAAAAGCCTGGCGATGGCGTAGGAAGTTCCGGCGAAGTCGTCCGATCGGGAGAGATTTCTGACATCAAAGAAGGCAGTTATGAGGGCGCCGAGGGCGTTTCTGGACATTCCGGGAAGCTCGAGAATCTCTGACATCGTCAGCCCTTCTATTCCAGGATAATTATGAATACGGAAGCTGTGACCGGGAACGAGCTCCCTCACGAAGTACCTGTCAACGTCGACGAAAGATGCCTGCAGCCCTATCCAGTCGTTGAAAAGCGGCAGGGGCAGACCCCCGCTGATCGCCTCGAGCAACGAAGGTTCGATGCTTTCAAGAGCCGCGACGGCTATCCTGCTGTGGGTGAAGAAGCTCCATCCCAGGCAAAGAGAGCATACTATCAGAAATAGCAGTAGAAGAGTCGCCTTCATAATTCACTCCGTGCAGGGCCAAACGCCCGGTATGACCAATGGTAACATAGATCTTTCGTGTACTCGATTGAAATTAAGTGAGTACACCGTGAAAGAAAAAGCTTTCCGGCCTGTCTCGAATGATATACTCTCGATGAAAACTGTGGAAAGGGGGGAAACAACATAAGCAGAAAGGTACCCTTGAGATCCATAAAAGAGAAGATAGAAGAGCTGGATGAAAGAGTTAAGGCCTATTCCGAAGAGGTAGAAGATGATACGGTTCATTTGAAAGTCTCGAACTTCCTCCCGGATGAGCAGGAAATTCGCGAAATCATCGACAACCTGGAAGATGGAACCCGGTATCTCCCTCTCCACAGGGGAGTTGCGGTAGTCGTAGAATGTGAAGATGCGGGAACGGGCGATCTGGATACCTTTCTAGAGTCCATAAAGAAAGAACTGATTCCCCGGCTGTATTACCTGGATAGGGATATGAAGAGACTCACCAGAATCGGCCTCATAATGCTCGCCATCGGCGCCGTCATCATGGGAGTCTCCACTTTTCTCGCGACGATGAGTTTCACGGCCTCGTACCTGATCGACCAGATACTGGTCATAACAAGCTGGGTCTTCATCTGGACTTCGGTGGAGAAGATCTTCTTCGAACGGCGCGATGTTATGTATCACAAGCGCCTTATCCAGAGACTGTATTTTGCCAGTTACTGTAATGTAGCTTGAGCGAGGATTTAGGATCAGGAGCCCGGAAACTCACAGTATGAGTTATGCGGGTTATGAGTCCCGTATTTCCTGCACAAAAAAACGGGCGCCTTTGAGGACGCCCGTCTTTTCGATTAACCCTGAATTATTCCAGTTCTTCGATGGTGATAAGCTTTAGCGGAATTATGACCTTAGGCTCGACGGTCGCGCCGTTGATTATTCTCTGCGCCGCCACGACGGCCATAGCCATCTGTAAGGCAGGCTGCTGCTGAACCGTGGCGACCATTTCTCCGGCTTTGATGGCAGCCAGGGCGTCGTCGGTGGCATCGATTCCCACGATTTTCAATTCGGAAAGTCTGCCGGCCGCGATCGCAGCTCTCACCGCACCGAGAGCCATTTCGTCGTTGTGTCCGTAAATGCCGTTGAGCACAGGGTTGCCCTGAAGGATATCCTCGGCGACAGTTGCGCCCTGCTCTCTCGAGTAGTTCGCGGTAAGGGATGTCACAACCTGGATATCCGGGTATTTCTTGAGTTCGTTTACAAAGCCCTGCTGTCTGTCGGTGGCCGATGGAGCCCCGGGGATTCCCTCGAGAATGGCGACCCTTCCCTTACCGTTCAGAGCGTTAGCCATGGCAACTGCGGCCAGCATTCCGGCCTCTTTGTTGTCGATATCCAGGTGCTGTGCGACGACTCCGCCGTTGGACGGCCTGGTAACGGTAATGACAGGTATGCCCGCGGCGTTGGCCTCGAGAACGGCCGGAACTATCGCGTCGGAATCAACGGGGTTGATTATGAGGACATCGACTTTTCTGATTATCAGGTCCTGGACCTGAGAGAACTGCTTCTCCGGAGAGTCCTGCGCATCCAGAACGACGAAGCCCAGACCGAGTTCGGCGGCCTTTGCTTCCCCTCCCTCCTTCATGGTTACGAAGAAAGGATTTGCCAGAGTAGAGACGGCGAAGCCGATTGTCTTTGCCGCCATGCCGGTTAGTGCCAACAATCCCACCATCAGAACTAAAAGAATTACCTTCTTCATGTTACTCCTCCTTTTCTTTTCGAACGATCAGTCACTGCGTTTGGCCAGTACTGCAACAAGGATTATTACACCCTTTACGATCTGCTGAAAGAACGACGATACACCCACCAGATTCATTCCGTTGTCTATTACACCGATCACCATGGTACCCAGAAGCGTGCCGAGAACCGTTCCTATACCCCCTGACAGGGAAGCGCCACCCAGAATTACGGCAGCGATCACGTTCAGTTCAAGTCCTTCGCCGGCGGTTGGCTGGGCCGAAAGGAGTCTTGAAGTGATCAATATACCGCCCAGGCCGCTCATCACGCCCGATATCACGAAGGCGAGAACCCTGTAGCGCTTGACGGGAATGGCCGACAGCCTCGCCGCTTCGCGGTTGGCCCCTATCGATTTCATGTAAACACCGTGCTTGGTTCTGTTCAGAACGAAAAACGCCAGTACGAAGATTCCGGCGGCGATGATGGATGAGACCGGAACGACCCCCAGGTATCCGGCGCCCATGGTTCCGAAATCAGCGGGCAACTTCGAGATCGGTTTCCCGCCGGTCCAGACAAGGGCCGCTCCTCTTGCCACGCCCAGCATCGCGAGCGTTACGATAAACGATTGAACCCTACCGTACACCGTTAGAAGTCCGTTAACGATTCCGATTCCCGCCCCCATGAGGAGGCCTGCAATCATAGCCAGTTCCAGTTGGCCGGACGCTTTCAAGACTACCGCCGTTGTAACCCCGACCAGCGCCGCGGCCGATCCTACCGAGAGATCTATCTCTCCGGTGAGGATCACGAAAGTCATGCCAATAGCGACTATTAGCGTGATCGAAACCTGCCGGGTGATATTCAGTAGATTCTTCGAGGTGAAGAAATAAGGGGACAGAAAGGAGAAGACCGCCAGCAGGGCCACGAGTATCAGTATCAATCCCAGCTCGCCCTTCAGGAGTCTTTTGATCTTCACCCAGTTCACAGTCTTTCTCTCCCCGGTTTCTATTTTTTTGTCCATCACGTTCAACCTCCAAGCGCCACTGTAAGTATTTTCTCCGTTGTCAGTTCTTCACCGGCGAGTTCGGAAACCACGCTTCCTTTACGCATAATCAGTACCCTGTCGCACACTCCGCTCATCTCTCTGAACTCCGAGGACATTATCAGTATCCCCGCGCCGTTGTCGGCCAGGGAGTTTATCAGAGAGTATATTTCCGTCTTCGCACCGATATCTATTCCGCGGGTCGGTTCATCGAGAATGAAGATATCGGTCGCCCCGCAAAGCCACTTCCCTATAACCACCTTTTGCTGATTTCCGCCGGAAAGGTTCTGCACGGGCATTTTTACGTCCAGGGGTGTGACTTTGAGCTTTTCGGCCGTTTCTCTGGCGATCTCGAAGCGCTTCCTGTAGGAAATAATTCCCCGCTTCATGGAGAGCGCCAGATTGGCGATGGTGATATTGTGCTCGACAGGTAGTCTCAAGAAGAGGCCCTGAACCTTTCTGTCCTCCGGCACAAAGGAGATGCCGCGCCTTTTAGCGTCGTTCGGCGATGTTATCGCCGCCCTTTCCTCCTTCACCGCTATCTCGCCCGCCACCTTTCGATCGACTCCGAACAGACCGAGTGCCAGCTCGCTCTTGCCCGAACCTATGATCCCTGTGATCCCAAGTATTTCGCCCCTGTGAAGCTTGAAGGAAACCGGTGCGGCCATGCCCTCGCTCCGGAACTCGCTGGCTTCGAGCACGGTCTCCCGGCCGGGGAAGCCGCTTCGCCCGGGGAACTCCTCTTTCAAGGTTCTACCCAGCATGGCCCTGACCAGGGTTTTGAGATCCACCTCCCCGATTTTGAAGACGCCGGCGTTTTCGCCGTCCCTCAGAACGGTGGCCCTGTCGCAGACCCTGAAGACTTCATCCAGATAGTGAGAGATATAGATCATGGTGACTTTCTTACTCTTCAGGTCGTCCATTATGGAGAAGAGAGTGTCGATCTCGGCCTTGCTCATCCCGGTGGTCGGCTCGTCCAGAAGAAGTATGTTGGCGTTGATCGAGAGCGCTTTCACTATTTCCACGATCCTCTTCTGTCCCAGTCCGAGGTCCGATACCGGCGTTTCCGGCGCTATTTCTATGCCGAAGGTGTTGAGGTACTCCAGAGCCCTTCCGGTCAGTTCCTTCTTCTTGAGGTTGCCGAAGAAATTGCCGACCGGTTCATGACCCAGGAAGATATTCTCGGCCACCGTCAGACTGTCGATTAGGCTGAGTTCCTGATAGATAGCCCCTATCCCCTTCTGGCGCGCATCGACGGGATCTTCTATCACGACGTTCTTCCCGTGAATCAGGATCTTTCCCGAGTCCATCCTGTGGACACCGGTCAGGATTTTTATGAGCGTCGATTTTCCCGCACCGTTCTCGCCCAGGAGGGCGTGAACCTCGCCCTCGGAGAGTTCGAACTGAACGTTCTTGAGCGCGTGGATCCCTCCAAAGGATTTATTTATATCTTCGAGCTTCAGTACGGTTCCGGCCACCCTTATCACACCCGCTTATCCATGAATTGCCTTACTCTCTCAGGGGACGGTATCGAAGTCTGGGCTCCAGCGATCGTGGTGCTCAAGGCTCCGGCGCAGTTGGCAAGCTCAAGCGATCTCTCGATCGAACAGCCCTGCGCGAGCGAGGCGGCGAGAGTCCCTGAAAACACGTCGCCAGCCGCCGTTGTGTCGATGCATTCCACGCTCAAGGGGGGGAACTCTACGATTCCGTCGTCGATGCAGGCCACCACGCCTTTATCTCCTAGTGTTACCACCGGCAGTTTGAAACCCATCTCTTTCAATCTCTCTATCGCGGCCTTCGCATCGGCCGTGTTTTTTATCTCGATTCCGGTGATCGCCCTGGCCTCGGATTCGTTCGGCTTGATAACATCCACCAGAGGAGGGATATCGGCGGGGAAGGGTCTGGAAGGTGCCGGTGCCGGATCGACGATCACGAACATCCCGCGCTGGCCCGCCAGCCTTATGGCCCGGTATATGGTCTCGAGATTTATCTCCATCGTCAGGAGCAGGATCCTGCCGGGCACGAAGAGGTCCGAGTTTTCGAGTACATCGCCCGGCGTCAGAAAGGCGTTGCTCCCGGGGGTGAAGGATATCGAGTTCTGGCCTTTGCCGTCCACACGTATGATAGCGATACCGGCCGTTTTTTCCCTGTCTATGAGTATCCTGGATGTATCGACGCCCCTGGAAGCCATCTTCTCCAGCAACTCCTTGCTGAAGCCGTCGCCTCCCAGTTTTGAAAACATTTTTACCTTCGCACCCTGCACAGCGGCCGTAACGGCCTGGTTTCCACCCTTTCCGCCGGGATAGGTGTTGAAGTTGTCCGTCACCACAGTCTCGCCCGGTTCGGGAAGACGGTCCATAACCATCACCAGATCCATGTTTATACTGCCCATGCAGAGTATCTCGCCGTTGAATTCGAAGTCAATCATCCGAAAGCTCCCTTCTCAGAGAATGAATCTTTTTCATGAAACTCCCGACTTTTTTACCGTCCACGGGATTCTTCCAGTCGTTTCCTTCTTTGAAAAAACTTCCAACTATCGCGCCGTCGGCGAAAGATAGAAGTTCTTGGGCGTTATCTTCCGTCAGTCCGCTGCCGATGATCACCGGTGCTTTCACACTCTCGGAGAATCTCTTCACCTTTTCCGGAGTCGGGGCCTTTCCGGTTTCGAATCCGGTGACGATGAGAATCTCCGCGCCCTCCGACTCCGCATCGTGGGCCTGTTCTTCGATCGTCCTGTCGGATATGATGAAATGGCTCCCGTGCTTGACGTTGACATCGCACATGAACTTGATATCGTCGGCTCTGAGCGAGTGCCTGTACCTGGCCAGCTCCCCGCCTATCCCTTCGGTGAGCCCGGCGTGCGAAATGTAAGCGTTCACCCATTCGAAGACCCTTATCCATCTCGCGCCCGAAGCGATGGCCGCTGCCAGAGCTATCCTGCCGCCGTTGAGATGGCAATCCACCCCGACGGGAATACCGACGGTCTCCCCTACTCTAGCGGCAACCACACCAAGCGCCGCGGCAGTTTCCGGACCGATCTTTTCTCCCTTCAGATAAGGAAAGTCCCATATGTTTTCAACCTGCACTCCGTCAACGCCGTTGTCCTCGAGTATCCTGGCCTCCTCCAGGGCGATTCTGATTATCTCCTTCATGCCCATGATCGACCGATCGTAGCCGGGAGAACCTGGCAAAGGTCTAAGATGGACCATCCCGATAATTGGTTTTTTAACTTTGAAGATTTCGGTCAGTATTTCCTTCCTGTCGCTCACACTCTTCCACCTCCCGGCTAAACACACAAATCGACAGAGATGCCGGATAAACGTTTAACTACGACCGCGGCGATCGACCCGTCCAATCGTCCAATCGTCCGATCCTGCTCTCAGAAATCCACTCCGGAAACCAGTATTATGTTGGCGTAAGGTGTGAATTCACCAGTCTTGACGAAGACCTTAACTTCCTTGCCCTGGAGTCCCCCGTTCAGTACCAGGTCTTTGAATTCCGGATGGGGAATGTTCTCCTCAACGATATCGTTTCCCTTGTTTTTCACCTTCGAAATCACTTCCTTGAGCTCGGCGTAGGTATGCGGGCTCACTGTTTTTGTCTCGTCGGCGATTATCACCTTTTCGATCTCCAGCTCCTCCAGAACCACCTTCACGACGTCCACCAAGCGCGGTAAGTTCCTGCCCACCGACACATCGATGCAAACGGTGTTTTCATGCCTGGGGAAGGGGAAGCCCCTGTCGGTTATTACCAGCATGTCTCCATGACCGAGCCTCGCAACTTCTCTGGAAAGATCGTTGTGCAGTATCCCTTTCGTTTTCATCAGTTCACCTCCGGTATTTTTCTGCTAAGGGTCGATTCCCTCACTATAAGATTTGAATCTAGCTCTATCTTTCTCGTATATACGCTCTCCCGTCTGGATTTCTTCTGTATCTTCTCCAGTAGAAGCCTCATGGCAGTCTGCCCGGCTTCGAACTTCGGCTGGTGCACAGTGGTCATAGCCGGAACGACCAGCGACGAGTAAAGCACGTTATCGAAACCGGCCACCGCGATATCTTCGGGAACCCTCAGCCCTCTTTCCTTCGCCGCCTCGATTGCACCCCAGGCCATCATGTCGTTTCCGGCGAAAACGGCGGTGGGGCGTGGCTTTTGTTCCATAATCAGCCTCATGGTGTTGTAGCCGTCTTCGTACTTGAAAGAGGCGTAATAAACGGTTATCTCCTCTTTTCCGATGCCGGACTTCTCGAGTTCGTTGCAGAAACCCTGAAGCCTCCTGACGGCCGTCGGCACTTCCCTGGGACCGGCGATGCAGGCGAACCTGCGGTGGCCGTTCTCCAGAAAATGCCTTGCCAGCTGCGCCGATCCCTTGAAGTTGTTCGTGTAGATGACGTCTATTAGCGGATTCTCGATAGACAGATGCCGATCGAGGATCACCATGGGCATACCGTTGGAAAGCTCGGCAAGGATCGTCTCTTCCATTCTCGGAGCGACGTTTATTACGCCATCGACGCCGTGGCTGTGAAAGGAATCGAGGGTCTCCTCTTCTCTGGACTTTTCTCCGTCGCTGTTGCAGAGGAACATCTGGTAATCGTGCTCCAGGGCCACGCTTTCCACGCCCCTGGCTATCTCTGCAAAATACGGGTTGGTTATGTCTGGAACCATGAGACCCACCAGGAAAGATTTCTTTATTTTGAGACTCCTGGCGATCTTGCTTGGTCTGTATTGAAGGCGATCTATGGACTCGAGAACCTTTTCGCGCAGCTCGGGGCTCACATATTTGTTCCCGGAAAGTACGTTGGAAACCGTCGCGATAGAGACCCCCGCAAGTTTGGCTACATCTTTCATATTAGACAAATGGCTCACCCGTTTCATAGTTAAACGTTTAGTTAATCGTTTAACAAGAGAATACTACTTCTCCTCGCTCTCTGCAAAATCCATTTAACGCCTTTCAGAGACGTTCATAAAAGAAGAAGAGCGATTATCAAATCCTCGCTCTTCTTCCCAAAGCTTTTCGCGCCTATCTTTATATTTCAACGTATGCTATTCTTGCGGAATTATCCACCTACATTCCCGCATTACCCAGCGGTCCCGCATAGTTTTTGCGATGCTATTTATCGAGACTGAAGTGGATCACCTTATCCATGAGAACTTCTTCATACGATGGCCCTACTCCGGTCTCAGGATTCACATAAGCTCTGAACGCTATTCTCAGGTTGTTGTAGGTAAGCCTCTCAGAAGTAGGTTCTGGAATCAACAGACAATAATCTTCATTATCCGGGTTTGACCTCGCAACTTTCCAGACATAGAAATACTTCGCATTTGGGTCGTCGGGCAGAAATCTCTCTGCGCTGCCAATAAGACCCATCTTGCTCTCGGCACTGTGCTCACTGTGAACACTCGCGAATCCGTAGAGAATCTTTGACTCGACCGGCAGAAGATCCTTCACGAGATCATCTGTATAGACTGTGAAATTCGAGTAAGTTGACTTTCCCGTAAGCGAGTGTACCGGACCAAACACTATGGCGAAGTCATCGGGATCATCTCCTATCAGGAAGGGATCCGTCCAGATATATATAGTATCCCTGCTATCTCCAAGAACATCAGTAACGTTCTGAATGGCCATGTAACTAATCTCCACAGATCTTTGAGTCCGAAGAACGTCGGCCTTTAGATTGGAGTACTCTTTGATTATTGCTTCCTCCAGTCTGTCCATAGTTGGCTTTAGGTCGAGTTCAGAATAATCGCCAGTGTCCCTTGGAATCATGCTCGGCGTCGGGAATGGATCAGGTTCAATCGGTCTGGTAGGTGTGACGCGCAAGACCCAGCCTCGATAATTATGACTGTAAGGAGGTTTCACGACTATTTTCCCATCTACTATAAGGGGAGGATCCTGCGCGTAGGTCTTGTCTTCGGGATTTTTGAACAATGCCAGGCGAATCACAGTTAGTAACTCGTCGCAGTCCTGCTCAAGCCCCAGTTTCAGCATGTTTGAAGGAATCGGTTCGGTGTTGATCAGGCTCTGAATAAAACCCACTTTCGCAGCGGCGGCTCTCATCAGTACATCCATATTCTTATCAGGGGTAGATATGATCATCGTTGGAGCATTGAAAACAGTTCCGGCCGTCTCGGGTAGGATCGATTCACCCGTCTTGATTCTTGTCATATTGATCGTATCACCTACACTTGCCAGGACGCGTTGCCGGCCGCTTTGACCGGGCAGATACTTGGACATAACAAACGTGACATAGCTGAAGTAAGTGACCTCCGGTGGAGTCCAGCCGATGAAGATAATCGCCTCGTCCTCCCTTAGCCTGAAGGTGAACGGCAAGGTGTTTGGAACTGTCTGCCCGGGCGCCGGCGGCAAGAAATATGCTAGGTAGGGATTGGAAGCGTTGTTTCCATAACAGCTCGGGATCAGGTGTTTTGAAAAGAGGTCTAGCAGATCCCAAGTGTAAACCACACCCTGTTGTACTACAAACCCGTTCTCCTCAAGCTCTGCGATGAAGCTGTTTACGTTCTCTTCAGTGAAGTATGGATCCAGCGAAAACAATGAGACGGCAAGAAATAGCAGAAGAAGCATCGCCAAACGTTTCATTCTCGGTTCCCCCCCCTTGGGTTCCTGTAGCCAAATTAGTAATTTGCCCTGGCTCCTTTCCAGACTTAAGGCCAGCTCTCGCGTCTTACGGATTTTCTACTGGTTCAGCTGCTAAAACCATCTGAGAAAGCTTTGAGATAAAGGGGAAACAGAATTCGAAGAAAATCTCTCGTGACTATGTCTTTTCTCACGGCTAGACATGATTGACGCTCTCTCAACTACTTCAGCATGATAGAAATAACGATCCAAAGACCAAGTGCAGGGCAAATCCCGATAAATTATAGCATCATCTTCTTTTATGACAAACGTTTGCTAGAAGTATATACACAATATGAGAACAGAACGTAATAATGAGCTCCATAGACGGTGCGTGGTATTAGGCGGAAGTCGTTACCACCGATAGCCGCTCCGAAGTTTATACTTGTTATGATTGCAGATCACAAAGAAGGAAGGTGAAAAGATGAAAGCAAGAATTAAGTTCCTGCCATTGCTTCTGGCAATGATCGCGTTGTTTGTCACCAGCACTTTTGCAGCAACACAGTACACCGTCGTTAAGGGCGACACCCTGTGGAGCATCGCCCGGAGTTACGGCATCGACTGGACGGAAATCGCATCCTTCAACGGTATCGAGAACGAGTACTCTCTGAAGGTGGGTACGGTTCTAGCGATTCCCCATAGCTTTACGGAACAGACCGTTCTGATCGCCAACGGCGACCACGAAATCCCGGCGGTTGTGTGCATGCCCGACGGTGACGGTCCCTTCCCGGCAGTCGTGATGCTTCACGGCACGGGTTCGAACAAAGACGAAGCGGGTGGGGGCTATCTTTTGACGGCGCCGGCCCTGGCAAAAGCGGGGATCGCCAGCATTCGTTTCGATTTCATCGGCAACGGTGACAGCGAGGCCGACTATATAAACTACAACTTCATGTCCGCCGTATCCGACAGCAACGCAGCCTTCGATTATATGGCCGGACTGAACGGTATCGACCCCAACCGCATCGGTGTTATGGGCTGGAGCCAGGGTGGCACGATAGCCATGCTGGCCGCCGGTCGTAACCGCTCCTTCCGATCGGTAGTTTGTTGGGCCGGCGCTCCCGATCTAAAGTCGATAGGAACGGCCGAGAACTACGAAATCGCCAAAGCCAACGGCTATTACGAACTCACCTTCGACTGGCGCCCGTCGTTGAAGCTCGGTCTTCAGTGGTTCGAAGAAGTATATAACACCGATGTTCTGGAGGTCTTCTCGAATTCCTTCGCTCCCGTGCTGGCTATCAACGGGGCAATGGATACCGTGGTCGATCCAGTCAACGCGCAGCGCATAGTGGATGCGTCCAGCAACAAAAACTCCAGAGTGCTTCTGATAGAAGGCGCGGACCACACGTTCAACATCTTCACCGGCGACATGAGCGCTTTCAACGAACTCATCGCCGCGACTGTTGACTGGTTCGCAGATACTCTTTAAACTTTTTCATGATAGAAGATTCGAAGTAATACCTCACAGACTTTTCAAATGAAACGGCCGGGAAGAAACCCGGCCGTTTTTTATGGTCCACTTCAACTATTCCACTTTGACGTTTATTGCGAAGGTCTTCACCGGGTGTACACTCTCCCAGGGTCTCCGCAGCGAGAAAACTATCACGCACTCTCCCGGACGTTCGGCCCGGAAGGTCCATTCTACTTCGTAAGAGGCTCCCGTGAGACTTTCTTCTCCAGCATCTGAGACGCCATGTTTTACAAAAGCCAGTGAAAGCACGTTCGGGTTGGAGACCCTTACATCCCATATGTAACCGGTACTTCCATTTTCCTCGAGTGTCAAGCTGGCCAGCTCTCCAATTTGCAGCGAGTTGACTACCGACTGCAGCCTGACGGTAGCGGGTGTCGACGACTGCAAGAGTAACGGTGTGATCAGCACATTGGGAACGTATTTACGAAGGATTTCTTCGAAGCTGCCGTCGCGCTTCATGCTGTCAAGCGTCTTTTGCAGAATCAAAACCATTTCGGGATCGGTGCCGCTGGAAGCCGCGACGTAGAAATAGTTCGTCTGAATTTCGAGCAAGCGGTTTAGATCCTTCATCTGGTAACCGGCGTTCTGTACCAGTTCGCTGACGGTGAGATCGGTGAATATCGCAAGATCGGCCTCACCGTTCATCAGCTGGCGCACGGTGTCCAGAGGGTCTAGAAAACTCTTCAGATTCGTGAAGCCCAGATCTCTCAGGAGCTGTTCAGTCCACCAGTCCTTTGTAGTGGCTATCGTTCCGACCTTTCTGGCCTCGTCGAGATCGGCGGGCGCTATTGCCGAATCGGCTCGCCCGTAAAGGTAAGCCGTGTTCCTGCCGACCGGTCCGATCCACTGGAAGAGTGGCTTTCGAAGCTCCGTCTGATCCATACTGAAGAGAAGAACGTTGGGCAGGTTCGAAGCCAGTTCATAGCCGATCGCCCACGGAACGAGGAAGATCTCTTCTTTCATACCGTTTCGTTCCATGAGCTCTCTCACTATCTCGGTAACAAAGCCCGCAGGTCCTCCATCGCCCATGTATGTAACGGGCGGGTACTCCTCGGTGAGCAGGGTATAGACGCCGGGGACCGGACGGCCCGGCAGCCATTTTTCGTAAAGCCCGGCAAAGTCGCCGGAGCTTTTCAGACCGTCAAGTCCCTCCTGCCACCTTCGAAGGGTGTCGGTCGGTACGTCTTTCGAGAAACCTATATATGTCATATCGAGGTCGAGAACGATCGTGGCACGCAACTTTGAAGATTCAGGTATTTTCTCCGTCAGACGCGTATAGACATCGAAGTTGAAAGGGGCCAGATCGATGTCACCCTCCAGAAGGCTCTTCAACAAAGCCGCCTCGTCGTCGAAGATCACCGTATCCAGACCCTGCTCGGCCAGGAGTTGCTGGGAGTAATACCCGCGCACGGCGCCGACCTTCCCGGCTTTCTTTGCATCGTCTATCGAGCGAATGTCGGGAGAGGTATCGCGGGCGTAAAGATACGTGGGCGTTATCGCGATAGGGCCCACCCAGTTGAACTGGGATTTCCGCTGCGGGGTGAATACGAGCGTGGGCAGAGCGTACTCACCGCCGTCCTGCAGCTTCGCGTAAGCCTCTTCGAAGGGCATAGCGGTCATCTCTGCTTCGAGACCGAATTCAGACGAGAGCAATTTTACAAGTTCTACCGCCAGACCCTTGAGCTCGCCATTTTCCTCGTAGCTGAAGGGGCTGTAGGACGGATTCACGAGAAAGGTCACTCCCCGCGCCATCGCCACTGAGAGTGGGAGAAACACTACCAACAGAAGAAAGAATATCCTGACCGAATTTCGCTTCACTTTATCTCCTCCCTGCTAAAACCTCTTTCAAGGCATTAATTCAATATATCACACAGGTATGCGACAACAGAAAGGGAGTTGTGTCTCTGTGATAGAAAAAGTGCCCCGGGCAGGATTTATCTATCGCTCAGGCCTTCCCGTATTGCTTTCTCGTCTTGAGATGGAACAGCAGCAGAACCACGACGCTCATTATGTACGGGAGCATCAGGGCGAACTGGGGCGCGATCTTCTCGTTCTGCAGCTTGACGGATAAGGCGTCAAAGAGGCCGAAGAGAAGAGAGATGAAGAGGACCCTCTTCGGTTTTCCTCCCGAGATGAGTATCGCGGCCAGCGCAACGAAGCCCCTGCCGCCCGTCATGTCGCGCGAGAACATCCTCACGTTGTAGAGCGAGAGCTGAGCGCCGGCAAGTCCACAGAGACCGCCGCACAGGATGCTTGCCCAGAGCTGAATAACACCGACTTTTATACCGGCAGCGGTGAGGGCCTGGGGCATCTCGCCGCAGACTCTGAGCCTCAGTCCGAAAGAGGTCTTGTAGATAATGTATGCCAGCAGGAAGGCGATTGCGATAGAGAGATAGGTGAGAATGCTGAAGTTAAGCAGGTAGTTGTCAAGGAAGTAGTTTCCCGTCTTTACCTTGAGCTCCATTATAGAGGCGATGTCGGGGGAGTTGAAGGCGTTCTTTCCCTGGAACATCACTCTCATTAGAAAGAGGGTTAGCGAACTTATAAGTATGTTTATCGCGAAGCCTATGGCGAAGTTGTTTGCCTTAAGGAAGCTTACGAATACCGAATACAGAAGCGATATTAGCATCGAAGCGACCACCCCGGCAATGATACCGTAAAAGGCGCTGCCGGTTAGGTATGAGAACACCACCGAGAAGAACGCGCTTATGAGCATGAGACCTTCCATAGCCACGTTTATTATCCCCGCGTGATAAGTGAGCGCTCCCCCAAGCGAGGCGAGAAGTATGGGGGTTGCCATCCTGATAGATGTTCTGAATAGTGTGGTAATCAGCTCTATATCCATTTTCAACCTTCCCTTCGCCCGACAATGAACGTCTTGAACGCCGCCACAAAAAGCACCATAACAGCTTGAAGGACACCGCTTATCTCGGCCGGAACGGACGTGAACAACTGGAGATTGACGCTACCCGTTTGAAGAGCCGAGAAAAGAAAGGCGATCCCCACAATGAGCAGGGGGTCGTTAAAGGCAAGAAGACAGATGAGCAGACCGGTGAAACCGTATCCGGGCGAAAAGCTCTGCATCACTCTTTGAGTCATTCCAAGGACGAGGAGGCCGCCGGCAAGACCCGCGAGAGCCCCTCCGATAAGCATCGACAATAACTTCGTTTTCTTTACCCTTATTCCACTCAGCCCGGCAAAAACCGGGTTACTGCCGGTGATATCGAACTCGTAGCCCGTAATGAACCTCTTTCGGAATATGAAGAGAACCAGAACCATACCGATGGCCACGAAGAAAGTCGCGGAGAATTGAGAGCCTTCGAACAGGTATGGAATCACAAAACTCGACTTGATATATGGAGTCTGTGCCAGAGGCGAGCGCGGATCTCTGAAAGGGTTGTTGATCAGGTATGCTATCAACTGCGCCGCGATATAATTACCCATAAGCGTGGTGACGACCTCGTCCATCCGGAGCTTTATTTTGAAGAAGGCCGGCCACGCGGCCCACGCCATTCCAAATGCGGCAGAAACAATCAAAGCGACGACGATGTTCACTAGACCGACCCCAAAATCGATCGAAAAACCGACAAGCGCCGCTCCGAAAGCTCCCAGAAGCAACTGGCCCTCCCCGCCGATGTTCCACATACCCGTCCAGGCGGGGACTGCAACGGCGGCCGCGGCAAGAATCAACGGCACCATCTTGTTGAGTGTGGAGAGAAACTGGTAATGATTGCCCAGAGAGCCTTCGATGATGTAGCGGAATCCCTTGAAAGGCGATTCGCCGCCGAACCAGATTATCAATGCCCAGACGGATAATATGCACAACACCAGCAGAAGCGAGAGAAGCAACTTCCTGAAACTAAGAGTGCGAGTACCGATCATCCTGCGCCCCCCTTATCCCCGTCATATAGTAACTTATCTCCGTCGGATCATAATGGGGGTGCGTCATCTCGGTGACGGCTCTCCCTCGATAGAGCACGATAATTCTGTTCGCAAGACCCATTATCTCCTCTAGATCGCCGCTTATGAGGATTACTCCCGAGCCTGTCTTGACCAGCCTCCTGAATGAATCATGAATGAGCTTTCTTGCGGCAACGTCGACCCCTGCCGTGGGTTGAGCCGCGACGAGAACCACCGGTTCGTAAGCGATCTCCCGACCGACTAGCAGTTTCTGCATGTTTCCGCCCGAGAGAGCCCTGACGGCCGTTTTGATATTCTTGCCGCAGCGCACGTCGTAGTCGGCAACGATCGATTCTGTGAAAGACCTTGCATCGGTGTCCTTTATCAACCATTTCCCGAATTTTCCGAATTTATGGTGGCCGGCCATGCAGTTCTCCACTATGCTTCTATCGGGAGCCAGCCCCTTTCCCATCCGGTCGTCGGTGATTAAGGCGAGACCGGCTCGTCTTCTTTCGAGCGTGTCGAGAGAAGATATAGATGAACCTACGAGCCTTATATCCCCCGAGGCCAATCTCAGACTCCCCGCAAGAGCTTCGAAGAGTTCTTCCTGACCATTTCCCCCAACTCCCGCAAAGCCGAGAATCTCTCCCTCCCGCAACTGGAAGCTCAAATCCCTTATAGTACCGGATACATCGGAAATTCCCTCGACCGAAAGAACGCTCTCGTTTCCGAGGCAGTCCGGCGGATCCTCGGAGAGATCCGTGGCGGTCCCGATCATCATGTTTGCCACGCTCTCTCTGTCAACATCCCTTTTGTCAAAGGTTCCAATAACATTTCCCCTTCTCAGAATCGTTATTCTGTCGGCAAGGGAGAAGACCTCTCCCAATCTATGGGAAATGAAGATAACAGTCTTTCCCATTTCGCGTATTCCCCTCACAAACTCAAGGAAATCTTCCACCTCGTTGGGCGCAAGAACGGCCGTCGGTTCGTCGAGTATTACGAAATCAGCTTCTCTGTACAGAACCTTGAGGATCTCAACCTGCTGTCTTTTACTGATAGGAAGAGAGTCGATTCTATCATCGGGCGAGATGGACATTCTGAGCCTGTCGATGAGCGAGGCGACCGACTCGTTCATCGCCTCTCTGTCGACTCTGCGCAACTTGCTCTGGAAACGGTTCTCCATTCCAAGTACAATGTTTTCGGCCACGGTGATACTCTGTACAAGCTTGAAGTGCTGGTGAACCATTCCTATTCCCAGATCTATCGCCTCGGAAGGGTGCTTTGGCGAAAAATGATTGTTGTTGAATAGGATCTCTCCCGAAGTCGGCTTAATCAGACCGAATAGAATGTTCATCAAAGTGGATTTTCCCGCGCCGTTTTCGCCGACTATCGCGTGTATTTCGCCTTTTCTAACCTCGAAACTCACTTCCCTGAGAGCTTCCAGACCGTTCGGGTATGTTTTCGACACTCTTTTGCAGACTAGAATTTGGAACACCCCCCGATATGAAACCCGGAGCCCCTATAGGGGCTCCGGAAGGAATCTTTAATCGAGATATGAATCTACAACTATCTCTCCGTTCGAGATCTTCTCCTGTATCATGCTGATTTCTATATAGACGGATGCCGGCACAGTGTCCATCATGAATTGGTTGTATGCGAGTCCGACGCCGCCGTTTGCGATGCCGTATACATGAACGGAACCCTTCTCGAGGCTGTTTTCGATCTGCATTCTTACGATGTCAAGAACTGCGACATCCACTTTCTTCATCATACTGGAGACTATGAAGCCAGGCTGGAGATAGCCCTGATCGGTATCGACGCCTATCGCGTAGAAGCCGTAATCTCTGGCCGCTTCGAGTATTCCCAGTCCCGTCGGTCCCGCAGCCTGGAATATCACGTCGGCTCCCTCTTTGAAGACAGAGTAGGCCGTTTCCTTTCCGAGTGCCGGGTCGTAGTGGTCACCGGCGTATCTGGCTATAACCTTGACACTTGGATCTACATACTTCACTCCATGCTCGAAACCGGCCTGATAATCCCTTATTACCGGCATATCGAAGCCACCGACGAATCCCACGATCTTCTCCGCGTTTATCTTGCAGAGTTCGGTTTTATTCGTGAGCAAGGCCGCGAGGCAACCGGCAAGGAAAGCGCCTTCGTTCTGCTTGAATGGCACGGAGACAACATTCGGAAGGCTGGATGTGCCATCGATATAGACAAAAGTCTTGGAGGGGAACATTGCGCTGACTTCGGCGAGTTCCTTATCGAAGAAATAACCCGGGTCCACGAAGATCAGATCGTAATTCATGGCGGCAGCCCTCAGCGAATCGAAATACTTCGAAGGATCTACATTGCACTCGAAGACCTTGTACTCGATTCCGAACTGTTTCTGGGCTTCCTGAATGCCGATGTACGCCATATCTGTAAATCCGCGGTCTCCAATGGCGTCGCCGGCAACGATGGCAACCTTTAAGGCCCCCAAACCCATCGCTACAAAACTCAGTAACGCAAGAACTAGAATCAAACGCTTCATAAGACTTTCACCCCCATCTTGATAGATTTGTAGTACTCGCTTTTCAACATACTTTCCCTGTCAGGATAAGAAGTCGCCGCCCCGATCCTCTCGGTGCTCATTCCCGCGTAGACATTTGCGTAAGTTCCTATCTCCTTCTCATCCAGTTCATTGACGTGTCCCCAGACAACGGCCGCGTTGAAAGCATCGCCAGCGCCCGTGCAGTCGAGAACCTTGACCTTAGAAGCCGGAAAATCTATACTGAAGTCTCCGGAAATAAAAGAACAGCCTTTGGCGCCTTTCTTGATCCATATCTCGGAAATCCCCGCATCGAGAAGGTCGAGACAAAATCCGAATTTCCTCGATTTCGAGAATAGAACGGTCAGTTCATCCTGAGCCGGGAGGAAGACATCTACGTAAGGAATCACTTGCTCTATTCTCTCGATGGAAACCGGGTCGGTCTTCCTCATGTTTGGATCGAAGAAAATTTTCGTTCCCGAACGCTTTGCCTTCTTTACCGCTTCCAGGAACGTATGAAAGGTCTCGGCTCCTTCGACTATCGATACACCGGTGAGATAAAGCAAATCCGGGCTTTCGTAAACCTGCGAGAGGTCCTCGCAAGTCATATGTATGTCTGCGGCATTTTTTCTGAACGAGAAGAAAGTTCGCTCGTTCTGGGCCGAAAGCGAAAAAACCACTCCGGTCGGGTACGAGCTAGAAACCTTCGGAGTGAACTCAATCCCCAGCTCCGAAAGGCAAACCTTTATATAATCACCGAAGAGATCGTTTCCTATCATCGTCTCGAACGATGCGTCAACGTTGAGCTTCTTCAGACCCACAAATGTGTTCAGCCCCGAGCCACCGGGATTCAGGATCGGTTTTTCACTATAGACAGAGCCTCCAGGCACGGGGAAGCCGTCGAACCTCCCGATTATATCCACATTTATGTCGCCCAGCACGAGAACGGATTTCTTCATCTATTCCTGATCTCCCCGATCACTTTCATGAACTCCTTCACCCTTTCGCAATCCACGGATTTGTAGGAGTTACCGTCGATCTTGAATGTAGAGCCGACAAAGGCGCCGGAGGCGACTTCGAGTATCTTTTGCGCGTTGACTTTGTTCATACCCGATCCCACCATTATCGGATAGTCGGGAAGTACCCCGCGCACTTTCTTCAGATCTTCGAGAGGTGTTTCAAACCCCGTGTGTTTACCGCTTATGATCACGGCATCGGCCATGAAATACGCCGCGTCGTAAGCCGATTCCTCTATCGGTCTCATCGCAAGCGGCGCTGAGTGTTTTATATGGACGTCCGCGAAGATCTTGATGGATGGGTCGAGGAACTTGCGATATCTTAGGATCTCATGAGGTCTCCTTAATGCCAGACCGGATACGTCGACCGCCGCTTCGGTGAAAACTGTGGCCCTGACGAATCTGGCACCCGAGGTGTGAGCTACCGCTATGGACGCTATCGGATCTGCAAGAAGGCATATTCCCATCGGAACATTCGGATAGGCTTTGTGAACCTCGTGGGCGACGATGGAAAGCGAGGAGACGGTTTCGGCCGGAGCGACGTCGGGAAAATACGATGGATCGTTGTAGTTCTCCACCTGAACGCCGTCGACTCCTCCGTCTATGAGCTTCCCCGCCTCTTCGAGCGCCTGATCTATAACTTTCTTCAGACCCTTTCCGTCGTAAACGGGCGAACCCGGCAGCGGCTTGAGGTGAATCATGCCAATTATCGGCTTTGAAGTAGCGAAGATTTCGTTGAATTCAGATACAGTTGTCATCGGTCGAGCTCCTTTCTGCACTTTTCCATGCTTTTTGAGAACTGCCTCACTCTCTCTGGATCTATGGGACCTTCGGTTTTTCCGTCTTTCTTAAGGCTGGTTCCGACAATTACTGCATCGCAGAGTTTCGGGAAGTACTCGGAGAGGTTTTCTTGAGTTACGCCGCTCCCGACAATGAGAGGGACATCTGGAAGATAATTCCTGACCGCCTCCACATCTTCCGGCTTTGTCTTTCCACCCGTCTTCTTTCCCGTTACGATAATCGCGTCGGCGAGTCCGCGTTCGTAAGCATCCTCGGCCGATTCCTCGATCGATCTTCGCGACAGAGAATAGCCGTGTTTGATATGAACGTCGGCAAATATCTTCACATCTCCGGCCTCGATCATCTTTCTGAACCTGAGGGCATCTGCCGCCACGCTCTCCATCGTTCCGGCATCGACAATATAAGTCTCGGTGTAGTAAGGGACTCTGATGAATTTTCCACCCACGGCCTTTGCTATCGCGAGAGCGGAAATCGCGTCAGATTGAAGGACACATAGTCCGATCGGCACGGAAAGTCTGGACGCAACTTCAAAGGCAATGTAAGTCATCGCCGCAACGGTTTCCGGTCCCACCCTCTTCTTGAACATCATGTCCCGGAAGTTTTCGACTATCAGGCCGTCTATTCCGTTTTCGACCATGATGGTAGCTTCTTCGACGGCTATTCTGGAGATCTCCTTCATCGCCATACCTTCGTATCTTGGCGCTCCCGGCAGTGGCTGCAGATGAACGACACCGATTATCGGCAGCTTTTTTCCGAACATCTCTTCAAACATTTTCATCATCTCACTCCCTGTCTGTATAATTCCTGGGATATCACATATCTATCCGGTCTGAACAATCCTTCCATGTATTCGATAGGAACGTTGTTTGAGATAAATGTAAGTCTTATGATTTTAAGCAGCGGGGAGTTTTCCTTTACCCTCAGAAAGCCGGCCGATCTCTTGTCGGCCGCTTCGGCGGTAACGGTTTCGCTGGCCTTTTCTATCCTCAGACCCAGAGACTCTATCTGCCTGTAAATCGAAGTTGCCGTGAAATCCAGTTCGTCAAGGGGTAGCGCCCTTGAAACGGGGAAGAAGGATGTGGTTATGGCCATTTCCAGACCGTCCACCAGTCTTAGCCTCTCGACTTTTATTACTTCCCGGCTCTTATCGATTCTCAAAAGGGAAGAGATCGTATTGCCGGTCTGGGTCTTTTCAACGCTGATAAGTTTTGCGGAGGGACTGTGGCCGGAAGCGATTATATCCTCTGAAAAGCTGTTAAGAACATTGAGTGCCGTGGAAAGTCTCTCGCTGCTAACATAAGTACCCTTGCCGACCATTCTGACAAGGATTCCATCGTTGACAAGCTGATCGATCGCGTGTCTCACGGTCATGCGGCTTACCTTGAACAGATCGACAAGCTCTCGTTCGGATGGGATTTTATCGCCGGGAACGAGTCTCCCTTTTTCGATCTGTTTAATCATATAGCTTCTGATTTCCAGATAGATAGGTATCATGCCGACATCTCGCAATCGCGTATAGATATCTATATGTCTATACCACCTGAATTCTATACTTCTTTTTTTAACCAATGCTTCAGTTGTAATTAAGCTTTCAAAGAGGTGTATAGACAGCTAACCCCAACACACTTCAACTGGTAAGTTGCGGACTTATACCACTTAGAACGGTTGTTGGGTGCGCGTGGAGAGGTGGGGGTAAAAACACGAGAAAGAGCGTCGAGGGTTTTTCGCATCGTCATTCCGTGGAGCCTGTCCTGATGAGCCTGCCCTGAAATGTTCCTATTCAGGAAACCTATACGGGACCTCATCTCTTCAGTCTCTCCCTCCCTCTCTATGGCCTCTGTTTTACCAGGAACCCACGCTCGGGGCTTATACTGTGTCAACCGCTGATCGCCTTAAGGTTTCAGATCCCGGCTTTTTCGAGTCTCTCTCATTAGCTAGGGCAATTATAAATAAAGAAGTATAATAAGTTTGATGTTACTTATTTTTAAAAGGAGGAAAAAAATGGGTCTTTTCGATACGCTTTCTAAGCAGCTCAGCGAAAAAAGCACGGCAGCGAAGTTAGGCGAGTCTGTTGGTGTGAGCCCGGAAAAGGTACAAAAACTCACAGAGATTGGATTACCGACACTTCTTCAGGGGCTGCTAAAAAACTCCTCCACTCCTGAAGGGGCTGCTTCGCTGGCAAAGGCTTTGGATCAGCACAAGAATGACAATGTCAGCAACATTACCAGTTTTCTGAACGGAGTAAATAAAGATGACGGTGTAAACATGCTCAGTCACATATTTTCCGGCAAGGAAAAACAGGTTGAGAAAAGTCTCGCAAAAGAGACCGGCTTGAAAACGAATCAGGTTGCCGGCCTTCTGTCGCAGCTGGCACCGCTTCTGATGGGTTTCCTCGGCCAGGAAAAGAAGAAAGAGAACCTGGACGCTTCTGGAATAGCCGGTTTGTTGTCGAACGTTGCCAGCCAGGGAGATAGCGGAATGATGGGAATGGCGGCCAACTTCCTTGACAGCAACAAAGACGGAAACATTATCGACGACGTGGGAAACCTGTTCGGAAAGATATTCAAGAAGAAATAATTTAAGCACAAATAGCTAACGGCTGGTCGACTAATAAAATCTGGATCTGTCTGTTCAATACATTTTAAGAGAGGAGGAGAGTCTGTGACAAAACTGGCTATAATTAAGGGAATCGAATCCGCGATCGAGAATAAGTTGAAAGAGCTGGGTATAGTTTCAGTAGAATCTCTTCTGGAAGCTTGCGCAACGAAAAAGGCCCGAACGGAACTCGCAAAGAAGACCGGAATTCCGGAAGATAAGATTCTTACCTGGTCCAATCATGCAGACTTGATCAGAATCCGCGGAGTTGGCGGGAAGTATTCCGAACTCCTGGAAGCCGTAGGAGTCGATACCGTACCGGAACTGTCGAAGCGAAACCCCGAGAACCTGTATTTGAAGATGATCGAGGTTAACGAAAAGGAGAAACTGGTTGAAAGCCTCCCGGCTAAAAAGCAGATCATAAAATGGGTGGAACAGGCCAAGAAATTACCTCGAGTTCTTCAGTACTGAAGCGGTTCGGCGATTCGATCTTCCTGACAGTTTACGGCAATCCGAGCACGAAGGGTAGGACCCTTGGGTCCTACTTTTTCTCAGAGGTTGATTGTATAATGCAATTGTACGCAAACGTTTGCGGAGGTTTGTTGTGGCCGGAAAAACTACGATCAAAGACATCGCGAAGAGTCTCGGAATATCGCCTTCGACCGTGTCGAGAGCTCTGTCGAACGGACCGGGCGTCGGCGGCGATCTCCGTAAAAAGATCCGCAAAGTTGCTTCACAGCTGAATTACATCCCCAATTCATCCGCAAAATCCCTGAGAACAAGAAAAACCAAGACTATCGGCCTCATCGTCTCCGATATAAGAAATCCCTTCTTCCTGGAGTTCATGGGCGGAGTCGAGGCGGTTCTCTTTCCACGGGAATTCAAATTTATAGTGTGTAATACGGGTGAGGATTCGAAAAAAGAAGAGATATACATAAGATGGCTCATGGAACACGGAGTGGAAGGCATCCTCTCTTCCCCTTACCAGGATAGGGAGGGAAGCAACAACGGCGCCTTTTACAAAAAGGCTATGAAGTCGGGAATCCACGTGGTCTTCTACGACAGGCTTCTCGAAGGGGTTGGCGGCATAGACTCCGTGACGCTTGACAACGAGCAGGCGATAATGAACGGTGTTTTCTATCTGAGAGAGCGTGGCCACGAAAGAATTGCGCTCTGTCTTCATAAAAGAGGGATCTATACGATAGAAGAGAGATACTCGGGATTCAAAAAGGCCTGTGCGATTCTGGGAATACATCCCGACGACAGGTGGGTTCTGGAGGATATGACGGATTATTCCGTCTCGCTAGATAAGCTGAGGTCGGTATTGACGGCCTCCGATCGACCGACGGCGGTGATCTCCACCAACCAGTACCTGAATGAGACGGTAGTCAGGGCGGCCCGCGAACTCGGCCTGGATATACCGGCCGATCTTTCCCTGGTGGGCTTTGACGATTCATCGCTGAACGAGCTCATAGATCCGCCGGTGACGACGATCAGACAACCTGTTGTCGATATGGGAAAGATAGCCGCCACACTACTTCTCGGGAGGATAGACGGGGACCGTGGGGAACAGACCAGGATCGTGTTGAAGGCCGAGCTGCTGGAAAGAAATTCCGTAGCCTCTACGGCAAAAATAGTAAAACGGCTATGACAATCGCCATTGTTTAAGGCATAGAAGGAGGAGGAGCATGCAGAAGAGAAAAGTAGGAGTTATAACGTTTTCCGACGGTAGAGATTTCGTGCACAGAGATCTCATCGACATGAACAGAGAGTTCCAGAACCGGCTGGTGAGAGCGCTCGAAGCCACGGGCGAGGTAGAGGTTGTAGTGGCTTCGGAGATCGTCTGGAAGCCCTCGCTGGCCAAGAAGGCCGGAAAAGAGATGATGAAGGCCGAAGTCGAGGCGACTATATTCAACTACGCCATCTGGTGCTGGCCCCATCTGACGGTGCTGGCCTCACTGTACGCCCCCGGTCCGTATCTGGCGTACGGTCAGATAAACCCGGCCTACCCTGGCATGGTCGGTCTTCTGGCCGCCGCCGGAGCTCTGGAGCAGGTAGGCATAACTCCCGAAAGAGTCTGGGGAAACCCGGAAGATCCGGATGTTATCGAGAAAGTGATGCACTTCGTCAGGGCGGCATCGGCCGCGGCGAGGCTGAAAGGCGAGAGGTACGGGATGTTCGGCGGTCGCCCTATGGGTATGTACACCGCCTCCTCCAACGGAGACCAGTGGCTCAAAGAGTTCGGGATCGACGTCGAACAGATCGATCAGTACGAACTCGTAGTGAGGGCCGAAAAGGTATCGAAAGAGGTCACGAAAAAAGCGAGGGAGTGGCTCGAGAAACTCGCGACTGTCCAATACGACGGCAAGCAGCTGACGCCGGAAAAGCTTGAGAAGCAGATCGCGCTGTACGAGGCGGCTCTAGATATAATAAAAGAGTACGAGCTGGACTTCGTCGGCTTCAAAGGCCAGCCTGAGATGACCAACAACTACGCGACCATGGACGTTGTCGAGGCCTTCCTTAACGATCCTTACGACTGGCACGGCATGAAGGACCCGATCGTCGCGGCGACCGAGACCGATATGGACGGAGCCCTCACGATGGAGATATTCAAACATATCGCACAGGCACCGGTCCTCTTCGCGGACGTTCGGCACTACTTCGAAGAGGAGAATCTCCTGGATCTCTGTAATTCCGGCACCCACGCGACCTACTTCGCGGGTAGATCTCTCAACCCCGAAGAGAATCTCAAGAACGTGGTGTTCTATCCCGAAGACTTCTACTTCCCCGCCGGAGGGGCTGCCGTCAAGCATTTCGCCGCACCGGGCAGGGTGACTCTGGCAAGGCTGGCCAGGCAGGACGGAGAGTATGTGATGACCATCGTACCCGGAGAGTTTGTCAAGCTTTCGGCCGCCGAGGAGAAGAAACTCTCCGAGGAAGTTCAGATCCAGTGGCCTCACGCTTACGTCAGGCTCGATACGGATATGGACACTTTCCTCAAATACTACCCCTGCAACCACATCCACGGGGTGTACGGAGATTACGTTGAAGAACTCGTACAGTTTTGTGATATAAAGGGAATCGATTACCAGATACTCGGAGAGTAAATTGAAAGGGAGGAGACGCTGAGATGATATACATCGACGGAATATGCGAGAGAGCGGTGCAACTGGTCAAGGAACCGGTCTTTGCCGGGTTGACCACCAACCCGACGATAATAAAACGAGATAGACCGGGCTGGGGCATGATGGACGCCCTGAAGTTCCTGTCAAAAGTTCCCGGCGAGAGGCACTTCGTACAGGGGAGTATCCTCTCCGGCAACTGGGTCCAGAAAGTCAGGGAGTTTCTCAAGAAGAGCGACTTCGATCCCGAACTATTCACCATAAAGCTTCCCTGGGATCCTCAAAAGGCTTCGGCCATCGTCCCCGAGTTGAACGAAATGGGTGTTGGCGTCTGCGCGACCGCCGTTTACACCGTTCAGCAGTACTACGCCGCGCTGAGCATGGAGGTAGAGTACGTCGCCGTTTATTACGATAGAATGATAAAGGCCGGCATAGACGCCGAGGAAAGGATCGAAGAGATGCTCGAAATCGGAGGATGGCACTCCAGCGCCCCGCATATAATTGCGGCCAGTATAAAGGATATAGAGAGCGCAAACCTTCTACTGGCGCTGGGTGTTCACGACCTCACTCTTCCGGTCGATATCGCCGGAGAATATATCATGGGGAGCTTCCCGGCCGATGATTTGAACAGATTCGAGGGAGATTTCAAGCTATGAACCAGGCGTTGAAACCGGTTCTCTGTGCGGGAGAAATACTCTACGACTTCATTTCGAGAGACCGCATGCAGGGACTGGGAGGCACCACCCTGTTCGAAAAGAGACCGGGTGGTGCGCCTTTCAATATAGCGGCAGGTCTTCAGAAGCTCGGAGTTCCAACGGCCTTTCTTTCGAAAATCGGTTTCGATGAATTCGGAGAGGCTCTAGTCAAGTATCTTAATGAGCTCGGGATCAGGACCAATTACATCGTCAGAGAGACCGGCACAAAAACGACGCTGGCCTTCGCGGCACTTGACAGCGACGGAAAGCCCGAGTTCAGGTTCTACAGAGACCGCGCCGCCGACATATCGCTCCGCAAAGACGAGTTGAAGGATCTCTCACCCGAAGATTTTTCGCTTTTTCACTTCGGCTCCATCGCTCTTCTGGATGAGCCGTCGGCTTCTACCTATATCGATCTTTTCGAGAGGTTCAAGAAGGCCGGAGTGAGGACTTCTTTCGATCCAAACGTGAGAAAAAACGCGGTCGTCGATCACGATACCTTCAGAAGAAAGTTAAGGGAGATAATGCGCCGGGTGGATATTCTGAAGCTGAGCGACGAGGATCTGGAATACATAGCGGGAAAAGGCGACGTTGAAAAAGCGGTTGAGAGCCTGGAGGTCGGTCGCGACGAACTGGTGCTGGTCACGCTCGGAAGTAAAGGAGCCAGGGCCTTCTGGCGGGGGCGGTTCATAGGCGAGGAGGGATTCAAGGTCCAAGTTGCCGAGACGACCGGCTGTGGGGATTCATTCATGGCCGCCGTCATATCCAGACTCTACTCGCTCTCAGATGAACGGTTCAAAGCCCTCGATTTTGAAACGCTCGGAGGGATCCTGAGATTCGCCAACGCCGGCGCGGCGATCGTAGCGACAAGGTACGGAGCGGCAAACGCCATGCCGTCAGGGAGCGAGATCGGGGAGTTTCTCCAGTCCCATCGAAGGTGATCCCGCTTGAAAGGTTTTCTCGCCGTCGATATCGGTGCCTCTGGCGGCAAAGCCTTCGTCGGCAGATACGACGGTGAGAGACTGTCGATCGAAGAGGTTTTGCGCTTCGCCAACGAAGGCTGCTATGGCGGCAAATACAGGCTTTTGAAAAACGCCACTGGCCTTTGGCTGGTGCAGGAACTGCTCAGGGAGTGGAAAGCGAAAGACCAGTCGCTGGACTACCCCTCGCTTGTGCGTATGGCCGGGGAGGCGAGGCCGTTCTCCGGAAAGATAGACGTCGAATCGCCCCGTTTCAAGAGACCGGCAAGCATGGAAAGGGCGATTCTGCAGGAGTGTGCCGATAGCGGTTCGATACCCTGCACACGGGGTGAAATAGTAAGGACGGCTCTGGAAGGCATAGCCGCGATGACGGAACTCACCAGGAAGGAGCTGGAACGGTTGACCGGCAGGATCGACGGGCTCCACATAGTGGGCGGAGGAGTGAAGAACCAACTGCTCTGCCAGCTGATAGCCGATTTCACGGGCCTTCCCGTCACTGCCGGACCGGTAGAGGGGACGGCGATAGGAAACATAATCGTCCAGATGCTCGCGCTTGGCGAGTTGAGGGATCCAGGAGAATCGGCCGAATTGCTGAAAAGATCCTTCGAAATGCTATCTTACGAGCCGCGAAATTCTTGACAGGCCCCCCGACCGCTACTATTGCGCGGGAAAGAGCTCCAAGAACCCTTCTTTGAAAGTCCTGTACTGACTTCCCTCCAGTTTTTCCGGCACAAAATTGTCAACAGCGAATTTGATGAGCCTTGCGATTCTCTCGACCTCTATGTCGTTATAGCTGTGGCCTTTGAAGAGATCGATGTCGCAGCCAGCTATTTCGGCCATTATCGAGGGAATCGAATAAAGCGTCAGTTGCGACAATCCGACGATCTTCGCCATACTTTCCAGAAGGGCTATAACCGTATCGAGCGGTACCGTTGTTTTGAAGAAATCCTGCAGAACGGGCAACAGCTGACCGTAATAGAAGTGATGGGTCGATTCCGTCTGCCAGGGTTCGACACCGAAGACTTTCAGCATCTCCGCTTTCCTGGGTTTTGTCATGGTCAGAAGGGCCGCGCCGAAAGCGTCGCCGGAAGCGTGAATATAGTACTTATCACCCTTCACAAGGCCGAGGGCTTTCAAACAGTCGAGATAACCTTCTCGCATATAGTTGGCCGAAACCTCGGGGTCGAAATCCAGTACGTCGCCGTAATTCTCGGTCGGAGTAATCACAAGCTGGGTAATCTCCTCCGATCTCTCCAGTGAAGAGAGCGAAAGCATATCCCGGAGCCTCTTGGGGCCAAGATCGACCACGATGATCTCCTTAAAGCCCTTGTTTATTGCCATATTGACCGGAATATTTCTGTAAACGCCGCCGTCTATGAATTTCTCGGACCTGATAGTCTCCCTCCTGAAAACGGGATGGTTCGCGCTGGCAAGAACGTAATCGGCCAGCTGGCCGGAGGGAATATCCTCGATATAAAGCTCTTTCGCCTCCATATCCGTTAGAGAGAAGGCAACTATTCCCATGTCGATCTTGCTCTTCCTGACGGCTTCTTCGTTCAATAAAACGTTGAAACTTTCCCGGAGTGGAGAAGCATCGAAACCGCCGGCTCTCAAAGCTTCGAATATCTTTCCCACGAAGTTGTTGCTGGAGCTGCCCTTAACGACCCTCTCCATGTTGATATTCAACCAGAGATCGCGTGTGTCGCGAAACTTGTTCATGGAGATCGCGACGGAGTTCAACGCGCCGACCGAAGTTCCGTAAACTCCCCCGATCTCTATCCTGGAATCCTTCAAAGCCTTCCAGACCCCTACCTGGTATGACCCGCGGGCGCCGCCCCCCGAGAGAACCAGCCCTATTTTGCCTTTGAACTCGATCCGTTCGTCTTTTTTGAGTAACCTTTCAGAGAACTCGACTCTGCCCACCGCAATCACCTCGATTCAATTCTATCTGAAGGGAGGACAAATACCAGCATAACGGAAGCCGTCCCCGGAAGAGCCGTCCTTGGTCCTTCGTTGGAGCATGGACCCGTCCTTGGGAAACCTGAGGCTAGAGGTAAGAGGCAAGAGGCTGGAAGGTCGATAAGATCTCGACTTTCTTACCTCTGACCTCTCCCCCTCTTACCTCTGTCTAGAGACAGACGAGAAGAGCGAGATCCCGTATAAGATTCCTGAACAGGAGCCCTGAATAGGAATATTTCAGGGCAGGCTCCTCAGGACAGGCTATTACGGGATGACGGTGTGCGCGAAAAATGAGACAGACGTGAGGAGAATCGTCAGTCCCTATTTTCGCCAAACGGGATAACAGCGCTCTCTCCTTCTCGTGAGTGAAGCGAACTCTCGACGCTCTTTCTCGTGTTTTACCGACAACCTACACCACCTCCACCACGGCTCTTAGTCGCCTCTCGAAATGTATAAATATATGTCAAAGGCATATATGTGGTGATATAATATCTATGGCTCTTTTGCCGTAAAGAGAGGTTGCTTTCATGACTCACGTGTACGGTGTTGTGCCTTCGCGGAGATTGGGCAGGTCGCTGGGTGTGTCAACGATTCCCTTCAAGACCTGCAATTATTCATGTATTTATTGCCAGCTCGGGAGAACGACAAATATGACTAACACCCGCACGAGTTTCTACCCTCCCGGGGAGATAATAAACCAGGTCAGGGATTTCGTGAACGAGAAGGGCGAGGAGAGTTTCGACGTTGTAACTGTCGTGGGCGAGGGCGAGCCCACGCTGTACAGACCGCTCGATCATCTGGCGGGGGCGATCAGGGAGTTGACTTCCAAACCCCTCGTGCTGATCACCAACGGATCGCTTCTCTTCGACGCAGACCTCAGAGACGAGATCTCCGGTTTCGACATCGTGATGCCGACACTGGACGCTTACGACCGGGAGAGTTTCAGACGAATCAACAGGCCGTTCGGAAAGCTCGAGTACGAAGAGGTTTACGAGGGTCTGGTGGATTTCTCTGGAGAGTTCGCCGGAGAGGTATGGCTGGAGGTCATGCTCGTAAAGGGTTATAACGACGACGAAAGGTCCCTTGCACTGTTGAAAGAGCGGCTTTCCAGAATTAGAGCGAGGAGAGTGTATATAAACGTTCCCGCCAGGCCACCGGCCGAAGATGGTGTCACAATACCGGATAACGCCACTTTGAAACTCGCACATGAATTGCTGGGCGCTGCGAGTATCGAAAACCTTCCAGTCAGCAATTTTCTATCGCTCGAAAGCGATGCGGAGAGCACCGTTATCGAGATCATAAAGCGCCACCCCATGTCGAAAGAAGATATAGAAAGCCTCCTCTTTTCGCGGTTCGGTCCGGGTTCAGCCGAAGGGGTTTTAGAAAAGTTATCCTCTAGAGAAGATGTGGAAAGGCGCGAATACGCAGGGAAAATCTTCTACAGATACAGGTCGGTCTGATCGAAGGCCGGAAATAAATCTCGCCTCGCGATTTTTAGATCTTGCCGTCACAGGACGAAAAAGTCCTCTTCCACTTCTGCCCACTGTCTCCTGTGTTGTGCCTCGGGTGAGGTACTGCAAAGGCTTTCCGTATTTGTCGGTCATAATGATAAACTTGAATCAAGGAAGGAGGGCTTTCCGTTGGGAAGAGTTGCGGTGATCGGCGAGCTACTCATAGATCTGATTTCCGATACGCAGGTCAGCGAACTTTCACGGGCGAAGAGCTTCAACAGGTTCTTCGCGGGCTCGCCGGGCAACCTCGTTTTCAATCTTCATGATCTCGGCGTTGATTCCGCTATCCTTTCCAGAGTCGGGGACGACTCCTTCGGCCGGGCCTACATCGATCTTCTCGCAAAGAGGGGGATCGATGTCTCATATGTTCAATTTGACAGAAGGAGGCACACTTCGTTCGTGATAGTATCGCGTTCCGACTCGACTCCGCAATTTTTGGCCCTGCGCGGCGCGGATTGTATGCTGGAGCCTCCCGTGGAGATAGATCGGTTTCTCGACGGTGTGCAGTTTCTTCATCTCACTTCCTGGCCGCTATCACTTTCACCGGCCCGCGAGACGACCGTCTCGGTAGTTCAGAAAGCTGCGGAGAGAGGGATAAAGATCTCGCTCGATCCCAACTATCGCGAAGTTATCTGGGAGTGCGGACACGACGGACCTGCCTTCATCAAGAAGATGTTGAGATATATCCACATCGTCAAGCCCTCAGACGACGACGCGCGGCATATATTCGGGGAGATGCAACCGCGAGAGTACTTAGATCTCTTTCACGAATTTGGAGCGAAAAACGTGATACTGACACTCGGGAAACGTGGTGCGGTTGTCTCCGACGGTTTCAGGATTGAAGAGATCGCTCCCTGCGCCAGAAGGGTCGTCGATACCACGGGGGCCGGGGATGCCTTCTGGTCGGGCCTGTACAGAGGGCTGCTCGAGAGGAAAGATATCTTCGAAGCGGCCCGTTATGGAAACATGTGCGCCGCCTTTAGAATAGAACACGAAGGAAAAGATACGCAACTCCCTGCGATCGAAGAGCTAAAGACGCTTTATGAGAGGTGTTGAAGCATGAGAGTAGCATTTATCAATCCACAGGGGAATTTCGATTCGCGCGACAGTTACTGGACCACTCATCCCGATTTTGGGGGACAGCTCGTATATGTCAAGGAACTGGCCGTCGCGATGTCCGGACTGGGTATCAACTGCGACATAATCACCCGAAGAATCACTGATCCAGATTGGCCGGAGTTCGCAGGCGATATGGATTCGTATCCGGGTGTGGAAAATGTGAGAATAATAAGAATCCCGTTCGGGCCCGAAGGCTTCCTGAAAAAGGAAGAGCTCTGGCCGCATCTGGACCAGTTCAGAAAGGGGGTAATTGAGTTCTACCGTCAGGACAGAACTATGCCCAGCTTCATAACCGTCCATTACGGCGACGGCGGCCTGGTCGGGGCGATGCTTTTCAAGGATACAGGCATCCCCTTCTCCTTCACTGCCCATTCGCTCGGCGCACAGAAGCTCGAAAAGCTTCTTCAGACCGGCGATGACAGGGGCGAGCTTGAAGAGAAGTACAACTTTTCGTACCGGATAGCGGCCGAGAGGCTCGCAATGAAGTATTCGGCCGTCAACTTCGTCTCCACTTCGATGGAACGTTACCAGCAGTACAGCCACAGGCTTTACAGGGACTTTGTGAATATCGGGGATGACTCCAGGTTCAGAGTCGTGCCCCCCGGTGTGAACACTTCGATCTTCAAGACGGAATCCACCGATCTGGACGCCCATATCGAGGAGAAGCTGAATTCAGCTTTGAAAGGGTTTGTAGAACCTTCAAGACACTCTCTGCCCTTGATCATCGTCTCGAGCAGACTGGAACCCAAGAAAAACCACACCGGCCTCGTAAGGGCCTTCTCAACCGATACTGCATTGAATGAGGCCAGCAATCTCTTGATAGTCGTGAGGGGAATGGAAAATCCGTACGATGAGTACGAAAAGACCGATGATCCCGAAAGAGTTGTTCTTTCCGAGATTATCGAGATCGTCAGAAGAAACGGCGTTGAGAAAAAGGTTCTCTTTCTCAACATCGAAAGCCAGCTAGAGTTGGCCGCTCTGTACAGAGTTGCCGGCAAGCTGAGATCGATCTTTGCGCTGACTTCTCTGTACGAACCGTTCGGCCTGGCGCCGATCGAAGCCATGGCCTGCGGGCTACCGGTAGTTGCCACTTCGAACGGCGGTCCATCCGAGAGCTTGAATGAAAACGGAGTCGAGTACGGGGTTCTGGTCGATCCGGCCGATACGCAGGATATTTCCCGCGGGTTGAAGAGGCTTATAAACTGCGATCAGGCTGTCTGGAAATCCTTCAGGGAACGAGCCATGGACAGAGTGATGGACAAATACACCTGGGCAGCCACGGCAAAGGGGTATCTCGATGCGATCAAAGAGCTTATCAAAAGCACGTATCCCGAGCCGGAGATTCCCGACTATATATATACCGGGATCGATGTACCCTTCATCGAGTGAGAAGGCTAACCGTTCGATAACCGGGCCAATATGTTTGCCAGTCAGGAAGGGAGGCGTGCCGCTTAACCCTTTGAACGGGGTCCTTGGCGGTGAGTTGCTGTGAAGAATCCGGCCTTGAAGGTTGCATTCGCATATATTGTATTTGGAGCCTTGTGGATTTTGTTCTCGGATATGCTGGTCAACGCGTTTTTTCCGGATAAGGCTTCTTTATCCACCGTGCAGACCTATAAGGGCTGGGCCTTTGTAGTCTCCAGCGGTCTTCTCTTTTACTTCATGATCTTCAGGGAGTTTCGTGGAAAAGCGAAGGCGAACGTGCTGCTGACGAGGCAGAAGGACTTTTCCAATTCCGTTCTCAACAGCGCCGGGGTCTATGTAGCGGTAATTGACGACAGGGGAACAATTGCGAGAATCAACGAGAAGTTCGAAAGGCTTTTCTCCTCTTCCGGCGGAGAAATCATCGGGAAAAGCATATACGATATTTTCTTGAATCCCTCGACGGCGAGCGGTTTGAGATCGGCCGTAGATGATATCCGTGATGGAGACGGCGAACAGGTTTTCGAAAGCGGCTGCCCGGTTCCCGGGAATACTCTGCATATTCGCTGGTCGTTGCGCTTTCTCGCCTCCTGGAAGGAAGAGACCGATTATTTCGTTCTCACCGGAGTCGATATAACCAAAGTCGTCGAATCGGAGAGGAGCGCAACTAAAAGATTGAACAATATTCAGGCTCTTCACGAGATAGATCTTGCGGTCAGTTACAACGTAGAGCTCGAGAAGATGCTGGACGTCTTTCTGGAGAAGTCCATATCCAGGCTGGAAGTGGATGGCGCCGATATTTACTTGCTGAGTGAGGACAATAAATTGAGATTCACGCATGGAATGGGATCGATATCCGGCAAAAGTCTCCCTGTCGATCTTCCGCTTGAAGGTACCGTTCCCGGGAGGGTCGTGCTCACGGGCGAGCCTTATTCGGGGCCGTTGCGCCCCGATTCAGGCGTAAACTGCCCCAGACTTGAGATGATAAAAGGGATGAAGATATCCGAATACCACGCAGTTCCCCTTCAGACGCGCGGCAAGACCCTGGGAGTGCTGGAGGTCTTCAGTGTTGATGAAAGGGAGCGTGACAGCGAATGGCATGACTTTCTGATCACACTCGCCGGGCAGGGGTCACTGGCAATAGATGTGGCTATCATGATAGAGAGCCTTAAAGCGAGCAACAAGATGATCAAGCACGCTTACGATCAAACGCTAGAAGGCCTCGCGATGGCCCTCGAGTTGAGAGATATAGAGATGGAGGGGCATTCGCGCAGAGTGACGGAACTGTCCATGGCCCTCGCCAGAGAGATGGGGCTGAGCGATGGAGAGCTCGAGAGCTTTTACAGGGGCGCGCTTCTGCACGATATCGGAAAGATTTCCGTGCCGGACGAGATACTGTTCAAAAAAGGTCCGCTGGATGAAAGCGAGTGGGAGATAATGAAAGCGCACACAGTCTATGCCCGTAAGCTCCTTTCTCAGATCGACTACCTGGTGCCGTCGCTGGATATACCCTACTGCCATCACGAACGCTGGGACGGTTCCGGTTATCCCCAAGGACTGAAAGGTGAAGAGATTCCTCTTTCGGCCAGGATTTTCGCGATCGTGGATGTTTACGACGCGCTGACTTCGGAGAGGCCGTATAAACACGCCTGGTCCGAAGAAGAGGCGCTGAAGTATTTGCGAGAGAATTCGGGGAAATTATTCGACGAAAGGATCGTTGATCGCTTCCTGAAAATAGTAAAAAGCTGAAGAATTATAAAAACGGAGGTTGCGCTTGTGCAGTACGATTTCGACAGAAAAATAGAACGCAGGGGTACGAACTGTCTTAAATGGGACCACGCGGACTGGTTTTTCGGCACGAACGATCTTCTGCCGATGTGGGTGGCGGACATGGATTTCGAAGCGCCCGAACCGGTGCTGGAGGCAATCAGGGAGAGGGCAGGGCACGGGGCCTTTGGATATACCGTTAAACCGGAAAGCTACCACGAGGCCCTTGTCGAGTGGATGAAAAAAAGGCACAGATGGGAGATTAAGAAGGAATGGCTGGCGCACGCTCCCGGAGTGGTTCCCGCAGTTCATCTGAGCATCATGGCCTTTTCCCATCCCGGCGATACCGTTCTGGTCAACAGCCCGGTCTATTACCCCTTCTACAGCGCCGTAAAGAATACCGGCCGACAGCTTCTTTTGAGTCCTCTCAAAAGCGAGGAAGGCCGTTACGAAATGGATTTCGAAGATATCGAGAGAAGAATAGACTCCAGGACGAGGCTCTTCATACTCAGCAACCCCCATAACCCGGTGGGAAGAGTCTGGAAAAGAGAAGAGCTGGAGAGACTGGGAGAGATCTGCCTGAAGCACGATATAAAGATCGTTTCCGATGAAATACACTCGGATCTGATCTTCGAAGGATACAGACACGTTCCCCTGGCCTCGATCTCGAGAGAGATTTCTATGCAGACGATAACCTGCGTCGCCCCGAGCAAAACTTTCAACCTGGCGGGACTGGCCACCGCCTCCGTGATTGCCGAAAACAAGAGGATGCTCGATGAATACAACAACGCACTCTCTTCGGTGGGGATAGGACTGGCCAACATCTTCGGAATCGTAGCCTTCGAAGCGGCCTACAGGTACGGCCAAGAGTGGCTGGATCAACTGCTGCCGTATCTTAGGGGAAATTTCGATTATATGAGGGAGTTCCTCGGCAAGAATCTGCCGGCGGTGAAGGTGACGGAACTCGAAGGCACCTATCTGGCCTGGCTGGATTTCAGGGGACTGGGTATGACTGTGGAAGAACTCAAAGACTTCCTGTACAAAAAGGCCAGGGTGGGCTTCGAAGACGGCTCGGTCTTCGGAGAGGAAGGGGCCGGTTTCATGAGGGTCAACCTCGCCTGTCCCAGAAGCACCGTCGAGGAGGCCTTGAACGGACTTCTGGAAAGCTACGGAGAAATATCCGGCCCTCGAGGGAGAGCATAGGGTCTAGATCCAGAAAGGACTGTCATCCCGTGGAGCCTGCCCTGAAATGGTCTCATTCAGGGTTCTTATACGGGATCTCGCTCTTCTCGTCTGTCTCTAAACAGAGGTAAGAGGGGGAGAGGCGTTCCCCAAGGACGGGTCCATGCTCCGGGACGACTGACGCCGGACGACTCTTCCGCTCTTATAGCTCATTCTAGCGTAAAGATTCCCAGTTTCTTCAACCTGGTTCTCTCGTCGATCACTTCGTTGTTTTCATCGACCGCGAAGGTAGCCCCATCTATGGTCGCGGTCGTTGTTTTCCCCTTCGCCACCGACATTTTTCTTAATCCCGGGGCGTCTAGGATCCCCGCGTTTATGGCTGCGTAAATGGTCTCGGGCGAGGTCAGACTGGAGATCTTGATACTCTCCATGGCCTCGAGTATAGTGGCAGATTCGTTTTTCAGGAACTCTTTGTGTAGTTCTATCTTATCGTCCTTCGAGAAATCGGGCAGTCCTTTTGCGGCCTCGCTCATGGCGTGTTTCACCATCTTCACGCTCTCGATTATCTCCACGGGCGTGGCCCTTTTCGTCGCTTCGCAGTAGGCCACCACGTGGACTATCTGAGGTTGCAGATAAGAGGCAGTGAAGAGAGAGGATACCAGCTGGCCCATCGACATGTGGGGATCGGCCGGGAAGGACATGAGTCCGGGACGTACCATCGTTACAGGAATGAAACTCTCGCTCTTCAACGATTCGATCAGTTCCTTTTTCGCGAGAGACTTGGCGATATCCATAGAAGGCGAGATCCCCGGGGGCGTATTCATCATGTACTGGGCCACGTACACCTTCACTCCCAGTCTTCTGGCGGCCATGGCGGCCAGATACGCCATCGTAACCTCGATGGCGTCGTGGCAGTATCTGAGAGCCCACTGGTGGGCCTCGTTTATCTCGACGGGAATTCCCCTGCCGCCGTTCCAGGCTATAGCGCTCTGGTTTTCTCTTATAGCCTCCAGAAGCTCTCGGTCCGATCTTCCGTCGAGCTGTGAGTACCAGGTGAGCGGAATGGCGGCCCAGGCGTTGTTCAAAGTCTCTTTGAAGAGGAGAGAGAACTTCAACAGCTCTCTCGTGCCCGAATAAGAACGCACTAGCGGATAGTTACCCCTCCGGCTGGCTTCGTACATTCTCTCGAAATCCTCTCTCTTTCTGAAGGGCGCACCTCCGGCGCCATCCTCGGAACGGACCATGTTCTCGGGATGGAAGAACCATTGCTGACAGTTTTGATCCGGCGCGAGAGAGATGATATCCAGCAAACGTGATTGCGCGAGTTCCTTCACGGCCAGTTCCGTCTCTTCGAGCGTTTGAAGGCCGATATGGTGACGAATCAGGGGGAAAGGCTCTTTGAAGGCAATTCTCTCGAGCAATCCCTGGGGGTATTCAACGGTCCCTCCCGCTTCGTCGCGACCCCGCAAATAGCCTGTCACTTCCTCCAGCGATTCGCTCCCGTCGAAGACTCTGTCGAACATCCCCGATTCACGGGCAACCCCGGCCGTCTCGACGGTGCCGCCGAAGATCATCTTCTTTTCGACGCCTTCTCTCTCCAGCGCCGTCCGCAATTCTCTGAGAAGTTCTCTGCAAGATTCTCCTCCAAGCCGGTAGCTTATCGCTATGATATCGGGCGAAACTTCTTTTATACTGTCCAGCAGCTTGTCTATTCCCAGCACGCTGCCTATATACACGCATTCGTACCCTTCTTTCCTGGCAAGTCCCAGAAAGTTGAGGATTCCGGCGGTGTGAATATCGCTACCTATCGCCCCGGCCAGTATCTTATCCATCGCCGTCCCCCTTTTCAACGTAATGCCTTAGATCTTCAACGGACATCTCGTTCACTCCCAGCCGTTCGATGTTTCTGCCTTCCTTCCAGAAGTCCCTTCCCATGACCGCCCCGGCTATGTTTATCACAGAGTCCATGGTCTTGGTGTCGACGCCGAGTTTTTTTCCAAAGCAGCTCATGGGAACCAGGCTCATCGGAACGTCTTCGATTATGTAGCGGTTTTCCATGCTGATCGGCGCCATGATGCCCCTGTAACCTTCGTTGTTATGGATCGCGTTGTACAGATCTTCTCCTCTGGCATCGTAAGCGTAATCAAGCCATTCTCTGGCGCCCATAGCCTGAACGCCGAGTTTGCTGGTAACCTCGCAACGCTCTCTATCTACCTCTTCAAGGACCCTCGCGACGGCCGGGCTGATTCCGTCGAGATAGAACTGGAAGTCTCCGTGAGTGGATTCTATCCATCCGGCGTTCATAAGTATCGCTCCGGGATGGAATATCGCACCGATGTTGTTGAAGCTCGTATAAAGTACGTTGTCCGTAAGCGTGAATTCGGGAATCACATCCCCGATCACCGGCATGAGGAGTTCGTTGTCCTTTGAAGGCAGTACAGCCACCGGTACGGCGTTCTTGATCCGGAATATCCTTACCATCCCCGGACCGGAGATCCTGGAGGCAAAGAGAAAGGTCTGTGCCTCGGCCAGTACCGCTTTATTCCTCACGCCGCACTCTTTGAATATCTTGTCGAACTCAAGGGCACCTCCCGTTCTTCCGGGATTGAGAATGACGACCTGACCTTCCGAGATGAACTGTGAGAGCTTTCTGGCTACTTCCGCGTGCGCGAAGGCGGGCACGACTATCATGATGAGCTCAGCGCCGGAAACGGCCTTTCCCATATCCGTCCCGACATATTTCAAACGCGCGGTTCCACCCGATTCTCCCTCCACTTTGAGTTTTTTGCTTTTCAGTATAGGCTGGATTCTGTTCTGACTTCGATTATAGAGCGCAACTTCGTTCCCACGCATGGCAAGCACCGCTGCAAGAGCCTGTCCGCCATTCCCCGCACCTATTACCGCTATTTTCATTCGACACCTCCTGTTCTTCAGACAACCACTGAAAAGACCTGCGTTTAACTGCAATTCTCAAGCTACGATCGATACACATTACAATTATACTTTATTCGTCGCACGTCCTTTTTTAAAGTCGTGTATAACCATTCAGAGGTTTTATTGGTGTTCGGCGATACGGTGTGAATCTTCGAAAGATTCCGACGACCTGCCGATTTTCTATCAGTTGCGGTAAACGGTCTCTATGGCTCCTTCACAATGGTAGACTTCTTTGAAAATATTGAAGTAAAGCGACTCTTCTTTGGTCCTTATGCCGGCCTTTTCTCTATCTCTTTCGAACTGTTCCTGACTAACCGACTCTTGCGCGTATCTTTCCATAAGGTCGTAAGAACCAGCTCCGATACTGAACTTCTTCTTTTTCCTCCACACTATCTCGTCCGGCAGCCGGTCTTCGAAGGCCTTTCTGAGTATCCACTTCTCGGTTTTGTCTTTACCGTGCAGTTTCCAGTCAACCGGTATGGAGAAGGCCAGTTTCAGCATATCCGGATCCATGAAGGGAACATCGTATTCGATACCGTGAGCCAGAGCCATTCTGTCGTCTCTCTGGAAGCCTGAACGGTGACCGTTCTCGGTTATTCGCAACAGCTCGGCCTCGATCTCTTCTCCGGACTCGATCTTCTTCATATAATCGTACCCGGCGAAGAGTTCGTCGGCGCCCTCGCCCATAAAGACGAATTCGCAACCGTTTTCGCTGGCTAGTTTCGAGAGAATGAAATTCGGTATCGAACTCCTTACAAGGAGCGGATCGAAGGATTCCAGATGATAGATCACGTCCGGCAGAACTTTCAGCATCTCATCGAGATCGTAGAAATACTCCAGATGTTCGGTACCCAGATGATCGGCGACCACTCTTGCGCACCCCGGATCTTCACCGTCGCTCTTGCCTACCGTGAAGGTCTTGAAATTGCCGACAAACTGCTTCAAAGAGGCCGCGATACAACTGCTGTCCAGTCCGCCGCTGAGGAAGATCGAAGGTTCGCAGTCCAGAACTTCCAGTCTCTTCCTTATAGAATCTTCCAGGGCTTCCCTCACATCTTCGATGGCTTTTTCCTTATCGGTAACGGTCTCGCCGGAGTCGATGATTTCCCTGCAAGTGGAATACTCTTTGAAACCTTCCTCTCTGGTGAAGTAATGACCGGGTGGGAAGAGGGCAACCTCGTCGCAGTAAGGTGCGATCGCCTTCAACTCCGAGGCGAAGATCGTCTCTCTGCCTATCCGGCCGTAATAAAGAGGCTTCAGCCCTATTGGGTCTCTGGCGATTATCGTCTCTTTGCCATCGTTCACGGCCAGCGAGAAAGAGCCTTCCAGTCGCTCGAGAAAGCCTTCGCCGAGCTCCCTGTAAAGCCGCATGACCTCCTCCGACCAATCCGATCCCGGCGGAGACAGAAGAAAACCGTCGATAACGGCCGCGCCTTCTGGGGATGAATGTCGCATTTTTGAGGCTGAAAAGGCCCTGCCGGCGGTGGAGGCCATCTGAAAACCGTCTACGCTTTCGTAGATAGTTTTTTCTTCTCCCCTGTGAGCCATCAAGTCTAGAGACTCACCAAGGAGTTCTTCATTGTCACCTGTGAATATGACTATTGCGCTCATACTTATCTCCTTTCGAGGGTAGTTCTGTTGGAATATACCGAACGCGGCTAATATCGGCTGGATTGTTTATCTGCTTTAATCGTATTATACCATATCGACAATACTGGACGCTGTAACCTTCATTTAAAGCCATATACAGAAAAAACATTCGAAGGGTGTGAGGTAGGGGGTAAGAGGTCTGAAAGGTCAAGATCTGAGGATCTTCTCACCTCTCGCCTCTATCCTCTGACCTCTGACGACGACGGTTCCCGCTCTTCCGAAGGATGAAACGATAAGCCTTCATGTTAACGAAAAGAATGCGACAGCATCGTCAGTATAATATAGTGAAAACCCGTGATTTATGGAGGAAACCAACATGAGAAGCATACTGATCAACGGAGAAGTCACCTATAACGCGACATCGCAGATATTGAACAGTAATACCTTCAAGAAGATTCTATCCGAGCTAATAAAGGACTCCGAGGAGAAGAAGAATTCGCTCCTTCCCCTTTTCGAGCCGTTCTTGAAGAACACCGATACAGTTGACACCGCACAGAAGTACGATATAGAGGGGATAATAGAGCTACTTCTGGCTCTCACGATCGATCCTATAGAGAAGATCGACGGTTCGCCTTATTACTCTTTCCCGAAGATGAGCAACAAGAAGGATCTGCTGGTGAGGTTCGTGGAGAGCCTCTTCTCTCTCTGGAGAAACAAGCACAGGTTCATCATCAAGCGCGACGAATATACCCCCAACAGGTTCGACAGAATATTCAAGCAGATGCTGCTGGTTAGAACCAACACCGATCTTAAAGGACTCGTACTCAGTATGTACCGCCAGATACTCATAAACGTCTCGGATATCAGGCTAAAGATCCTCAGACAGGAACCGGGCGGCGCACAGGTGGGTTTCATCGTTGACAAGCCCACCGTGGACCCCAGGATGAAGCTCAAGAACGCCGGCTGGCTGTATGAATTGGAATATGTCTGGAGTATAGTGTTCGAGCCGCCAGTGATCTTTTACACCAAGTCGAACAAGCGCAGGGGCGTCTTCAAGGTCAACGACAGGCCAGTTCTCGATAGAATCGATATCACAGATCCCAAAGACTGGTTCGGCTTTCCAATACACGTTGGAACCAAACTTATATACGTCGTCGTGAACAAAGAGTATCTGGCTCTCGCTTCGGGATTGGGAAATCTCTTCGAGCTGGCCAGCTTCGACATAATAAAGAACAAAAAGCCCGACGGCATATACATACTGGGTATCGACAATCAATTCTTCGAAGAACCCGACGACTTCAACGGCGTGATCTACAAAGAGAACGACGGGACGTACGTCGGCCTCGTCGGAGACGATCCATCCATAGACTATTTCGGCTATATGAAGAAGATGATCCTCACGATTCACAACCTGCTGATTATAGACGAGGGGAGGCTTCCGATCCACGGAGCGCTGGCACATATAAAGTTGAGAAACGGAAAGAAGGCAAACGTCATGCTCATAGGAGACAGCGGCGCCGGAAAGTCCGAGACGCTCGACGCTCTCAACAGACTTCAGGGAGAGGTATCGGAGGTGAACATACTCATCGACGACATGGGATCGCTGGATATCACGGGCGACGGAACGGTAGTCGCTTACGGGACTGAAACCGGCGCCTTCGTCAGGCTTGACGACCTCCAGCCGGGGTACGCTTACTCCACGATGGACAGGAGTATCTTCATGAATCCCAACGAGATAAACGCTAGGGTGATCGTCCCTTACTCCAACTACACGGAGATCATAAAACCGACCAGGATCGATTACTTTCTCTACGCCAACAACTACAACGAAGATGTGAAAGAGAAGATCGCTTTCTTCAAAAAGGCCGAGGACGCCAACGATGTCTTTTCTAAAGGCGCGCGCATGGCCAAAGGAACCACGACGGAAAAAGGTCTGACATACAGCTATTTCGCCAACCCCTTTGGCGCCGTTCAGAGAAGAGAGAAACACGAAGCGATCGCGCAGCGCTACCTGAAGAGTATGATAGACGGCGGTGTCAAGGTGGGCGAGGTTATGACCCGGCTCGGGATTCATGGCTTCGAAATGGAAGGTCCGCTTCAGGCTGCAAAGGCTCTTCTCGAAGCGATCGAGGAACTCGAGTCATAAAATGTAAAAATAACAGTAAAATATGATATCCTTTGCTACGAGATCTTGTGAAAGTGGGGTGTTAACGTGCCTAAAACGGTAATCGATGTGAGAAATCTGAAAAAGCACTACGGGGAAACGAAGGCGGTTGACGATATCAGCTTTCAACTCATGGAAGGTGAAGTCCTCGCCATACTCGGACCGAACGGAGCCGGAAAGACTACAACTGTTGAAATGCTCGAGGGTCTCAGGAAGCCCGATTCGGGCGCTGTCGAGTATTTCGAAGAGAAACTGCCCCCTTCCAGCGACAGGGTGAAGGAAGAGATCGGTGTTCAGCTGCAGTCTTCTAGCTTTTTTGAGTACCTGTCCGTCAAGGAGACGCTCGATCTTTTCAGGGGGCTCTACACCAAAGGTGTTTCGTCGGATGAATTGATCGAGGAAGTTTCTCTCGACGAGAAGAAAAAGACCTACACGAAAAATCTGTCGGGGGGCCAGCTTCAGAGGCTGGCGGTAGCCGTTTCTCTGGTGAACGATCCAAAGGTCGTCTTTCTGGATGAACCTACGACCGGGCTCGATCCGCAGGCAAGGCGAATGCTATGGGAAACCGTTCTAAATCTAAAAAAGAGACAGAAAACCATTATTCTTACCACTCATTATATGGAAGAGGCCGAACATCTGGCCGACAGGATAATAATCATGGATCACGGAAAGATAATATCCCGCGGCACTCTCGACGAACTCATAGCTTCGATAGAGACTAAAGATATAGTTTCTTTCAGAGTAAAGGGCGAGGAAGAGATTCCACAGGAATTCCTTCAGATGGAGGGCCTCAAACACGTCGAGAACAGAACATACGCGGTCACTACAAAAGACGTTGAGAGGACTCTGGGAAGGCTGTTCGAGAGATCCAAGAAATTCGAAATACTGCTTGACGACGTAACTATAAGAAAGCCGAATCTGGAGGATGTGTTCATAACGCTTACCGGTCGAAAACTCAGGGACTGAGGGTGAGATTCAATGAGCAGAATGTTGAAGTTTACCTCAGGACTCTTCAAAAACGAAATCAGGGAGTTCCAGGTGATGTTCTGGAGCTTCATTTTTCCCCTGATTCTCTATTTCATTCTCACGTCGGTTTTCGGAGGAATGGCCTCGGGGAATTCGCAGGGCATATCTTTCAACCTGGGAATTGTAAAGGAGGAAAACCTCACGGGATTCGGCAGGGTTCTCGACGAAGTGCTGGGAAGTATAAGCTCTCATGGGGGTCCCTTTGTACAGAGGGAATACGGCAATCTGGACGAGGCCCTGGAAGATCTCAAAAACGGTAAACAGGATATCGTACTCGTGATCCCCAAGGGAACCAACGCAAAAATGACGGGATCGTTGATGCTCCAGGTTGGCGATGTGCCGCTACGTATGCATTACATCAGCGGAAAAGAATCTTCGTCTATTGCGGCCAACATCCTGGGGGAGATCATGAACGAAGTGAACCTCGAGATAAAGAAGCGGCAGGAAGAGAACTATATAGACATAGCTTCCACAAACAACGTCGTCTCGGCCAAACAAGAGAAGGGCTTCGACTACAACGAATACATCTTCCCCGGTGTAGCGCTGATGATGATTCTCTCCGTTTCGCTTTTCAACAGCCCCATCGGATTGATACAGTACAGAGTTTCCGGTACCAACAAGAAACTTTACACGACTCCTTTGAAGCCTCTGGAGTACTTTTCGGCCCATTTCGTAAAGCTGGTCTTCACGATGCTCATGTCGCTAGTGCTCCTGTACATCATCGCGCTCACAGTTTACAGGGTTCAGGGAACTATCTTCGATCCGCGATTCATCCTGTCGCTCCTATACTCGATGCTTGTCTCGGTATCGTTTGGCCTCATGGTGGCCTCGTTCGCCAAAAAACTTTCGACCGCCACCGTAGTAGGACAGAGTCTTTACCAGGTGATGATGTTCATGGGAGGTCTCTACTTCCCCGTCTTCGACCTGCCCTGGGGATTGAGATGGATAGTCTATCTGCTACCCACGACGTACCTGGTGGAACTCAGCCGGCGCTTCATGGGTTACACGATCGCCCCGATTTCCATGACCTGGTTGATAGTCGTTCCCCTGATATGGATGATCTTCTCGGTGAGCGTCTTCGCCCTGAACTTCAGGAAGGTGATGGGTTATGAGTAAAAGCAAACTGAAGCCGATGTTCATCGCGTTCGCCAAAGAGGCTTTCAGGAACAAGCTTGAGGTTTTTTTCACGCTGTTTTTCCCGATGCTGTTTCTGATACTTTTCGGCTTCTTCTTCAGTGGTTCCGGCGGGTACAGCAAATCTAAGCTGGGTCTCTTTCAGAGTGGAACGATGGATATAAAGCCGATAATAGAGGAGTCAGGAGCCTGGTCCGTCACCATTTACGAGACCAGGGACAAACTGCTCGAGGCCGTCAGCGGAGGAGAGGTTCTTCTGGGCGTCACCTTCGACGGGACCGGTATTGAGTACAGCTACCGGGAAGGAGACTTGAGCCAGAGAAGCACCATAACGATGGCCCAGTCGAGCATATCGGCCGCAGTTGAAAAGAGGATCAACGATGCCAAAACCGTTATAGTCCTTGAAAAGATACCCGAGACGGCCGGCAGGACGACGGCCACCGATGCTGACTATACCATGTCCGGAGTTATCGCCATCTCCATTCTGTCGGCAGGAATGTTCTCGGTTATAAGCGTCTTCGGCAGATACAGGAAGCGTGGGGTGCTCAAAAGATTCAAGATCACCCCGGTGAAACCCATGACCTTCATTCTGGGAAGCACACTCACGAGGTTTTTGGTGAGCTTCGTTTCAATACTACTCATAATCCTTGTGAGCAAACTCCTCTTCAAGACGACGTTCCAGATAGACTGGCCAATATTCTTGATCTCAGTGATAAGTTCGACGCTCGGCATGATGGCCCTCGGTCTCTTCCTCACGCTTATCTTCAAAAATCCCGAGACGGCCGATTCGGCGGCGAGCATTCTGATGGTCATAATGATCTTCCTTGCGGGAATATACTTCCCGCTGGCTTTCCTGCCAGATTACCTGAGGGTAGTCTCGATGTTCATGCCGGTCAAGTATGTCGGCGAATTGATGAGACATTCACTGGGAATAGAGTTGCTGCCGGTTATGAACTTCGTTCTCATCAATCTTGTGCTTTCTCTGTGTGGAATCGCCCTGCTCTATTTCACCGGCAGGAGATATCTCAAGGCTTCTTGATTAGACATTCAATCTAGCAGACCGGAGGTTATATAACCTCCGGTCTTTCTTGATTCAAGAGAAATCGCGACCGGTGTTGTAGAATATTACCGACACTTTTATCTGAAAGGGGGACAATCATGAGTCTTGGAATCAAAATAACCGACGGAATCCACTGGATAGGAGTGAACGACTTTGAAACACACCTCTTCGAGGCTCTCTGGCCTCTGCCTAAAGGAGTGTCTTACAACGCCTATATGATCGTGGATGAGAAAGTGGTTCTCATAGATACGGTTAAGGGACCTTACTTTTCGACTTACCTCGATAAAGTAAAATCGTTGCTCCCTGCGGGAAAGACAGTTGACTATCTGGTCGTCAACCACATGGAACCGGATCACTCGGGCTCGATAAAGGTTTTGAGGGAGGCCTTCCCGGAGGTCAAGATAATCGGCAACCAGAAAACGGCCGATATGCTGGGGGCCTTCTACGGTTTGACGGACAATCTGGTCGTAGTCAGGGACGGAGAGGAACTCTCTCTGGGCGAAAAGAGACTCGTATTCTACATGACCCCCATGGTTCACTGGCCCGAGACGATGATGACCTACGAAAAAACCACCGGCGTGATCTTCTCGGGAGACGCTTTTGGCGGCTTCGGCGCCCTGAACGGCGGCATCTTCGACGACGAGGTCGATGTGGATTACTACAAGGATGAGGTCCTGAGATACTTCTCCAATATAGTCGGAAGGTACAGCGCCATGGTCCAGAAGGCCTTCGACAAACTCAAAGGAGTCGATATAAAAATAATCTGCGCCACGCACGGGCCAGTGTGGAGAAGCGATCCGGCGCATATCATAAACCTGTACGATCGATGGAGCAAATAGCAGACCGAAGAAGGCGTGGTGCTGGTTTATGGTTCCATGTACGGCAACACTCAGAAGATGATGGAGGCCGTAGCCACCGGACTCGTGAAGGGAGGAGTCGAAAAGATACGCGTTCACAACAGTTCGACTTCGCACCTCTCGTTCATCATAAGAGATATCTGGAGATTCAAGGGACTGGTTCTTGGAAGCTGCACTTACAACATGGAGCTCTTCCCACCGATGAAGCAACTTGTGAGCGCAATCGAAAACCGGATGATGGTAAACCGCAATATCGGTGTCTTCGGTTCCTACACATGGAGTGGCGGCGCTCTCAAAGAACTCCAGGAATTCGCGGGCAAATCCAAATGCGAGCAGGTGGGACCGGTGATAGAGGCCAAAAGTTCACCGACGGCCGAAGATATAGATCGTTGCGTGGAACTGGGAATGAACATGGCAAAGGCCGTCAAAAGCTGAAATCTGTTCCTGGTGAAAAAAAGTACATAGAGACTTAAAAAAGGGTCACAAAAGGTTAATTGATCAGGGTCAAAAATGGACTAGAATCTAGATGAAAAGATCAGATGGAAGGTTCTATAGATTCATGACCCCAATTGAATCGTTCACATAAAACATGCTAAACCCCACCCCTGTTCGGAAATTTTCCCAATTGAAAATGGGTCCTCAAAGAGAGGACCCATTTCACTTATATGCAGTGAACTCTGTGATTGGATAAAACGTCGAAATATAACCGATAATTATAGTTTGGTTTTTGGAGGTAAAATGATGGGCAAGAGATCGCTGGTGATTTCGTTAATCATCATAACGGGAGTGTTTTCTATGGCAGCTATTCATAAACCTGAGATCGACGGTGAGATTCCCGAAACGCTAGAATACGCGACTTTCGGACTTGGTTGTTTCTGGGGATCTGAAGCGGTATTTGGCGGAGTTCGCGGTGTATATAAGACGAGCGTTGGGTATGCCGGTGGAACCAGGATGGACCCCACCTATTACTCTCTCGGCGACCACACCGAAGTGGTTCAGATACAGTTCAATCCTCTCGAGATAACTTATCGCGAGCTGATGGAGATCTTCTGGAACTCACACAATCCTTACAGCAAAAGCTACAAGAGGCAGTACATGTCGCTTATCCTGTACCACAACGACCAACAGAAGAGGGCAGCCGAAGAGTTCATTTACTCCCGCAAGGCTGAAACGGGATTGGAGGCCGCGACGGAGCTCTCTCCGTACGATAAGTTCTATCGTGCCGAAGATTATCACCTGAAGTTCTATCTTCAGCGAGACAAACAGATAATGGCCGATCTGTTGAGGTACTACGGAGATATATTCTCGCTCGACGGTTCGACCGCTGCGGCGAGGCTCAACGCGCTGCTTGCCGGTAAAGGCGACAAGACACTCTTCGAGGAAGAAATAAACAGTTACGGCCTGGCCAGCGCAACGGTTTCATCACTCGGGATGTAAGAAGAACGAGAAGAGCTGTCCTTCGTCAGTCGTCCCAGAGCGTGGACCCGTCCTTGGGGAACCTGAGGCTAGAGGTAAGAGGCAAGAGGCTGGAAGGTCGATAAGATCTCGACTTTCTTACCTCTGACCTCTCCCCCTCTTACCTCTGTTTAGAGACAGACGAGAAGAGCGAGATCCCGTATAATAGCATTACGGGATGACGGGATCGAGTAGAAACGCACGAAAAAAGGGACAGACGTGAGGAGAATCGTCAGTCCCTATTTTCGCCAAACGGGATAACAGTTTTGTTAGGGTGTACTTCTAATCAATACTTGTCCAGGTCGGTAATTTCGTCCCACTCTTCCAGATGGCTGAACTCGGGCGACTCGGCCCAGTCTTTTCCCTTGCGAATGAAATCCATGAGGTTTTCGAGTATTATCTGATGTTTGTTTTCCTCGGCAGCGAGCCTGATGAGAACCTCTTTCTCGGAAGGCTCTTTGGTGACTTTCGCCTGATCGAGGTACAGCTTCACACTCTCTTTTTCCATTTCCACGGCATGCTCGTAGGCTTCCAGATTGGTTGCCTCGATATTGAAGCATATCGAGTCTTGAAGCATTTCCGAGAACATGTTTCTGGTGGTTTTGAAAGTGTAGGTTCCTCTGTAGGTGTAATTTTTGTCTTTGAAGCCCTTTATGATTTCGTAGTGCCTCTGCTCGTCGTTGGCCAGCATGGTGAAAAGCTGCTTCAACTGAGGATCGGAAGTGCATTCGGCCTGTTTCACGTAGTAAGCCTTTCCATCGGTTTCGAGTTTCAATGCGTAATCGATTGCGTTCATTATATACCTCCTATCTGAAAGAAAGCGGGTGGTCCCTGACCACCCGCAGCCATTATATCGCCTTATTCCGCGGCCAGTTTTCTGTAGATATCGTATCTCTCCCTGGCATCCTGTTCGGCCTTCTTGAAGAGCTCTTCGGCTATGTCCGGGAAGGTTGACCTCAGAGAACTGTACCTGACTTCACCCATCAGGAAGTCCTGGAAGGATTCCGTGGGCTCCTTCGAATCGAGAACGAATGGATTCTTACCCTGTTCCTTAAGCAGGGGGTTGTACCTGTAAAGGTGCCAGTACCCGGCCGCAACGGCCCTCTTCTCCTGCTCCTGGGTTTTCCCCATTCCTATTTTGATACCGTGGTTGATACACGGCGCGTAAGCGATTATGAGAGATGGACCGTGGTATTTCTCAGCCTCGGCCATGGCCTTCATTACCTGGTTCTTGTCGGCTCCCATCGCAACCTGGGCGACATATACGTAACCGTACGTCATGGCCATTCTACCGAGATCCTTTTTCTTAGTCTTCTTACCGGAAGCGGCGAACTTGGCGACCGCGCCGGCCGGAGTAGCTTTGGACGACTGTCCGCCGGTGTTCGAATAAACTTCGGTATCGAAGACCAGTACGTTTACATCCTCTCCCGAGGCGAGAACGTGGTCGAGACCGCCGTAACCTATATCGTACGCCCAGCCGTCTCCGCCGAACACCCAGACCGACTTCTTGATCAGAAGATCCTTTCGTTCCTCGATCTCCCTCATTAACTGGCGGGCCGCTTCGCTCTTGCAGTCCCTGGATAGGACGCTTAGAATGTCCAGAGCGGCGGCCTTGGATGCCTTCGCGTCTTCTTTTCCTTCAAGCCAGGCTTCGAACGGCGCCTTGACGTCTTCGGGAATGTCCAGCACCAGAAGTTCCTGAATGATGGAAGCAAGCTTGTTTCTGCCCTGTTTGATTGCCATGGCCATACCGAAACCGTACTCGGCGTTGTCTTCGAAGAGAGAGTTGGCCCATGCCGGTCCGTGGCCCTGGGCATTCACGCAGTAAGGAGTTGCCGGCGCCGAGGCGCCCCAGATCGAGGAACAGCCTGTGGCGTTGGCGATCAGCATTCTATCGCCGAAGAGCTGGGTCACGAGCTTGGCGTAGGGAGTCTCTCCACAACCGGCGCATGCCCCGGAGAATTCGAGCAGGGGCTTTACGAACTGGCTGCCTTTGAGAGTCTCTACGTTCATCAGATCTTTCTTTTCGGAGATCGTGTTGACGAAATTCCAGTTGGGGATCTCCTTCTCGAGTTGCGATTCGAGCGGTTTCATGATTAGGGCCTTGTTGGGGGCCGGACATATGTCTGCACAGTTTCCGCAACCGGTACAATCAAGCGGCGAGACCTGTATTTTGTACTGCAGTCCTTCGAAGGCCTTTCCACCGACTGCCTTCTTCATCTCGAAAGTCGCGGGTGCCTTAGAGGCTTCCTCGGCGTTGACAAGGAATGGCCTGATCGCCGCGTGGGGACAGACGTAGGAACACTGGTTACACTGTATGCAGTTTTCCAGCTGCCACTCGGGGATGTCTATGGCTATTCCGCGCTTTTCGTAAGCCGTCGTTCCGCTGGGGAACTCACCGTTCTCTCTTCCGACGAAGGCAGATACCGGCAGCTTGTCGCCTTCCTGCCTGTTCATAGTATCGACAACCTTCTTGATGAATTCCGGCCTATCGGAATCTTCAATCTTTTCATCTACCGCGTTTTTCCAGGCGGCCGGGATTTCGATCTTTACCAGAGCGCTTATACCCTGTTCGACCGCCCTGTAGTTCATCTCGACGACTTTTTCGCCCTTGCGGCCATAGGATTTCACGATGGCGTCTTTCAGATGCTCTACCGCGTCCTCTATCGGGATGACGTTGGCCAGTTTGAAGAAGGCCGACTGCATTATCATGTTGATTCTATTTCCGAGACCGATTTCAACGGCTATCTTCGTGGCGTCGATCGTGTAGAACTTGATATCGTTTTCCGCCAGGTATCTCTTCATGCTGGCCGGAAGATGCTTATCGAGCTCTTCGAGGCTCCAGCCGGTGTTGAGAACGAAGGTACCGCCCTTCTTGAGTCCATCGAGAAGATCGTACTGGTTCACGTAGGCCGGTTTGTGACAGGCTATATAGTCGGCTTCGTCGATGAGATAGGTGGATTTAATGGGCTTCTTCCCGAATCTGAGATGCGAGATCGTCACGCCGCCGGATTTTTTCGAATCGTAGGCGAAGTATCCCTGCGCATAGAGTTTCGTGTAGTCGCCGATGATCTTTATGGCATCTTTGTTCGCACCGACCGTTCCGTCGGAACCGAAACCCCAGAACTTGCAGCGGATGGTGCTCTCCGGAGCGGTGTTGATCTTGTCTTTGATTTCCAGGGACGTATTGGTAACGTCGTCTATGATTCCGATGGTGAAGTGATCCTTCGGGGCGGTATTCTTGAGATTATCGAAAACGGCCTTGATCTGAGAGGGAGTCGTGTCTTTCGAGCCGAGACCGTACCTTCCGCCTACCACCAGAGGGGCGTCTTCACAGTTGTAGAAAAGTGTCTTGACGTCTTCGTACAAAGGTTCGCCCAGAGATCCCGGCTCTTTGGTTCTGTCGAGAACGGCGATCTTTTTGACTGTTTTGGGGAGCACGTCGAAGAAGTGCTTCGCCGAGAAGGGTCTGTAGAGATGAACCTTGAGGACGCCGACCTTTTCTCCCTTCTTGAGAAGGTAGTCCACGGTCTCCTCGACAGTCTCCGTTACCGAACCCATGGCAATTATTATATTTTCGGCTTCCCGATCGCCGTAATACACGAACGGTTTGTATTCGCGTCCGGTGAGCCTGGATATCTCATCCATGTATTTGGCAACTATGTCCGGGACGGCATCGTAGAATCTGTTGGAAGCTTCTTTCGCCTGAAAGAAGATATCCGGGTTCTGGGCCGTGCCCATAGTTTTGGGATGCTCCGGGTTCAGGGCGTCGTCTTTGAAACGCTTGACGGCTTCATAATCGACCAGCTTCGCCAGTTCTTCGTAGTCCAGCACTTCGATTTTCTGGACTTCGCTGGAAGTTCTGAATCCATCGAAGAAATGCAGGAAGGGAACCCTGGAGTTGATCGCCGAAAGGTGGGCGATCGAACCGAGATCCATTATTTCCTGAACGCTTCCGGAAGCCAGAAGGGCAAACCCCGTCTGCCTGACGGCCATAACGTCGGAATGATCGCCGAATATCGAGAGAGCGTGACCGGCGATGGCGCGGGCGCTGACGTGAAACACTCCCGGTAGAAGTTCGCCGGCGATTTTGTACATGTTGGGAACCATGAGAAGAAGTCCCTGCGATGCCGTGAAGGTTGTGGTTAAAGCTCCGGCCGCAAGAGAGCCATGAACCGCCCCCGCCGCACCGGCTTCCGATTGCATTTCTATAACATCGACGACCTGACCAAAAATGTTCTTCAACCCGTTCGCCGCCCAGGCATCTGCGAGCTCCGCCATGGTCGAAGACGGGGTGATGGGATAAATGGCCGCTACCTCTGTGAAAGCGTAAGCGACGTGGGCGGCAGCCGTATTACCGTCCATTGTTTTCATTACTCGTGCCATTCTTTACCTCCTGGAATCCTTGAAGTTTTGGCTGATCTATATGGTTCGCGATATACATGAATTTAGTTCAGTGCTCCGGTCACTGGTCATCTACATTATAGAACAAGTTGCACCAGCTTTCATGGACAGATTTTTTTCAGCCTGTGAATTGCATTAGACAACCTGCCGGAAAATCGAGAATACCATTAAGTAAAAAATAGAATATACAACGAGTAAAAGTGACCGTATCCAATAAATAGGCGAGGAAAGAAATAAGGCAAAAGAAAAGGGACTCAACTCCATATAGAATGTTTTTTGTGTATGAAAAACAAAACGAAAGGAGAGAGTCCCGAAGAAATGATAACA
>Ga0302251_1000142_pt1 | contig 84133 bp, 64 predicted proteins | sample AAG_RA_Gln_MG_FD_193534 | JGI IMG/M metagenome (GOLD analysis project Ga0302251, IMG submission 193534) | Enriched activated sludge microbial communities from anaerobic digester in WTTP, New Holstein, Wisconsin, United States - AAG_RA_Gln | ecosystem: Engineered > Bioreactor > Anaerobic >... | reverse complement strand
CAATATGGACTTGCAGATTATATATCGTGTGAGTTGCTTTTCTATACTCGGCGTTCATCCTTAATATTATACTCGAAGTTATCGTCTGAAGACGAGGGAATTAACCCAACCCAAATTGAGGCCTTAAGCTTGTTGATCTATACTTCGATTACCTGGGTCAGCGTTCCAGATAGCATGATTCAATAATCCTGTTTTCCTGCGGCATGAACCTCTTCCACCCTCAACAGGATGACAGGAATCACTGCCCACGTTCTATAATCATTTAGACAGAAGTGACCTGAAGTGTGTTGTCATATTATTATCAAAAGGAGGAATGAATGAAAAAGTTTTCTGTATCCATGATGGCCTCTATGGTGCTCCTCATCTTCCTGGCAGGAGGATGTGGAAGTACGACATCCTCTTCCACCGGGTCGGCCGGACCGGGCGGCCCTGCTGATACCCAGCAGGTAGCAGCCGTCACTGTCATCCATGACCTCGTGAATACCGCTGCAGCTGAATGCAGGGAAGTCTCAGAAGGAATTCCTGCAGATGCAGACAGTCTTGAATTCCAGGGCTATGATTCTGACGGCACGCTGATATACAGCGGCGAGCGCAGGGACAAGGCTGCCAACATCGAGCTTGCCAATGTGCCTGTGGAAGTGACAAATATTCATATAGACTACCTGAGGAACGGTGGATATCCTCTCCGCCACACAGATGTGGGTGTGGATCTCTCAGACGGATACGAGAAGATCGTTAACCCTGAGCACAGGGATGCGGCTCCTGGCGGGAACAAATGGGTTATCTCCAAAACAGGTGGAAAATACACGCTGAATCTTAATGGAAGCAAAGATAATTTTACAGTAAAAGGTGTCAACTACTCGCCTGTTCCCATCGGTGGGAGCACGGACTACTACCCCAACGGCGACATGTTTTATGAAACAAAGAATTCTGCCAACAGTGATGACTGGCACGTCTATTACGACAAAGATCTGCCGAAGCTTCGCGATGAGCTACATGCCAACTGTATCAGGATCTATCAGTTCCATTCGTGGAATCTATACAGGGAAGACGCGGAGCCTTCATGGCAACAGTCACTTCCTGCATCGTGGACGCCGGAAAACGCATTCAAGCATCAGAGATTTCTTGACAAATGCTACAACAACAACAACAATCCCATCTATGTCATGATAGGCATAGATCTGACTGCCGATGTTCTTGAAAGTGATTCTGCCAACTGGAATACATATTTCACGAGCAATATAAAGGAGATTCTGAGACAGTATGGGAACCATCCTGCGGTGATGGGTTTCTGTATCGGCAATGAACAGAACCAGCCTGATCGCTGTTATAAGAACAGCACAAAGGCGGATTTCTTCTGGAAACAGATAGAGAAGTACGCCAAGCTTGTCAAGGATGATATAAATGGCAAGTATCTTATCACCACCATCGCCTTCCAGGATGATCCGATCCTATACAGCGAGGCCTCATCGTGGATGGCCAAGTGCCCTTCGATTGACTGCTGGTCTTCAAATCTCTATTGCGGAAAAGACTTTGGCAGCTTCTGGACACGCTACGAGCAGGACACCATCGGCAAGAGTCATGAAAAGCCTCTCCTGATCGGTGAGTGGGGATGCCCCGGCACAACCAGGAAAACAAAAAGTGATCCTTTTAGTATCAGCGATGACTTTAATGAAACAAAACCAGTAGACAGCCAGACCTTACAGGATACCTGGATCTCCTCAATGCTCAATGATCTTTATACAGACAAGGGGAGCAGCGGGAATAAAAAGCATATGGATTACTGCATTGGAGGCTTCCTCTTTGAATATGCCGATGAATGGTGGGATCAGGTCGCTCCAGATGGAGTTGCCGCCGAATATAAACTGACAAACGGTAAAGTGGTCCCTTACAAATGGTGCAGCGGATTCTCCGGATCCTTTCCCGGCGGATACACCGATCTGGACGGTTTCGGTCTTTACTCTCGTTCAGTCAACGGCCGGCAGCCACAGGAACCGTGGGACGGAGCTCACAACAAACCCTTTGATCCTGATAATCTGACCGCCCGAAAGGCAGTCCAGACTGTCGGCAATTTCTTCAGCAGCCATTGAGTGCATTTCCCTGCTATGAAGCCTATCTGAACAGGGATCCGCACCGCACAAAGCCGGAGAACCTTAAAACAGAGATATTTGTACCACTGGAACGGTAGATTAATCGTAGATTTTTCAAAAATCCACCAGGAGGGCTGTTCTGAAGGTGCAGCCCTCTTGTGATTTGTGATTATGTGAAAAGTCAGACTTTCCTTCCTCCAGGAATCCGGAGCAGAAACTGCGAAATCTTCTGAAAGACAACAGGATGAACACAGACCGGAGGAACAGCAATGCCGCACAGTTCTGATTGTGAAACAGACATTTCCAGCGTGATTCTGACAGATGAAAAGAAAGGTGAGATCATTGATCTGGTAATGAACCTGGCAAAGATCAACAGCGGGACCGGTAATGAGTCCGGACTTGAGCAGATCCGCCTCTTCTGTGCAACTCATCTGGAGGAGGCCGGTTTCACTGTTACAATGCTTCCTAACCATATTCTTCTGGCTGAAAGGAAAGGCAACATTAAACCGGCAGTATTGATCCTTGGTCATCTGGACACTGTCTTCGAGCCATCGCACCCATTTCAGAAGGTCTGGATAGATGGTGATTATCTGCGCGGGCCGGGAGTCGGTGATATGAAGGGCGGTATCGCTCTTGTGATATCTGCACTGAAGGAGCTGAATTCTCTCAGAGCCCTGAATGACCGGACTGTTACAGTCCTTTTCAATGCGGATGAAGAACAGGGCTCCAGAAAATCTCGGGCATATATCGAGGAGTATGCAGTGCGTCACGACCTGGCTCTTGTTTTTGAGGGAGGGAAGCGTGCCGACGATAAAACAACTTTTGTGCTCGATAGAAAAGGTGCAGGTCACGCCCAGTTTACCATAAAGGGAGTGGCTTCTCACGCCGGCGCAGAATATGAAAAAGGCGTCAATGCACTGGAAGAGATGGCCTATAAGGTCATAGAGATCCAGAAACTCACCAACTCTCTGGCAGGAAGCACTGTCAGCGTCACAGGCCACGTGGAAGTGAGGGATGCCCGGCGCAACGTGATACCTGGCTGGGTACGCTTCAATGTCGACTTCAGATTTACTTCAAAAGAGGAAGCTGACAGACTGATATGTGAGTTCTCGAGAATTGCCGCCACTTCTCATGTAAAGAACATAAAGACTGGCGAATCAACTGAGACCGAGCTCCAGTGCTTCATCTCCCGGCCGCCTATGCTGCCTGACCCTGCAACTCTGAAATATGCTGCATGTCTTAAGAATCTCAGTGAAAAGATAGGCCACCCCATGATCTCCAGGACAAGAGGAGGCGGCAGTGACGGATGCTTTAGCTCAGCAGCCGGAGTCCCGACGCTTGACGGGCTCGGGCCGGTAGGCGACGGATGGCACAGTGAAGGGGAATACCTGGAAATATCGTCACTCTGGAAAAGGTATGAGCTCTTTCTTCAGTTCTGGAAAGCTCTCTTTATCGAAGCGGAGCTCCTGCCTCAACCGAGCGAGGGAGCCATGCGCCAGTGATAGTTAATACTTCTCCAGGTGAATAAAATCCTGCGCCTCTCTCCTCTTTGGAGCTGAAGGTGATTGATCCGGATACCCGAGAGGTAGTATCTCCACTACCTGCACATCATCCGGAACAGACAGCAGCGACGAAACCTTGGGAATATCTAAGAAACCCACATGAACCGTTCCGAGCCCCTTTGCATGAGCGGCAAGGTTCAGCGTGGCAGATATGAGAGCTGTATCGAAGATGAGCCAGTCTCCAAGTGTTGTGGACTGCGAGCCTTTGTAAAAGCCTGAGATGCCTTTTCTGCCGCATACCACAAGTACAACCGGTGCTTCCTTTACAGCATTTCTTGCAGGGTTTCCCGGTGAGAGATGAAGAGAAAGTGCATCCTTCGTAGCCTGCTCCTTTATTACAATGAGCTCCCAGACCTGCGTGTTGGCCCATGAGGGAGCATACCTGGCAGCTTCGAAGATCTCGTCGAGCACCTCCTGGGGGATTTGTGCATCTCTGAACTTTCTTATACTTCTTCTTGTTTTTATTGCTTCAATAACCTCCATTACTTTTTCCACCTCCGATGATTTTAAGCAGTGAGCAGGCGGCTTCTGCACGGACCATTATAGATACATCGTCCAGCAGAGGCTCCAGGAATTCAACAGTTGCTGTGTTTTTTATTTCACCGAGCGCTCTGGCAGAATACTTACGGGTAAACTCATCGTCGCTGCTGAGATTGGAGATTATCCTCTGCAGAGCATCCTTATCACCTTTAAGTGCAATAGCGGTGCAGGCTTTGATGCTGATCATATAATGAGGATCGTCTACTGCCTTTTTCATTATTGGCTGTGCGGCATCGGCAGGCCACGCTTTAATAATATCCAGCACATCGCTTCTTACTCGCCAGTCATTGTCTTCCAGTGCATTGATCAACGCAGCGCGGGCTTCATCACTGTTCAATCTGCCCAGACTCATAACGGCAGCTCCTCGAATGGCATCATCATCGCTCTTGAGAGCTTCGATGAAGATATCGATTGTGCTGCTGTCTTTATAATACCCGAGAGCCAGCAGGGCTCTACGGTAAATCTCCCTGTCGCTGTCTTTGAGAGCTTTTTTTAGAAGCGGTACAGACTCTGTGTCTTTAAGCCTTCCCAGGAAGAAGATCGCCTCTTTTTTCATATCTGCATTGTTGCTTGCAGCAGCCTTTCTGATATATGGAAGGCATGACAGGTCTCCCAGAATGCCGATGGAAGAAGCTGCATAAAGCTTCAGAAGACCGTCCTCTTTATGATTGTAATAGTCTTTCAATACAGTAAGGTCGTTGAGCCTTCCGGATTCTCCAATGACCTGCAGAGCAGCTCCCTGAATGGATTCGGAACGACTGGCGAGAGCTTTGCGGATAAGGGGTTCACAATCGACTTTTCTCATCTTTCCGAGGGCAAAAAGGACGCCTTCCTTGACGAAATCACTTTCATCGCTGAGAGCTCCTTCCATGATCGGCAGACTCCTTGTGACATCCAGCGTTCCTGCCAGAATTACTGCGCTGCGTCTTGTATCACTATCGCCCTCTTTCACAGCCTTCTCCAGAATGCTCCAGCATCTGCCTGTCAGATCTCTATCATCATTGGAGCCAGCCTGCACTCCAAGACAGACAAAGGCAAAAAGAGCAATGGAGCAGAGTAATACAGGTATTGCCTTCATTTTAACCTCCCCATTTTAACATCAATGTGACAATAATACTATGAAATTCTCCGGATCAGAGATTGATCCCTATATCACCTGCTACTTTGGATTACACAATCTTATTGCAGAGTTATCCATCAGCATCCCGGCTGAAGTGGCGAAATCGGGAGCACCTTATATGTTCCAGTTCTGTCATGGTCCATCCTGTGATTACGCTTCTGTATAGCTTATTAAAGTCTCCAGATGTTCACAATATGTTAAATAAAAAGGCAGAAAATGTGCTTGAAATCCATCTTGATAATCCAGTAGAATGAAAGTGGGAGAAAATGACTTTGAGTGCATGCAATTATGAAAATGGGAGGAGGATCGGGGTCAGGTGAAAGGACTCTGAAAAAGCCATGGATATTCAAAAAAGTGGGAGCGGCAATTGGATTCCAAGAGACTTGAAACCAGCCGGTCAATTCAGGACAGGTGAAAGTCAGGCAGAAAATTCTGTACAGGCTGATAAACTGTCTCTGAATGAGAAAACCGGAGATACACAGACACCTGTATATTTCCGCGGCTATCAGGTGGAAGGACGGCATGTCCACAACAAACATGACAGGGAGAGATGGAGAGATAACGGCGAGCGTGTTCATATCTCTGCCACATCCATCGGTGGACACATGTCTGGCGTTGCTGCTGACATGGCAGTGCGTAAAGGTGGGCGTAATCATGAATACTGCAATAACGGTTCACAGAATATTGATCTCAAGGTAATTGCGGACAATGCACTTTTACAGCGTAACCTGCTCATAGATTTTTCAGATGAGGTGATGCGCGAAGTTGAAAAGGTCTCTAAAACACCACCTGTCATAGATTCTTCCATCCGTGACATGAGAAATCTCCTCTGGTGCTCTGTTGACAACGATGATTCAAAAGACCTGGACCAGTTAAGCGTTGCAGAGAAACTGCCTGACGGTGATACTAAGATATATGTGGCAATTGCCGACGTTGACGCCCTTGTGCCGAAGGGGTCGGCAATCGATAAGCACGCTCAGCAGAATACCACTTCTGTATATACACCGGAAAAGATCTATCCAATGCTTCCGACCAGACTCTCCACCGATCTTACCTCGCTGAATGAAAATGAAGACCGCCTTGCCCTGGTTATTGAATATGTCGTTGGAAGTGACGGCCTGATAAAGGAATCAGATGTTTACCGGGGCCAGGTCAAAAACCGTGCCAAACTGGCGTACAATGCAGTATCGGCATGGCTTGATGGAAAAGGCTCCATGCCGGAAGCAATCGGCAGAGTGCCAGGTATGGAGGAGCAGCTCCGCATGCAGGATGAAGTGGCACAGAAGCTTAAGGAGCGCCGCCATGAGAACGGCTCGCTGACAATAGAAACAATTAATCCTCAGGTCAAGGTTCTTGATGGCGGAGTTCTTAATGTCGTGCCCGACTCTCAGAACCGGGCCCAGGAGATGATCGAGGACTTCATGGTAGCAGCCAATGGAGTGACGGCAAGATATCTTGCCAGACACGACTTCCCAACACTGATGCGCGTAGTGAAGACACCGCAGAAATGGGACCGTATAGTGCAGCTTGCCGCTCAAAAAGGGACAAAGCTTCCGAGCCGGCCAGACTCGGCTGCTCTCGAGAAGTTCCTGATAAGACAGAAAGAAAAGGATCCTGCTCACTTCCCTGACATTTCACTCAGTGTTGTCAAGCTTATGGGAAGAGGTGAATATGTGGTACAGGAGCCCGGTGCTGATGCCGTAGGACATTTCGGACTGGCAGTGAAGGACTACGCCCACTCGACGGCACCAAACCGCAGGTATCCTGATCTGATAACACAGCGCCTCCTCAAAGCAGCAATAGAAGGCAGGCCCTGCCCATATGGTACAGGTTCGCTGGAATCTCTCGCCGAGCAGTGCACCGAGCAGGAAAAGAACGCAGACAAGGCTGAACGCCAGGCAAATAAATCAGCAGTTGCACTTATGCTGATGGATAAGATCGGTCAGACTTTCGATGCCATAGTGACAGGTGCAAGCCCGAAAGGCGTCTGGGTCCGCATTCTCAATCCCCCTGCAGAAGGCAGTCTGGTTCAGGGTCAGAAGGGCCTGGATGTAGGTGATGATGTTCGTGTCACTTTGACAAATCTCAATGTCGAAAAAGGCTTTATTGACTTTGTCCGTGCCGGCGGCAAACACGGCAGGCACGGCAGGTAAAGATACACACCTTCACAGTTCTATAATAAAGCCCCTGGAACAGGATCCAGGGGCTTTATTATAGAAGAACACGAGTCAAACCGGCTGCTCTTACAAGATAGCAGGAAACTGCATACCGGATAAATAAGTACTATCTCTGATGATTTTTTGCAATATATGTGAGTATAAATTCTCCAGCATGGAACAAACTCATTCTTTTTTTTCAGAAACCTGCACGATTGAATCTCTGAAACATAGGCACAATGCCGCCTGCAGCGAATTGAAGTTGAGCAGAATCAGTATGTTATTGAATTCGCAATCGGATCCATTGATCCGTGACAGGCTGATATCATCAATTCTCAGTATTATAGAGAGAGTTAGCATTCTTTGGGTAATCAGCAGGTATTTACTGTAGTAATAGCAAATTCATTCTACAGAACTATTGAAAATATTATCATTTTTTTATATAGTACCAGTCAAGTGGCGTCGATAACAAATGAATATGCAGTAATAATCGCGTACTTAATAAATATTATATTGTTCCGATATAATAAGCAGCACCAAAACATGAAGAAGTTCGCTGGGAACACTGTAGTAATGAACGTACCGCTATATCGCCAGCAAGAACAAAAGAACGGAGGTAAAAAAAATGGACGAGAATCTCAAACCGCTCACACCTGAACAGGTAGCAGAATTTCTGCAGATCACTCCCAGAGGAGTGAGGGACATGCTGAGAGCCCAGGAGATAAAGGGTGTAAAGATTGGAAGAGAGTGGAGAATTCTCCAGGGAGATCTCGAAGCCTTTCTCAAAGAGCTGAGAGAGAAGACATTCCCGGGAGAAGAAGAAGCAGCAGGCTAGCAGAGTATCTGCGCACTGCTTCTCTGAAAGAAAAGTGAATACCTGTTTCTCAGTTCTCTCTGATCAGATGTGATGTATGGCCCCTTAAAGTGTATCTCAACTTCAAGGTTTGTGTCCGAGTATTTCTGCATCAGTCAGAGAGCGGATTATTCAAAGTTGAAACTGGAGCCGCCATAATTTTAAAATGGCTCCAGTTTCGCTGTATTCCGGCTTCAATTCCGCTCAATCACTTCCTGTGCCGACCTTCCAGGTTCCAGTGTTGAAAGGAGATTTCAGGGAATTGCGGAACACTCAGGAATTCCCTGGTGAAGGAGGTGCTGGTGAGTGGAGCGGCAGAGAGAAATCGGACTTTGGGGCGTCCTGGCTGCTCTTGCGCAGGGTCTTACATCGCAGAGACCGATACTCTGGAAGTGGCTGAAATCAGCTGCCGCAACAGTCCCCTGTGAGGCAGATACCGCAACAGTCCCCCGTGAGACAGATGCCGCTCGTCTGCCGAATGACGGTAAAACATTTCAGAAACGGTCATTAGTCGATCTGCTTTCAGAGAAGAGCCGCTTCTCCTCGTACAAGCCTGAGTCAAAAGCAGGCATTCAGGCTCATATGCTCCGCCTCTCAAACGGAGGAGAGTATGTAATACTGAAAAACTCTGAGCTCCACAGATATCTCAGACTCACCACCGAAGAATACTATCTTTTCACTCAGATGGATGGGAAAAAGACAGTTCAGGATCTCGTCGTTGCTTACTTCATGAAGTTTCATATACTGGCCCATGAGCGAGTCACAGGCCTTATCAGAGAGCTGGAGCGTGAGTCTTTTCTCTTAAATCGCCCTCTCCACCTCTATGATCTTCTGAAAGAAAAGCTTTCAGGCCGAAACCTTTCATCGCTGGCAGAAAAAGCCCGGAATCTATTCTTCAACTATCAGCTTTCACTGAACGGTCTGGACCGAGTGATAACGTCGCTCTACAGGAGCTTTTTCTTTCTCTTCTTCGTACAGCCTGCACCGGTCTTATATCCCTTCCTCTCAATTGCAGGGGTGATCTGCTTTCTCATGACTTTCAGATCCGGCTCATATCACATCTTCGAAACTGCAAACTCCTACACTCTGGGCGCAATTACGCTCTTTCTGATAGGCATCTTCCGGATATCCATCCATGAAGGAGCCCACGCCTTCGCAACAAAATGGTGTGGAAGAGAGATTCATCGCGGCGGCTTTTTATTCTATATGGGAATTCCAAGCTTCTTCGCCGATACTTCAGATATGTGGCTGGGTACAAGGAGAGAGAGAATTCTCGTCTCATGGGCCGGCCCATATTCTGAGATAATACTGTCATCAATTCTATCAATAGTAATCTGGGCCTTTCCTTCCCTGCCCCTCTCCAGTCTCTTTTTTAAAATAGCCTTTGTAGGATACATGTCTGCCTTTCTGAACCTCAATCCGCTGCTGGAGCTGGATGGATACTTCATGTTGATGGACTGGCTGGAGATACCTAATCTGAGAAAACGCTCCCTGCACTTCATTAAATCCTCACTGCTGGCGAAGCTGAAAAAACGGGCAGCACTCACCCATGAGGAGCGGATCTTTACACTATTCGGGATTCTCTGTATAGCCTGGACAGCTGTTGCCATTGCACTGTCCCTCATAATGCTGCATTTGAGAATGCTGAATACAATCCAGGATATGTTCAACTCCGACAGCATCGTGGCGCGCATTCTATCATCACTGGCATTCATACTCTTTGTGCTGCCTCTGGTGGTGTCAGCACTGGCAATGCTGTATCTGGCAGGACGTCGCATTTTTGTCTTTATCATCAAATGGCCGCTGCTCGGAGATATAAGAGTGACAGCCACTCTGACATTACTCTGCACCATAATTGTCTCCGTGGCAGGCTCACAGCCAGCACAGACACTGACAGTTTCATGGCTTCTCTCTATCATTCTCTCCACTGCATCTGCCTGTGTTATCATACTGACAATGAAAGATCTATCAGGCTCAAGCCTGACAGATGAAATGGTGATGAAAGCGGTGTTCTCATTCTTCCTCATCGTCTCTGCCGCTCTTGGAGCCTTTATTTCACCCGAGCCCTTCCTGCTCCAGCAGAATCTCATCTGGGGAGGTGTGACGGCCCTTTTCTGTGCATCTCTCGCTTTCTTCGTCTATGCATATCGATTCTTTCTGAACTTTGAATTCTCGCTCTATACGCCTTATGAGCGTTTTTCCGTCGGTGCCTTTCTGCCTCTTTCAGTCACGACAGTTGCAGCTCTGGGCAGCTTTTTCATAAATGGTGGAGATGGCAGTCCTGTGATATCCTTTCTCTTTATGTCAGCGCTGGGTATTGGCATACTGTCGCTTGTACTACTCATTCCGCTCATCGGAAACTATTCTGTCACCTTATTCTTTGTCTCCTTTCTATTTGAAGGAGCGTCGATCATTTCTCTGCTGCTTTACTATTTTCTCATTGCCTGCCACTTCAGCAATGGTGAGGCACCTCTCTCAATGGTGCCTCACCCGGGGCTCTTCAGTCTCTCTCTTTTTCTGGGAAGCGTCATCATATTCCGTTATCTTTATCGACGCCGTGACTTCATTCGTCCGCTCGACGCAGAGACAACACACATCGGAGACAGGGAGAAGCTTTTTCAGGCATTCAAGGTCATAATGGACTCACTGCTGGCCAACTTCAGAAATACCTTCGGTGAAAGAAGGACTATGAAGGCTGTGAGAGACTTCAACAGCCATGCGGCGGCACAGGGATGGAATGTGGTTCTGCGCGGTAATGAGATCCAGGCCACTACGCCGTTTTCCACGATTATTGAGATGCAACATCCCCTGGCATCAGCCTTTGATTACCTTAGAAGCCTTCTCATCGAAATGACTGGAAAACCCCTGATGGAAGAGTATCTTACCCGTGTCTATGATCTTCTTTACTGGGAGGAAAGAGAAGTGGCAAATCTCTATCTCTTTGTGCATCTTCCCTGGTCAAGCTCATTCGTCAGAAGCCCTGAGTTTAAGGAAGACGCCGTTTCCTTTCTCAGCGACAATCCGTTGTTCTTTGATCTTGAAAAGGATGAAGTGGCTTCCCTTCTGCCGATTCTGCAGTTGAAGCGTTATATGCCAGGTCAGGTGATAGTGCGCCAGGACGAGCCTGGTAATGAGTTCTTCATGATCAGGCAGGGACGGGCCAGAGTCTTTGCAAAGAATGAAAAAGGTATCCTGCTCCCACTTGCAGATCTGAGAAGAGGAGATTTCTTCGGTGAAAAAGCGCTTCTGGGAAACAATGTCAGAACGGCAACAGTGAAAGCTTTGACAGAGCTGGAAGCTCTTATGGTCAGCAGAGTAGACTTTGACAGGCATATAAAAGAGCATCTTTCTTTTCTTGACAGAATCAAAGCATCTTCCAAAGGCTGCGCACTGTTGGGAAATATAACTCTCTTCTCCGATCTGTCGCGGCATCAGCTTCACAGTCTCTATTCAAGGCTTTCACTCAGGAAAACCGAACCTGGTGAGGAGGTAATATCGCAGGGCGAGATTGGAACAGAGTTCTACATCATCAGAAAGGGAGAGTACACTGCCCATGTGATGGAGGGAGGAACAGAAGCAACAGTGGCTGAGATGGGCGAGGGGGAATACTTTGGTGAGATAGCACTGCTGACCAATGGGCTGAGAACTGCCAGAGTGAGATCCTGTGCAGAGGGAGAGCTCTATGTGCTGAAAAAAGAGGACTTCGAAGAACTTCTTGGAGTGGACGCTCACGCCCGAAACACTCTGAAAGAGACTTCATCAAGGAGGCTCCTCTCTGAAAAGCGCATACTGCATGGGGGAAAATCCTCTTCCGTGTAAAATACATGAAAGGAGCAGGCTTTCAAAAGCAAGAGTTCGAAGAAGTTTATGCAGCTTAATGGGATCATATCCTGTTCAGCCTTGAAAGGGAGGATGAATATGTCGTCCGGTCAATCTGGCGAGCTGAAAGAGAGCATCCAGGAAGAGTATCTGGATTTTTTCGGTTTCAGCGAGAGACCTCTCGATTTGAGAGATTTCACTTCAGGGCAGCTGGACCTCTTCTCCAAGGTGGAGCGTGCGCTCACCTCAATGGAAGAGGATCTCCTTGACAAAAACGATACAGAAAAAGAGCTCCTGTCGACTATTCTGAAGATCGATGCCTGGAGAAATCTCAGGGAATGCCTAGGGGCTTCGCTTCAGAACTTCGATAACCCTATCGAGCTTGAAAAGTATCTCCTCGAATGTGCGACAATCTTTTACAAAGAGCTGGACCACCCCTATTGGAGCACCACACAGTTTCAATATCTTCTTCATCTGAACCCATCCAGGCCCAACTACTGGGCAGGCTATGGGCTCTGTCTGATACAATTGCAGGACAGAGGGGCCATAGAGGAGTTCCGACTGGAGGAGAAAGCCGCCATTGCATTTATCAGAGCTGCACGACTCTGCCTGGCTCATCTGCTGAGAAAAACTGATCTCTTCTCCAGCCATCCGGAGAAACACCTTATTGAGCTTGCCAGACGCTATTACGGCAATGCGGCAGAGCTCGTGGAAAGTAATGCTGCAGCTCTCGGCGGGCATCTCTGCACACTGCTCGAGGAGCATGCAGAGTTGCAGGATATTGGGATCATGGAGAAGAAGGTTCACGACCCATCGATGGAGGTTATCCGGGTAGAGATAGTGCAGATGCTCTCCCTTCCTTTGGAGCGGAATTCATTTTAACCTCAGTCAATGACGTCAATCCTGATTGTATCAGAAAGGTGGACTATTCCTTCTGGGAGCGAAGGGAGCGCACTGTCACCCTGCCCTGCACCGGCTCGGCAGCCTTTTTCTGCTCCTTTACAGGTTTGTGCGGCACCTCTGTCTGGTCTGTCATCTCTCCGTCTTCCCATGTGAGGATCCGCTCATAGCCCTGTCTGATACTGGTGGCTTTAGTCCTGAAATGGATACTCCCCTCATCGTCAAGGAAAGCCAGAAAGTTCAGGATATCCCTCTTCCCTTCTGATTCGTGCTCATTCTCATATGTCTCTTCACGCACCAGTATGGTTCTGGCCGGTGGCTTCTCAGACAGATCTATCTTCTCGTGTATGTATGTACTGATATGACACTTCGAGCCCTCATAGTCGGCAGGCATGAGATCCAGCCAGCGGTTCTGCTCCGGGAAGAAATGGATTGGCGCTTTTTCAGATCGCTTTCGAGAGCGGATATAACGATTGATAACGCTCTCTCTGGTGGTGGACGTTTCCTGATACTCTATATCCTGTCTTTTTCGAGATATCTCGACAGTCTCTTCTGTCAAATCAGAATTCCTTTTTACCACCTTTTCCTCAAAGAGACTCTCATTGGGAACTCTTTTCTTAAGGTGAGACAGGATCTCTATCATGTCACCTGAAAAGCTGATGTAATGGTGCTCCTCCTCAACCCGGCAGTTCTGCGCAGGCTGATATGAGAAAGTAACTGCAATAACACCGTTGTCTGTCTTTTTTATTTCAGATGCTTTAATGAGCCTTGTTCCGAGAAGCTTTTCGAAGTTATGGATGACTGATCTCTGCTCATTATGTGCCTTGTTGTCCGGCGAGATATCACAGGTATAAATGACGGCTCCTGGAAGCAGATGGGTGATTCTCTGCTCCCATGAGTGCGGCAATGCACTTCCAGTCCAGGCATGAGGCTCTTTCTGCACGGTAGTGAGAAAAAGCAGGGTCATGTCACGATTGAACTGGACTTTTTGCTCCCACTTTGTATGAAGCACCCTGTCCTCGACTGTGAAGGTCATTCTTCTGGTTGACTTATCATATTCTGACACTCTCCGGAGTAGAGTCTGTCCCCTGGCATCACAGACGTGTGAGGATAAAAGATAATCCGGGTCTGTGCTCTCATTAAGGGTAGCGGTAATAACCCCGGCAATCTGGATTTCAATAGTGCGCTTGAGCGGAATCACTTTCTTTCCCCTGGGCTCCCATCGTGCCGTTACAGTAATTGGAATGCGCCTGTTCCCTATCACGCTTCTGAGCAGTGAAGCTTCCCTCAGCTCTCTGATCCCGATAGTGCCTGCATTTGTGACAGGTGGAAGGAGCATCTCTGTATTTTCGTCTATCGATGTAAGATATTCTTTTTCATTGAAGTTGAATCTGAAATGCCTCCTGCTGTCCAGTGAGCCTTCGAGGTGAATGTCAAAAAAAGCCTCTTCGAGCAGACGGGCTCTGTATCTTGCTTCCTGCAGCTCTCTGTCCTTATCACTGTAAAGGTTTTCTCTTCTCTTTAAAACAAGAACTCCTTCCCTGTCATAGCTCTCCATATCCATCTGTGATGAGCCCTGGTCATCAACTGTCCAGTACGCTCTCGTCTCCCTGGAGCTTTCCTGATCGATCAGCACTTCGGGATGGACAGTTCTTCCATTCAATTCCCTGGAGTATCCCTTACCTTTTACGACAAAGACATTGGTGGAGACATCCAGAAAGACCTCGAGCTGATCGCTGCTTCCATCCCTCGGGGTCAACAGATAGCGTATCTCTTCATCAGAGTATCTCGATTCTTCCACCTCATCGTAATCTGACAGGACCTGGACACGGGATGGCGAGGCCCATAAGATTGACGGGAAGCTGTCCAGATATCTGTAAAGTGATGTATCCTTCCAAGGGAGAAGTTTCGATGACATTGCATCTTTATTGCCGACAGAAAGCTCATAAAGAGGAGGAACTGTGCGCAGAAAGAGTTGATAAAGTGTTTCTCTCACCGGGTTTTCCCAGAGACGGTCTGCCGAGGTGGCAATTGGAGAGCTTTCAGATGAAAACTCAGGAGTATGAAAATCATACTTGTGATGGGCAGAAAATCCTATCTCCCCTGTTGTTTGGCGCTGTTCAGGCGAGATTAAACCTGCAGCAGACTGCTGCAGGAAATATGACATAAAGCGCCGGTAATGAGCAAGCAGCACTTTTTTCAGAAGCTCGTCCTCAATCTCATTACAGAAAGAGAGTATTGTATCGAAATAGCTTCTGTCCAGGCTTCTCTGCGAATCGTCCTCTGCAGCATCTGATGCAGAAGGAGCGAAGATAATAGCAGCAGGATCTGAAGCGGCGGCACCTGGATGATAAGGCGAAATCGTTCTCCCTGCGTCTTTAATCTCATCCTTATCGAAGAAATTAGAGAGCGGCTGAAGAGAGGAGTAAATAGTCTGGTGGAGGGCCAGATATTGAGTGCCCCGGCTGACTTTGACAAGATTCTGCGAATCAGGAATGCACGGCTCTTTGCCGGCTGTCTGCCGGGGCTTATAAAGTGAGCCTTTTCTGCAGTATTTGTTTTCATCCATAGGCGAGAGCACCTCTAGATTCACAGTGTGATTATTATATCAAAAAGCTGACCGATTGAAAAGCATCAGCACCAAATTTGCTGCCAGCTACAGGTTTTTCTCTACGGGGTGTCGAAATTTTCTGCAGGGTGGATTATGCTCATCGTCTGAACTCTGTGTTTAATCTGAATAAAAGCAGCAGAGGCTTTCAGAATCTGCCCTGCATCTTCAGACTGAAGGTAAAGTTGCATGATCTCCAAACGAGTACAGGAAACTCTCGAAGAAGCGATGCGAAGAGAAGATGAGGTCGGCCGGTTTTATCTGGAATCTCTGCAGTCAATTCGCAACGCCTCACTCGCGTCTCTGTTCGAGAGTCTCTACAATGAGGAAGTAGAGCACAAAAGGCTTCTGGAATTGCAGCTTGAAACCCTGAAAAGAGGAGATGGCTCGGAAGCTGAAAGCGAGATGGCTGCCTCTGCCGAAGGCATCGATGAAAAAAAACACGATGAGATAAAGACTGCCAGGAAGGCTGTAAAGGTCTTCTCCGATAAAGCCGAAGAGCTCTGGAAAAAGTCTGTGAGCTTTGAACAGGAACTGGCAATAGCTGGAGAGATACAATCAAATCTTCTCCCCCGCACGATGCCGGAAATTGAAGATCTAGAGATATCTGCCACTTTTATCATGTCGCGAAAAGTGGGAGGAGATTACTTTGACTTCTATCTGAACAGCAAGCGACAGCTTTTCTTTGTCATTGGTGATGTTATGGGGAAAGGAGTCCCTGCCGCGCTTCTTCAGAGCTCGCTGAGGGCACTCTGGAGAAGCGGTGCATACCAGAACCTGTCACCCCGTAAGATCGTTGAAAAGATCAATGAAGGCAGCGTCGAGGATTTCAGAGTCAATGGAAGCTTTGCCACTCTCTTTTCAGCCTGTTATATACCTGTCAAATCATCACTCTGGTTCTGCAATGCCGGTCACGACCCACCTCTCTACCTGCAGCGTTCGAGAAATGAGAGTATACCGCTGACAACACCAGGAGTGGTGGTCGGAATAGATCCCCATTGCACCTTTCAGCAGAAAGTGCAGAAGATGTCATCAGGCGATCTCATTCTTTTTTACAGCGACGGCTTGTGGGAAGTGACGGATCCTGACCGGCAGGGTCTCTATAACAGGGAAAAGGTCTCAAAGCTTCTAGTGGAGCACCGGGAGAGGCCGGCAGAGGAGATCCTCTCTGAGATTATGACACAGGTGAGAGGGTTATCAGGTAATATCCCCCAAAGGGATGATATTACACTGGTTCTGATGAGGCGGCGGTAGGATAGCCAGTTTGGAATGCTGTGGTTCAATTTCTGTCCATCCTGGGCAGTGCAAAGATAAAGCCGGTGAGTATCATTACAGCACCACCCACTATCCCTGCAACCTGCTTCCATCCAAAGAACTTTGGGGCCTCACCTATTCCGACTGTGTCGGCCAGCAGGGAGAGAATGAGTATTATAGCGCCGAATACGGCAATTGCAGCAGCGAGTATCCTCATCGGCAGATTTAACGCTTTCTTTAAATACAATGCCCCTGTATTCAAGAATACAGGACGTAATCCCTTCAGATTCGATTGATCAGGAGGAGCTATGAAAAAAGCAGTTATACTCTCAAGTGGCGGACTAGACTCTACAACGTGCATGGCCATTGCAAAGTCTCTGGACTACGAGCTCTTCTCATTGAGCTTTGACTATGGCCAGCGCCTCAGATGCGAACTGGACTGTGCCAGGAAGGTGGCCAGATTCTTCGGCGCATCGAAGCATCTCATAATCAGTGTCAATATGCGCGATATCGGCGGGTCTGCGCTTACAGACGCCATTGATGTGCCAAAAGGCAGAGATACAGAGACCATGGCTTCTGCCATCCCTGTAACCTACGTACCTGCCAGGAACACCATCTTCCTTTCCTTTGCTCTCGCATGGGCGGAAGTAATAGGGGCCGGCGATATCTTCATCGGCGTGAACTCTCTCGACTACAGTGGATATCCGGACTGCAGGCCAGAGTATATAATCGCTTTCGAAAAGATGGCAAATCTATCCACGAAGGCTGCTGTAGAAGGGTGTCTGACCTTCGCCATCAGGACGCCTCTGATGCATCTTATAAAAGCCGAAATCATAAGAAAAGGCCTGGAGCTGGGGGTGGATTATTCGATTACCCACAGCTGCTATGATCCCGATGAGAGTGGAAGAGCATGCGGGGAATGCGACAGCTGCAAATTGAGGCTTAGAGCCTTCAAGCAGGCAGGCCTGTCGGATCCTGTGCATTATGTGAAGAGAGCCTCGGATGATTGACAGCCGCGAGAGAACAGCTCGCAGGGAGCTTTGAGTTATATATCCTTCGGTCCTGTATTGTCTTTCATTAAATCCATGATTCTGGCGATATATCCTCTTGTATAGCGCGGAATTGCGTGCTTTGACTTTCTGACGTTATTCGGTCCTGTATTATAAGCCGAGAGAGCCTTGGACAGATCGCCGAACTCTTCGAGAAGGCTGCTGATGTACTTTGTCCCGGCCTCTATATTCTTTTCAGGATCCCAGTGGTCCCTGACGCCCATCTCGCGCGCTGTTTCAGGAAGAAGCTGCATAAGACCGCAGGCGCCTCTGTTGGAATGGGCCCTTGGGTTGAATGTCGATTCCTTTGCAATCATTGCCTTGATGACGTAAGGGCTCACATCGTGTCTTTTCGCAGCAGACAGTATATATGGAGCAATATCTTCTTCAGTCCTTATATTGCGAAAGGTTGTCTTTTTACCTGCACCGTGTTTTACTGCTATCCTCTTAGTGACTTTTACAGGGACTGGTTCAAAGTCTCTGTACGCTTCATCGGATTTATAGTGCCAGTCGCCAGTAGATGCCACATATTCGCCGTCGAAATTCTGTGTGCTTTTCGCGATCTCTGATGGTGCGGACTGTTTAGATGAGGCGGCCTCATCTGTCTTCGATGGGTTTTCCGGCAGTACCATCGTACGGGCTGTTTCACCGGATAGCGTAGCTGCCTGAACAGGTGGCGTGGCGGCAGGCGAGATCAACGCAGAAAAAAGCAGTGCTGCTGAGGCGATTATCTTTTTAAGCCTGTCAGAGATCCCAGATGATTTTTCTTCTCCAGATTGTGTGACAGATGCACCTGCAAAGGCACAGGCCTGCTCCGGTGTGAGCTTTCCCGGGTAAGTCTGATCAGATATATCAGTCAAATCAATGTCGATGCTCCCTGTATTGATACTGCCTGGGAAAAGTGGAATGGGAGCAGCACTGTCCCTATGTATGACAGTATTCCGGAATTGATGCAGAGAACTATCGCTGATATTCAAGATGCAGGACTCCTTCCGGCATACTCAGGAACCATAATTGAACATATAATAGAATATACGGTTCAGATAGTCAAGAAGCATTTTGTAACATTTCCTACTTTGTATAAAAAAGGCTATTGACTAATCGATTGCCTTTGAATATAATTGCATAGAGAATGAGGCGTAGCCAAGCGGTAAGGCAGCGGACTTTGGATCCGCCATCCCTGGTTCGAATCCAGGCGCCTCAGTTTCTGAGCATGAAAAACCGGCCGGATGCCGGTTTTTTTATGTCCTGCACGACAGAAAAGTTTCCGGTGCTTATTAATCACAGAGTCTTTCTTTTACTTTCCCTGCTCTTTAAGAGGAGTGACAATCAGGGGTTTCGCAATCTGCAGGATTTTTAGAATCTGCATAGAATATATGAAATGCGGGAAACACGGCTAGATTTTCTAGCGCGTGTTTCCTTTTATTTTACAGCAGGGAGGTATCACATGCCAACAGGGAGAGTAGAAAGGCTCGAAGAGAATCTCGAGAAAATCAACAGGGATCTACAGGATCTGCAGGAGCATCTGGACAATATCGGCAGAGACATAGACGATCTTGAATCACTCTATGCGCGCTTCAGCTGCAGATGCCGCTCGTGATTCTGTATTTCTGTCCACAACGCTCTGATGGCAGATAACGGTGACTTCGCAACCATTCAGATATCCAGTCTCCGATAGGAATATGTCACACCGCCAATCTGCGAGTATTGTCCGTGAAAGATTAAACACTTAAAAGAAGAGGTGCAGGCCATGTTATTTGACATTCATAATACCGATATCAACGAAGTCCTCGATCGTCTTTTTTCAAATGCCTTTGAATTCTCCACAGATGATCTTGCAATAATCTGTGCGATCATGAACTGACGGCATCGCCTGGCAGGACCGCCAGACAGCATCGCCAGACGGCATCTGCAGACAGCATCGCCAGACGGCATCGCCAGACGGCATCGGCAGACAGCATCGCCAGACGGCATCGGCAGACGGCATCGGCAGACAGCATCGCCAGACGGCATCTTTCAGGGCAGAGATGTTAATATTGGAGTCTGTCCCTATTTTTCCGGGAAGAAGGAAAGCGCCTGAGAGGACAGGAATATTTAACACATATACAGCAATCACACTATTCCTGCATTGCAGCACCATATCCTGTCTCAATACTCTCAAGGAGGGATCTGCATGTCTGCAAGAATAGTCAAATGTGGTCTTATTCAGGCTAAAAATGTCATTGCCCCCTCAGCGAACCCCGGTTCTCAGACAGAAGAAGAGCAGAAGAAGGAACTGCTTGCAATCAGGGACGCGATGGTCGAAAAGCACATAAGGATGATCGATGAAGCCGCAGCAAAAGGTGTAAAGATCATCTGTCTTCAGGAGATATTCAACGGTCCCTACTTCTGTGCCGAGCGCCACCCCAGGTGGTATTTCATCTCAGAGCGGATCCCTGAGGGTTATACAACGAAGATAATGCAGGAATGCTCAAAAAAGCACGGCATGGTTATTCTTGTCCCCATCTATGAAGAAGCCATGACAGGCGTGTATTATAATACAACTGTAGTTATAGACAGCGGCAGAGTATTGGGTTCATACAGGAAAAACCACATTCCTGAGGTGCCGCCGGGCTTCTCTGAAAAGTATTACTTCAAGCCGGGAAATCTGGGATATCCGGTGTTTCATACAGAGCACGCGGTAATAGGGGTATATATCTGCTATGACCGCCACTTCCCTGAAGGCGCACGCATGCTTGGGCTGCACGGAGCGGAGATAATCTTCAATCCATCAGCCACGGTGGAAGGCGTATCCCGTTATCTCTGGGAGCTGGAACAGCCGGCCCATGCGGCAGCCAACGGCTACTTTGTTGGAGCCATCAACCGCGTCGGCGTCGAAGAGCCGTGGAATATCGGAAAATTCTATGGAAGCAGCTACTTCTGTAACCCCCGCGGAAAGATTATCGCCCAGGGAAGCCCTGATGATGATGAAATCGTCATTGCCGACCTTGATTTCGATGAAGTGCGGCAGGTGAGAAATGCCTGGCAGTTCTTCAGAGACAGGCGTCCGGAGACTTACGATGATCTAGTGAAGCTGCTGCCTTAGCAGCGTGCCGGTGAAAATTCCTTTATGTTTCCGGCATCTGACCGAAGCAGTTGATTCAGAATCCATTCTTACTCTGCGCGGCATTTATCGCTTTGATATAACTATGGAGGGAGTGGCGCTTCCATGATCTACGGTATGACAGGTAAAGCTCTGTATATTGATCTCGCTTCCAGAACATCGACAGAGGACGAAATCAGCGAATGTGATGCAAAAAAGTTCTTTCTGGGATCAGGAATTGCAGTGAAAATGCTTTACTGCAGCTTTAATAACCGGATAGATCCTCTCGATGAAAGGAGCCCCCTCCTCTTCATCTCAGGCCTCTTTACCGGAGGACCCCTGCCTGGAACATCCAAGCTCAATGTCTGCAGCAGATCTCCTCTCACAGGAATATGGAACGAAGCCACTGTCGGTGGTCACTGGCCTGCTGAATTCAGAAGGACAGGCTATGACGCCATCATAATCACCGGCAGAGCTTCCAGACTCCTTTACATCTTCATCACCTCTGAAGGAGTTGAGTTCAGAGATGGCGCACACCTTTTCCGTAAAAACACATATGAGACTGGCGGAATACTGCGAAAAGAGCTTCCAGACAGGGCGAAGATTGCCGTCATAGGCCCTGCAGGCGAAGAGCTTGTGCCAATCTCGAGCATCATCTTCGATCCTCCTAACAGCAGGGTTGCTGCCAGAGGCGGCATTGGAGCAGTAATGGGTTCAAAAAATCTAAAAGCTATAGCCGTACTGGGCGATAGAAAGAACAGGCTGCCGATTGCACATCCGGATGAGCTGAAGGAAGAGCTGAAGCTGGATATCGAAGATATCAGAAAGAATACCACGGGAATGACCAATTTCGGGACTTCAGGCGGCGTCGAGGCAGTGGAGCTGTATGGCGATCTTCCCATTAAAAACTGGCAGCTCGGTGCCTGGAAGGAAGGAGCAAAGAAGGTCTGCGGCCAGGCAATGCAGCCTGTATTCCTCGAACAGCACTACTCGTGCTATGCCTGTCCCATCAGATGCGGCAAGATCTATAAGATCGAAAAGGACGGCATTTATGGTCACGGACCTGAATATGAATCCATCGCCACTCTTGGCCCCCTTGTAATGAACGACGAGCCTGAATATATAATTAAGGCAAACGAGTGGTGCAACAGATACGGACTGGACACCATCTCTGCAGGAAGCTGCGCGGCTTTTGCCATAGAAGCCTTCGAGAGAGGCATCATCAGCGATAATGATACCGGCGGCATCCGGCTCGACTGGAACGGAGAATCGATGCTGCTGCTCATCCACAGGATGGGCAGAGGTGAAGATATAGGCCTCATCATCCGACAGGGAGTCAAGCGCGCCTCAGAGATACTGGGAAAAAACTCGGCAGAGTTTGCAGTCCATACAAAAGGGCTTGAGTATCCGGCTCACGACCCCAGAGGGCATGTAGGGATGGCGCTGAACTATGCCACAGCGTCGAGGGGAGCCTGCCATCTGGAAGGCCTCACCTATTTCCTGGATAGAGGCATCCCTGCTGCTGATTTCGGCTACACGACACCTCCTGACGCCCATTCTTCAGCAGACAAGCCTCCGATTGTCTACAATCTGCAGAACTATCTCTCAGTCTTTAATCCGCTCGGAATGTGTAAATTTCTATTTCTGGGTCGGGTAGGGCCCAGGAAGATTGCGCGATGGCTCAACCTTGTCTGCGGCTGGGATTTTGATATGGAAGCCGTTCTTAAGGCAGGCGAGCGGATCTTCAACTTTAAAAGGATGTATAATGTGAAGCTCGGTGTGAGCAGAAAAGATGATATCCTTCCACCAAGGCTCTTTGCCGAGGCTAAGCCTGATGGATCTGCAAAGGATGTGCTCCCCGATCTTGGCAATATGCTCTATCGTTACTATCTGCTCAGAGGATGGAGCAGAGACGGGATTCCTGCAGAAGAAAAACTCAGGGAGCTTGATCTTGACAATGAAGTGTACTGTGAAAGCCCTTGCTAACCTCAGGCACTAACTCCCATCCGGCAGGGAGACAGCCGTGATTGAAATCCCTGAACTGATGAATGTGCAGGGCCTGCTGTAGCATCTGTCAATACCTCTGTCTGAGATAATGATGATAGAGAGAGAAGGCGGCATCCTTAAGGCAGAGAGCATATTGAATGACGGTGATGTGGTGGAGATATATCCAGTGCTGTCAGGCAGATAGCCGGATATCTCCAGGGTCTCGAACCAGAAAACTGATACTGCACTCATTGTGTGAGCTTTATAGCTGAAACACTCTGAGCGCCAGCACGGCGGAAGCATTCAACTATAAAAAAGGGGGGAATACAATGGATCTCATTATTAAAAACGGCACAGTGATAACTGCACAGGATATCTACAAGGCCGATATCGGAATCAGGGAAGGCAGAATAGCCGCGATCTCAGATCTGATTATCGCAGAAGAAAAAACCGAAGTGATTGATGCCGAAGGGATGTATGTCATGCCTGGAGGTATCGATGTCCATGTGCATCTTGAGCTGCCCTTCTGCGGCACGATAAGCAAGGATGACTTTGAAAACGGTACAAAGGCTGCTGCCTGTGGAGGCCTTACAACACTGATCGACTACGGCATTCAACAGAAAGGCCGCCCTGTAATGGATGCGATCAATGCGAGAAGAGAAAAGGCTGATGGGAAGGTATGCATAGACTATTCTCTCCACGGAGGCATCACCGACTGGGAAAAGGCACAGAGCGAGATGGAAGAGCTGATTGACAACGGCATCACTTCATTCAAGATGTTCATGGTGTACAGAAATGAAGGATGGATGGCCGATGACGGCGATCTGATGCACGCTCTCGAGGCAACAGCCAGAAATGGCGCGATGATCATGACCCATTCGGAGAACGACTTCGTGATACAGGCCCTGCTCAGGAAACACGGACCGGAGGCAAAAGAGCTCGGTGCCTGGGGGCACGTCATCACAAGGCCGAACTTCTCTGAAAGTGAAGCGATAACCAGAGCTATCCAGCTGGCTGAAGCCACCGGGGGAAGGCTCTATATCGTACATATGTCGACAGGGGAGGGAGCAGATGCCGTAAAGGCAGGACAGGATAGAGGAGCCAGGGTATTTGCCGAGACCTGTCCCCAGTATCTGCTTCTCGATGATTCAGTATTCAGGGAGAAAGACGGCCATCTCTACGCCACATGTCCGCAACTCAGGAAAAAGAAGGATCAGGAGCGCCTCTGGAAGGCCATAGAGCATCACACAGTAGAAGTTATTGGAACCGACACCTGCACATTTGACAAAGCGCAGAAGGCGATGTGGAACGGCGATTTCAGGAAGATTCCTTATGGGATGCCGGGAGTCGAGACAATGCTGCCTCTCATGCATACATACGGAGTGATGCAGAAACACTTCTCACTCTGCAGGCTTGTGCAACTGCTTGCCACCAATCCTGCAAAGCTGTTCGGCCTCTATCCGCAGAAAGGGACAATCGCAATAGGAACAGACGCCGATATAGTGGTGTTTGATCCGAAGAAAGAAAAAACCATAACTTTCGAAGGCATGCAGACTGACTGCGACTGGTCGCCCTTCGAGGGATTCAGGATACAAGGCGTTCCGGCATACACATTCTCCCGGGGACAGTCAGTTGCAAAAGATGGAAGATTTACAGGCAAGGTGGGGCACGGAGCCTTTGTAAGGCGGAAGCCCTTCGGGAATCTCGACTGAGAAACAATGATGGCATCAATACTTAAAAATACAAGGAGGATGGAATGATTGCAAGTGAGCTTTCAAAGGAAGAGATTAAAAAGATGAGGGAGGAGTATCTTCTCCCCAGCACGATGACCTACTTCAGTGAGCCGGTCAACGTGGTAAAAGGTGAGATGCAGTATGTATACGACGACGAGGGGAAGAAATATCTGGATGCCTTCGGAGCCGTGGTGACCATAAGCGTGGGCCACTGCCACCCTGATGTGATCCCTGATGTCGTAGAGCAGATGAAGACGCTGCAGCACATGACGACACTCTACTATCATCCAGTCATAGCACTCTACGCAAAAAAGATGGCAGAAGTGAGCCCAGGCGACCTGAAGGTGAGCTTCTTCACCAACAGCGGCTGTGAAGCGAATGAACTGGCCGCTCTTCTGGCCAAGAACTGCACCGGAACTCATGAGTTCATCGCTCTTTCTCACTCATTCCACGGCAGAACCCTGATGGCCATGACACTCACCGGCCAGTCTCTTTGGCGCCACAGCCTCCCTTATGTGTACGGCGTAAAACACGCTCCGGCAGGTTACTGTTATCGATGCCCATATGCTCTCACCTACCCGACCTGCAATATTACCTGTGCAAGACAGGTTGAAGAGATAATCAAATACTCTACAAGCGGAAAAATTGCCGCATTCATCGGAGAGCCCATCCAGGGATTCGGCGGCGTAGTCGATCCGCCGAAAGAGTATTTCCCCATCATTTACGAAGCTGTAAAGAAATACGGCGGACTCTTCATCTCTGACGAGGTACAGACCGGCTTCGCCCGCACCGGCAGGAAGTTCTTCGGAATAGAGCAATGGGGAGTTCAGCCTGATATCATTACAATGGCCAAGGGGATCGGAAATGGAGTGCCTCTGGGCGCAGTCACAACCACAAAGGAAATAGCCGAGTCGATGCGCGGGAAAGTCCACTTCAATACATACGGAGGCAACCCCGTCTCAATGATGCAGGGATTGAAGGTCCTGGAGACCATTGAGAAGAGGAACTATGCAGAAAATGCCTTTGAAATGGGAAATCTGCTTTTAGAAGGCTTTAATAAACTTATGACAGAAAGAAAGATAATAGGTGATGTGCGCGGTAAGGGCCTGATGCTGGGTATCGAGCTGGTTCGTTCCAGAGAGACGAAAGAGCCTGCCTCCACAGAGCTTCTCGAGATCATGGAGAAATGCAAGAATCGTGGGCTTCTGATAGGCAAGGGTGCCATGTCAGGGAATGTTATCCGCATCAAACCGCCGCTCTGCATAGACAGGAACGATGTGGAGTTCATCATCAGGACTCTCGATGAGGTTCTGAAGGAGTACTGACAACGGCATTTCCAAAAAGGAGGAACGACAATGGCTCATCTCTCTTTCGATGTCGAGAAAGGCTTCGATCTGGCCCAGGCAACGGCTGAAGCCCAGCGATGCCTCCTCTGTTATGATCCGCCCTGCAGCAGGGGATGTCCGGCAGGAACAGATCCCGGCACATTTATCAGGAAGCTCAGATTGCGCAACATCACCGGCGCAATAAGAACAATAAAACAGAATAACATTCTAGGCGGCGCATGCGGCGTACTGTGCCCCACATCTCTACTCTGCGAAAAGGAGTGCAGTGCTACCGGCATTGACAGGCCCATTCAGATTGGGAAGCTGCAGCGTTTTCTCGTCGAATACGGGTATAAAACCGGATTCAATGTTTTTGCGAAGCCTGAGAAGAAGGCAGAGAGGGTTGCAGTCGTAGGCTCAGGACCTGCCGGCCTCTCATGTGCGGCTGAACTGGCGAAGAGCGGATATCAGGTCACAGTTTATGAACAGTATGCCGAGCCGGGAGGGGTGCTCCGCTATGGCGTTCCTGCCCACCGGTTTCCCCATTCGCTGCTTGACCTGGAGATAGACGATCTGATGGCATTGGGCGTCGAGATTCGATGCTCGTCACCGATTAAAGGAAAAGGCGCCGCCGAGGATCTTCTTGAAAACGGCTTCAGCGCGGTCTTTATCGCCCCAGGCCTCTGGGACGCTGTGCCGCTCAATGAAGGCGGTAAAGCGGTAAAAGGCGTTTTCTCATCTGTGCAGTTCCTGAAAGCCCTGAGAGAAAGAAAGCTCGACGAAATGGCACCACACATCAGAGGAAAGCGCGTGGCGATAATCGGAGGAGGCTCTGTTGCAACAGACTGTGCCGAATCTGCGCTGCGACTGGGAGCTCGGGACGTATCTGTTATATATCGGCGATCATTCATTGAGATGCCTTCGCAGGAAGATGAAAAAGTGGCAGCCCTCAAGGCAGGAATACACTTCCTGATCCTCACCAGGCCGGTGGACTACATCGCAGACTCTGAAGGAGCTCTGAAACAGATCAGGCTCATCAGAACCGAGTTGGGAGAGCCTGATAAATCAGGGAGAAGAAAGCCTGTTGACATAAAAGGCTCGGAATGGATTCTTGATGTAGATACCGTGATAGAAGCGATAGGGCAGAAAGCCGAAATAACATCGCCGGAATGGTATCCACGAGTTGAAAGAAAAGATGGGAGCCTTATAATAACAGACAGCGAGACCTGCGAGACATCTGTGAAATCCATCTATGCAGGAGGAGATATCACGAGAGGGCCGGCTCTCATAGTTCAGGCAGTCTGGGACGGCAAGGCTGCTGCCAGGGCAATTGCGAAGCGTTTGAAAAAGGAGGTGCCTGTATGAACGGGAAAGTCGATCTTTCAGTTGATTTCTGCGGCGTAAAGTTTGTCAATCCTTTCATGCTTTCCTCATCGCCTGTTTCCAACTGTGCCGAGATGATTGGACGCTCCTTTGACGCCGGTTGGGGAGGCGTGGCATACAAAACGATGGTGACTGACCGGATACCGATCATCCACCCTTCTCCCCGCATGCACGGTTACAATTATGGAGATCAGAGGCTTGTAGGCCTGCAGAACGTGGAACAGACAAGCGACAGGGGCCTGAAGGCCAATCTTCTGGATATCATGTACCTTAAGAAACACTGGCCCGACAGAGTTGTCATGGCAAGCATAATGGGCTTCTGCAAAGAAGAATGGGCCGATCTGGCGAAGGCCTGCACCGATGCTGGAGCCGATATGCTCGAGCTGAACTTCTCATGTCCACACATGACAGTGGAAGGCTCAGGAGCGAAGGTCGGACAGTGTGAGCACCTCGTTCGACTCTTCACAGAAACTGTCCGGAACGTCACCGCTCTGCCCCTTGTGGCGAAGCTGACCCCGAATATCACTGATATGAACGTGCCTGCCCTGTTTGCAAAACAAGGCGGTGCAAACGGCATATCTGCAATCAATACTGTCCGGGGGCTCTCAGAGATAGGACTTGAAGACTGGGTTATAAAGCCCAATGTATTCGGCAAGGGGGCGATGAGCGGGTATTCAGGACCAGCCGTCAAGCCTATAGGGCTTCGTTTCATCGCCGATCTGGCGCAAAACAGAGAGCTTGCCCTCCCTCTTTCAGGAATAGGAGGAATTGAGACGTGGGTTGATGCCCTTGAGTATATCCTCGTGGGTGCCACAACGATACAGGTAACTACTGGTATTATCCATTACGGCTACAGAATAGTGGAGGATATGATTGAAGGTCTCTCTGACTACATGACGCAGAAAGGAATCAAGAGCATATCAGAGCTGACAGGGAAGGCGCTCCCCAATATCACCGCTACAGACAAATTTGATCTGAATAGACAGGGGGTGGCGCAGTATGACATGGAACGCTGCGTAGGCTGCGGCCAGTGCTACATAGTCTGCCACGATGCAGGAGGCCAGGCGCTGCAGTGGGACAGAGACAGGAGACGGCCAGTTCTCCCTGAGGACAAGTGCCTGAGCTGCATGGTCTGCAGCTTTGTCTGCCCTGTTGATGGCCTGATAACTTTCAAGGAAATGCCGAAAGAGTGGCAGAGGGCTAAAACCATCACTCTCGGCGAAGAGATGGAGGCTGAACTGAAGAAGGCGTGCCCGTAGATTTGCAGGCCGACCTTTCAGAACTCGGATCAAATAACCAGGTCCGGGCGCACCATATACAAACACGCATTATAAATTGCACTATCAAAACTTCTGGAATCATCTATCAACATTCATTTGGCAATTTAGAATGCTACAGTTTGTTATGCTGGTGAGTATAAGAATCAATCCAGCGTGAAAAGACTGCAATCACGGCAGCCTCTTCTTTCATACTCCTGAGTATAACCTGTCAGGCAGGGCGAACGGCGTGGTTCATTGAAGATATATAATATCTTTACAGCAGGGAGAACTATATGGCCTCTGAGCTCAATAATTTAATGGAATACTCACCAGACTTCCTCGCAGTGTTTGACAGAGATCTCCGCATTCTGCAGATAAGCAGGGAAGGAGCCCTCCACCTGGGCTTTCCTCTGAATGATATAGAGGGAAAGAGAATAACCGAACTGCTGGGTGCAACTTCTCAGGATATCAGCAACTGTATTCAGCAGGCCTTCGAGGAAAGACTGCCTGTTTCAGCTACCCACGAGGTGCCTACAACTCACGGCCTTCACTATTTTAATGCAGCATATACACCTCTTCCGGACAAATCAGGCTATCTAGACACAGTTTTTGCAATCTGGAGAGATACAACTGATGAGATGCGAAAGATGAGGAAGCTTGAAGAGGTTGTCGAAGCGAAAGCTCTGATGCTGAATCAAAAATGCACGACATTATCGCAGGATCATATCTTCTCCTCTGCAATTCTGGAAACAGTGAAAGCCCTGATTGCAGTACTTGACAGCGAAGGAATCATAATACGTCAGAACAGCTCCTTTGAAAAGCTTACCAGTCTCTCAAGTGCTGATACGAAAGGGAAATCATTTCTATCTCTCTTCTCCCTCATCGATTTATCAGGTGCTGCTGTATCATCATTTGCGGATTTTGCAGGCTATCATTCAGCCAGAGAATATGAGAGCAACTGGAAGGCTGCCGATAATGCGTCACGATACATTTCATGGTCTGTTGTCCCCATCTTTGATGAAAACGGCTCTGTAGAGTTTTACATCGCCACGGGAATTGACATCACTGAAAAAAAGCAGGCTGAAGAGGAGTTGAGCAAGGCAAGACAGGAGTTCATCAGCATTCTGACTCACGATCTGAAGGCTCCTCTGGCCTCTATAATGGGCTTTATGGAGCTCATTGAGCGCTCTCTCTGCAAAGAGAACATGGTAAAGGAGCAGGATTATTCTGCGCTGATCCGCCACTCGTGCAATGTCATGCTTAATCTGATTCAGAATATAGTGGAATCATCCCGGATAGACTCTCAGAAATTTACTTTCAACTACGACACTTTTCACCTTGATGAACTGATATCCGAACTTAAGAAGAGTTACTCTCCTCTTACAGACAAAGAGCATTTGACACTGGACTTCCGAGTCTCTGACGATATCGTTGTAAAAGCCGATAAAGCCAAGATGCGCCAGGTCTTCAACAACCTTTTGAGCAACGCCCTTCGCTTTACCCGCAGGGATGGCACGATCAGTATCACAGCTCATAAGGACGGTGACAGAGCGCAGGTTAAAGTGGCCGACACTGGCAAAGGCATCTCCCAGGAAGAACAGAAGTATCTCTTCCAGAAGTTCACACAGGTTCGCGGTGAGAGACACGGCACAGGACTCGGGCTCTATATAGTCAAAAAGATTATGGAAGGTCACGGCAGTGAAGTTACCATGAGAAGCTCTCCAGATGAAGGGACTGCCTTCTCTTTCAGTCTGCCGCTGACATGACATCGAGATGCTTGATTTTCTCATCAAATTAGTTTACAATTCACTATGTCGATCTAAAGCATAGAAGGAGGTGCTGTCGGTCTTCATGACTTATATGATTGTCGGTATTCTCCTTGTATTGTTCATAGCAGGTCTTTTAGCGGTCATTCATATGTCCAGGGCAAATGCTTTAAGAGAGATGTTTGCCGCGGCACAAACGGGAGATTCTGCCGGACTGAGCAGACTCCTGAACCGGAATCCCGGCCTGGTGAATGCCAGAAACAATCAGGGGGAGATACTGCTCATCAAGGCGCTCCAGGAAGGCCACGATGAATGTGCCGGCATACTCGTTGCCTCAGGAGCCGATACTACAGTTAAAGACACTGGAAGACTCACCCTGCTGCATCTTGCTGCGAAGTGCAACAATACAGATCTGATAAGCAGGCTCATCGACAAGGGAATCGATGTAAACTCCAGAGACTTTGACAATACTACCCCACTTCATCAGGCATCGGCTGCCGGACAGACAGAAGTTGCTGCAATGCTGATAAGAAATGGGGCAGATATCAGTGCCAGAGACAGAAATGACTCAACTCCCCTTCACTGGGCTGTTGAAAAAGGCCATTTCAAGGTTGCCACTCTGTTGATCTCTAACGGTGCAAAAGTGAATGCCAAGAATGAGCCTGGCGCAACACCACTCTCACTGGCGATGGAGCATAACCACTATGACTGCGTAAAGTATCTGATCGAAAAGGGAGCAGACATCAACCCTGATGGCTTAAGAAGTCTCTCGCCTCTTCTTCTGGCGGTGATTAACAGACAGCCAGAAATGGCAGAGGCGCTGATAACAAGGGGCGCTGATATCTCGATAAGAGATTCCAGAGGGATGAGTATTCTGCACTGGGCAGTGAAGAACGAAATGATCAGCGTGATAGACGCTCTCCTTCAGAAAGGCGCGGATCCTTCATTCAGGAACGATTATTTCGAGGAAGGAAAGCGTTATTATATGTGGACTCCTCTTCATTACGCAGCGGAGACAGGGAATGTCAAAACAATACAGCTTCTTGTGGAAAAGGGTGCCGATATCAATGCCAGAGATGACAACGGCGACAGTCCTGTCAGAATTGCACTCCGTCATCAGAACAGCGAGGCTGCACAGTTACTGAAAAAATACAATCCCGATATAGAAGATGTATATGATGCTGCAGCCTGCGGTGATATCAACGCTGCGAGAGCTATTCTGAAAGAAAATCATTCCCTCAATAATATAAAGAACAAATATTCACGCATACCGCTTCATGAAGCCTCTGAAAAGGGACAGTACCTTATGGTTGATTATCTTCTTGAACGGGGAGCAGACATCAACACAGAAGACATGCTGGGCAGAAATCCACTTTTTCTTGCTTCCATGTGGGGTCATAAGGCGGTTGTAGAACTTCTCATCACGAGAGGAGCAGATGTAAATGCCATCGACAACCTCGGGAACACCTCTCTCTCAATAGCAGAAAGCCTGGGATTCAGCGATGTTGCAGACTATCTTCGAAGCTATGGAGCCGTAAAGACACCGGCCCCATTGACGCCACAATAAAGACTGGAGCTGCAGCTCAAGAAGCCTGCCTGTCAGCCTGCCTGGGCGCTGAACCTCTGCCGTATTCAAAGCGATGCTTTCACTCCCAGCAATTCCTGAATACGTGTGATACTGGACTTCAGAGCTGTCTCATTGTCACCTGAATCCTTATGAACAGCCTTTCCATCCAGGAACTCCCGGATGAACTGGATGTCGCTGCTGCTGACTCCCCTGCAGCGATGGGGCTTGCTTTCTCCAGGATAGCTGACTACAAGAACCAGCAACGGAGTTTTCACTGCAGGACTGCACTTTTTGCAGAACTCTGACTCATCCAGCTTAATTGATATCTGCGTTATGGAGCTTACATATCTCCGACACTTCTGAATATCATTGACATCAAAATCCATGTATCCCGGATACACTGTCTTTCTGCCGCATTTCGGACAGACATATTCTGAACTCTTTGGCTGATATATCTTTGGCGCATAGCACATGGCGCCCCTGGCCAGTTTCTGGGGAGGCTCACTCTCTGACAGAGTCTTCAGGCGCTTTGCAATTTCTTCTCTGCTGAGCCGCTGCGTGACAGGAGTGCTCCAGGGAGCCGGAGTCGCAGTGTCTGCCACCATCTGAGTGATATCGGGCTTCTGCTTCCACGCTGAAGCAGAAAAGCCGGCTCTGTTCCCGGGAATCATGAAGAGAAGTAATAACGATGCCACTATGAGAAAAGAAAGAAGATATTCCATTCCTCCACCCCTTTAACAGGTTTACTATAACAGCCCTGATTCCCAGGCAACTTACACAACATTGCAATGAACAGTCGATTTGAAGAAAGGAATCCGGATGCTCATCCTGATCTGTCAATAACAGCAGCATCTGCAGTATGGACATATTTCTTTAGATTATATATCTTCATATCTGCATCGACTACCTTTTTCGTTTCAGGATCAACATAGAGATCTATCTGCCCCACCTCGTTACCGTGGGAACCGGCTTCAACAATGTATGTCTTATGCGGGTATGGTCCTGTTTCGAATGCCAGCCCCACCTGCTTGTGATCGTGACCGGCTGCTATGACATCAATATCCGGAACTTTAACTGCCAGCTCCCCTATTTCAAGGAGAGTCATATCCTCGTCATCTTCCATAAGGGCCTCGTCATCCCCCCTGAGGGCCTCTCCATCTTCCCTCAGGTCATTGACTCCCTTATGGACAAGCCCGATTAGAACCTGGGCACCTTTCTTCTTCATTTCGTTTATCTGACTTCTCAGCGTGTCAATCTCATGGAGAGCAATAAGGTCTTTGCCCATGTCAGGGTGCTGAGGTGTGGCCATTTCTCTGGTTGTTATACCTACAAATCCAACCTTGACACCTTTGATATCTTCTATGATATAAGGGACAGTACCAGCAAGAGGCTTACCTGTATCTCTGTCCAGCAGATTCGCGCTTACCACCTTTGCCTTCAGCTTGTTGAAATACTCTTTTATTGCCACATCCTTGCCCCACTGAAACTCATGGTTCCCCGGAGCCACTGCAAGATAGCCGTTTTCGTTAAAATACTGTACAACCCTCTCAAATCTGGCAGGGTCAGAATGATTTGCAGTGTTTCCTGCATCACCTGAGTCAACAAGAACCGCATCAGGATTTACACTTTTCAGCTTTTGAACTGCTTCATTGAGGTACGGCAGATAACGGGAGGCGCCGTGAAGATCGTTTGTATGAATTATCGGTATCCTGATTAGATTGTCCGGTCTGACATCACCATCTCCTGACAGGATGGTGTCTTCATTTCCAGGCAGATCCTTCGGCTTGACAGGCTCATTTTCTTTTTTCCCGGGAGCAGCAGCAATAGTTCCAGCGGAGAAATCAATTGAAGCCGAATCCACAGGCTGAAGCGATTCCAGAGCAGGGCTTCGCAACTCAGAATTCTCTCCCTTCAAGGGAGCTGATTCTGTTTTATCAATCGTAAAACGCGATATATTGCCAAGGTTAGATGGAAACTTTGTATCTCCTATCAAAGCGGCACTCCTCAGGCAGATCGAATACATGGGCCATTGACCCATATTCATTATACTATAGAATGCTGTCAGATTGTGTGAAGAATTTGTTAAGATTTTGCCACTTCGAATGAAGTGCCGACGGGAAAGCAGTTTAGATATCAGATGCGCCAGAAGCAGGCATTTCATCGATCTGTACTTTTCAGCGGCAGCATGAAATTAAGGATGTTGGCCCTGCCTGCTTCACTTTCGAAAGGACTGCCCCGGCAATCAAGCACTTGAATCCAATGATGATATACGATATAATGCAGGTAACGAGCGATGCAGATGCTCAAGGGGGGATTGACAATGATTATCAACGGTCACAATTCATCAGGTTTAACACCTTCTCAGACACCAACACACGATAAAAAGCATACCGGTAAGGCAGCTATCACTATACACGACTCATTTGAACGGAAGGAAAAGACAGAAAGATCACTCAACTGCATGAAGGAAGCTGTTCAAAAAATCAGGCAGCAGAACATCATCCATCCTGTGCCGGAATGGGTCTTCGATAAGACAGACGCGATCGCCACATCACCTGCTGTGGGATCTGACGGCTTTCTTTACTTCACCAGTGCAGATGGAAGTGCAAGAGCTCTCAACGCCTCTACAGGAGATGTCATCTGGGAGCAGAAGCCTGCAAAGGTTTGGCTCACCACACCTGTAACCGGCGAGGGAAAGAATATCTTTGTCGGCAGCGATGAGGGATTAGTTTACGCACTGGATAAAAAGGATGGACAGATAAAATGGCAGGCCGAACTGGAGCGATACATCGCCTACACACCGGCAGTGGACAAAGAGGGGAATCTTATCGTCGTTGCGATGGACGGAAAAATTCACAAGTTTGAGGGTGAAAGCGGCAAAGAGCTCTGGAGCACGCCGCTCTCAGGTCTTGCCCTCTCTTCTCCTGGAATTGGCAGGAACAACATGATTTTTGCCGGAACCAATGAAAACGCGCTCACTGCCATCGATGGAGCAACAGGAGAGAAAAGGTGGGAAGTAAAGACTGGCTTCTTTCCCACTATTGCAGTATCAAAGAATGACAATGTCATTCTGACCGATCGGAAAGGAAAAGTCGCATGCTATGACGGAAAAACAGGTGATGAGCGGTGGGCAAGAAATGTGGGAAAGAAGATTGAATTTCCTGCATCAGTAAGTGACAATGGAACAGTGTTTGCCGGATGCTCTGATGGAAAACTCTATGCCTTTTCAGAAGCGAATGGCGATAAGCTCTGGGAATATGGAGGCGGGAAATCCGTAATCACCAGGCCTGCCGCCGGAGCAGGAGGGCTCGTCTGTTTCGGCACCATGGATAAGAAGCTTTTTGCAGTGGATGAGAAAACAGGATCTCTGAAAGGTGAATACGAGCCGGGAGGATTTGTCGATCATTTCCCTGTCTTCGATGCCGGAGGAACACTCTACTTCGGATGCGACAATAAAATCTGCGCGTTAAACTGGCATTGACCTGTATCGCGCTCTACTATCTTTATCTGACTGGTTTTCGTCCATTGTTCCCATGTCTCGGAACTTCTATAGAAACGTTGCCTGCCCCCTTGTGGGGGTAACGACCACGTTTGCCTGTCCCCGTCAAGGGGGGAATGATGGAACACTGCCTGCCCCCGTTAAGGGGGGAATGATGGGGGAAAAAATGGTGAACCCCTCAAAAAACTATCCTTTATCCATGTTCACTAGATCGGAACCCTGATACTCGAGATTTCGTGGAAATGTGAAATAAACCCTCCATTGGGCTTCCGGCCTCGCTTTATTGTGCTCTCACGCTTATGTCTATCCTGAACGAAACAGCGGGACAGGAATATGAGTATCAACTCCCGCCGAATCGAAAAGCGATTGCACTTTGTCCCACCTGCCGAACACCACGAAAGCCGAGGGGGTGCAATCCGTCTTTTAACCCATTATTTCAATTCTGAGCGAAGCGAACTAAGTCCAAATCTGTGTCGCCAAGAGCAATAACATTCTCTGTCATTTTGAGTGTTTCACGTCATTCCCCGAAACACTCAAAATGCCTGTCTTTCCTGGAACAGAAAATTGGATCGGCGCTGGAACTTTCATGTCACAGGTAAAAGAGTTTTAATATTAACACACAGTCAGTAGGAAAATCTGTGCCGGAGTATTATCCAGATCTGCATTAACTGAGAGATGACAGACCTGCATGAATAATCAGCATATGGAGGCTTAATCATGAAGATCATCGACAGACCTTTGCATTTCAACGCCTTGAATGAAAAAAATAAGCAAATATGCAAAGAAGACAGGACATCAGATAACCGGAGATCAGACAGTGTAAGCCTCGAAGCTCAGTCACCGGATGAAAGCTGGTGGAAAAAAACAAAGCAGGCAATTGTATCAATTATGCAGCATCAGGAACAGAGTGAAAATCTCCGTGCAGCGTGCAGTGTCTCTCGGTCTGATAATCCGGAGACTGAGAAGGAATGGACAATCCTCCACTATGCCGGAGCAGATAATAACCTGGGTCAGTACTGGCTCGATAACCTTAATGAGATGGAGGCAGTGGGCTCCAGAGAGAATCTCAACATAGTCTCACAGCTGGATTTGAAGGACATAGGCTGTAAACGCTATCTTATTAAAAAGGATGACGACATACAGAACTTCACTTCACCAGCCGTGGAGGACCTTGGCAGAGTGAACATGGCCGACCCTGAAGTACTGACAGAGTTCATTAAGTATGGCATGAAAAAGTATCCGGCAAAACACTACATGCTCATCATAGCGTGCCACGGAGGTGCGTGGAAGGGGCTGCAGCTCGAGGATTCATTCGCCGGCGGAGACATGTCTGTGCCTTCCATTCGCAGAAGTATTGAAAATGCAGAGATGGCCACCAACAGGCATCTTGATTTGCTTGCCTTCGATGCCTGCCTGATGGGATCGGCAGAAGCGGCTTATGAGCTTAGAAATGTGGCAGACTATATGGTTGCTTCTGAGCAGGTAGAGGCTTTCAAGTCTTGGCCGTACACACCCATACTCAAGAAAGCCTTTGAAGAAACTGATAAAATTACACCGGATAAACTGGGCACCATCGTTGTGGATGAATCATCGAAAGTAAAGCAGGATATGCTTACAATGGGTCTCATAGACCTGTCCAGAATGGAGAATGTCAAGGATGCGGCAAACGCACTTGCCGAAGAGATCATTACGACCAAGACAAGTATGAGTGTGCTCAAGAATATTGCAAGAAAGACACAGCAGTTCTATCTTCCTGTGAAGGACATGTATCATTTCGCCCAGCAGATAGCAGAAAATCCTTCAGTGAAGGATACAGCGCTTATTGAGGCAGCAGAGAATCTCTGCAGATCGATCAGAGAAGCGGTTTTGACAGAAGAGCACTCCACTTCGGTACCGCCCAGGGAGTTAATCACCGATTCCGATCTGCTTGCCCTCAGTGAAGCAAAGCTGAAAGCCGTCTATGAGCTGAACGGCGCAAACGGTTTAAACACAGAGCTGAATCCACATTATACAAGCTACGGCAGTCTGCAGTTTGCAGAGGATACTGAGTGGGTCAAGGCGATGAGAAGGATAGACCAGGCGGCATGAGTCATACAGGACTGAAACCATCACATCATTCATACTCTTGCACTGTAATGTGAGTCGCCGAAACGTACAGTGCATTTCAATCCATTATTGGAAGTGAACAACACCTTACCCTGCAGTTGTTCTTCCCCAATGGCCTGGATAATCTTAAGCCCGATTCTGCCCTGCCCGTTAAAATCGAAGTCCTCTCTGACTCCTACTCCGTTGTCGGATACTGTGAGCTCCAGATACCCGTCGGCATTTCTTTTCAGTATCAGTATCATTTCTCCGCATCTGTGTCCTGGAAAGGCGTGCTTGAACACGTTAGTTATCAGCTCATTCAACATCAGGCCGCATGGAACTGCTATGTCCAGAAGTGTAATTACATTATCTGCATCTATCTTAATAGATATCTTGTCTTCTGAAATTTTATAGCTCCTGGCGAGAAGGGCGGCAAGCTCACTGATATACTCTCCCAGATTGATATTGGACAGATTTCCGGATTTATAAAGCTTTTCGTGCACCAAAGCCATGGAGCGGATCCTGCACTCTACATCTTTCAGTATCCAGATTGTCTGTTCATCACCAATATTCGCAGATTGCATTATAAGCAGAGAGCAGATGACCTGCATATTATTCTTCGTTCTGTGATAAATCTCTCTTATAAGCGCTTCCTTTTCCTGGACCGATGTCTCGAGCTGCTCTAATGCCTCCCTGTATACTGTGATATCACGAACACTTCCAATTCCACAGACAGGTTTTCCCTCCTTATCCATGAAGAAAGTCGCCAGATCGCCGGCCCATCGGAGCTGGCCATTCCTGTGTCGAAAGCGGTACTCCATATAGATCCTGCCTCCGCCTTTCGAAAAGTGTTCTTCCAGCTGGGCATTTATTCTTTTCCGATCGTCAGGAAGCAGTAACATTGAGACTTCTTCTACAGATTTGGCAACCATCTCTTCCGGCGTATATCCGGTGATTTCTGTAATTGCAGGGCTCATATATTCATAGGTATTCGTTTGATAGTTTCTTCTATACATCGCGTCAAGAGAATTCTCCAGAACCTCGATGAAGCGCTCTTCACTCTTCCTCAGCGCATCCTCAACAGGTTTCAGCAAAACAGATGGAGCTATGAATTCAGAATCTTTCCGGTCCGCCCCACAGTGGCTGAGGGAACGGCGATCCGCAGCTTTCTGCAGCTCCCGCTGAATGACTGTGACAAACTCACCGAGCTCTCTCTTTGACAGAAAATCGTGCGCTCCCATCTTCATTGCCTTTACCGCCGCCCTTTCACCAGACGTGGAAGACACTACAATGAATGGAATATCTAGGCTGCTCCCTTTCACAAGATCACAGGCAACCTGCATATCGAGGTGTAAAAGAGAATAGTCGGAGATGAAAAGGTCCCATACACGCTCATTGAGGGCCTGTTTCAAATCTTCCTTACTGTCAACTCGTCTGCAGAACGTTTCGTATCCGGCACAGTTCAGAAGCTCTGTGAGCTTCCCGGCATCCGTCTCCGAATCATCGGCTATCAGGATTCTAATCAGTTCTTTCATGGCAATCTTCTCCTTCTGGAAAAGACAATAGATATTGTCTTTCTTCTACCTGTTGAAATGCTTTACCTTCGGAAAAGACAGTTGCATTGAATATGGAGGGTTTATCTTACATCTCCACGAAATTTCAGATATCAGGCTCTGGCAGGCCTGCCCTGGATTAAATTGAATCATTCCATGTAACGTGAACTCGGAGGGGGTCCAGTCATGAGAAACATAATGCTGCTTTCTTTTCTATCTGCAATCCTGATCCTTCAAGCCTCATGTCCTGCAGTTTATGCTGCATCCGAGCCAGGGCATAATTCCATGGAGGGGCGGCTTTCACGCACAGAGTCTGCCTTCAGACTCCTGTCAGAGCTGGTAAGCGAACAACCAGGCAGAAACGTCATCATCTCCCCGCTTTCCATCGATCTTGCCCTTTCGATGACCTACAACGGTGCCAGAGGAGATACTGAAAAAGCCATGGCACAGGCAATGGGAATTTCAGGTACAACCAGCGCGGCACTCAACAGCAAAAATCAGGATCTGTTGAAGAGACTAGCAGATAAAGACAGAGATATCGAGCTGGCAGTTGCAAGTTCAATATGGACTAAGCCTGGCGTCAGATTCAATAAGGACTTCATCTCTCAGGTGGCCAGATACTATTCAGCCGACGTCAAAGCGGCGCTCGATACTGCAGAGATAAATGGCTGGGTGGTAAAAAAGACAAAAGGCAGGATCAAGAAGATCGTAGAGACCATATCAGCAGACTCTGTCATGGTGATTCTCAATGCAGTATATTTTAACGGCACCTGGACTACTCCATTCAGCAAAAACAGGACAGGCAATCAACTCTTCCAGCTGAACGACAATGACAGGGTCAACGTTCCCATGATGAGAAGAGAGAACGTGAACGGCTATGCAAAGTTTGATGATTTCCAGTCGGTATATCTCACTTACGGAAATGCCAGAGCCTATCGCATGTATATCTTCTGCCCTGACAGCGTTACAGGACTCCCGGCTTTTCTGGCCGGACTGAATGATAAGAGCTGGAACACTTTCATAAGCAGATTTCCAAAGCCGGTGTTCATAAAAAACAGGGAGCAGATGGCGAAGTGTCTGTTAGTTCTCCCAAAATTCGCTGCCGAGTATGAGAATGATATGAGAGAAGTCCTTTCAAAAATGGGGATGGAAAATGCATTCAACGCAGAGAAGGCCGACTTCAGCGGTATGTCGGCGGAAAAGCTCCATATAGAAAAAGTTCAGCACAAATGCTGCGTCGAATTCAGCGAGGAAGGCACAGAGACTAGAGCAGCCACTGCAGTAACGATGACAAAAGATCAGCGTCCGGCAGTAATCGTAAATCGCCCTTTTTTCTTTGCCATCACTCACGATACCACAGGGACCATCCTCTTCATGGGAGCCGTCTATAACCCCCAGAACAAGGTTAAGAGATGATTTCACAGTTCCACAGAAATCAGACCGATACTGGCCGCCTTCAGAAGCGCCTGGGCTCTTGAATGCACCCCGAGCAATCTGAAGATCTCATTAAAACGGTGCTTTACGGTGGCTACTGTCAAGCCCATCTCCTGGGCAATCTCCTTTGTCGCTTTCCCCTTCCCTGCGAGGGCCAGAATTGTTATATGCTCGTAGGAAAGCGTATGATCCTTTGCCTGCGGGGAAGCTGTCATGGAGGCGATCAGATTGCTCGTCAGGGATGGGCTCAGGTAGGATTCGCCTCTCATTATCTGCCTTATGGCATTTATCAGCTCGCTGGTGTCGGATGTCTTCCTGATATAGCCCATCGCGCCCTGCCTGAACGCTTCCTGAATCTTGTTCCCGTCACAGTACATCGACAGAAAGATTCCCCGCAGCTCAGGCACAAGTCTGAGGGCTTCCCGGAGAAACGAGATCCCGTTCATACCAGGGAGGCTGTAGTCGATGATTGCTACATCTGCTGCTGCAGTCTTAAGGAAGGCAAGGGCTTCTCCCGCATCTTTGAAGTGCCCCATTACAGAGAACTCTTTCGAGCGCTCCAATGCAAGAGCCAGATTTTCCCGAAGGATGGCATGATCTTCAACGATGATAATGGAGATGGGTTTCATATGACTTCCACTGCCCTGTAAATTTGCCGTTAATACTATGTCTGTCAATCAGTATATCCAGGCAGAGATCTATTCCTGCCTGGATATGTAATTTGTTATGACTGGGCTGTGATCGCTTCTATTAATAACAGGTGATAGTTTCTCTCACACTGCGGTATTTCCTCCTGGAACATGGCGACTTATGATCGATCGATCCGAGAATGCGATCAAAAGATCAGAATTTATGATCCAAAGAGCATCATATATGATCAAAATATTATCTTTTTCGATCTAAAGAGCATTATTTTTTACTTGTTTTATACATTTCAGATATTATATAATCTTTACAATACTGTAAAACAACACAGCACTGCATCGCAGAAACACAGGCCGCACTATCAAAATTTAATAATATATAAGGAGGGGGACTGATTATGCTTCAACTGACAAGATGGCATGAGAGGCAACAACTCACGCCGATGATCCTGATCGGCATCGTGGTGGTGCTTCTCGTGGCCCTGCCGGGCTGCGGCGGGGGTGGCGGAGGCGGAGGGACATCATCCGGTTACTACAGCGATTCGGCCTCACAAAATGCCGGAACAGTGTCTCAGGTGGCCAATGTGACAAACCTGAACAATCCGGGAGAGCCGATAAGGCAGGGAGACTGGTGCCAGATCACCGGAAGTGGTTTTGGAGAGACACAGAATGGCGCCAGTTCAAATGGATACGTGCTCTTTTCTTTTGAGAACGGCTCGAAAGGCCAAGCTGATCTTTATCAGCAGTGGACAGACACACAGATTATATGCCGCATTCCAACAGGCGTAAAGCGTTCAACAGCAGCACGTGCTGCAATCAAGATAACCGTAGTGCACCATGATTCACAGGAATTCGAGAATGCATACGGCTCGGTTCAGATTACATACGATTCCACACCGAATCCAAGCCCTGAAGCAACACCGCCGAATCCCATACCTTCGCCCACATCGACGACTCCTGCGCCCACACCTACATCGACAGAACCTTCACCTACACAGACGACTTCAACCCCGACTCCGACGCAGACCAGCAGCGGTGGTGGAGGCGGGCCTACAACAGGCTCCATTGCAATGACAGTCCAGGATGCCGGTGGAAATGCAATTGCAGACGCCGTACTGACTTACAGCAAAACCAAGACAGTTCTGGAAAGACTTGACGAGTTCAAGACTGATGCAAATGGGAAATGCACGATAGGAAATCTCGCTCCGGGAACATACAACATAACAGCTGCAAAGATCGGCTATTCTACAACAAAATCCGATGATGTAAATGTCACTGCGAGCGACACACCTGTCGAGAAGACGCTGACCATGACACCGGCAGTGCTGGCTTCGATAGCAGTCACTCCTGATAACTCTTCTGTCGTAATAGATCTTACAAAGCAGTTTGTTGCAACAGGAACATTGACAGACGGCACAACCCAGGTCATGACCACTACTGTGACCTGGAATTCAAGCGATTCGACAATAGCAACGATATCAAACACCGATGGCTCCCGGGGACTCGCTACAGGCAAAAAGATAGGCACTGCTAAAATCACTGCAGCGCAGGGAGACATAACCAGCCCTGAAGCGACGCTCAACGTGATTTACACTGACGGAACAAGGAAATGGACTGCAGGTGCAGGAATCAGTGTCTATCTGTCAAGACCAGCAATAGGCAATAATGGTTACATATTTTTCGGGACTGAGGTTGATAGATGTATCCATGCAATAGATCCAGCCGATGGCTCAAAAAAGTGGAGCACAAATTTCGATTACTATGTAAATTCATCTCCTGCGATAGGGAGCGACGGAACTGTCTATGTATGTTGTCAAGGCGTTGCTGCAGACATTTCCACATTATATGCTCTGGACCCCGAAAATGGTGCAATAAAATGGACATTCAACAATGGAGGCACAGGTGATCCTGCAATCGGGAGTGATGGCTTAGTGTATATATCCGGTACTGGTGGAGGTGGCTGGGGAAGCTATATTTATGCTATTAATCCTGCATCCGGGCCGGCATTGGAATGGTCTTACAAAATTGAAACTGGCGGTGCAACAACCGGTCCAGTGATAGCCAGTGACGGCACAGTATATGTCAGAAACAATTACACCGATTTACTGGCTGTTGAATATGACGGGGGAACAGGCACAGGCAGGCTGAAATGGTCATGTGACATGGACAGCGGCGGTGCGGGAAGAATGGCTGCTCCTGCCATCGCAGATGACGGAACTCTTTATGTCCAGACATCTTACAAACTGTACTCGATAAACCCTGTTAATGGCGGGGTAAACTGGATTTATCCAGCGGATGGCAGCGGAGATGATGAAGTCGGGGGACATTGCGGTGCGGTCATAGGGATTGATGGCACAATATATGTAGGAGCTGCAGGAGGTCTGTATGCTATTAATCCAAATGGCACTCTCAAATGGAAATACAGCCCAGGAATAGATACTTTCGGGAATCCGGTTGCCGCCAGAAGTCCATCTGTAGCCAGTGATGGCCGTATCTATATCGCTGCAGGATGGGAGTTCCACGCCGTTGATCCAAATGGCAATTGTCTTTGGAAATATACGATAGGCACTGATGGAGCAGGCTTTCATGTAACAGGAACCGACGGCACCATATATGTATTGCATCGCTGTGGAAGTATTTCAGCACTTTATGGCTCATTTTCGCTTGCAAACTCCCCATGGCCGATGTTCAACAAAGATATCAGGCACACTGGGCAGAAATAGCTTAAATCGATTCAAAACCCGAGAGAGGTGTTCCTCAAAGACACCTCTCTTTTCATTATTACGGGCAATCCTCATGAATCATTTTTATCTTTTAATGATTAAATTTCAACTCTCACAGCCTCATATTCGATCTTTGGATCCGAGAGACAGATCGCCAGATCCATATGTACCGATTCAAATATCATTGATACAGGGCCCAAAGATCACTTGAAACACATCAGGATCATTATGAAAAATCCTACACCTGCAAAGCAAGCTGAAAAATTCTTATACAAATGCGCATTATAAATTGCACTATCAAAACTTCTGGAATCATCTATCAACGCTCATTTGGCAATTTAGAATGCTGCAGTTTGTTATGCTGGTGAGTATAAATTGGATCGGGTCGGATGGATCGTTAAAGGCCTTCTTTCAGAATAGTCCCAGATGCCTCAGGAAGCCCCCATATTTTGAATTCTCTGAAAAATTGGAGTTTTACCCCTTATTTTCACCATAGAGGCGATTGCAGGCCATGCCAGAGCACGCCTCAATCTCAATACCGGTATGCGTTCCAGCGACCGCCTGATTTGATTTCACTGCTCTGTTATGGTAAAATTAAAGTATGAGGAGAAGAAAAAGATTTATACAATCAGGAAGAACATACAGGGATTCAACGCCTGACGAGAATCTGCAGGCAGGGAGAACAGGAGCTGTCGAACAGAATCCCGCTCTGTTCGATGTCAACGAATGTGCTCCTCTTGTTCCGAAGGAGCTTCACGAATATGCCCGGCACATCAGCAGCCGCTATGTTGACCACGAAGAGGATTTCATCACTTTCGACTATCATCTGTGCAGACTGTCACACGCCAGATCTCTAATTGACCTATGTCTTGGTGAACTGCTCAGCGCCTTCAGAAAGGATGACGGAAAAGCTTATGGAGAGATGGGATACAGCAGATTGGATGATTTTGCCGATGAGCATCTGTCTTTTTCAGGGCGCCTGGCCTCAGAGATGATCCTCAACTTCGAAAGACTGCAGGCGCTGCCGCTTACTCGTGAGGCCTATATAAAGGGCGATATCGTCAAATCAGCACTGAGACTTCTGCTCCGCGTGATGACACCTCAGAACGAGGCAGAGCTTCTTGCCGGAATCAGAGATCTTTCAGTCGGAGAGATCGACAAGCTTGTAAAAGCAAAGTTGAGAGCTGACACAAAGTCTGACAGGAAAGAGAATAATGCAGGAGGTGATGATTCGGAAACTGCCGATGAAGCGCAGGCAGAAAGCTTGGCAGAATCGTGCGCACTTCAGGAAGAGCAGGAATCAGATATTATACCTTCCGAAGAGGCAGACCGGGAGGAAGAGAGCGGCGTGGTGATGAAGTTCAGTGTGCCTCGCTCTCTTGCTCTTACCTGGGATTTCGCACTAGAGCATTACAGGGAGAATGAGAAGACAAAGGGCCCTCTTTACGGCTTTGTGGAGGCGCTGGTTTCGTCGTTCCTCGATTCGACTGCAGGTCTCGTTGCTCCGAAAGAGGCTGAGGGGGGAGCCGGGGCCGTTGCCGAAGGTGAAGCGAGTGCCGTTGCCTGGGCTGGGCCTGGAACCGTTGCCGGAGCTGGAGCAGGAGCCGAAGCTGGTCTTGTTGCCGGGGCCGGGCAGGAAGACGATAAAAGAGCAGTATCTGAAGACGGACCTGCTATTGCCGGAGGTAGAGAACTGCCGCTTCTCTACACCGATGCAATCTGGGATTGTTTTCCTTCAGAAAGAGAGTTCAGATCGCACAACAGGGATGGCAGTCTCACGTCTTCAGAAACAGGCGATTGTCAACAGACAGCGACAGGGGCAGGAGATTGCAGAGCGACAGGGGCAGGAGATTACAGAGCGGCAGAGGCAGGCGATAGCGGAGCGGCAGGAGAAGGCGACTGTGAAGTGGCAGGAGCAAGAGACTTCGGAGCGGCAGGAGAAGGAGACTGCAGAGCGGCAGGGTCTGGATGTGCGAAACCTGAAAAGGTTGGCGGAGAATACCCGGATCCTCATAATGAAGAGCGTCTGAGGCATATCAGAGAAGAACTGGATCTCCAGCCCTTTTTCGTGAAGCTCCCTGAGGAGTATTCGCAGATCCCGTCTGATCCATATATTTTGTCACACAGGATCATCAGCGTTGCGCAGATGAGACAGTCGATCGACTATCATATCGGATGGTTTCTGAAGGCTGTTCACGACAGGCGTCTTTACCGCATAATGGAGTTCTCGAAGATCGAGGATTATGCAAAAGCCAGAATAAACATATCGGCATCTACGACGTTCAGACTGATAAAGCTGGTGAGGTATTTCAGGAATCATCCTGTCATTGAAAAGGCTTTCCTGAAGAGAAAAATTACCAGGGAGCAGGCATATCAGATTGCTTCACTTGAAGATGGCGGACATGAAAGGATCTGGCTCGATTTCGCAATGAGCAGGCCTGCAAGAGAGTTGAGAGACGAAGTCAACCGCATATTGCGCATAAAGGAGTATGATTACTTCGCTTCCCATAACTATGCTCTGCTTCCCGGGTTCCGCTATATAACCGATGACAGATATTATGAACTTTCTGATGAGATGAAGGATATTCTGAGGACAGGAGCGTGGTATAAGGGACCGGGCTCAGAGTGGCCGCTCAGTTCACACGACGAGCATTTTCTCGACAAGGATTTTACAGATAAAATCGCAGATACCCTGGAGTCGGACGTAACCGGACTGTCAAAGTGTGCGGCAGATATATTCGAAGAGACGGAACAGACAGGAGCAGTTCAACTGTCAAAGTGTGCGGCAGACCTGGGCAGAGAGTCGGACTTGGCAGAGTCATCCCGACTGTCAAAGTGTGCCACGGACGTCGAATCAGCAGCCTGCCTGTGCCGGGAGGTAGATCTTCAACATACGGATGAAACTCTCGAACAGGCAAGAAAGCTCTGCACACTTCCTGATAAACACCGACCTGCCATGACTCTCCTCCTCGACGTGCTGGAGAGCCTGGAAAGACAGAGTGACGGCAAAGGCTCAGCCCCCTCTGTTGCCGCAACTGCTCCGGCCGCTGAAACTGCTCCAGCCTCTGAAACCGCCACTGCAACTGCAACCGCTCCGGCCGCTGAAACTGCTCCGGCTCCGGCCTCAAACGCCTCTGCTGAAGATGATTGCACTCCACGCCGCCATGAGCCAGCCATGTCGATCCGCTTCTTCATGCCGCGCGGGCTTTATGAAATATGGAACGAAGCAGTGCGCCGATATGTTTCGCTCGTATCTCCTGATGACGGCATCGAACTTCTCGTAAACAATGAAGGAGTGGCAAACTTCATAGCAATAATGCTTTCAGAATACCTGCTTACGGAAAAGGCACATCATAAGGCAGCGCACAACAACAAGGTACTCGAGCGGGACGGATACAAATGCCAGGTGCCTGGATGCTCCAACCGCCGAAATATTCACGCTCATCATATCGTATTTCGATCACACGGCGGATCTGATGCCATCCAGAATAAGCTTAGTCTCTGTGCGGCTCATCATCTCTGGATTCTGCACATCCTGCACGGTCTGAAGATAGAAGGGACAGCACCTGATGACCTTAAATTCACCTTCAGCCCCTGTTCAAGCCCTGAAGGCCAGCCGTTCATGATATACAGCGGCGGCAGGAAGGTTCTATCACCTGCGCAGCAGCAAAGGTCGTCCTTCAGATAATCGTCTTCAGATAGCGCCTGCTTTGTCAAATCTTATTCGACTGAAAGCTCGAACATGGAGAGTCCTGCCATACCAGATTACAGACAGATGAACGAGCATTTGGTGAATACAGAGAATATTGTGAGAAAAGTCGGAATCCCGCTAAACACCGTAGATAATCACTTTTCAATACCATATCTCATCTTCTGCAATTGGAAAGCATTTTGCAACTTTAGAAGCCCAAAGAAGAGAGGAAGGCAACGGTTTTCCCGTGAAATGAATTGGGCCCTCGCTTATCTTTGAGAAACTCTGGCAAGAAACCGAGTGTTTGCATGCCATTACAGAAAACCTGAAAGGAACAAAATTCAGTTTTCCAGTGGAGCGTGCGATCTTTCTAACTGTGCTGCACCGCCTGTTTGATCCCGGTTCGGATCGAGCTGCAGCATTCTAAATCGCCAAATGAGTGTTGATAGATGATTCCAGAAGTTTTGATAGTGCAATTTATAATGCGCGTTTGTATAAAGAAGAAGTGCTCTCACGTGCTCTCACGTGCAGGACGCTATCAGGAAGTCCACCCCAAAGGGTTCGCATCCAAAGCCCCCTCGCCTCTGAAGGTAAAAGAGTTATGGCACAAAGGGCGACGATACTTAATCTGCCTGAATGAGGACCAGGCGAAAAGAGACGCGCTAGTTCGAGAGGCTGTCATAGAGTCATTGCGCGAGAAACTGCGCAACTGAAAGCTGCAGCGATCAAAGGGAGGAATCAGGAGAATGCTTGAGCTCAGTTATTCGCTTATCATAGAGGCTACAGACAATCCTCTGTTTTTCAGCTTTTTCTCTCCTGAGCTGGAAAGCTTCACGAGAGTGGGGCATTCCATAGAAGACTGCACGTATAAGGCACGATGGGGAATGGAAGAACGCGTAGGTCTTCTCATCGAGCAGGGTCTCCCTGTGCCCGAGGGAAATCCGAATCCAGAGATTGTAATAAGAAATGAAGCCAGGCTGAGGAAAGCTGTGTAGAACCAGTTTCCCCGGTTCCAGCTCATAAGCCAGAGTTGTCATATTCCGGATAAATGTCAATGCCACTGAAATACGGTATAAGAAAGGAGAGCCGGGGAGGAGGAGAGATGGAGAGCATAACACTCCGAATTCAGCATTTTTCCTGACTAATTCATGGACATTGGGATAAATGCCGGTTGAGAAGATGAAAACAATAAGACAGGAAAACCTCTCGATAACCCTGCAGCAGCAGAAGCACGAACTTCATCGCCTTATTCATCGGGGAGAATTATCGTGAATCTGGCCCCTTTCCCGGGGCCTTCGCTGAACGCGCATATCGTGCCGCCGTGAGCCTCCACTATCTTCTTGATTATCGGGAGCCCAAAGCCGGTTTTGCCCTCGGCAGTTGTAAAGCCCGGATGAAATAGCTCAGGAAGATTATCATTTTTTATGCCGATCCCGTTGTCCTCGACTGTGATCAGCGCCTCCCTGTCATTCTTCTTCACCGTTATCTTCAGCTCAATGCCCTTCTTTTCAGGATCGCCGTGATGAAAGGCATTCATGATAAGGTTGGTAAAAACCTGCGCCATTGAATCGGGGTCGCAGAATACCTCTGTCTTTCCCCCTTTTATTGTAAGCTTCCCTTCCTTTTCAGGCAGCTTCATCCTGTCATATATCTCTCTCAGCATCGGGCCAAGCGTGACCAGTTTCTTAGCCGAGATGGCCTTGCCTGCCTTTGCCAGCTTCAGCAGGTTGTCGACAAAGTTAATCAGCTTCATTGTTTCATCAGATAATTGCCTGCCTGCAGCCTGTGAGCCATTTTTTGCAGTTTCAGCCTTCTTCAGGAAAGTCATCAGGGAAAAAAGATGATTCTTCAGATCATGACTGACAACAGATGTGAAATCATCGAGCTCTCTGTTCTTCCTTTTGAGCATTTCAGTCAGCTTTGTGCGCTCGTGTATCTCATCATTGAGATGCCTGTTCGTTTCAGCCAGCTCTCTGGTCCTCTCCTCGACACGCCTCTCGAGAAGCTCATATGATTCGACGAGCTCACTGTGGGTCTTTTCCAGCTCATCTTCCGCCATCTTTCTGTCGTGTATATCGTGAATGATCCCTGTAAAGAAAGCGGTATCTCCATAGAAATGGCTGATTTTGCCGGTAACCTCTGTATAGCGGATTTCTCCGCTCATTGTCTTTATCCTCAGAATCATGGTAAAGAGCTCACCTGCCATACCTCGTCTGGCTGCTTCATAAAGCAACGGGTGGTCATCAGGATGGAAGAAATCGACGATCGGCCTTCCTATGCAGTATTCGGGAGTATAGCCGAAAACGCTGCAGCTTGGGCTCGCATAGCTCAGTATTCCATTGCCATCATAGGTATAAACCACATCGTGCATGCTCTCAACAATCGTGCGGTACTTTGATTCACTGGCAATGAGCTCTTCTTCCATCTTTTTCGTTGCCGTTATGTCCCTGATGACTCCTATATAGTGGTAGAAGCCGCCATCAGGGCTCATGAATGCTTTCCCGGAAGATTCGGCATAAATCTCCAGGCCTTCATTTGTAAAAATCCTGAACTCAAATGGCTCAACAGCATTTCCCCTATAGGATTCGCCGAGCCGCTCCCTTACGTGTTTCCTGTCGTCAGGATGGACGAATTCAAGAATGGTACGGCCTTTTACCTGTGAACAGTCATATCCCAGGATTCTTATGTCAGAGCTTATATAGGTTATCATTCCCTCAATATCGGAGAAGTATATGATGCTCCTTGTGATCTCAGATACTATCTGGTTCTTCAGCTTTTCAATCTTCAGCTCTTCTTCGAGTTTTTTCAGCTGTAATGCTGCCGGCATGATAATCACTCCGCTGTTTGACTTTTTTTCACGACTAAAATCAATGATCTTTCTATCACGACGAGCCAGGTATTGTCAACCCATGCCGAAAAGATAATTCTGTCGCTGAAGGAATATTCCGGCCAGAATTTCGACATATATTCATCATCAAAAGGAGGGGGTATCATGACAGCTCTTTCAGCGTTTCCCAGAACTTTCCTGATATTGATTACCTTCACGCTTCTGCTTCCTTCAATCTCCGCAGCTAAGGAAGGGGATTTCACAGTCACCGTCACTCCGGACCGCGCAGCATACTGCACAGGTCAGCCTGTCGTCCTGCAGGTGAATCTGAAGAATAATACGGGCAAATCGGCTCTGTTCGTAAAGCCCCAGGAAGGCTCTGAGCAGAAACTGCGCTACCCGTACTGCCTTTTCGAGATCACCTCTTCAAAAGGTTTACTGGTGGCACAGCGCAGGCCAGACTGCAAGGTCACAGCGCCTCTCGAGCCATCTGCCTTCTTCGAGCTCAAGCCGAACGAGAGCAAGGCTCTTTATGACAAAGGATACCGAATTGAGCTCTCTTCACCTCTTGAGCCCGGCATATACCGCTTTCTGGTTCGATATTCCACTGAAGCGCAGAAGGAATCACAGTGGTACGGACTCTATTCAGATGACTACTGGAGGGAGATCGAGAAGAACGACTTCTGGAAAAAGCGGGCACAGGATATGAAGAGAAACAGGGAGATGCTGGCAAGAGTTCCGGCAGTGACCATAGCTTCAAAGCGTGTCGAGATAAAGGTGGTCAAAACAATGAATATAAGCAGAGAAGAAGCGATGAAGACTGCCGAGAAGATATGCAGGGAAAAGGGCTGGCCCTGGGAAAAGCCTCACATCTCAGAGACCGATGCCTGCTATGATATACAGACAAACTGGGGGCAGCTTGGAAGAAACGCCTTCATCCGCATAGATAAAAAGACAGGCGCGGTAATCGATTCACATATGACCGGGCCATAGATGCCGCGGCAATGCCCCTGATCACAGCAATATGAAAGGGTCAGCCATTCATGATCTGCATCAGCGGCAGGACGGCTCTTTCAGCCAGGCTGGAACAGAAGGATGAGCTGGTATGATCCGGATAGTGGCAGCGTTTTTAAGGCGTTGTCAATACACTGACGAAATGCCTTCCACAGCATCTGAATCTTTACACTTCATTTACCACATTCTGCGTATCAGCCTGGAACATCTATCGAAAGGTCCGGAGAATACGATCCATCGATCCGGTTTTCAATCCTGAGACCCGGCTCAATTGAGAGCATCCTGCCCCTTTTCACAGACTGCCTGACGGAGAGCATTGGAAAGCCATTCTGTCTCTCCGGGATTCAGCGACCTTCCGACTTTGATAATACGCTCATCGCTGACAATCGATACTCCGGCGCATCCATGCTCCCTGGATGCGCCGGAGCTGTCAGTGAGCCTGATATCCTCTATCTTGTCGATGGCAATTCCTTCAACAGCAGTACGCCTGCCTTTATTGAGCACCGCTTTTTCCACAGCATCAGTAGTGACTATTACTTCTTCCCTGTCTGAAAGGCCTTTGTAAGAGCCGAATATCATGAAAACACCGATGCAGGCAAAGACAATACTCATCAGAACAAGCACAGGAGGAGGTGGCTGATTTCCCTGCATCATCTGTGTTATAGTGGCAGACAGCATATTGAAGAAGAAGATGAGTGAGCTGCCCCCCCACAGAAGGCAGAATACGAATATGAATGTGCCGTGCCGCGACGGAGGTAGAAAGAAACGGATCGCTCTGTCATTACGTCCTGCTTCAATGCCTGAACCTGGAGGTGGATTGGTGATATCTACAGAAGTATCCGGCTCCATATCCATCTTCTTGCTCAACGGCAGGTCAAGCTCATTGTCCGGTATTACTTTTTCCACCTCGCCAGTCTTGTCGTGCAGAGGCAGTCTGAGGAATTTGGCAAACCTCTCTGCACGTGCTCTCATCTGGGTCTCACCTTCCACAAGGTTTCCAAGACGGATTTTCTCTCCATCTGACATTACTAGCTCGACAAACCAGTATTGATGCCGAGATTTACTGCCGCTTCTCCATTCAGAAAAGTACAGGATCTCCCTGGCATCTTTCAGAGAACGCTCATCGTCGGATCGGAAGAAGAGCTTTCTCCGACAGATTCGCATGGTCATTGTTGAGCTGTCCAGAATGGCAGTTCCTGTCGAATGGAAGCTGTAAAGACCTGCAAGAAGCGCTGCACAGGCTCCGAAAGCCCATAAGGTCACCTCATTAATCAAAATGAAGCCTGTCGAGATCTGCCTGCACAGTTCAGGGAACAGGAAGGCCAGGGTTACAACAGCTATGAATATCAGGAATCCCCCTGCTGCAATACCTTCGTATTGAAGCTCCATCTGGCTGCTGTCCTGACGGGTGATTTTCCATTCAGAAAGGTTTTCCATATGCCCTCCTGTTTATTTCCTGCTTGCTCTTCCGTATATTACAGCTGTCCTGCCCCCTTCCCTTTCTGCCCGGTTGTTCAGCCTTCAGTCTGATATCAAATCACCTTCAGATCTACAGGGCGCGCCCAGTCATTTACCTCAGGGTTGTAGTACAGATATGTGACACTTGCAGGTGTCTTGACCTTTGCAGGGTATCTGGCACAGAGCCGGAAGGTTCCGGTAAATGATCCCTTATTCGGCATAGTATTCAGATAGAGTATCAGCTTCTCCTTTGTCACCTCATACTTCGCAAGAGTTGCTCCCGAAGATGGAACCAGGGCAGATCTGAAGATTCGTGGATTGACAGGGGTCATTATATGGAAATTCTGCTCTATATCTGAAGTCACATGTAAAGGTCCGCAGAGAAGCGCCTCCACATCTCCTGTTTCGAGAGCGAATCCCGGAGGGAGCCCCACTTCTGCCATCACATTCGATGCTGTCGACGGACGAAGGTTCTTCACCTGAACGGTGCATCTCACGAAGTCCTGAGTCTTGACTTCATGCCTGTCATACAGCACCTTGATGGCCAGATCTTCGCTTGCTTTCTCTTCGCTCTTTGACCATGGGAGGAAATATGTGCCGCTGAGCTGCCAGGCGCTGATGCCGCTGCCTTTCGTATCCAGAGTCAAAGTGTTTTCTCCTTTGACTGCATGTTTCTTCAGATCAAAGCTTTGAAAAAGCTCATTGTTCTTTTTATCAACTTTGAAAGTATCTATCATTGCCCCATTCATTTTAATATCTCCTGAGAGATCCACATCAGAAGAGCCTGAATGTTCCTGTGAGGCCAGCAGTGCCCTGAGAGCCAGTGCTGTAGCCTGTGTGGAATGCCAGAGCCCATTCCTGCTCTTTGACTGTGTGATGTATGAGAGGCTCCTGGAGACTATCTCTGGACTCATGTTGGCTTCCATCAGCGCTGAAGCTGCAAGTGCTGCAGTCTCAATCGCTGCAGGAACTGCTGTGCCGTAAAGAGATTTCCCGTCTTTCCAATATGTCCCGTTGTTCTCATCAACCTTTAATGTCAGGAGCCTGTTCAGAATCTCTATGGCATCGCTGTCTCTCGGATCAACAGTTAGGAAGGCATTGGCACAGAGAGCCATGGTGTAGGGATCGTTTATCTCGTCACGTTTTCCCTTAAGATATGTAATTGAAGGGCTGAGCTCTGACTGAGTCAGACCTGCCTCTGTCAGAGCCCAGGTGACATATGCTGTCGTGGTCAGATCCTGGGGAGATGATACAGACTGATCGATAACTCTCTGAATCATTCCGAACTGCCTGTCAGGTCCTGAACCAGGGATTCGCAAACCTGTGCTGTCAAGTGGAAGCTGAATGTTTGTGGGCCATGAGCCATCAGAGCGCCTTCCCGCCATGATTGCATTCTTCGTTCTTTCCATCACTGCTTTATCGATCTGGTAGACCTTGTCAGTATCATTCAGTATCATCAGCCCATATGCAGACAGATAAGGCGACATTGGAGGTGCCGAATAGTAACTGAAGCCGCCGTTCTGTATCTCAAATGTGAGAAAGCGCTGGAATCCCTGGGCGATGAAGCGCTGAGCTTTCTTTTCGATCTCAGGTGAAGACTGTTTTGTTTTTCTGAGATATTGAAGGATCAGCACGTCCGGATAGAGTGCCGAGGTGGTCTGCTCAAAGCATCCTATAGGCATCCTGACCACTTTGTCCATACCTTCCACAATCTGTGCTACAGGCCTGGGATAGATAGTCAGCTCCATGGCCTGAGAGCCTTCTATTGCATCATCAGGGATATTTATTGAGGCCTTAGCCCCTTTGTATGTAAGAAAATCACTCTTTGAAATCTCATACTTCTTCCCGTTAGGCTCTATATCAATCTCCCTGGAGATGCTGTCCTTCAGATTGCTCCCCTCGGCTCTTACTGTTATCTTGTGAAGGCCTGCCTGCAGTGCTTTCACTCTGAAGCGCAGTGACGCCACATCCTCCTTTTTAACCGTAGTTTTCAATGTATCATTTGTATGCTGCAATTCGAACCACGGCGCCTTTTCAAGCGTCACTGTCACATCCTGTGAATCAGGCAGATAGTTGTATACAGTCACCGGTATGGTCACTTCATCTCCCTGTGTAAGAGAGACAGGCAGGTCCAGATCGATGAAGAAATCCTGGAATACTTTAATGGATGAAGAGGCACTGCCCAGGTCGCCCTTCATCGAGTTGGCCACTGCATTCATCCTCCAGGTGGTGATGGAGTCTGCAAGAGGCACCTTCACCTCGGCTTTTCCAGCATCATCGGTTATGAGCTCAGCCAGGGAAAAGAGCGTTTCAGGAAAATACTCCCGCACCTTCATCGGCTCGGCTTTCAGGGAATCCTTTATGTTAGATTCAACTACCGGAAGGCCGGAAGAAGTCTTTGACGCATTCATAGCCGCGGAACTCTGAGTCTTCATCAGACCGGCCTTGGAATCCAGAGAAGCTCTGTCAATTTCTCCAAGTTCTGTGATATCATGTGCGGCTGGAAGAGTCTGCAGGCTCTTTGCAGCAAGAAAGGATTTCAGATCGAGATCATCAGCGGTGCCTTCCCTGCCATCGCCGCCAAGACAAAGAACATCAGGTCTTCCCGCCTCCCAAGCCGAAAGTGTGGAAGGACTGCCGGCCATTTTCCCCGGTGAATAGTCTCGTGCATGGGCAGGCTGCGGCGAAAAGGCTCTCCATCCTGGTGCTTGAGAGGCTCCGGCAGTAGACTCAGATTTAAGGAGATACTCTCTTCCCCAGGGATCAAGCATTTCTGATGAAGAGATCATCCCTTCTTTTACAAGGTCTGCCATCTGCTGCGGAAAGACGCCTTTTTTAGTGCGATAGTCAATGGTAATGGTACCGATCTTCTCAAGGGCTGTAATGATTGTCTTCTTTTTTTCATCATATGAGTCCCTGTTCACTGTATAAATTCCGGTTGTAGGTGCCTGTGATAGAAGATAGCTTGAATATGACAGCGACTTCGGCTCGTCGAAGCTGGAGATGAAATCTCTCAGCCCAAGCTGCTGAATCAGGAAGGGTGCCTTCTGAAGCTCAGGAGGGATGAGGAAGTATGCCTTCTCAGTGCCGGCGCGCCTCTCATACATTGCAAAGACGCTTTCATCGACTGCATCAAGACCAATTGCCGAAGGGACCGGATTCCCCTTTTTATCCCTGATCACAAACTGCAGCGTTGCCTCTTCTCCAGGCTTATAGCTTTCCTTATCGATACTGATACTGACATCGAGGTCCCTGGGGGAGATATAGAGCATCCGGCTGTCCTTTATCACTCCTGCAAAGGGAGATATATAGTAAGCGTTGAGAGCTACAGTGCCGTAAATACTCTTCGGGAGCTCAAAGTTAGTCTCACCTTGACCCTGTTTGAGCTCAAGCGAGGTAGTCCATAATGTCTCTCCCCTGTTGATAAAATCCAGGTATGCAACGCCGCTCTGCTTTCTTGAAAGAAGCTTGAGCTTTACCACATCGCCGTTCTTATAGAGAGGCCTGTCTGTCCTTATAATAATTGCATTGTCACCTGCAGAGGCGGTGAAGCGGCACGATTTATCGACTTCATTGCCTTTTCTGTCTCTGGAGGTCATCCTGAGGTGCAGCTCTTCCCCACTTTCAGGCGTTACCGGCAGTATGGCAAAGCCTGAGCTGTCTGTAGCGATCTCTCTGGAATTGCCTTCCGGAAATCTCACGGTGATGGTGCATTCTGCAGGTGTACCGTCTGGATAGTTTGTAAGAACGTAGATGTTATTCTCGAGACCGGCCATCAGCTTTCCGGATTCAGCCACAGCCTGCACTGTAACAGGGTACTTTGCCACGGTGTACTGATGATATGCTGACTCCTTGTGAGTAGCCCTGTCTATCACATGGGCCTCCAGAGAGATATAGGCTTTGTTTTCTTCGTACGCTTTCCCGACAAAGCTGCGTGGTATGGTATACTTGAATCTGTAAAAGCCACTCCTGTCAGTCTTCCCTTTCAGAGTGCCTGTCTTTCTGAGGCGTTCGTCAAAGGCCAGTACATTGATGACCACTTCGGCACTGGCTACCGGTTTGCCAAAGAAGTAACGGGCGTTAACAAAGCCTTCAACTGTCTCTCCGGCCTGATAGTATCTCTTCTCCACCTCCAGGGCGACTCTGAACTTCGGAAGCACATATTTTTTAACAAGAAATCCCTTCTTCACCTCCGAAACAGAAGGATCAGAGCCTCTGGCGGTTATGGAGAACTCACCTTCATTGAGCTCTTCGGCCAGTGCAAAGTCGAGCCCCACAATTCCATATGAGGAAGTCTCTGCATCCTTCTTCATAACCTTGTTTCCCTTTCCATCTGCAATCTCGATAGTTATAGGCTTCATTGACAGGGGAACGAGCGTGGGCATTTCAAGGGCCAGCGCCCTTATATGTACAGTCTGTCCGGGCTGATAGACAGGCTTGTCGGTTGAAAGCTGTATCTTTGTCTCACTCTTTTTCACTGTTACCTGGAAAGCGTCTTTTCGCACGGCAGAGGCGCATCGCGTCAACACCTCGACAGAGCCCTTCCCCTCTGAATCTGATGGAACAGTATATGTAAAGGCGATAGTCCCGCGCTCATCAGTCTTTTCAGAAAAAAGCGGGATTCGCTTCCTGTCATTATCTCTTATCAGCGTGGCAGTGACCTGGGCATCCCTTATCGGAACAAGACCTGCCTCATTGTAAACAATTACTCTCATCGATGACGGGACGCCGCAGAGAAGCGTATCCTGTGAGATAATGGTGCTCTGCAGAGCCGAAGAGGTGATGCCGCCTCCAGTCCCTCCTGAGCAGGACATCATTAAAAGAGCCACTGCAATCAGCAGCAGCAGATTCATTGTGAATATACATTTTCTTCTCATTACGCCAACCTCCCTGAACCTGTTATTTATAGAATTATGGACGGTGTGCCTCAGCCCCTGCCTCAGCCCCTGCCTCAACCCCTGCCTCAGCTTGAATCTTCGTGAGATTCCAAGCTGTTGTTTTACCTCTGCAACCCCTGATGTTTTCTTATCTCAAATTTCGCATGTGAGCAGACTTTGTTTCCAGATTTTAACAGCCTCTTTTGTTAATTATTGGTTACTGTTCAGGGGGAGCCACAAATTTAAGAAAACCACTGAGCACACAGAGAAAGAACACTTAGTTCACAGAGATTTTCTGGGATTCTCTGTGCCTTTAAAATATCCAGTAGCATTGCATGAGTTTTTCTTCCAATTATGAATAGAGTTTTTGAGGCATAGTTATTGACTTTTATGAAAGCCATGGAGAAAAGAGTGGGCTCAATCGTCAGCTTCAATGTAACAAGACTGAAAGATGGTCTAAAAAGATTGGTATTATAGAAGGTCTCTGTGATCTCTTAACCTTGCTTGGTAATAATAATTTGATGAGCATACAGAGGTTTCCTTATACAAACGCACATTATAAATTGCACTATCAAAACTTCTGGAATCATCTTTCAACGCTCATTTGGCAATTTAGAATGCTGCAGTTTGTTATGCTGGTGAGTATAAAATTCAAAATATTGTCCGTGACCTCTGTGCCTGCTCTGTGCCCTCTGTGCCCTCTGTGCCCTCTGTTGTTATCCAGAACAGAGGTGGGCTAAGTAGTAACAAAAATTGTTAATATTGGAGTCTGTCCCTATTTTTCTTCTGAGGCGGGGCGAAGCCGGCTCCGGCGAAAGCTCAGCAATCGCCCACTCTCAGAGGTTTTACCGGGATATCCAGTCTGGAAATATCGGTTATATGAGAAGTGCATAAGCCTCCGCCATCACCGGAGAACCTAGAGCTGGAGTCACAGCTCCCACCTGTGCCGCCCCCACCAGTATCCCAGTCACAACCATCAGGGCATTGACAGCCGTGGTCATGTTTAAATATTTCATAAGAGGAGAGAGTCACTCATTTCTCTCTCCATTTATCCCGTAAAGGAAAAGCTCTGTTACTCCTTCTGTTATTTTGTTCAGGAAATCTTCATCATACCTGTCCTTATCCAGAATGTTCATCACCATGGGCGCCAGGAAAAAGAAGAAGCCGGTCATGCTCATGAGCGAGAAAGCGGCCAAATCCCTGTCGCTGTATTTCACAGCAGAAAAGTCAAGCAGGCCTTTTATCGCCAGAAAGTTTTCATGGAAATACTTCTGTGTTATAGTGCCTCCCTTCTGTCCCCACTCTGCTGTTTCCCACGCAACCATCCTTGTTATGACCGGATGCTCGTAGAGCGCTCTCATATGTGCAGCTATGAAGGTTTTCAGGATATCGCCCTTTGACTCACCGTATAACATGGTCTGGGTAATGGCTTTTCTAAGCTCAAGAAAGTTCTGCTCCAGAATCTGTGTGTAGATTTCCTTCTTGTCTCTGAAATAATAATAGAGCACCGATGTGCTTATATCTGAAGCCTCTGCAATATCCCTGATGGAGGTACCTGAATAGCCTTTTTCCGAAAAGATCTTTTCAGCCTCTTTGATGATAGAATCTTTTGTTGCTTTACCGCGGGCCCTGGCTGGCATGGAAACCTCTTTCTGTCTGTGCACTATGAAGATTGACAGTATGTCTGCCGGGTTTCATGCTGTATCTGCTGAGATCTATGGCGTGGCTGCTGAGATTTTTGCTGTGCCAATAATAGATCGATCGTTCGACAAACAAGAGTGTAGCATGCAAGGCCTTATATGTCAATAGGATTTCAGGCTGAGAGGCTTGAGCTTCGCCTGATTGTCAAGACTTACTCCATTGGAAGTCATCCAGCTGCGTATTGGGAAGTAATGTTGTAGACAGCTACAAAAACGTGTATAATAAAAACTGTCCGGATGTGTTCGAACTGCGCATCTGGATGACTGAGAGCTGCGATGAACAACAGACAACTTATAGTTTTTATCCTCTGCGTATCTGCAATGCTCATCATCCTCGCCATGAGTGCCGCTGTCGGCAGAGCATCAATGCCTGCGCCGGCAAGCCTGGATGGCGAAATCACGTCGTTCTCCTCTTCGCCTGATGGCTCGCAGGTTGCCCTGGTCGTTATGAAGAAAAATGGAGATATCTATGATTCATCACTGGTTTTATATAATGTATGTACAGACAGAATCACCTGTACAGTCAGTGGTGATTTTTACCAGCCTGGAATCTGGTCTCCTGACAGCCTGTGGCTGTCTCTGACTGAAGGGCGAAATGTCATCGTATGTGTGGATAGAAAAGGCACCGTTAAGAGGCTCAAATCGAAGATTAAATGCGGCAGGCAGATTTGGGACCCTGAATCGAAGGGCTCTATACTTTACTGCGGACTGTGGAACTCAAAAGTGATCAACTCCATCTCCGTGGCAGACGGGAAAGAAACAACCGTTAGAAAGGGCCGGGAAATATCAGGCCTCTATGCGCTCAAGGGAAAGGCATATTATGCTGAAGTCGTCGATATGCCGGGAACGTGCTTCAGGAAGGGATTACAGTGCCGTGAGCTGAGGAGCGGGAAAAAATCCATCCTCTTACCCCTGTATGGCAGGGATTTCGATATCTGCTCTCTGACCATCTCACCTGATGGAGTCTATTACTTTTTCAGCGGCACACTGAGCTCCGGCTCCCTCAATGTGCTTGCAAGAGTGGAAGATGCGGCTCTAATCTGCAGAAAGCCTTATCTGTCGATTCTCTACCAGAGGGCATTTGAAGATGATTACAGCATCATATGGCCCCGAAACAGGAACCCTGCCGGATATGAGGAAGAAGCGATCATTCAGCCGCACAGCGAGCCCGGTTATTTTCTCGATCTCCAATCGGGCAGCCGCCGGAAGATAACAGAAGAGAGTTATTCACTATCTGATGGACTGTTTTTTATAAGTCCCGACGGATTGAAGAAGATCATGCAGAGCGGGGAGACAGTGCTGCTGATAGGCCACAGGCCCTGGAGAAGATGAGCAATGAGCCAGAATCAATTTTCCGGAAACGCCACCTCTGAGTTTTTGCCAGGACAAATGCAAACAGCGCCTTCAATCATGGCAGGCTGGAAACACGAACAGAGCAGGACGCTGGATGAGCTCCAGGACTGGAACAAAGCTGACTCATACCCGCCGGCCAATAGGTTCGAGGGCGGATCAGGGATAGAAAAGCCTCCCGCATAAGCAGGGGGAACTGGCTGATGGAAAAAGCCCCCCGAGCCTCCAAAAACATCTCAGCCTCCCGCGGGAGATGGAGATGGTGAAAAGGCCAAAGAACGCTCTTTTGCTGGCAGACTGGAAGATTTAAAACCTGAAGACGCTCCGGGTTTAACGGTTAAAGGCTATACCGTTGATTGATCGCAGGTATTTCAGATAGATTCTCCTGATTCTCCAGACGTTCCTGATACATGAGATCCTTTTGACGCCATGGAAGAAAGAGATAAAATATTGAATCTGCGCAAATCTGCATAAGATAAGCTTTTGAAATGAGGGATGAATGGCATCACACAAAGAAAGAAGCCCGGAGAGGCTCCGGGCTCCATCTTCATCTTTCATGCACAGTATGGATTACAGGACCTTCAGCGTAGCAGGCTGGCATACTGCATTGACCTCAGGATTGTAGTAGAGATAGGTCATGCTTACAGGCACTCTGGCCTTCAAAGGGAACCTTGCCATCAGGCGGTACGAGCCTTTGAAGCTCTTTCCCTTTCTCAGACCGTCCAGGTAGAGCACCACCTTGTTGCCGGTCATCTCATACTTGGAAACCTTCTTTGCCGTTACAAGCTTGTCGATGTCTTCCTTCTCCACGACAAATCCGGGCGGCGTTCCAACCTCCACCATAACCATCGGAACGTCATTCGGTCTCAGGTTCTTGACGTCGACATTGCATGTGACAAAGTCCTGAGTCTTTACCTCGGTCTTGTTATAACCGACCTGTATGGAGAGCTCCTTCTTCCCTGCAGCTTCTTCCTTTGCCCATGGAAGGTAATAGAGGCCGGCCACCCTGTATGAGCAGCTCCCCTGCCCCTTCATGTCTATCTTTATGTCGTTCCGGCCGGACTTGACATACTTCTTCAGATCAAACTGCTGGAAGACATCCTTGTTGGCTTCATTGACCTTGAACGATTCCACCTTTTCTCCGTTTACCAGCATATCAGCAGTGAGATCCACCTTCTCAGGCGAGCTGGTCTGGGACAGCAGCAGCGCCCGCATAGCGAAGATGGTGGCCTGTGTCGAATGCCATAGACCGTTGCCGTCTTTTGACTTTGCCAGGAAGTTGAGACCGGCGGTAACCGTGTCGGGAGCCATCTTTGCCTTCAGCATACCGTAGATGATCAGCGCAGTTGTCTCTACCGATGCAGGGAGTCCCTGTGAATAGAGAGAATCAGACTTCCAGCATACCGTATCCTTCTCCTGCACCTTCAGGCCGTTCAGCTTTTCCAGAATCTTTATTCCATCGGCATCTGACGGGTTCACGGTCAGAAATGCGTTTGCGCAGAGAGCCAGTATGTAGGGGTTCTGAATCTGACCTGCATTCCTCTTCAGGTAGTTGATCGATTCAGTAATTTCACTTTTGCAGCCGGACTCAGCCATTGCCCAGGTGATATAAGCCGTGACAGGGATATTATGTGACTGAATGGTGCCCCACTGCTCTGCGTGGGCATAAGTGACATCCGGTGTCCACGAGCCGTCCGGCTCTCTCTTCGAGAGGAGCCATCTCTTCGTGCGCTCAAGCACCGCAGGGTCCACCTTTGATACCTTAGACATGTCTGAGAACTCCATCAGGCCATAAGCAGAAAGGACTTTTGTGGCAGGAGGAGTTCCCCACACCTGGAAGCCGCCTCCGTTTATCTCGTAGCTCAGAAGGCGCTGATAGCCCGAATTGATATACGCAAGCGCCTTTTTTTCCACTTCGGAGTTGGACTGCCCCGTCTTCTTCATATAATCGAGGACCAGCACATCAGGGTAGGTGGCTGACGAAGTCTGCTCAAAGCATCCGCTGGGCATTGCGAAGATGTTATCCATACCTTCCAGTATCTGCGAGTAAGGCCGCGGATACACAGTTACAAGGATGTTGCTGCCGCCGGCGATGGCATTTCCTGGTATCTCCACTTCAGTTCCGCCGCCTGGCGCCTTCAGTATGTCGCCTTTACATACAATATACTTCTTCCCGTCAGGCTCCACCTCGATCTTGCGGGTGAGAGCATCACTCATGCTAGTTCCCATTGCTGTCACATCAAACTTGTGGATCCCGACATCCTTTACCTTTATCCTGAAGCTGTGAGAAGTCACATCTTCCTTCTTCACCTTCATCCTCTGCGTATGACTTCCAACGACCTCAAACCATGAAGCCCTGTCCATAACTATCTCGATCTCCTGATCGCTGGGGAGGTAGTTGTACACCGCCACAGGGATGGATATCTCATCTCCCTGCGTGAGCTTTACCGGGAGATCGAGGTCTATGAAGAAATCCTGGAAGACCTTGATCCCTGTCGAAGTGCTCCCCAGCTGTCCTTTCAGCGTGTTGGCCAGCACAGCCAGTCTCCACGTGGTGATGGAGTCTGCCAGAGGCACCGTCATGGTGGCGATACCCTTGTCATCGGTAATTATCTCAGGCTTCGACAGCAGTGTCTCAGGAAAAAACTCGCGAGTCTTTGCCGGTTCTACAGTACCAGTAAGCGCAGCCTTCTGTGGAGCCTTCGCGGCAGACGATGGCATCGGAGGTCCTGCCGCCATATCCTTCTTTGCAAATGCCGCTTCATTCTGAGCTGCCTTCATCATTACGCCTGGCGCCGGCAAACCCCGCATGGGGCCACCTTTCATAGATATCTCCTCATCATATCTCGGATGAAGTATAGGGCCGCGGGCCAGCATCAGAGAGCGGAGATCGAGATCATCAGGCGTTCCTTCCTTCCCGTCCGCACCAAGACAGAGCACGTTATCCCGAGACTCATCCCAGGAAGGAGCGAACGCCACAGGCATATCCCAGCCCGGCGGTCTTCTCAGGGCTAAGCCTGCATTGGGGCCTGGCTCGATATCAGGCATGATCTCTTTATCAACTTTGCGCTGTGGAGGAGGAAGAGGCTTGACCGCTACAGGAGTCTGGCCAGCCTGCTGCGGCTGTTTTATCACGAATTCCTGTCCCCAGGGGTCAACTGATTCCTGTGTGGAGAGCATATTGGCAGATACCAGCTCTTTGACAGTGGCAGGAGGCTTCTGTTTTTCTCCACGATAGCGATCTGCGGCGGCGCCGATCTTCTCGAGGGCAGCCAGGATCTTCTGCTCCTTTTCGAGATAGGTGTCCTGTCTCAGCGAATAGGGAGGCATCTGGGGAGTCTGGGCGAGAACTACTCGGGCGAAGATGTCGCTGCGAGGCTCCTGGGAAGTCTGGATAAAATCTCCCAGGTTGGTGGTATACAGCATATAGGGAGCGCGGAGAAGCTGATCCGGCACCAGGAAGAACACCTTCTCCATGCCTGGCTTCCTCTCAAACATGGCAAATAGGCTCTCATCCACAACATCGACACCGACAGCACCTGGAGTGGCATTTCCTTTTCTGTCTGTCAAGGCGAACTGCAGCTTTGCCTCTTCACCAGGGCGATAGCTCTCCCTGTCCAGCTTCACTGCAATGTTGACATCCTGCGGCGCCACATAGATGGTCCGCGAATCCTGCACGACTCCTGTATAGGGCGATACAAAATACGCGTTGAATGTCACTACGCCTGAAAGCTCCTCAGGAATATCAAAAAATGTGTCTCCCTGGCCATCCTTTATGGCCACAGCTTTCGTGAAGGCTGTCATTCCATTCCTTATTACATCGATGTAGGCGATGCCATCCTTCTTTGTGGATAATACCTTGGTCTTTACCACATCGCCATTTAAATACAGGCTTTTGTCAGTTCGCAGAAGCACGTTCTCTGTCTTCGTCTCTGCATTGAACTGGCTCGTCTTATCTGCCGTGTTTCCCTTTCTGTCTCTGGCACCCACCATCAGCGTGAGACACTCACCTGCTTTGGGTACGACAGGCATTACTGCATATCCGGTGCTGTCTGTAGCAAGAGTTCGGCGATCATTGCCTCTGGCAGAGACTTCCAGCGAGCACTCTGCCGGCGTTCCGTCCGGATAGCTTGTAAGAATGTACACATTGTTTTCAAGTGCAGTGACAAGCCTTCCACCTTCAGGCACGACCTGGACTGTGATGGGATATTTACTGACCGGGTACTGATGCACAACTGTCTCCTTGTGTCCCGTCCCGTCCAGCACATTTGCTTCCAGCTGCACTGTTGCCTTATTCTGCTCATATGCTGAGCTTCCAAAGGTGCGGGGTATCACATATGAAAACTTATAATAGCCATCCTTGCCTGTTTTCCCTTTCAACACACCCGCCTTCTGAATTCGCTCATCCTGGATTATTACATTTATTATGACATCAGCATTGGCAGTCGGCTTTCCAAAGAAATAGCGGGCGCTGACAGCCCCCTCAATCTTATCTCCTGCCTGATAATACTTTTTATCTGTCTCCAGAGCGGCTTTGAACTTGGGAAGGACATACTTCTTTACAAGCACTTTCTTGCTGGCGCTCTCCCTGGGCCCTGTAACCTTGACAGTATATTCTCCCATATTGATCTCATTGGCCAGGGCAAAGTCACAGGATGCAATTCCATACTGAGAAGTAATCTGCTCACTCTTCATAACTTTATTTCCCCTGGGATCTATAACCTCAATATCGAACTTCTCCTTCGCCAGAGGCTCCAGAGAAGGTATAAGAAGGGCGAGAGCCTTGATATGAATGGTCTGGCCAGGCTGATAGATCGGCTTGTCAGTCGAAAGACTTATCTTTGGCTCGCGCTCCTTGACAGTAACAGGGAAGGACTGTTTCCTCTCACCGCCGCTGGTTCGGGCAGTCACTTCAACAGTACCGTTTCCTGTGATATCCTGCTTGACGGGATAAGCCATCGAGAGAGTGCCTTCTCCATTGGTGGATCCTTTGAATAGCTCTATCCTGTCGTTTTTCCCTGACAGAGAAAGGGTAGCGGTGACACTCACATCCTTCAGTGGTTTCAGGCCCCGCTCATCAAAACAGATGATCCTCATTGATGATGTGGTCCCGGCGGTCAGCTCATTCTGCCCTATGACACTGAGCTGCATGAACTCAGCTGTTTTCTGCGGTGAATCAATCTTCGTGCACGAAAGAGATGAAATGATTAATAATAATGCAATGACAGCAATCGCTTTAACACTTTGTCCTGATAACAATCCCATCTTATCTCTACCTCCCTGTATACATAATCGTGATTCTTCCAGAGCTCTGAATGTCGGTACAGAGCGTTTTAATGTTCAGGCGGCAGAGAATGGAGGTGAGTGATATGAATTGCATACAGATATGACGGTGTGAGCTCCTCTGCCTGGTTGAGTGTCCTGCACCTCCTTTCATATAATTAAAGCTGCTTCTCAATATCTTTAAACGATCTGGCTGACTATCCTCCTGGTCGACTTTTTTTCAGCTTTATTCCTTCCCGGTCTCTCTGGTGAATATATGTTTACAATTTGTTAATATAAAAGGGGGTCCAATAACATCAGGCTCATGATATAATTAACCTGCAAATAATGATAATGCAGGAGTGCATATGCCTTGGCAGTACAACACTGATGTAATAACCGGTATTCTTGAGGAAGCTGGCTTTGATGTCATAGGAACTGAAACCATACAGGGGATTAAAGATGAAGGCGACATGAACCATCAGATCTTTGTAAACCCCAAGGGAAGGATACGTTATCAATATTCCGAGTTGTTGACTCATAATACAGACACAGTCAATATTGCAGGTAAACGTTTTGATCTGGACGTTGAAAACAGAGATATAAAGAATATTATCGGGGTTCTGGAGAAGATCGAAGACCTGGTAGCATTTCTCCGGGACGTTCCTCAAATTTTGAGAAAGGGTGAAAGAACATGATGATCGACGGAATGCCAATGCAAGTCCCTCCCTACCAGTCTATCAGCGCGAGCGCACAGCTCGGTGTACCCACCGATCTTGCGGCACTCAAGCCGAAGGAAGACGCTGTAGTACCGCAGGATACTGCTGAAGTCAAAGACAAGCCCAAGGGAAAGAAAAAGAAGGAAGCGCCAAAGACTGACGCTCCGGCAGAGTTCAAAGCTCCTGAGGGGCCAACTCCGGAGATAGTGGTCATGCGCGAGGGCGGCCTCAAGATGCTGACAGACAACATCAAAGAGGCCAAGGAATCGATTGACATTCACATCTACATCATCACCGCAAACACACCCGAACTCATGAACTCCCTCAAGGATGCTCTCGGCCGCGGTGTAAAGCTCAGGCTCATGGTGGAGGACGATCCCTTCTACTGGTCTGAATTCAAGTCCGATCCGAGCCAGAAGGCGGTCCAGGAGCTCGTGGCTCTCGGCGCCGAATACAAGCCTGACAATCCGCAGTTCTCGAAGGACAGGGTCACCCACGAGAAAAGCATCGTCTTCGACGGGAAGAAAGGCCTGATCCTGACAGGGAACCTCGGCTCCACGACATTTGACAAGAACCTTGACCTGGGTGCCATCCTCATCGACAACAAAAAAGTGGTCGAACAGATGAAAACCATCTTCGAATCAGACTGGAACAGAGTTCCAACTCCGGAGATGGAAGATGTGGGCCTCGTAATCAGCCCCGATAATGCGCGGGCAAAGCTCGAGGGCTTCATCGGGAGCGCGAAGAAGTCTATTCACATTCTGCAGCAGGGCTTTTCAGACAAGGACATCATCTCCCTGATCGGCAGAAAACTGGATGAAGGTGTCGAGACACAGCTCACCCTGACCGATCCCTCTGTAGCACAGGGCGGCATGCAGACAGGAGCCTATCTGGCACTGAAGGGTGCAAAGGTCAAGTTTCTCACCACCCCATATATACACGCGAAAGCCATATCAATTGACTCGGCAGATGCCGATAAATCAGATGACCGTTCATATGTCGGCTCGCAGAACTTCAGCTTCTCAGCCATCAACAAGAACAGGGAGCTGGGCATAATCTATAACGACAAAACAGATCAGCTCGAGACGATCATGGATCGGTACCGGAAGCAGGGCTTTGATATTCCCTCAAAGATGCTTGTATCAGATAACAGCAACCTCGGATCGTCATTTAAAGCAGCAATCCGCACCGCAGAGAAGGAAATTACCCTGCAGACGAGCCTCTTCTCTGATAAGCAGGTCCGCACCAACCTTGGCAAAGCAGCAGAAAACGGCGTCAAGGTAAAGGTGATGATGCCTCAGAACCCATTCCCGTGGGATCCCAACTGCAAATTCAACATCGAAGCAGCAGAAGAGCTGAAAGCCAAAGGCGTAGAAGTGCAGTGGACTGACGGCGCATACAAACAGATGCAGGGAACGTGCATGGTAGTAGATGGGAAAGAAGCCATCGTATTCCCAGACAATCTTTCCGCATCAGCGTTTAACAAGAACAACAACTTCGGTATCCTGAACATTAATGAAAAAGAGGTAGCCGAGATACAGAAGCAGCTCGACACCGACTGGGCAGGAACTCCGATAGCCGATTCAGCTCCCTCAGATCCGGGCTCAGAGCTCATTACCAGCCCCGGCAATGCCAGACAGCAGATCGGAAACCTGCTGAAGGACGCGAACTCAAGCATATACATGGAAGTAAAAGAGCTCAGCGATGCCGAGATGGCCAGGATCCTGAAAGAGAAAGCCAAGAGTGGCATACCTGTAAAGGTCATCATACCTGAGAAGAAAAAGCAGTCTGATTACCAGAAAAAGCTCATTGAAGAGATGAAGGCAAGCGGCGTTCAGATAGAACAGCTCAGCTTCGAGCCCACAAGCAACAACTTCATAGAGATTGACCGCGAGAAGGCTTATGTAGGATCCATTCAGCTATCGAGAAACTCAATGGATCAGGCGAGAGGCTTCGGCTGCATCGCCACCAGCCAGGAGATGGTCAATATCGGACACAAGAGCTTTGGCGAGCACTGGCTTACCGCGACAGTCGATCACGCCAAAGACAGCGTCCATCTGGAGAAGAAATTCATCAGCGATGGTGACAGATTCCTGACTGGCATCCTGAAGAGCCTGACCAAGCAGGGCGTGAAGGTTACCGTCACCACAGGCAACTATGACAGCGGCATGCTGAAGCTTGAATTCGACAAGCTGAACGAGAGCCTCAGAAATATTGCAAGCCTCGATCCTGAGAAAGATCTCGACAACATCGCCAAGTTCTTTAACACATTCTATGATAAGGAAAAAGCAAGGGGGATGCAGGATAAACTGAAGGCAGCCCTGGCGAAGCTGAAACCTGGTGAAGAGCTGATCTCAGGCACCCAGAAGGATCCCAACACCATCCTGAAAGACCAGCTGAAGGTTGACGGCAAGGATGTCGATATGATGTCACCTGGAAACAGCAGTGCCGGCGAAGGAGAAGGTCAGGCGACCGCAATGGCAGCAGGAGGCACGCTGGCCGGAGGCATAAACTACTGCGAGCTCTTCCCGACTCCACCTGAAGAGTTTGCCGATGCAGAAGAGCTGCTCCTCGCCCAGAACATGAGAGAAGAAGAATAACGTCTCGCTGTCGAAGAGATATCACAATAAAAAGAGCGCCCTGTACAGGGCGCTCTTTTTATTGTGCCCGGAATAAATGCAGGATATATCAGCTGCGGCGGGTAAATCCTGTTGTGTTATTCCAAGCACGAGGTGTCAATATGTCAATAAAGATGATAATAGGCTTTCTGCCCTGGATTCTTTTCGGATTTCTGGCTCATCATCATGCGATAATGGCGCTGCTCACAGCTCTTATTGCATCGACTGTGCTTTTTGTCGTTAATATACGGCGAATCAAAATAATTGAGGTCGTAGGCTTGCTCTTCTTTTCAATCCTCACTCTGCTGCTGCTTGTGCTCCGGCTTAAATGCCTGGCCCCTCATATCGGGCTGATGGTTCACACAGTGCTTGCTCTTACGGCGTGGGGCTCCCTGCTTCTGGGTGTTCCCTTTACGATACAGTATGCAAAAGAGACAGTGGATGAGAAATACTGGCAGACTCCTCTCTTCAAAAAGGTAAATCAGATTATCACCGGGGCCTGGGGAGTTGACTTTGTGCTGCAGGCGGCAATATGCGAGTTGAACAGCACCAGCAGATGGGAATACTGGGGGTGGATATCATCTGCTCTCACAATCGCCACATTGGCATTCACTCTCAAGTTTCCTGCCTGGTATCGAAAGCGGGTTTCTGGCCGCGATGCACAAAGAGATTCAGAAAAGGGAAGCGGGCCTGCAGAATAGGATAGTGAATACAGCGATTCAGAGTTCCTCGCGGAGAAGAAGTTGCCGAACAGGGTCATTCACAAGGCAGATTACGGCTTCTCCAGGAGCGGCAGCACTCAAGCATCTGCGCTTCTTTTTTCCCGTTTTACCCCGTTGAAAATAAAGTTCAGCAGCACAGCCGTGATAGTTCCAACCACCACACCATTGGAAAAAATGAGCCGCAATGAATCAGGAAGGTGAGTGAAAGCATCAGGAGTAATAGATACTCCAATGCCGGCTCCTGAAGATACGGCTATGATAAACAGATTTTCAAGCGAACTGTAATCAACTGATTTCATGATACTGATACCTGTGGATATCACCATGCCGAACATGACAATGGCTGCCCCTCCCAGCACTGCATCAGGAATGGATGCAATGATAAAGCCGATTTTCGGAAAAATCCCGAGTATCACCAGAATAACACCTGCCAGGGCAACTACAAATCGGCTCTTTACTCTGGTGAGGGTAAGAAGGCCCAGATTCTGGCCATATGTAACATAGGGAAATGAATTCAGGCAGCTCCCGAGAATCACGGCGAAACCCTCAGCCCTGAGGCCTGCAGTAATGTCCTTATCTTTGATATCAACTTCACAGATGGCACCTGCGCTGATGAAAACACCTATTGATTCCACGACATTGACACAGGCTACAAGTATCATATTGATTATTGCTATGGCGTCAAATTTTGGCATACCGAACCAGAAAGGAGTGGTCAATGCCACCCACGGCTCCGAATTAATACCTTCTAGTGATATGCGCCCCATTATCAGCCATACGAGAGAAGCTGCAGACATGCCTGTCAGAACGGCAATGGAGGAGAAAAAACCTTTCCCGAAGCGAGTGATCACAATTATGATTACAATAACAGCAAAAGAGGTCAGAAAGTTCAGCGGAGAACCATAATCAGGTGAACTGGAGCCGCCTGCGGCCCATTGAAAGCCTACTTTCATGAGGCTCGAACCTATGATAAGGAGCACTGTTCCGACGACAATCGGCGGGAAAAAAGCGCGGAATCTGCTCAGGAATCCTGCGAAGATGACAACGAAAAGACCTGAAATCAGGATCGATCCGTAGACATAAGGCATCCCTAGAGTTGTTCCCACAGACATCATGGTGCTCAATGCGGCAAAGCTCACACCAAGGAGGACAGGAAGTCTTATGCCTGCGAAGCGCGTAAAGCCCATGGTCTGCAGCAGCGTAGCTATTCCGCATGTGAAAAGATCGGCATTTATCAGCATTGCAGTATGCTGCTTTGACAGATTTAGAGCCGAGCCTATGATGAGTGGAACAGCCACCGCTCCTGCATACATTGCAAGCACATGCTGGAATCCCAGCAGCAATGTTTTTCCTGGAGGAAGCATTTCATCTACCACGCCGCGATTCAGCTTCATATAGACTTACCTACATTTGTGAATTCAGATATTCCCTGCCCTGGATCAGGCAGAACACAGAAGGTATACATACGACAGAGCAGTGCTTCAGGCCTCCAGGAGAAATCGGTGTTAATCGAGAAAATCGCCGAACCGGCTCTTGCTGCAGTAAACCACAGAATCACGCTGCTCATCAGCTGACACGGCAGATTTCAGTATATGAACTATGCTTCCCGGCTTGTTGAACATACTCTCCTTCCCAATTTTCAAAGGGTTTTTTCCTGTTCATATGGAAGGAGAGAGTATGGATGCGCTGACACTCTCCATGCTTGTGGCTGAGCTTAAAGAGAAGATCGTGCCGTCGAGATTCAGGAAGATCTACGAGATGGACGACCGGGATTTTCTTATTTCTCTTTGGAGCGGAACAGAGCACTGGCTTTCAGTGATTCTCACGAGAGAGCAGAAGGCGCTTCATCTCACCCGCGGCAAGGACAGCCAGTCCAAAACGCCCTCGTCGTTCTGCATGCTGCTGCGAAAGCATCTGGAGGGAGCTCCGCTGATTGATATCACCCAGCCGCCTCTGGAGCGCCTGGTGACACTTCATTTCGCTTCGGCCTCTGAAAGAGGAAAGGAAGGGAAAAAGCTCGTCATAGAGCTCTTCGGAAGGGAGGGGAATCTCATCCTTCTTGATGAGAGCAGCAGAATCGTGCGGAGCATCGTGGCGCCTCCTGCAGAGCGGATCGGGCCGGAAAGGCTTTATATCTACCCTCCACAGAAACCTGCGGCTCACTTTAACACTTTCTCATCATTCAACGACGCTCTCTCTTCCAAAAGCGGAGACTCGGCGGCACTTGAAGAGGCATTGATGAAACGGTGCGGCATAATGACAAGGATTCAGGCGCGCGAGATAATCTTCACCGCCGATCTCGAGCCTTCAGATACAGTTGCAGAACTCGGTGAGGAGGAGAAGATACGGATCTTTCATTCGTGGTGCAGCTTCAGGGACAGAGTGGATGAGCGTAGAATAAAACCTCTCATCTTCCTCGATGAAGAGACCGGGAAAATACCGGTGGCCTGGGCGCTCTGGCGCTATCACGAATATGCCCACCTCCCCCACGAGAGCTGCAAGAGTCTCAACGCTCTTTTCGATGTGTATTACAGGATGGAAAGCCCTGAAGGCTCTTCCTTCGACGGGCTTAAAAGGGGAGTGCTGCGCTCCCTGAGAGAGAAGATCAAGAGAGCCGAGAAGAGAAAAATCTCCATTTTGAGAGATCTGGAAAAAGCGAAGGAATCGACGGTATACAGGCAGATGGGCGAGCTGATCCTTCTCAATATGAGCCTGATAAAAAAGGGTGATACCTCTATCGAAGTGCTGGACATCTATACGGAAGGGGAGCCCATCCTCACAATAGAGCTGAACCCGATCCTTAACGCATCTGAAAATGCCCAGCAGTATTTTCAGCGCTTCAAGAAGTCGAAGAGAGCAGGCCCGATCCTGGCCGGAAGAATGGAAGAGACAGAAAGTGAGCTCGAGTATCTTCAGAGCCTTCTCGTGGCTGCAGAGGAGGCATCTACTGCAGAAGAGCTCGATGAGCTCGAGAAGGATTCGGTCCTATCCCCTGCCCCAGGGAAAAAGACCGCTCCATCTTCCCAGGCTCTCCCTTCCAGCAGCGGTCCGCGCCGCTTCATCTTCGAGGGATGGGAGATCCTGGCCGGCAAGAACCCCAGGCAGAACGATGAGCTTTCTCTCAAGATCGCCCATCCGGAGGATCTATGGTTCCACGCCCACGGAATGCCCGGCGCCCACGTGGTGCTCCGCACCGGAGGTAAAAAGGACGCTCCCTCGAAGGATATCATCACCAGAGCCGCTACAGTTGCAGCCTACTACTCAAAGGGAAAGAACTCAGGCAAAGTGCCTGTGTCGCTTACAAAGGCCAAATACGTGAAGAAGACGCGCCATATGCATCCCGGAATGGTGACTATCCAGAAGGAAAGGTCGCTGATGACAAACCCGGCTGACGAGTCTTTCCTGTCCTGGCTCGAGAAGCAGGGCTCTGCCCGCCTGGGTGAGTGAATCTTCATTCGATTCTCCGGCAGTTGTGAACGCCAGGGGGAAATCTGCTATTCGACTCTCTCAATGACGGTGACTGCCTGCCAGGGACCTCTGCTCCTGCCAAGCGCCACAGCCCAGTACCACGATGATACATCTGTCCAGGACCCACCCTGCGGATCAGTAATCCTTTCCCTGATCCGCAGCCTTTCATCTCCCTTCCGGGCCTCATACTGCTCCCACAGGGCCTGATTGGAATCCCTGAAAAGAGGGAGCGGAGAGACTGTGTATCCTGCCCCTTTCAGGCAGACTGACGAAGAGTGGAGCATCCTGGTCTCTCTTGCAATCCAGCGTATGATGATGTTTCGCCTGCCATCGGTGAACTTCCCTATTCTGCCAGGGAAAGCGCGATAAAAGCTCTCTTCATCAGGAGAGATAGGGCAGGCTTTCAGCTCGCGGCCCTGAAACGTGGAAGGCCATCCAGGAAAGCCCTGTTCGACAGCGCTCGAAGGCGTGCCGTGAGAAATCAGGGGAACCAGCCCTGCAAAAAGACAGACCATCAGGAAAAGAGTGCGCATCTTTTTTTCCTTTCAAGACTTTCAAGATATGATGCCGTTGTCACAATCATGCAGGCAGTAACGATGAAGGCAGAGACGCCGATAGCGTCGTGGAGCGAAGATGGAAGGGAGATGTGTGCGTTCTCCACATAAAAAAGCGAAAGCACCCTCAGGACATTCCCGATGATGATGAACACGAAGGCAAGCAGCGCCGAAATCACGGTGTCTGTTGCGCTCAGCCTGTAAAGCATTGCAACAGTGAATGCCAGGTAGCCTCCTGCCCACAGCATCGTGAGGCCGCTGCATGGCGCGTCAATCACTACGAGATTTCCACTCCAGTTGAGGCACGCCCCCTGGGCCGAAAGGGCAAATCCTGAAAGCTGCAGCGCAGCAGCCGATATGAACGTGGTGAAAGCCCTCAACGGATATCCGATATAAAACAGCAGTGACGGCATTATCGGCAGTGACAGCATCGAAAGCCCCCAGAGCCCTGGATTAAAGGGCTTCTGATATACGATGGCGCTGACGGTGCAGGTGAGAGATGAAAAGGCTATCACGGCCCTGAGCAGTGGAGGGATGAAATGATACGACAGAATATAGAGAATCATAAGTACAGCCGGAGCTGCCAGCGATCCGCCGCCGGGCTCGACAGCCTTTTTCTCCCTCAGCAGCAATATTATCGCAGTGCCAAGGGCAAGAAGTCCGAGAGGCTGCTCCGAGCCATCGAACGTGCCTGTATAATACCACTTCCACAGCGGCCAGAACGCAATAAGCTGAGCAGCGAGAAGAGCCAGACATTTATGCACGGTGTGCTTCCTTTTTTCTCACTGCAATATATGCAACTGCCAGAATAATGAGAGCCACCGCAAGGAGAGACCATATTCCAGGCTCAGGGACTGTGGGAACCGTATCAGGATCGACAGGCTTCAATCCTGCTTTTTCATACTGCTCCTTTCTTTCCAGCACTACTGCACCGGAGACAGGTGTGACAAGCTGATACTTTATCGCAAGGTCCACTGCCCTGCCGCGGAAGCGGCCGGAGCTGTCTCCCATCAGCCGCCTGATCTCGTCATAAGCCCAGAGCCTCACAAGATGGGATGATGTCTCCTCAACGCTCCCCTTTGATCCTTTCGGCATGATATTTACAGATTCACGCCTGAGCGAGAGGTGGAAAGAGCTCTTATCCAGACTCGAAAAAAGGTCTGCCATCTCCTTATGAAGCGGCGCAGTCCTGGCCACATTGACAGCCTCAGCTCTTTCTGACAGCCTGTCCGTGATGGGGTCTGAACCACTAATAACCTGAACAGAATAGAGCAGTGGATTTCCAGGCCTCCTGCTCCACGCCTGCATAATCTGATCCGTACCCTCCATGGGTATCGGCTGCGGCCCATGAACCCATACTACTGCACTACCAGGCCTGTCAATGCACTTTTCGATTACCCCCTTCAACACAGAGCCGTTATCCTGCCCTCCCTCATAGTTCGCCTTCCTGAGAGAATCGGCAAGCAGATAAGGCGTTCCCGGCATCGATATGCTTTTAGTGTAACCTTCAGTGCCTGTATCTGATGCGAGCAATGCCTGTATCTCCATACCTGACGGAAGCGAGATGACTGAGCTGCATATCTCAGGGATATAATCCTTCATACACAGGGAGCCGTCGATGATGAGAGTAAGATGCTGCAATAGTATGTTCTTCTTTTTCACAACGGACTGAACGATGAATCCGTTTTTCTTATCCACCTTGTCTGCCGACCAGCAGGTTGTGACTGCCGGATCCCTCCCGGCGTTGATGCACGCCTCATATCCGGAAAGATCAGAGTCGGTGAGAAGTCCCCTTACCGCATAGAGGCTCTTTTCAGGGCTTTCGTTCAGGAAGGATGGGTGCGCTCCCTTGAGGGGAGATGCTGATTCAATCCAGACTGAGTGCCTGAGCTCATCAGGAACTTTGAAGTTCCGCTCGGCAAAGTAAGGCAGACGGAGTGTCGCAGTGGTTCCATCTTTCAACAGCAGAGGGAATGTGATGCCGATCCTTATCTTCATGTCGCCATGGCGCGGCACAGGGAAACACCTGATGGCCACCTTGTCCGTCCCGCAGGTCGTCACGAGGAGAGGATCTTTTCTCTCACTCACGATTTCCTGATATGCCCTCTTAGTATCGGCTCTGGAGCCGAAAGCCGCTTCTCTCTCCTCTCCATCGATCCAGAGCGTGACCCGTGATACCACTCCTGCTGGAGGAATGACGATCTTTGCCGTTGCTTCTTCGTTAAAGTAGGTTGAATTGTGAAACACCATTGTCCACTCCAGGTAGCCATGAGCCGCCGATGCGTGCAGTGATCCATCGATCATCGATGTTTTCAGGTCGAGCCCTTTCAGGCGGCTCCCTGTGAAGTCTCCATCCCATTCTTCTCTTGAAGAAAACCTTGGTGGAAGTCTGAATGTGCGTTCCTGCATGGACTCAGGCAGAGACGCTGATGAGTATTTCTTTCCAGTGACCCGGTAAAAGAGCATGCGGGCTTTCTCCGGCGTTATGGCTTCCCCTTTCCAGGTAAGAATGAAATTGAAAAAATCCGTTAATGACGAGCGATATGCATAGCAGGCCTTCGCCATGACCTCCCTGTTTCCGGATTTCCTCAGCATCCTTACATACTTGGCACTGGTGCTCTCTGATGTTGAGAGGGCGTGCCTCATCATTATCTGAGTCTTCACGGTGTCATAGTTCAAGCCAAAGATGCACAGGAAGGAGATGGCAACGCCGGCCCATGTATACAGGGAGCTCACACGGACTCCGTCAGAAAGCTTTCTCCTGAGAGTGCGGGCCAGAAGCAGCGCAGATATCAGCGAAGTCAGAGGGGAAAGGGCGCAGAAGCCGATACCGGCAATTACCATTATCAACGCCAATGGCAGAAGCGGAAGAAAGATAAGCGCATATATTGCAGAAATGCCTGTTGAAAAGCCGTTTAAAAGCTTGAGGCAATGAGGATGTCTTATTACATCTCTTTTCAGGCTGTACCAGAGGATGAAATTGAAGACCGGAATTGTAAGAAAGAGGATGACATACCAGATATCTGGGAGAGGGTCGAAAAAAAACTCGCCGCATATATGCGCGTACAACTCCACTACTACAGAGGCGACAGGCAGGACCACACCAAATAAAAGATGGAGCCATCCGGGAGGCTTCACTGTCAGACGAGGTGGAGCCTTTTTAACTGACTTTTCCAGAGACGAAAGCGGGGAGCTGTATGTCTGAAAGGAGCTCTGTTGCACCGTTCTTGCGATGATATCCTTGACAACGTCACCGGTAACACGTGTGATGCCCAGATGTCCTGTTTCATCTTCAATGCGGGCTCTGGCTTCCTGCTCTTCCTTTTCCGGGTCTCTGCCTGAATACTCAGCCACAGTTCTGAGACTTTTGAGATATTGCTGCAATTCCTGCTCTGCATCTTCTGTCCACTCGATCATTGCTTCCCCTCCCCACTGTCAGAATACATATCTGTCCTTTTCATTCCTTATAACATTATATAATAATGCCATACTAAATACAATGACATAGTAATACCAAAATCCATCGCCCTATCGCGCAAGTCTTATATACAAACGCGCATTATAAATTGCACTGTCAGAGCTTCTGGAATTATCTGTCAACGCTCATTTGGCAATTTAGAATGCTACAGTTTGTTATGCTGGTGAGTATAAGAAGCGTGGCTTCCCGTTTTCACGGCTCTCACCTGACTGTGACGTCGCGTACATCCTGCCGTTCAGAGATGGAAGAAACGTGAAAGAAGTAAAGGAGATTACGAATGTCTATGTCTCGTCTTTCCGGTCTACATGTGGGGAGTTCTTTCGGCTGTAGTGAGATTTTTAAGCAATCTAGGCGCTCCTCCCTGAAATATCTGTCTGCCGCAGCTGTCAATGCAGGGCAGGAGATCGTGCAGCCTCGCACTCTCGAAAAAGTGTGGACAACTGACCACTTCTCTTTGACATCTCAGATATCCATATACACAAGCCTGGGACAGCCGGCAGAGAGTCTCAAACGTCCTGCCATACTCAAGCATCTCAATGTGCCTGCATATCGGCAGGCTATTTCTTCTTTTTTTCATCGATCTTCGAAAGCTGCTCATCAGTCAGGCCTGTGAGCTTTTTGACTGTTTCAAGCTTGAAGCCCTCGTGCTGGATTTTGAGCTTTCCGGCAGGAACGGCCTCGAACAGATTGCAGCTATAAAGGAGAAGCACCCCAAGCTGCCGGTCATCTTTTTCACAGGACAGGGGAACGAGGAGATCACCCGGCAGGCCATCAAAGAAGGCGCCACAGACTACTTAGTAAAGAGAACCTCCGACTTCGCGCAGTGAGAAAAGCTCGTGAACTCAATCCGAAAAGCGCTGAAGAAGCAGGCTGTCTAAGTGGAGCTTGCAGAGAAGCAGGCCATGCTTGAGGGGATAATCGAGATATCATACACAGGAAAGATCGCCGAAAAGTGAAAAGTCTCTCTCGATTAGGCCGCCAGGAAGACTCTCTTGATAGCGGCAGCCTCCCACGCTGATACGGAGCTCTCTGTGCCCTCACCTTTCCCACCGGTCCTCTGCGACCCTCAGGCTTTCGAGCAGATCTTCTCGAACCTCTTCAGCAACTCCCTCGTATATGCAGCTACCGGTGTAAAGCCGGTAATCCATGTGGGGTGCACTGTGGAAGACAGCACCGCAGAGATCACGGTGCGCGACAAAGGATTCGACACATCATTCAAGGGCATCTATATCAATGCCTGTTACCTTTTTTATTATCTCCCGATCAACATTCAGAGCCTTCATCTCCCTGGCATGGATGAGATCAGCTTCCTGTCTTCCTTCCTGTCTGCCTTCCTGCCTGCCTTCCTGCCTGCCTTTCTCGAGCATCGTACGCACCTCCCGACCTGTCATTGTCTCAATATCTATCTCCATATCAATCTTACGCTTCCTCAAAGACCACCTGAGTCATAGGCCAAAACTTCTCTGCAGCTCCTTACTCACTTCACGCTTCAATACATCTACCGCCTCACCTACTACCTCTCCTATCCTATTCACAATCGATATCCTCCACAAACTCTTCACCCACAAAAGAGCGAATCAGCTCCTCCACCATCCTTGAGTGCGAAAAGAGCGCTTTATAGCCTTGAGCCCTCTGTCTCTGAAGACCCGTGAAAAAATCCTCTGGTATTGTGAGTATCTTCCTCAACAACTCATTCAGGATATACTGGATGGCACAATACAAAAGTTTAACGGGCGCACGGATATCTTTCTGCCCGAGATCTCTTCCCGCCCTCACATCGTCGAAAACTGCTGCGATTTCCTGATGACGGTCCTGGAGATCCTGAAGAACGTGAAAGCCAGGTATGGCGGCCAATTGACAATGGGGAGAGCCGGCCTGTGAAATGGCAACAGCCACCGCTACAAACCCGATCTGGAAGCCTGGAAGAAGCTGATGTCCAGGAAGGATTTCAATACAGTGCTGAATGCGGTGAATGAGGAAGGATACTGGATCAATGACATGGACCATATGATGCCTGTCTTTGAGGCAGCGATCAATACCATATTCCCTCTGCTGGGCAGAATGGGGAGCATCTCTCTGGCTCCGATTGTGTCATCCCTGCGCACTTACGGCATCTACTCGCCTTCGGCAGCGCCAGGAAATCTCTGAAGGCTCATCTGGACAAGGCGGGCTTCCCGTCCTGGTTTTCGCCTGCTGAAGGCGCTGCAGTTCTGCTCTGTGTCGAGGAGATCGAGGAACGGCTGAAAGAAGCTGCAGGAGAATCTGATCCTGAAGACGGCAATGAAGTGAAGCCTTCGTTTGATGAAAAGGCTTTGCGAGAGAAGCTCATCTTCGAAACGCTTCTCCATGAGCACACGCACGCCATCATAGACGAAGGAAGAGAAAACGATGCGCCCGGCGCCTGCAGGCCTGACTTTCACAACGGCAAAAAGGCCTTGTTGATAAACGAGTCCCTTGCCGAATGGTCAGCGCTCAACTATTTCAGAAACGACGAAGAGATGTTCGAAATCATAGCCCGGAAACTCACTGAGCAGCCTTTTGAGTGGAAAAACCTCAGGGCACCTGTCGTCTGCATCAGATGTTGATTTCCCAGAGCATACCGGCTGGATTTGATGTCTTTGCAAGAAATATCCAAACTTTTCGGGGAAGCTGAGATTCAACAGAATCCTGTCAACAGCCTGCCTAGTGCCATCGAAAACCCCCATACATCCCAGTTCTTTTGGAAAGGAAGAAGCCGCAACAAGTGGAGAATGCAGGGGAAGTGCAGGTTATAGAGGCAGTTTTTTACCCAGAAGGGCATCACTAATTCACAAATCGTAGATTTGGAATTAGTACATCATCAAAGGCTTACAGGAAAAGATGGGCACAGTGGATTCAGAAAATCTGGGGTACGGATCCGCTTTTGTGTCCAAAGTATTGAGAAAAATGGATATTGTGTTCTTTATTGAAGACCAGGCGGTGATCAGGAAGATACTTACCTATCTTGACCTCTGGACAATTCCGGAGCGCCCTCCTCCCAAATCCCTCCTCCAGGACCTGGATGATTACGACATCGCCTCTTGAGAATTATTCACAATCGCTTAACAGGGTTGTTTTGCCACCTGTGTAAATGCGCACACCCAGCGCCAGATGAGGAATTTCTTTCATTTGTGAGAGCACACCTCCCCCCAGGGGAAATGAAATTCATTGAATGTGAGAAATTCGGCAGGAAGTTGTTGTCTTGATGGCCTTTTTCTGCTAAACTTGTGGGGAGACAAAAAAGTAAAGTCCCATCCTTCACTATATGAAGCAGGGAGAGCAGCGCATCGCCATTCTGGCGGCAGACAATCCCCAGATGCCGGATACCGTGGTTGTGGACGAGAGCATACAGATCTATGGAGTTGTCATATATATTAACGCTCAAAATTTTCACCATCTTAAAATGGTGGAAATTTTGATAACATCAGGTTTACCTGCTCCTGGTGCCCAGGACAGGTGGCGTTAATTATGCTGGTGAGTATAAGCGAGGAACAGGGAAGAGTAGGAGGGATTATGAAAAAGCAAGATCCTTACAAGGCTCTCACGAAACTGCTTCATTCTTTTCCGGAGTATCAGCTGCCGATAGTGCTCTCCGTTATGGAGGCGTTGAGAAAAAGCCTGGAAGAACAGGAGACCAAACGCAAAGAAACTGAATTCTATGCGTATCTTGACAGTCTTCCTGAAGAAGATAAGGAACTGAGCGACGAATGCCTTAAACATATCGCAGAGAGCAGAAAGGCCATCGCTGAAGGGATAGTGTCTTCCTTCGAAGAGGTCGCCGAGGAGCTGGGATTATGAATGTGATAATCCCAGAGCCGACAAGAAAAACGCTCAGAACCCTCGATAAGAAGACCTGGGAATTGATAGGAACTGAGATCCGGAAATGGCAAAATGATCTTCCTGTGGATCTCAAGAAGCTCAAGACAGAGAAAAATCATGTTCGCCTTGCTGTTGGAGAATGGCGCATCATGTTTGAAGCCCGCTTTGAGAATGGCAAGAAGGTCTTCTATGCAACCGAAGTGATTATGAGAAAGGACGCTTATCGGTAATTACAGCAAAGGCTGAGGAGGACGCCAGGGCAAAGAAATTCGGACTATGGTTGATGCCAACTCCGGTGGCGCCGTGGGAGTGGAGGCATCAGGATAAGAACATAGTTTTTCCTCAACTTTATGTTTGAGATTGTCACAGGTTCTGCTGCAGGACCTTTTTTCGTTATGGCAGAGGCCTTAAAGCCCGGGAGGTGATCTCAAAAAGTCATAGCTGCCTTCCAGGCTGAACGAGAGTCACCTGCTGCTGTGCATTCAAAGATATGCAGAATGATTACGCTGAACTTTTCCAGATCGTTCTCATACAGCAGCTGAAAGTGCTGTTTTATTGCAAGTATCTACCTTGCGGCACGAGCGGATCAGGACTTTATGAAACTCCAGCCAGTCTTTTCCTTCCAGCCAGGCCATATCGGCACATCGTTTCAGGATCACTTCTGCTCCGGAACAATCCCCTTCATCGATGTGAGCCCTCAGAAAAGCCTTTAAAACCTCAGTGTTTATGTCCCATTTGAGCTCTTCGTGATTCTCGAGCAGCAATCCAGAATCCAGTATTTCATAAAACGGCCTGAGATCGTCAATCAGCTTTCTGCTGTCCCCTTCGCCGCACTTGATATAATATTGCCAGAGCGCATAGTCTATCCTCACAATGTGCTCATAGCCCGGAAACTCACTGAGCAGCCTTTCGAGTGGAAAAACCTCAGGGCGCCTGTCATCTGCATCATATGCTGATTTGCCAGAGCATACCGGCTGGATTTGATGTCTTTGCAGAAAATATCCAAACTTTCCGGGGAAGCTGAGATTCAACAGAATCCTGTCAACAGTCTGCCTCGTGCCGTCGAAAATCCCCATATCTCCCAGTTCTTTTGGATCAGGATAAAGAGGGACCATTTCAAGTATAATGCTGTCGTGCCTCTTCATCAGCTCTATCAATCTTCTGTCCCTGCCGGCGATAATGTCGTAAAACCACACTGCGCTGTCACTGTGACTGACGATGATGTCACTCTCCGGCATGAGATCAAGGCTTCCATCATAAAGCTCATTATGCTCTACATACGAGAGATAGCTCCATATGAGGTCCTTCCAGGATTCGAGATAGTAGAAGCGGTCATAGATGCCTGCGTATTTGCCGTCATCGTCGTGCTTCTCGAATAGTCTCAGAAGCTCTTCGACTGACGCAACATCACCCTGCGTATAATCTCTCGAAGAATAGTCGCCACAAACATCCTTTTCCAGCATATTGTTGTAAAAGAATGCTGAAAAGAACATATAATCAAAGAGAGCGACAGAATCAGTTGCCGCCCTGGCTCTCAATTCCCTGAGAAGACGCCGGACAGATTCTCGATCCTGCTGTGAAACAGCTGCGATCAGCGGACTGACGACATCATTATCCTTACGATTGTCGAAGTATTCCGGAACGATCTGGCGGTGCATGGTATCTCCTTATATCAAAGCGTATTGGACATGATAATAGTAACACGTAGAAGATGCAGTATCTGCAGCTATTGGGGGGTGAAGGCAGAAAATAGTTCCACTGTAAACAAAAGGAGGTTTGACTTGTCTTTTTCAAAATGCTTAAAAAACACTTTTAAAAACCATACAAATAAAATTCCTGGTTCAACGCTTCAAGATAATGGCTATTTTAGATCAAACCGAGAAAATTTAATAGATCCCTCCATAGAAACAGATATTGAAAAGATGTACAGCCAAGGTGATGGTAATGAATTAAATAGTAAATTTCAAGCAGCATATTCATCTGCAGCTTTAGTAGCCAACCATTTTGGACCTTTTATATCAAAATCGAATTTAAAAAATTTGTTTATACAAATTTCTGAATAATATGATGGTTTTGATGATATCTATCTTGAAAAAAAGTTGGAGATAAAAAATAAACGTGGTAATCCTCCTAATTTAGATGTATTTGTCGAAAATGCAAAAACAATAATAACTATTGAATCAAAATGTTGCGACATATTTGCAGATCATAAAATAGAATTTTCAGACACATATACAAAACTAGAGAATGATTATCGCATTTACCAGAAGGATTGGTATGAGGGACAATGGTGGAATCATATAGGCGCTATAAAAAACAATTATAAATATCTTGATGTTGCTCTATTGATAAAACACTATATAGGTATATTGGAATATAAAAAGGAAAAGGGAGTACAAAACAAAAAGGCGATATTACTATACTTGTTCTGGGAACCTGGAAATTTTCAACCACTGTCGACTGAAGTCGACAGACTGCATGTCGGTGCCACTTGTAAGTCCGAGTTGACTTGAAGTCAACTCTCAATCTGAAAAGGATCATCGCTCTCCTCACCCTCTATATGCCCCT
>Ga0302251_1000141_pt1 | contig 84298 bp, 71 predicted proteins | sample AAG_RA_Gln_MG_FD_193534 | JGI IMG/M metagenome (GOLD analysis project Ga0302251, IMG submission 193534) | Enriched activated sludge microbial communities from anaerobic digester in WTTP, New Holstein, Wisconsin, United States - AAG_RA_Gln | ecosystem: Engineered > Bioreactor > Anaerobic >... | reverse complement strand
AGGATGATCACACGGGGTCAGACCTTGATAGAAATCAAGATATTTCAATCAAGGCCTGACCCTCACTTCGCGACTTAGTGTGATGATGGCTGGGTGTGTCGCGAAACACAAATATGAGGATGATCACACGGGGTCAGACCCTGATAGAAATCAAGATATTTCAATCAAGGCCTGACCCTCACTTCGCGACGTAGTGTGATGATGGCTGGGTGTGTCGCGAAATACAAATATGAGGATGATCACACGGGGTCAGACCCTGATAGAAATCAAGATATTTCAATCAAGGTCTGACCCTCACTTCGCGACGTAGTGTGATGATAGCTAGGTGTGTCGCGAAATACAAATATGAGGATGATCACACGGGGTCAGACCCTGATAGAAATCAAAATATATAACTAAATATATCTAAATCAATTTCATGCTTTTCTTCAGAAGCTTCAAGGCAGCTTCTGGATATTCTTTAGATAAAACTCCGAGAGATGCCATTATATAATCATTATCCACCAGAATTTTAGCTTCAGGCGTAGGCAATAGCTTATTGCCTTTATTGCTCCTTGAAACTTCGCGCATTATCTCAACTCTATTGGGCAAACGTGTTAAAGCGCCACCCGTACCAATTATATATTGGATGCTCGTTAAATCTTTGCCTTCAGCCATACGAGTTTTACCTGAGCCACCGAAAAGATCTCTAAAGGCACCTGCATGCCGATGTGAAGATTGAACAACAGCTTCGAGGGTCAATCGTTCAACAAATTTAATTTGTAATGGTGTTTTTGGAATTGGTGGATGTGTCTCTATCAAATGCTCAAGTGTTTCTGAATCAATATTCAAATCTTGCATCAGCTTATCTTTACCTATCAGCTCGACAATATTGAGCATATTAACATAGACTCCTAAGTCACCCTCAACTGTACGCTTCGCAGTTGGTTCTGGATTGATCAAAATCCGGTTAATCTCGTCACTACCCTCAGTCACCGAATGAAGATCCGTTGTAGCTCCCCCGACATCGAAAACAATCAAGTCGCCAAGTTCTTCTTTTAAAAGTTTCGCCGCCTCCATCACTGCTCCAGGCGTCGGAATAATTGGACCGTTAACCAGATCTCTTACATGACTCATTCCTGGCGCGTGAACGATATGCTCCTCGAAAACGTCCTGTATAACCTTTCTGGTTGGTTCTACATTTAAGACATCTATTTTTGGATAAACATTATCTACAATATATAACAACTCAGTTTTCTTACATTCTTCAAATAATTCTTCAACATCGTTATGATTTTGTATATTTCCTGCATAGATTACAGGTACTTTCATATCCAATCCTGCAATCATTTCAGCATTATACAGAGCAGTATCTCTTTCACCGTAATCTACACCACCAGCAACAAGTATAATATTAGGCATGATACTCTCTATATGTTTTAAATCACTTCGTCGAAGCCGACCTGCAGTTACAAGGTGAATATTGGCACCAGCACCAAGAGCCGCTTCTCTGGCAGCTTTTGCTGTCATATCATAGACAAGTCCATGAACAGTCATTTTTAATCCGCCTGCAGCCGAACTAGTTGCAAGTAATTCATTGTATTCAATATTATCAACACTCAAATTCGTGCGTAAATCATCAATTGCATTGCTAAGTCCAATTGTAACGTCTCCATCAAGAACTGTTGTTGCTGCTTGTCCTTGACCGACAAAAGTCGGATCAGTACTTAAATTGGTAAATGCATTTACCACAGTTGTTGTGCTCCCAATTTCAGCAACCAAAACATCAAACTTCATAGTTATCCCGCCTTTATATACTATAGGGTCTATCAGGCTGATTGGCACCATACACTGCCGGAACTGCAGTCGTCGACCCACAAAGAGCAGTCACATAAATTGATTATAACGTGACACTTTAACAAAACATATATTTATTTTTCAAATTTGTATTTACATTATTAACAAAATAAAAAGCGGGGGTCAGACCCACAGCACCATGTCCATACTCCAGAACCGGCTGCCTGGGTCTGACCCCCGCTGTCCTTATTTCAAATCCCTACTTCTGTTTCTCTTCCCTGCACTTCACCAGGAAAGTCGCCAAGTTGACACCTTTCGTGCCTCGGCCAAAGCCCTCATCCATGCCATTCTTACGCGCGATTTCCGGAGTAACCTGAGTACCGCCCGCTGCCAGGCAAAGTTTGTCACGGACACCCTTCTCAATCGCATACTCGTGAAGCTTTTTCATGTTCTTGTAATGTACATCATCATGTGAAATGATCGTCGAGGCGAGAATGCCATCAGCATTGAGCTCAATCGCCGCATCCACCAGTTTCTCAACCGGAACAGATGTGCCGAGATACTCAACCTCAATGCCATACTTCTCAATACCGCCGTGCTTGATATCAATGATCTCACGCATCCCGACAGAGTGCTCATCTTCGCCAACAGTTGCAGCGACAAGGAGCATCGGCTTTTCTTCAATAATCGCACGTATCTCCTCATCAGACAGAACCTCTGGCTCAGGCGGAATCTCCAGTTTATCGAGATCCAATTCAAAGCCGACAACACCCTTAACCTGAACGCGGGTACCTTCTGCCGGATGCATTACTTCGAGGTGAATGACCTCAACATCTGTCAGATTCATCTTCTTCGCAAATTCAATCGCTGCAAATTCAGCCTTGCGCTTGGATGTTGGGAGGAAGAGGTCGATGGTGACGACACCATCGGCAAGCCACTGCACTTCAGGCTTGATGACATTGGTGTCATAATACTTAGCCACTTCTTCGATACGCTTATCAACGTTGTCATTCTCGTCCAGCTCATTGATGTAGACAATCTTCGAGCGGTCCTCGAGCGTGCAGCCGTCAATCAGCTTCGAAGGGGCACCCACAAATTCAGCGCCGTACTGCTCGACATTATTGTAGCCGTAATGCGCTGTGACCGGCGCCATGTAGTCCGCTTCGCGCTTGAATACCGCGCCTGCGCCCACGCCGCCATCGATTTTGCGGGCGATCCCATCACCATTGCGCTCCGGATACTTCGCAGAGTCAACGAAGAAGCCCTTCTCGACCGCTTCAAAGTAGCCGCCAACCTCAAGGATTTCCTCCATATAGAGCACTGCGCGCTCTTTCAGCTCACGCGCGGTCTCCCGCAGGACGCCCTCCGACTTCAGCTCGACCATCTCCATGAGTGCATCCATGCCCACAAAAGTCTGCTTCGCCGTGTCGCACGCCTCGATGTTGTAAACATGCCAAGGCACGTTTCTACCTTCGTCCGGCGTGATGGTGGACTGGATGTCCGCGCTGGTGAGCTTGGAAATCATCATGTTAAGGACGTGGGTGACCGTCGCTTCACGGGAAGACGACGTGATGTACTTCGTGTTCATCTGCGCGCGCATTCTGTAACCTTCGAAGAAGTCGCGGAGCGCAACAGCATACGGGAGGTCAAATTTAAGTGCAGGTGCAGGGCTCGCCGATGGTGGCACCGTCGACAAACAGATATTTTCGCGCTTCATTCCGACTTTTTCAGAGTACTTCGAGTTGATGGCGTGCTGTACAATGAGCTCCGGCATGACTTTCCAGGCCTCGCGCGCTGTAGCGTTGGCGTTGTGGGCACCGTCGATTTGCGCCATATCCGCCCATGCCATTAGGGACTTCGACTCTGCAGCGTCAATGAAGGAACGCACCATATTGACGTTTCTGTAGAGGACGTTGTACTGTGGATCCTGGTGAGCGCCGTTAACGCCTTCTTCAGCAAACATAACAGCGACGTCAGGACCTGCAACACCTGAAACGTAAGAATGGTAGTTGATTGGTCTGCCGACTTCTTCCTCAATCATATCGAGCGCTTTTCTGTGAGCTCTGACTTGCTTTCTGGTTATTGGAATACCGCCGATGCCCTGCGGGGAGCCTTCAATCAGCCCGTCAAAATGGGATTGACCAGCGGTCCTGATGACCATGATATGGTCAGCGCCGTGCCATGCAGCCATGCGCATGCGTCGGATGTCGTCCTCGAATCGGCCGGACGCTATTTCGGTGGTGATTGTGTTGAGTGGTTGTGGATCCAGGTTTCCGAAGTACTGGATATCGCATGGAATGCCAATGCCGTTCTTGAGTGGCTCGCTGCAGTCGGCATATTCAAAAGGTCCGAGCTTTAGCCCCGGCGCCGGCTTTCTCCAAGACCAGCCGCGACGTTTAGGCGCATAACTTTCGAGGTCGCTGATAATGGCGCGGATATCGAGTTTATCTGTGGCTTTAATCGTCATTATCTGTTACCTCCTTTGAACATAGTTACAGCGTCATCCCAGAACTTACCTTCGATCAATGCGAGTCCTGCTTCACGAACAGAAAGATTTTTTTCTTTCGCGATTCTGTAAATTACGTTGCCCGTGCCGTGTCCGATCAACCCGCGATCAATGGCACCCTCTACAAGCGGCATAGCTTCAAGGCTTGAAAATCCCATACGAAGCAGGACAGATCTCTCAACAGATGGCGTCGTGTGAGTGCGAGCCAGTTCCAAAAGTGGATCAACCACTTTTTCAGTCAACTGCCAGAAATAATCCTTGAGTTGTTCGTCCGTCATGTTTTTAAGGTGCTCGCGTCTCGACTCGAAGTCGTCTGCTCTTCTTTCAGAACCTTTCATGAGTAACCTCCTAATATTTGTTTTAGTTGGTGTTTTGGGGCCTAAATTATATTGCGGGTCCGACCCCATGTGTCACCCTCGGGCCATGCGGGTCTGCGGTTAGCGCCTATCGACCCCATGTGTCACATTCTTATGTCCACGCGGGTCTGACCCCATGTGTCATGTCCACGCGGGTCTGACCCCAAATGTCACTTTTAAAGAATTTCCTTCAGCGCCGCTCGAACAAATGCTTCGTCCGTCTTTGTCTCTACAGCGAGGAACGCAACGTCAGCATCGCTGACTTCTGTAACCTTATTATTGACAACAGCATTCTTGATTAACGATTTCCTAAGCTTTGTCATGTCGAGATCCACAGCCCTAATCATGCCAGGATTCTCAGGAATGACAATGGATTCCCCTGCAACTTCCGTCCTTGGATCCCCAAATACAATCTCAATGCCATTGTTGCGAGCGAACGAAAGCTGCGATGCATGATGCTTGCCCGCACCAGTATATTCAGTCTCCTGAACCACGATAATCTGATCGCGATCCATCTCCTGAGCCAGAGAAAATGCTGCCGCCAGCGCCGTATTCCCCGCCGGTCCACGCTCGAGGCCTTCCACCTGAGCCATCGCCTCTGTGATGTAAAAAACTTCACCCTGATTAACCTGGAGATAGCGATCCATGTATCGCAGCGGTCGCGCCGCAGAACGCGGCACATCCGAACGGTCCGGCCAAGTAGCGAACGGAACGCCAAAGCCCGTATGCCCAGTCGTAAAGGATTTCTTGTTAAACATAGTATCACTCGCCATATGGAGGCCAGCAAGATTAACACTCGCCGCCACAACTTGTGTATTCAGAGCGCCTGCCTTAATCAGGCCGCGAGCCGTACCAGTCAAATTGCCGCCGCCAGCGTTCGTTGCCACGACCACATCCGGGTCCCGGCCAATGCGTTCGCGCATCTGCATGATCAGCTCATAGCCCAGCGTCTCAACGCCCGCAATACCAAATGGTGTATACAAAGAAGCATTAAAGTAGCCAGTCTCTTCCAGCAAACGCAAGAACGTATAAAACAGCTCAGGTCCAACAGAAAGCTGAACCACTTCAGCGCCATGGGCCTCACACTTACGAGCCTTTTCAACGATCTCCGGCTGACCAACGCCTTTGGAATCGTAGCACTCCTGAACCACAATGCACTTCAGCCCCTGCATGGCAGCCTGTGAAGCCACCGCTGCGCCGTAGTTGCCGCTGGTCGCCGCAATGACGCCCTTGTACCCAAGTCGCTTCGCATGATAGACTGCAGTCGCCGCGCGTCGCTCTTTGAAGCTGCCGGACGGATTGCCCGCCTCGTCCTTGACAAAAATCCTTGCACCTTTGCCAGGTGCAGCGTATTTTCTGGCAAGCTCAGTTATATTTTTAAGTTCAAAAATCGGCGTGTTTCCAACACTCGTCTGACTCTGGATCTTCTGAATCTCTTCAAGCGTATAGCCGGTTTCCTTCATCATTTTTTCATAGTCAAATGCAATCGCGCCACTCTCAAAATCAGCGTAGTCAATGCCGACCGCCTTTTTCATAATCTCATTTCGACGGCTCATGACCGCCTCATAGGAATTGTCTCTAACCTCTAAATTACTCATTGTCGTCACCTCCGAACAAAATGCTTCGAAGCTGGCATGAAATCGTCAATAGCTCCGGCACATAATCCCCAAACGAATGCGAATAAGTTGGAAACACTTCAACCAACTCACCGGTCACGTGCCGGCCAGTCAAAGTCACAACTTCGACCGTCTCGCCCATCTGCGCGTCACTCTCCGCAATGCCCTTCACCCAAAGCTCAAGGGGCACCGCCTTAGTATCATCAGGTACCTGCGGCGCGCGCTGATCCGGCGTTAAAACCGTATCGTGCACTCGCACCCAATCCCCTTTTTTCGCTGCCATAGTGAACACCATCCTTTTCATCTCTGAATCCCTGAATTGGAGATCTCCAACTATGCTCTGATCCCCAAAATGCTTCAATAAAAACAAGTAATTATTTTAGCCGATGGTCACCCATCCCACAACCTCACCCGTTTCACGAAGGCTCCGAAAGTGACAACGATGCGATATTGAGGATGGCAAGACCATCGGCAGATACTTAGAGCAACCGGACTCTAACCAACTTAGCGCCGGTTAAAACCCCAGATGCGCTGATCCTAACCTAAAATGTCATCTGAATTACTTGATGAAGTCTCTGAAATCGCCCATGATCGCGCGTGGAACTGGAAGGTCGATCATAGTGACAAGGCCTGGCGCAGCGTTTATGACGTGAGGGATCATGTTGACGCACATAGCGTATGTGCCAATGCCGCCCTCGACTTCAGGTGTATTGGACATGTTGATCGCAGGTGAACCTTTGATCGTAATGTAGTCGCCAGTGCTGGTGCCGCCCATTTCAGGCTCGATTTGCTGCGGATGGATCATATCGATTTTGACTTCGCCATCGACGAAACCTTGACCTGTCATTGTGACGCCAGCGACGTCGCCAGCTGCGGCAAAGCCGTATGGAGACTTTCTGTCAACTTCTGTAACGATTGGGCTCATTTGCTGCTCGAACTTGTCAACTTTCCAGCCAATCGCGTCCGCGATCATTTGGATGGACTCCGCGAAGCCAACATGGCCAGCGAGGGTACCGTTTTTGACATTTGCATCGAAGTCAGCGAGTTTGCTGCCGACGCCTTGTTCGTGCATAACAACCGGGCCAAATGGCGACAGGCTGTTGACGCGCTTGGCTTGGATGTGCTCAACATCTTCCATGCAGCCGGTCATGCAGACGACGAGAAGGTCCATCATGAGGCCAGGGTTGATGCCTGTGCCAAGAACCGTGACGCCATTTTCTTTGGCGATACGGTCGAGCTCTGCAGCGAGTTCAGGGTTTTGCGCTTGTGGATAAGCCATTTCCTCAGCCGTTGAAATGACGTTGATTTTCTTTTCGAGACAAGCTTTGATTCTTGGGAATGCTTCTTTTGTATAAGAATCAGTAGCAGTCATGATGACGTCGCAGCATTTTTCTGTGATCGTCGCGTCAAAGTCATTGCTGATGATGACCGGCTTACGGTCGCCGCGCTCTACACCAAGGTATTCGTATATATCTCTTCCAACGCGAGTTGCGTTGCGGTCAACAACTGCTACAATTTCAACACCTTTTTTCTTAAGCAACATTTTTGCCATTCCGCTGCCCATTGCGCCGAAGCCCCAGATTGCCACTTTAACATTTGGTTTTTGCATTTTGAAAGCCACCTCCGAAAATTTACCCACATGTGTGGGTCTTGCCAATTATATACGCAAACCTCGTGCCAAATTTCCAAAACGCATAAAAATATATCAGATTACTTCAAAATATTTAAAATTTTTTTTCTGCCGATGGTCATTTCACCCCCACCTCCAGCATTCCGCAGCCATTCCTGCAATATATTGTCTTTCTTACTGTTTTTGTACTATATAATGAAGGAAACCCGCCGAAAACAGGTACATAATCTACAATTTTCAACTTCTGAAATATCAAAATGAATCTATAGACAAATTTAAATTTATTTTTCCAATAATATGAGAGCTAAGAACGCATAATCATTCCAATATTCTGATAATATTTATGTGGTGATTGGGTGTTGGAGTAAAAACCCTTTTAAAAATGTAAAAAAGCAAAATATTTTGCGCTTCCGCCGCAAAATATTTTGCTTTTTTCTGTTTGAAGCATACCCGCCCAATCTTAAGCGGATCCCTTCCATGCGGGTCCGACCCCGTCGGTTCACCCCAGTAGGTCTGACCCCGACGGTTCATCCCAGCGGTTCAATCCAGTTGTTTCAATTTATATTGCAAATTCTGCCTCGACATACCCAGGCTCTCAGCCGCCTTGGAAATATTGCCGCCACTTAATTTCATGGCTCTCTCAATTTCCTTTTCCTCTATGCTCCTAAGGAACGCAGCCAAGGTTTGCGAACCCCTTGGCGTCATTTCTTCCTTAGCAGCAGACGAGTAGGTCTGACCCCGTAAGAGCTCCGCAACATGAGAAGGAAGATGTTCCCGGCCAATCACATGCTCATCAGTCACCATATTCATGGCAGACTCGATAAAGTTCTGAAGCTCCCGGACATTACCCGGCCAGAAATAGTCCTTGAACCACTGGGAAACCTCGCCTGAAAGCATCCAGACATCCTTATCAAGTGACTCATTGAACTGGCGCACAAAATGGTCCACCAACAGCGGGATATCATCCTGACGCTCACACAGCAGCGGAATCTTAATGTAAATGACATTCAACCTATAAAACAGGTCCTTCCTGAAAGCTCCGGACTGCATGAGCTCAAAGGGATCCTCGTTCGTGGCAGCAATAATCCTGACATTAATTTTGATATCCTGCTGGCCGCCCACGCGCCTGACATAACTCTCCTGCAGCACCCGCAGGAGCTTCGCCTGAAGCTCCTCACTCATGGAGTTGATCTCATCGAGGAACAGTGTTCCGCCATTGGCCTGCTCAAACAGCCCAGGCCGGTCCAGCGCCCCGGTAAAACTCCCCTTCACCGAGCCAAAGAGAATGCTCTCAAGCAAAGTATCCGGAATCGCCGCGCAGTTTTGCGCAATAAAAGGCTTATCCCACCGACCGCTGGCACTGTGTATACTCTGGGCAAAGAGCTCCTTGCCGGTACCCGTATCCCCGTGAATCAACACGCTGGAAGTCGTCTCCGCCGCCCGCCGCGCGATCCGGATCGACTCCATAAAAGCCGGGCTGCGGCCAATCAAATGCTCAAAAGTGTAATGAGTTCGCACCTGAAACTTGTATTTTTCGGGGTTCACCAGCTTTGCCTGAAGATCCAGAATCTTCTCGGACATATGCGTCACATCCGTGAAGTTCTTGGAAATCTCCACGGCGCCCACCAAGTCCTCGCCTTCAAAAATGGGAAACGTGGTGTTCACCGTTGTGATCCGCTTCCCTTTCAGGTTCAGATAGCTCTGCATCTTCTGCCGCACCGGCTTTCGGTGGGTCATGGCCATCAGCAGCGTGCTGTTTTCCTGGGTCCAGTTTGGAAACACCTCGAGAAGGTGCCGCCCAATGACAGTCTCCGCAGACAGCCCCTCAATTTTTTCCATAGCCTCATTGTAAGCGACAGTGACGCCATCCCGGTTGATGATGTGGATGCCCTCTTCAATTTCCTGCAAAATATTTTGCGTCGCATAAATTAACAATTTTTGGTCCAAGGGTATTCCTCCCGACCAGAGTATTTATTCATGTACAATCTTTAAGAAATTTATGCTGAAAACAGCGTTTGCCGATGGTCTCCCAAGCCACCCCACAATCAAAGGGCGGCTGGAAAACCATCGGCAGACTATTATTGTATTTAAAATTTTCTAGGTGTAGATTCTGAACTTCTCGCAGAGCTCGTTGACAGCTGCTCCGATCGCTTCGTTGGACTGCTTGCCTTCGAGTGTATCTGCGATCAAAGTTGCGACCTGTTTCATTTCTTCAACGCCCATGCCGCGGGAAGTAACCGCTGCGGTGCCAATGCGGATGCCGCTGGTGACAAACGGGCTCTCCGTCTCAAACGGCACCGTATTTTTATTGACAGTGATGTGAACGTCGCCGAGCATCTTCTCAGCAGCTTTGCCCGTGAGACCTTTGTTTCTGAGGTCGAGGAGCATCAGGTGGTTGTCCGTGCCGCCGGAAACGAGCTTGAAACCGCGCTCGATCAGACCATCAGCAAGCGCCTGGCAGTTTTCGACGATCTTCTTCTGATAATCCTTGAACTCGTCTGTAAGGGCTTCCTTAAAGCTGACAGCCTTCGCAGCGATGACGTGCATCAACGGACCGCCCTGGATGCCAGGGAAGATAGCTTTGTCGATGGCTTTCGCGTACTCAGCTTTGCAGAGAATCGCGCCGCCGCGAGGACCGCGGAGGGTTTTATGTGTTGTGGTGGTGACGAAATCAGCGTAGTCGCAAGGGTTCTCGTGGAGACCCGCAGCAACGAGGCCGGCGATGTGGGCCATGTCGACCATGAGGAGCGCGCCGACTTCATCGGCAATTTCCTTGAATTTCTTGAAATCAATCTTTCTAGGATAAGCGCTGGCGCCTGCGACGATCATCTTAGGCTTGTGCTCGATCGCTTTCGCGCGGACGTCATCATAATCGATGGTTTCAGTCTCAGGGCTGACGCCGTAATCAACGAAGTTAAAGTAAACGCCGGAAATGTTGACCGGTGAACCGTGAGTTAAGTGGCCGCCGTGGGTCAGGTTCATGCCGAGGACGGTGTCGCCGGGCTTCAGCATGGCGAAGTAGACACCCAGGTTGGCGTTGGCGCCGGAGTGCGGCTGTACGTTTGCGTGATCAGCGTTGAAGAGCTCCTTCAAACGATCGATGGCAAGGTTCTCCACGACGTCGACGAACTCGCAGCCGCCGTAGTAGCGCTTCGCAGGGTAACCTTCTGCGTATTTGTTGGTAAAGGCGCTGCCCATGGCCTCCATAACAGCAGTGCTGACGTTGTTCTCTGACGCGATCAGCTCAAGGCCTTTCTCCTGACGTTTGTTTTCGTTCTGCAGTGCCTCGTAAACTTCAATATCCACATCTTTCAAGTGCGTATTGAGCATGTGTTTTCATCCTCCTCCAGAATTTTTGTGATTGTCATTTCATATTTTCCGCCTTCCCGTCTCGCTTTGTCATTCCTGCGAATTATGAGAAAGGTAAGAACCATCAAACTTATACCCGCTATTGCGCTCAACACCTCAACATTTTTCAGGTGGCTGAGCGTCAGCTGTATAAGGCCGATCCCTGCGAACAATGCGATCAAAGGGATCACATAAACTATGAAGGCTGCTGTCAGCACTTTTTCGTCAGACAGCTCAATTTCCACACGAGCGCCTACTTCTGCGCTGATGGGATTTTCCACCTCCACCGACATTTCCATATTTTCCTCGCCCAACTGGCAAGCGCCGCAATCCCCTCAGGCTGCGTGCCTAGTCAGTTGGACCACGGCTCTCTGCCCTAAGGCCTCCGTGACTACACCATGTCTGATCACTGATTTTACGCTCCTTTAATGCTTAAGGCCAATGAGGGTCTCTTTTGTAGGTCTGACCCCGGCTGTTCACCCCGGCTGTTCTGTCCATCCGACCGCGTCGTTATTCCTGAGCTGCAGCTTCTGCCTCAACTTCAGCACCCGCTGCCAGCTTCACCTGAACCGAAAGCTCATCAAGTTGATCCTCATCCACCCAGGATGGCGCGTCTGTCATCAAACAGCTCGCATTCTGAGTTTTAGGAAAGGCAATAACTTCTCGAATATTTTCACTGCCGGTAATCAACATGACGAGGCGATCCAATCCAAAGGCTATTCCGCCGTGAGGAGGTGTACCGTATTTAAACGCTTCAAGCAGGAATCCAAATTTTTCTTGAGCCTTCTCATCAGAGAATCCCAGCGCCCTGAACATTCTCTTTTGAATCTCAGACTTGTGGATCCGAATACTTCCGCCGCCAATCTCAAAGCCGTTCAAAACAATGTCATAGGCTTTCGCTCTCGCTGCCCCTGGGTCTGACCCCAGCAGTTCAAGATCTTCATCTCGTGGCGACGTAAACGGATGGTGTTTTGCGACAAAGCGCCCTGACTCCTCATCGTATTCAAAGAGTGGGAAGTCTGTCACCCACAGGAAATTAAAAGTGTCTTTCGGAATAATATCAAGCTTTTTCGCGACTTCTTGTCTGAGGCTTCCAAGGCTGTCAAAGACAATTTGAGGCTTGTCCGCCACAAAGACGAGAATGTCACCGGTTTCACCCTGCATTTTTGAGACAAGCGCCGCCATTTGCTCTTCAGTAAAGAATTTTGCGATTGGCGAATTCAGACCATCCGCGCCTAACCGAATCCAGGCTAAACCCTTTGCGCCGTAAGTCTTTACGAACTCACCAAGTTTATCAATCTCTTTTCTGCTGATGTGATCCGATGCGCCTTTAAGGTTGATCCCGCGGACATCGCCTTCGTTCGCGACTGCGTCCGTGAAAACTTTAAACCCACAGTCAGCCACAATATCATTTAAGTGAACAAGTTCCAGCCCGTATCGCGTATCCGGCTTATCGCTGCCATAACGGGTCATAGCCTCATCAAAGGTTAATCGTGGGAAAGGCAATGCAGGTCTGACCCCCATTGTCTCTTCCATAACCTTCGCCAATAACCTTTCATTCACTTCCATGACATCTTCAGGCTCGACAAAAGACATCTCAATATCAATTTGCGTAAACTCCGGCTGACGATCTGCCCTTAAATCCTCATCCCTGAAGCACTTCGTTATTTGATAATACTTGTCAAACCCTGACACCATCAAAATCTGCTTAAACAGCTGAGGTGATTGCGGTAAGGCATAAAACTTACCAGGATTGACACGGCTCGGTACCAAATAGTCGCGAGCGCCTTCCGGCGTTGGCTTAGTCAACACAGGTGTTTCAAAATCAATAAAACCTTCCTGCTCGAGAAAATTCCGGACAATCTGAGTCACGCGGCTTCTAAGTCTCAGTTTTTGCTGCATCTTTGGCTTCCTGAGATCCAAGTAGCGATATTTTAACCTTAATCGTTCACCGGCGTCATCATCATCCTGAACGTGAATAGGTGGGATCTCGGATTCGTTAATAATAATGAGATTATCTGCGAAAACTTCGATTCTTCCTGTCGGAATTGTATTATTGATAGATTCTCTCAATCGAACTGTGCCCTGAACTTCAATGACGAATTCACCACGAAGCGTTTCTGCCAGATCAAAAGCCGCCTGTGATACTGTTGTGTCAAATACGATCTGAGCAATCCCCTCCCGATCACGTAAATCAACAAAAATAAGTCCGCCAAGATTTCGCTTTCTTTGTACCCAACCCTTGAGTACAACCGTAGAACCAATGTGTTCATCTCTCAGAACACCGCAATAATGTGTGCGTTTCACAGCCATTCCCTCCATTTGATTATATTTGACTAAGATTAGAGAAAAACAGCCACCTGAACCTTGAAGTTATTTTAGTATTTAGAAAACATTTTAAGTCATATTTCATTTTTCTTCAAGTGAAATTTTGCGGGTCTGACCCCGCATGTTCAAGGCAGCCAAAAATATTGTTACTTTGTTACAAAATCTTCTCATTCCGGAAAATTGAATTCTGGATTTATTTGCCCCTCAGGATCGCACCATCCATACAAATAAAAAAAACCCATCACTAAGCAATGCTTAGGGACGAGTTTGTATACCCGCGGTGCCACCCTAATTGGAATAAACCCTCTTATCGACACTCAAGACCTCACAAAACGGTTGTCCTTCACTGACGTCATGGATCACCGGGCTTCCACCCGCCCCCGGTTCGCTGTTGGATATAACGCAGTTACTCTTTTCCGTAGCCTTGAATATTAAGTTATATCCATTATAGAGAATCACCCAAGTCGTGTCAACCACTCTATTTTTTGCAAAATCATGTCGTCAATCCGACCAATATAATCCTCTACGCCTTTTGCATTTGCCAGTCGCTCGACACTGCCGTCCAAGTCTGAAACCAGCTTTGACACCGATCCGGCACCAATCGCTACAATAGAATGACGATCCCCCATCATCCTGATATTATACAGACATTTGTGATCAGGCAGGGTCAGACCCACGTTCTCCAAATTCCCCACCATATTCTTCTGACGGTAGAGATAGTAAGGCTCATACCCAGCCTCAGCAAATACCCCCAGCGAAGTCTCATACATCTGATCCACTTCAAAGGCAGAAGCCACAAGTCCTTGTTCATACTCAACCCAATCCTCATTCAGCCTCGACGCCCGCTTGACCGCGAGTGTGTGCACCGTAATATTTTCGGGACTCAAAGACCGAATCACTTCTGCCGTATGAGCGACGTCCTCAATCGTCTCCCCAGGCAGTCCCACGATCAGATCCGCGTTGATCACTTCAAAACCTATCCCACGTGCCAACTTAAACGCCTCAATAATCGCAGCCGAATCGTGATCCCGCCCAATCCGCCTCAAAGTAGCATCCGACATAGTCTGAGGATTGATGCACACCCGACTGACCCCGTACCGCTTCATATCCCGCAGTTTCTTCTCTGTAATTGTATCCGGCCGCCCAGCCTCCACCGTATATTCCCGCAGCCCCCCAGCCGCCGGACTCAGTGGCTTTACCAGGTACCTGTCCACCGCGTCGAGCAGCCTCTCGAATTCCGTCTCAGTCAGGCTCGTAGGTGTCCCACCTCCAATATAAACGCAGTCCACCACATGCCCACGCTCTAAAAGAAATTTGCCGATGGTCACAATTTCCCCCACCATCGCCTCCAAATAAGCCGGCACCAAATGTCCTTTCTGCTTTAACGGATTGGACGGAAAACTGCAATACAAACACCTCGACACACAAAACGGAATGCATAAATATAGAGACAGCCGCTCGTGGTCCCGTTTCAAAATATTCATTTCATGACCAGCCACCTTCATGGCCAGTTGAATTTTCTCTTCCGAAACCCGATAATGCCTTCTCAGATAATCGCGAATCTGAACCGTATCTTCAACCCCGGAATCAATTAAATCATGAACAATTTTTACAGGTCTGATCCCCGTTAAAATCCCCCACCCGATTTTAGCTTTATACCGCTGCTGCATCAAATCAAAAAATGTTATTTTGACCATATTTTTTATGGGATTCTTACCAATAAAGTCATCCAGATCAGAAAATTTCAAATGAACTGTTGAATAACCCTCAGTACCCTCACCTTCCCCATCAAAATACGCCTCAATCCCTTCCGCATCCCTAATAAAATTAACAACTATGCAGGTCTGACCCCGTCTGTCCTCCAAAACACCCTCGCAGGTCTGACCCCGGCTGTCACCCTCGCAGGTCTGACCCCGGCTGTCCACTTTTTCCTCAACCTCTGCCCCCAAAACAAAGAGACCTGCGAGCACGCGCAGGTCTTGTAGGCAGCTGGTTTGGTCAAAGTTTGTCTCAAAGCCTTCAAAGCCCTCAAAATATACAGAAATCCGGATCAAGTCCAGCGCCCCCTTAAAAACGGGTTGCCAAAACGCTCTTTGCTTATAGTGCTGGCAGGCCCATGTCCAGGCAGAACAATCAAATCATCAGATCGTGTCAACAATTTATTGGCAATCGAGTCAATCAAAGTGTCATAATCGCCGCCAGTCAAATCCGTCCGTCCAATTGACCCTGCAAAAAGAGTATCCCCTGTGATCAAGAAATTCTCAACCATAAAACATACACCACCCATGGAATGCCCCGGCGTATGAATCACTTCCACCTTCAAATCGCCCACTGTCAAAAAATCGCCATCTTCAAAAGTAAAGTCCGGCTCAATCCCTACAGTCGGTCCGGTCATCTGGCTAGACAGATTGATGGATGCATTAGCCAGCATTTCGAGATCACCCTTATGCACGCCGACCTTCAGCGGATAATACTGTTTAAGTTCAGGCACCCCCATGATATGATCCCCATGGGCATGGGTCAGCAAAATATAAACCGGTTCAATGTTGTTTTCTTCCAAATAACTGGATATTTTGTCAACACTGCCGCCCGGATCAACTATAATGCCTTTCCCCGTCGCTTCCGACGAGATTATATAGCAATTGGCAGCATAGACGCCCGCTGGAATTCTCTCAATTTTCACAACAAAACACTCCCTATCCACATAAAATAAGCGCCTAAAGGCGCTTATAATCTTTTTCTTGCACCGAGTTCATCAACTCGTGCAGCCTTACAACTTCTATACCCTAATGTCAGCTCAGGGCATCACTTTTCAAACAAAAAACAGCCAATCCAAACAACAAATTTCGACAAAATCAAACCAAATTAACCCATTAAGCCCTAAAACAGTTTATGACTGTCCAGCAGAATCGTCACCGGCCCATCATTTAGAATATCCACCATCATGTGCGCCTGAAACTGTCCGGTTTCCACCTTGACCCCCAGTGCCGCAATGCGCGACACCAAAGTCTCATACATGGCATTCGCCATCTCCGGTCTCGCCGCATCCGTAAATCCAGGCCGGCGGCCCTTACGCGCATCCCCCAGCAAAGTAAACTGAGACACCACCAGCAGCTCACCACCCACATCAAGAAGTGACAAATTCATTTTCCCATCCGCGTCCTCAAAAATCCGAAGATTAGGAATCTTGTCCACCATGTAGTCCAGATCCTTCTCCGTATCCTTTTCCTCAACACCCAAAAGCACCATCAGGCCATGACCAATCTCTCCGGTCACCCGCTCGTCCACAGTCACCGACGACCGCCTGACGCGCTGAATCACTGCGCGCATCACAAACCTCCATAATCAAATCTAAGACGTCACCCGCTTGACCTCAATGATCTCCGGCATATTCTGGATCTTCTTGATCAGCTTCACCAGCTGCTCCGAATCATTGATCTCCACCGTCAGGTTAATAATCGCCATATTATTTTTCGTCAGCTTCGCGTTAACCCCCGTCACTGTCAGGTTGAACTCCGAAATCAACACGGTAATCTCCCCGAGCAGCCCCTTGCGGTCCGGCGCGATAATCTGAATCTCCGACGAATACGACACCTGTTTCCCGCGGTTGTCCCAGGACACCTCGATAAACCGGCTGTTCGCATCCTCCGTCTTCTCGAAATTCGTACAGTCCTTGCGGTGAATCGTCACACCCCGCCCCCGCGTGATATAGCCAATTATGTCATCCCCAGGCACCGGGCTGCAGCACTTTGCAAACCGAACCAGAATGTCATCATAACCTTCAAGGATAATACCATTAGCCGATGGTTTCGTTTTCCGCTCCTTACCCTCATGAATCTCACTGGAAACGTGCCCCCCAGCCGGGATATCGGTCGGCAGCAACGGTTTCTTCACCGTCGCCTTGTATTTTTCGCGAAGCTTCGGCACAATCTGATTCAACATGATCCCGCCATAACCCAGCGCCGCGTACATATCTTCCACCGAATGCAAGCTTAAGCGAGACAAGATTGGCTCCAGCCACTCATCCTTCATAAGCTCCTTAACCTGAATTCCATTGCGCTTCACTTCACGCTCAAACATCTCGCGACCCTTATCAATATTTTCCTCGCGTCGCTCTTTCTTGAACCACTGTTTGATCTTATTCTTGGCCTGCGTACTCACCACGAATTTCAACCAGTCCCGGCTAGGCCCCTGGGATGCATTGGACGTCAAAATTTCGATAATCTGACCGTTTGCCAGCTTATAGTTCAGCGGCACAATCCGCCCGCTGACTTTCGCGCCAACGCATTTGTTGCCCACCGCGGAGTGTATCTTGTAGGCAAAATCCACCGGGGTCGAACCCACCGGCAGCTCAATAACTTCGCCATTTGGCGTAAAGACGAACACCTGATTCGTAAACAGGTCGATCTTCAGCGATTCCATGAACTCCCGCGGGTCGTTGAGATCCCGCTGCCACTCCATCATCTGCCGCAGCCAGGCGAGACGCTTCTCCATGTCATCCTGACTTGTGTTCTCAATACCCTCTTTGTACTTCCAGTGAGCCGCGATACCAAACTCAGCGATCCGGTGCATCTCGGCCGTCCGAATCTGAATCTCAAACGGCTCACCTTGAGAGCCTATGACTGTGGTATGCAGAGACTGATACATATTGGGTTTCGGCATAGCAATGTAATCCTTGAATCTTCCCGGAATAGGCTTCCAAAGATTGTGCACGATCCCCAGCACCCCATAGCAGTCCTTAATGGAATCCACCAGTACCCGGATCGCCGTCAAATCGTAGATCTCTTCAAAATTCTTGTTTTGATAAATCATTTTCTTATAAATACTATAGAAATTCTTCGGTCTACCGACGATCTCACATTCAATCTGTACTTCCTTCAGCGCTTCTCGGATGTCCTTGATAACGCTGTTGATATAGCTTTCACGCTCTTCCCGCTTACGGTTGACCTTCGTCACCAGGTCATAGTAACCTTCCGGATCCAAATACAAAAAGCTGAGATCCTCAAGTTCCCATTTCAAGCGCGAAATACCGAGCCTGTGGGCGATTGGCGCGTAAATCTCCAGCGTCTCCTGAGCCTTCTCGCGCTTCTTGGAATCCGTCATGTATTTGAGCGTCCGCATGTTGTGCAGCCGGTCCGCCAGTTTGATCAAGATGACCCGAATGTCCTTGGCCATAGCCAGAAACATCTTTCTGAGATTCTCTGCCTGCGCTTCTTCTTTCGTCTCATACTGAATTTGACCGAGCTTGGTCACCCCGTCCACCAGCAGCGCCACCTGACGGCCAAACTCCTTCTCCAGCTCCCCGAAGGTGTAGCGCGTATCCTCAATGACATCATGAAGCAGCCCCGCGATTACAGTATCCTCATCGAGTTCCAGCTCCGCCAGAATCAGTGATACCTGCACCGGGTGCGTAAAATAAGATTCCCCCGACTTCCTGAACTGTCCGCTGTGGGCGGACTCCCCAAACTGATACGCCTTGATGATGCGGTCCATATTCAGGTAAGGATTAAATTGTTCCAGCTTCATAATAAAACTTTCCAGGTTCATCTCGTTCACCACACCTTCTGTGACATGCTAACACTGTCATCCAACATTATTTAAAAGATTGTTTCAGCCGATGGTCACTTTACCCCATCCCCGCTTTCTAAAAAGGCCCGCTAGAAATAAACTCCTGCGGGCTTCAGGGGCAACTTACGCGTTGAAAACCCTGAGGTTCGTAATCTATTGAATTAATAGTGCACCAGGGATTCCGCCCGGCAACCGCCAAGCTTTTCCCTTCCATTCAGGAATGTGAGTTCAATGAGGAAAACACAAGCCACCACTTCAGCGCCAAATTCCCCAACCATTCGAATGATGGATTCCACCGTTCCCCCAGTTGCCAGCAAATCGTCTGCGATCAGCACCCTGGCTCCAGGTTTGATGGCGTCCTTGTGAATTTCAAGGATATCAGTGCCATATTCCAATTCGTACTCAAAACGGTAAGTTTCATAAGGCAGCTTCCCCGGTTTTCTAACGGGGACAAATGCTTTCTTCGCAGCATAGGCAATAGGTGCGCCAATCAGAAAGCCCCGGGCCTCAGGTCCGAGCACGACGTCAAATTCCACATCCTGTACTGAAGCCAGCATTTTGTCAATGGCATAAGCGTAGGCATCACCATCTGCCAGCAGCGTCGTGACATCTTTAAAACTGATGCCTTCTTTTGGGAAATCCTGAATTTCTCTGATCTTGCCTTTCAGGTCCATGAGAATCCTCCTGAGAAACTTTAAATTAGACTATATTAGTTTATCAAAAATTCGACAAATGTCAAAGTCTTTGTATACAGTCTTTGAGAGTATTGGTTTATATCGTTATTCAACTTCTCGTCCATTCCGTTAATGCAGAAAACAAGGGGGACGCCGTCAAGTCGATCTTCGCTGAAACCGGACAGATATTATAGCGACTTTCGCCGCATGATTCAATCAAACCTGCGGATTCCAGAATCCTCAGCGCCAAAAGCGTTTCGAGGGTAAATGGCTTGTTGAGTGGTTCTCCGTTTCGTATAGAAAGATAGAGACTTTTCAACTTGTCGCGGTTAGGCACTATACTGGCTGCTTCTTTCTTGAGATTGTATCCGGGCGGATCCAGGCATACAGCGTCCTTATGATGGGTCGCCGGACAAAGGAACAGCGCTTTTTCAGGTGAGGACTGACCCTCACGATCCAACCAGCGGTGATAAAACGACAACCATCCCTGGAGGGAATAGGCCACAAAAGCTGCCGGATCGGAATTTATTGAACCTTCCACTTCCTTTTTGACTGATGAAGACACTTGCTGAAACTGATAAGCTTGATGAATGATGGCCTCAGCTTTCGATTTATAAAAAAATTCCATGTCCGCGGCGTCAAAATGAAGGCTTGGCTCATGAATGCGGATATCTCGGGTGTCAAACTGGATTGACTTTACCCCTCTGAATTCATTCTCCTCTACACTGACCAGGGCGTCAAAGCGCATTTTGGTCTTCAGCGGTTCGAAGATCTCCGAATTGCGGAAGTTGACCAGGTCGAAGTTGCGAAGACCATCGGAGGCCAGCACTTTTAAATAAGTCTTGACTCGTCCTATTGTCATGACTTTCTCCGTGATGAGGTCGTTGACCCGGAACAAGGGCCGTGGGTTTCCAATACCAAAAGGTTCGAGCTTTTTGAGCAGGTCTGTCAGCTCAAATCGGATGGCTTCCTTATTAAGCGTCGCCTCGACGCGGTAAAGGGGTTTGAAGTCCTCAGCGGTCAGGTGCTCGGAGGCGTATGCGATCAGCCGCTTTTCCAGTTCTGGGAGCTGTTCGGCTTGTAGGGTCATACCGGCGGCCTGCTCGTGGCCGCCAAACTTGGAAAAAAGATCTGAGACGCCTTGCAGCGCCTCAAACAGGTTAAAGCCCTCAATGCTGCGGCCGCTCCCCTTGGCGATCCCGTTTTCCACCCCAAAGACGACGACTGGTCTGTGATACCGCTCAACAATTCTGGATGCCACAATGCCAATGACACCGCCATGCCAACCCTCTCCGCTGACGATCAGGAAAGGGGGCAGCAGTTGGTCTGGGCGTTTTGGATCCCGTTTCATCTCCACTTGAGCGATGGCCGCTTCCACGATCTCGCGCTCAATCCCTTGACGCTGCTCATTCATCTCGACCAGCTGCATGGCAATTTCGGTAGCTTCAACGGGGTCTTCTGTCACCAGTAGTTTTACACCAAGCATTGGATCTGCAATTCGGCCTGCAGCATTTAGCTTTGGTCCCAAAATGAATCCAATGTGTCCTGCTGTGATTTTCTTTCCTGTCATGTCTGTCGCTTCAATGAGAGCTCTCATACCGATCTGCATGGTTTCGGACATAGTTGACAACCCATGATGGACAATGATCCTATTTTCGCCGAGCAGCGGTGCGACATCTGCAACCGTTCCAAAAGCTGCAATTTCAAGCAGTTCCGTCCTGATATCTTCAAATTTATCTTCCAGAAGTGCTTCAGCAATTCGGAGCGCAATTCCGGCACCCGCCAAATGTTTATAAGGGTATGGGCATCCTGGCTGCTTGGGATTGAGAATGGAAAAGGCGTCAGGAAGTATGGCGTGGGGTTCGTGGTGATCTGTGATAATCAAGTCGACGCCGCAAGCCTTGCAAATCTCTGCTTCGACGGTTGAGGTGATGCCGCAGTCTACAGTTATGATGACACTTGCGCCATCTGCAATCAAAGACTTTATGGCATCGGCGTTCAGGCCGTAGCCTTCGTCATGCCGGTTCGGTATGTAGTAGCGCACGGGTACCTGCAGATGTCTGAATGCCCTCACAAGAATAGATATACTCGTCATGCCGTCCACATCATAGTCGCCGTAAACGACGATCTTCTCCCCCGCCGCCACCGCCTTTTTTATGCGATGAACCGCCGGGGTCAGACCCAGCATGCGATTCGGATTCGCCAAATCCTCTAATCTTGGATTCAGGAACGCACCCTTGTCAGAAAGATCAACCCCACGAGCGCTCAGCAGGCTGTCTGTTAAAATGTCTAAGTCAATCAGATCATCAGAGGACATTTCATTGTTTTTCGAGACCCAGCGGGTTTTATTTGAAAGCATTTCATCGTTCCTTTTTAAATATATTTTCGAATATTGCAGGTCCGACCCCTTCGGTTGTTCTGAGTAGGTCCGACCCCGTCTGTCAGTTCGAGTAGGTCTGCGGCTGCGCCTATCGACCCCGTCGGTCATGTCTAAAGCCGTTCGACACCTTCTGATTCAACGGGCGCTTCCGCTGAAGTTTGAACCGGTTCTGCCGGAACAGCCTGTTCCTCAGCCGCAGCAGAGGCTTCCTCTTCAAACATTGCAATTCTCTCCTTGAGGGCTGCAATCTCCGTTTCGCTCTGCTTTAATTTTTTATTCAAATCCTTTGTTTTCAAAGAACCCTTAACTTTGTTGACCAAGTTCATCATGTAGACAGAGATGGCACCAAGGATCGCTGCAATTAAAATGACGAGGGCTTGAGAAATTTCAAACTTCCTAAAAAGTAGATTGATGGTCACAACTTCGCCGTTTAATAGAGCAAAAACGGCCACTAGAACTGCAAAAATCAGTGCGACAATAAAAGTTGACTGCATATTGGTTCCTCCTCAAATTTCATCATTAGCCACTCACCATCACCCTATAGATCCGGATCAGCTGATGTCCTGTTAATCCTATTATACCTTCATTCCAGCCAATCACGACAGTAATTTCCATCTAATTAAAAAAAACATAGCAGGTTAACCTTTTAAAACCACAAAAAAAGGAAGGCGCGTCCGATCAAGTCGATTTCACGACTTTCCCGACGCAGCGCCTTCCCTGCATCACAACAATATTATTCGTTCTTCCCCACTGTACTGTCCTTCCATTTCGCCCAAATAGGACTGGCAATGAAAATGGAGGAATACGTACCAACCAGGATCCCCAGCATCAACGGCAGGGCGAAATCCTTAATCGACGCGACACCCAGCACATATAGCGAACCAATGACCAGTACTGTCGTCAATGAAGTATTGATGGTTCTGGAAAGCGTCTGACGAATGCTTTCGTTGGCGATCTTGGCATGTGTTGTCTTTTTCATCAGTTTAACATTTTCGCGAACCCTGTCAAAAACAACAATGGTATCGTTGATGGAATAACCCACAATGGTCAGTACCGCAGCAATAAAGGAACTATTAACCGGAATCCTGAAAATGGCATAGATAGACACCAAAATCAACACGTCATGAAGCAACGCAATAATTGACGCCGCACCATATACAAACTCAAATCGCAGCGTCACATAAATCAACATACCGGCACCGGCAAGCAAAATCGCTATCACCGCATTGTTGCGTGTGTCTGCGCCAAAACTCGGCCCAAACTGCTCAGCTGCGATCAGGTCCTCGTCCTGCAAGTCATACCGCTGTCCCAGGGCTTCAAAGATCGCTTTTCGCTCTTCATTACTGAGAGAAACCTTGGTGCGGATGATAACCTCATCCTTCTCACTTCCGGCGCTGAGGATCTCCTCATTGAGTTCAAAAGGTGCCAGAAGATCCCGGACTTCCTGAGTCTCCACCGTCTCTCCCAAATGAATCTGCATCATGGTGCCGCCTGTAAAGTCGAGGCCAAAATTGAGTCCTCTTGCGACGGCAAACACGCCGCCCAAGACCATAACCGCCAGGGAAATCAGCAGCCAAAGTCGAATTCTTTCAACAATCCTAAAATCAAATTCAAGTTTCATACCGTCACCCCCTATAGACCATACAACTTGACGTTGTTGGCAAACTTAAACGATAGTGACGACCGGATCAGAATCCGTGTGACAACAATTGCAGTGAACATGCTGGTCGCTATACCAATCATCAGTGTGACCGCAAAACCCTGCACCGGACCTGAACCAAAATAATACAACACAACGGCAGCAATAAAAGTGGTGACGTTCGAATCCACAATTGTTTTCATTGCCCGGTGGAAACCGGAATTGATAGCCGCCCGCAGTGATTTTCCATTCCGGACCTCTTCCTTGATCCGTTCGAAAATAATGACATTCGCGTCAACCGCCATACCCACAGACAAGACTATGCCCGCAATGCCCGGCAGCGTCAGCGTCGCCTTAAGGCTGACCAAAATAAACAGCACCAGACTGGCATACAAAGCCAGCGCAATACTGGCGATCACACCAGGATATCTGTAATAGCCAATCATAAACAGCACCACAATGCTAAAGCCTATCGCCGCAGCAGTCACCCCCGACTTCAGAGCCCCTATACCGAGTGTCGCTCCAATAATCGACGTGCGCACTTCTTCCAGCTCAATAGGCAGGGCCCCGCCGCGAATCAGCGACGCCAGCATGCTGGCATCCTCAAAGGTAAAATTGCCGGAAATGATTGCATTGCCATCAATGATCTCCACTCGCGTGTAGGGCGCCGAGATGACCTCATTGTCGAGTAGAATCGCGATCTGCCCGCCGTTGACCGGATCAAAATTCTTTGCGAGAGCAGTCGCTTCGCGGAACAGTTTAGTCCCCTCGGAATCAAACACCAGCCCTACCGCCGGATTATTGTATTCATCCATAGATACCATGGAGTCCTTCACCTGGGCGCCGCCAAGAATCGGCGTATGGACAAAGTCCTCGCCCTTCATGCCCTCCCGGGCGAAGGAAGCCTTGTCAACCAGAACGAATTCCAGCTTCGCGGTTTTGCCAATAGATTCAATCGCCGCTGTGGCATCCGTCACACCAGGCATCTCAATACGAATCTGGTCCTCTCCCTGACGTGAAATTTTCGGCTCCGTCAATCCAATTGAGTCCACCCGCTTGGACAGGATCCCAATAGATTGGTCAATCGCAGCTGTCAGCTCGTTTCCGGACAAATCCGTCTTCGCTTCATATACAATTGCCACGCCGCCCTCAATATCCAGACCCAGCTTAATGCTGTCCTGAATGGACTTCAGTTCAAGCGGCCCAAGTTTCAGTCCGTTAACCGCACTGAAGATTGTGATCACTATAAGAACCAGGATCGAAAAAAATGCGACTTTCTGCGTACTAGGCTTCATCCTCAGTTTCCTCCTGCGCTATTATGGCATATTCCCTGGAAAGCTCAACATAAGTTTGGGAAGATCTCAGCAGATGCGCCACTTCCCTCTCGTCCAGTTGACGAGCCACCCGCCCCGGACTGCCAATAACCAGCGAACCGGATGGAATGCGTTTCCCTGGCGGCACAAGCGCACCAGCGCCAATAATGACGTCGTCCTCGACAATAGCACCGTCGAGCACTATAGCGCCCATGCCCACAAGAACGCGGCTGCCGATGGTCGCACCATGCACAATCGCACCATGGCCTACAGTGACGTCCTCCCCCAAAATGCAGGGATTGTGAGCATCCACGTGCAGTACCGCATTGTCCTGGATGTTGGACCTCGCACCAACGCGGATCTCATTCATGTCCCCTCGCAGCGCCGCGCCAAACCAGACACTGGCATCTTCTGCGATAATAACGCTTCCAATAACATCCGCGGTTTTGGCTACCCAGGCGCACTTGTCAATCTGCGGAAGGATATTCTTGAATCTTCTGATCATACACTCGCCTCCGACATTTCTTTGGCTTTAATATAAATAGCACACTCAATGCGCTTTTTCTCCATGTCGCAGCCTATTTCATAGGGCACTCGAATGTCATGGTTGAAATTGTAGGCATTGGCGTGACAGCCTCCGCTGCAGTAGAACTTCGCCCAGCAGGAACGGCATGCCTGCTTCTCGTAGACGTGGACCTTTGAAAAATCATCGGCCAAACGGGTTTCAAAAGTTCCCTGATCCACATTGCCCATAACAAAATCCGTGTTGCCCACGAATTGATGACACGGATAAATGTCACCCTCAGGGGTCACAGCAATATACTCGCTGCCGGCGCCGCACCCGGAAACCCGCTTGATGACACACGGGCCCTGGTTAAGATCGATCATGAAATGGAAGAACTTGAAATCTCGGTCTGTGCCTGAACGTTCAATCAGCGTTTCAGCCAAGGACTCATACTGTTCAAAGACCGTTTTCATATCCTCAGAAGTCAGCGTATAGTCATGATGCGGTTCGGACACGACAGGCTCAACGGAAGTCAGTGTAAACCCTTGATCAGCCAAATGGACGACGTCTTTGGCGAAATCCGTGTTAAAATGTGTGAAGGTCCCTCGGACATAATAAGTCTTGTCCCCGCGGCTCTCCACCAGTTTCTTGAATTTGGGAAGGATCACGTCATAAGTCCCCTGGCCATTGATGGCGGGACGCATAAAGTCATTGACCTCCGGTCTTCCGTCGATGGACAAGACCACATTGTCCATGTGTTCATTAATATAAGCAATTTTGTCGTCATCCAGCAAGATGCCATTCGTGGTGATGGTAAATCTGAAATGCTTATTGTTGGCTGCTTCCAGGGAGCGGCCATAATCCACCAGCGCCTTGACCACTTCAAAGTTCATAAGCGGCTCTCCGCCAAAGAAGTCCACTTCGAGGTTGCGGCGGTTGCCGGAATGGGCTACCAGGAAATCAAAGGCCCGTTTCCCTGTTTCCAGTGGCATGAGCAGACGCTCGCCATGAAAATCACCCTGTGAGGCGAAGCAATACTTGCACCGAATGTTGCAGTCGTGGGCCACATGCAGGCACAGGGCCTTAATGACAGGCTGCTTTTTAAACGCAGTTGAGTCCAGATAGTCGTCCGGACTGAATAGCTGCCCCATCTCGACGAGGGCATCAATTTCTTCCAACCCTTCTCTGATGACGCCTTCTGCTAACTCCCCGGAGAGAGTCGCCACAGCACTCTCTTTGTCAGGATTTGGGTAGAAGTCCAGCAATCTATAAATCATTGGGTCGACCACATGAATGGCACCGCTGTGGACATCCAGAACAATGTGCATGCCGCCCTGTTCGTATTTATGAATCATTGTTATTTTGCCTCCGCTCTCACTTTAAGCATAAACACAGAAAAAGCAGCTTTCGCTGCTCTGACTGTATGTATGCGGTCATATCGCAGTGCTGACGCCTTGTAACCCTCTTTAAGCGTCAAGCCCTTCTTATGTAGAAGGTCTTATTTGTTCTCGCACTCCTGATTGCCAACAGTGCAAGATGTTTTGCAGGCCGACTGGCAGGATGTCTGGCATTCGCCGCAGCCGCCGTGAGAAGCGCTTTCCTTCAGCGTACCTTGGTTCAGCGTTTTAATGTGCTTCATGAGATGACCTCCCTTCATAGAACTAAATCATGCCTATTATAGCATAAACCTTTGCAAGTAAAAAGACCGAAGATGATGAACCGCCGAAGGCGGCCAGGTCCTGGCCGCTTCGGCGATCTCAACAGGTCTGCGTTATCACTGGTTTACCTGAAGCGGCGGCGGATTCACCTCGGAATTCCACCGCGCCGGTAAGGACACATTGTCAGTTGCACGTCTATTTCTGAACGACGATGCTGCCAACCGCCCATTTCTTGAATGTCAATTCTGTGCCGCTAGGTCGCACGCGGAGAACAACATCCTCATCCATGACTGAAACGACTTGGCCAACTACGCCGCCGATGGTCACGACTTCATCACCTGCCGTAATATTATCCCGCATACTCTTCAGCTCTTTGTTCTTCTTTTGTTGCGGACGAATGAGCATGAAGTAGAAAATCAGGAAAAACACAACGACGTAAAGCAGAGTTCCGTAAGTACCGCCCATAGTGTAAGCCTCCTATTCTTTGCTGTCTGATGCAATTTTACTCGCTCTCTTCTACAGTATAACCGTATTTGCGGAAAAATTCATCCTTAAAATCAAGAAGTCTGTCATCCATTATGGCTTGTCTGACATTTTTCATGAGTTCAATGAGGAAAAACAGGTTGTGATAGGTCATGAGCCTCGAGGAAAGAATCTCATCCGCTTTATAAAGATGTCTCAGATAAGCTTTGCTGTAATTGCGGCAAGTATAGCACCCACAGTTTGGATCGAGAGGTGAAAAATCATCAAAGTATTTGGCATTCTTAATGACGACCTTGCCCACCGAGGTCATGGCCGTGCCATTTCGGGCAATCCGTGTTGGAAGGACGCAGTCGAACATGTCCACCCCTCGCAGGACACCTTCCAGAAGGTCGTCCGGGCTGCCCACACCCATGAGGTAGCGCGGTTTGTCCTCCGGCAGATACGGTGTAGTTTGTTCCAGGATCTCATACATCATAGGCTTTGGCTCACCGACGGACAATCCGCCAATCGCATAGCCCGGGAATCCTATCGCAGTGATTTCTTCTGCGCTTTGTTTTCTGAGATCTGGATACATACCGCCCTGTACTATGCCAAAGAGCGCCTGTTGATCCGGTTTTTTGTGGGCTTCCTTACAGCGTGCTGCCCAGCGTGAGGTTCGCTCCAGAGATTTTTTAACATATTCGCGTTCCGCCGGATAAGGGGCACATTCATCAAAAGCCATGATAATATCAGCGCCCAGGGCATTTTCAATTTCAATGGCGCGTTCAGGGCTTAGAAAGTGCTTGGCTCCGTCCAGATGGGACCGGAACTCGACGCCTTCTTCAGTAATCTTTCTGAGATCCCCCAGGCTGAAGACCTGAAACCCGCCGCTGTCAGTCAGAATGGGATGATGCCAGTTCATAAACTTGTGAAGTCCGCCTGCTTTTTCAACCAACTCATGACCCGGTCTCAAAAACAAGTGATAGGTATTGGAGAGAATAATTTGGGCTTCCATGTCTTCAAGCTCTTCAGGTGTCATAGCCTTGACAGTGGCTTGGGTGCCCACGGGCATAAAGATTGGGGTATCGATCACGCCATGGGGCGTATGCAGGCGGCCAAGGCGCGCACCGCTCTGTTTGCAGGTCTTGATGAGTTCGAATTGAATTGCCATGGTTGCCTCCTAATAAAATCTAACTTTACAAAATCAGCATGGCATCGCCAAAGCTGAAAAACCTGTAGCGCTCTTTCACTGCCTCATGATAGGCAGCAAGGACGTGCTCTCTGCCAGCCAAGGCACTGACCAGCATAATAAGAGTCGATTCAGGGAGATGAAAATTGGTGATCAGACCATCCACTACCCTAAACGTGTATCCGGGGTAGATAAAAATGTCCGTCCAGCCTGAGCACGCCTGAAGGGTTTCGTGGCGTCCCGCAGCACTTTCCAGGGTCCTGACAGAGGTCGTGCCCACTGCCACAACTCTGCCGCCAGCAGCCTTGGTCCGTCGGATCTTTTCTGCGGCATTCTCGCTGATTTCAAAATATTCAGCGTGCATAACATGATCATGGAGTGACTCTGCCTTGACAGGTCTGAACGTCCCCAGTCCCACGTGCAAAGTAATGCGCGCAATTTCCACACCCTTCGCCTCGATAGCGTCGAGCAAGGCATCATCGAAATGAAGACCTGCAGTTGGCGCGGCTGCCGAGCCGTATTTGTTTGAATACACGGTCTGATAGCGCTCCGAATCATCCAGAATTTCGCGAATGTATGGCGGCAGAGGCATAGTGCCCAGCCTGTCCAGAACCTCCTCGAAAATCCCTTCATATTGAAATCTCACCAAGCGCGTGCCCTCTTCGGAAAGGCCTTCAATAACTGCGCGCAGTGAGCCGTCACCAAATTCAAAGGTGTCGCCGGGGCGCGCTTTTTTTCCGGGCTTGACCAGGGTCTGCCAGACATCCCCCTCAACACGCTTCAGCAGAAGGAATTCCACGGCAGCCCCGGAGCTTCTGCGGCCAAAGAGTCTGGCGGGCAGAACCCGAGTGTCGTTGATGACCAGACAGTCGCCTGACTGCAGGTGGTGCAGCACATCCCTGAAAGTCTCATGTCGAAGCGCGCCGGTTGTTTTGTCCATATAAAGAAGTCTCGAAGCAGCCCTGTCTTTAAGCGGTGTTTGAGCGATCAGTTCCTCAGGTAAATCAAAATAAAAATCACTTGTTTTCATGTCTTGAAGTTGCTCCCTTATATCCTATAAAGTTTTTTGACCACTGAGCCTTATCGTTGTGCCTTCCCGGTGTCTTATTGAATCCTGGTATTGACATAGTAGTGTGTTAATATCTGCTCATAGCTCATGCCAAGGTCTGCCATGGCCTTCGCGCCCCATTGACTCATTCCGACGCCGTGACCAAAGCCATATCCCTTGAAGACTATGGTGGAACTTCCGGAGCCAGGTGTTGCCACTGAACCGGACGGCTTAAATGTCGACACGCCCGAAGCTGTCAGCATGGTCATTTCAGAAGAGCCAAGTGAAACCTGCCCGCCTGCGCTTTCAACGACAAGGCGATCCACCGGCACAGCAGTCTTGCCCCCAGCGGATTCCAGCGTCAGTTCCCCACTCGATCCGGGTACGACACCGCCGCCCCCTTCAATGGTATACCAGGAACTGCGGATATCGTAGGTTCCCAGAATGTAGCGCGCCTTTTCCTTGGATGCCACGTAATCTCCGTCCCGCCCGACAAATACGGTTTCCAGTGCCCGTCCGTTCGGCGAAACTTTGGTGATATAGATCCCAATCAGTGGGCCAATGTTGATGTTTTTGCTCTTTAAAATCTCGTCAACCTGTGCTGTCGTATAGGTTTTTGACCAGGTGGCTGATGGCTGCCCCAGCGAATAGGGGTCATCCACCGACTTGAGATAAGGCGTCACCGCCGACCAGACATATTCAGAGTTTTCTGTGCGTCCACCACTGTTGGAATGGAAAAACGCTGTAATGGGCTTGTTGTCGTAGACCAGCAGACGTCCCCAGGTCTCATCCACCGCATCGTTTGAACGCGGCCGCTCGACGCTGGCACCGCCGTACACCTGGCAATCCTGAAGATTACACAGGTCAAATCCCCATTTGCTGTGCTTTCCAAAGGACGCATAGGCGTAATTGCGCGCCGCAACCGCTTGAGCTTTCAAGGCCTCCAGCGGCCATTCTCCAGACATTTCACGGGGCAAGACGCCGTATAGGTAAGGTTCAACCCCAATATAGTTGATGACGGTTGGGTCACTATCCGTGAATCTTTGTACGCCAATGGCCCCGCGGTATTTACGGCTTTCAAAGCCGATCAGGTCGCCACTGGCCTGAGGCAAAAGCGCAAAGACAGAATCGCTCGTATCATAATACATAAATATTGAGGCATTGTCGACGATCATGATCGCTTTATCATTGACGGGAGCCGGAATCAATTCCAAATTTGGAAGCACGGTTTCAATTTCAGCTCTCTTCACTTCCCGTTCTGCCTCTGACTGGTACGCTCCCACATAGACCTTCCAGCCATCATCATAAGCCGGAAACAGGTTTTGCAGTTGAATAGAAGTCTGGTCGAGAAACTGCCGCATTTCAAGGTAAGTCCCAAAATCAGGACCCACCTGAAGATGATACGGTCCAAAGTAAGCGCCGGAACTGCCTGCAGGTGTGCCGATGGTCTCGCCGACCGCCTTTGTATTCTTAATGACATAGAGGGTATTAAGCGGCAGTGTGGCGCCGGTGTCAGTAAAAGCACCCGCGCCGTCAACTGTAACAAGTTTAAACCCGCTGGTCGAAGTCAAAACGGACGTCGCATCAGTGATGCTGTTAAATTTGATGCCAATGCGAACTTGCCGGTCTGGGCCCACCTCTGCGGCATGGGCAGGCAGGGCATTAAAAACCAAGAGGGTCGACAAAAGGCATAATGTCAGCAGGACCCAAGATGGCTTAGACTTCAGTCTGATTTTTTTATAAGTCATGTACGTCCTCACCTCATTCCTCCAGGCTGATCTCCAGTTGATTAAACGGAACCTCTGCCGCAATCTGCCCCTTGGGATCCAGATTGAGATAACGGTAACCGTTTCGCGTAATCACGCGGCCTCTTGGCGTTCGGTTGATAAAACCAAGCTGCAGCAGAAAAGGCTCAATGACATCTTCGATTGTCCCCTGCTCTTCTCCGGTAGCCGCTGCAAGGGTGCTTACCCCAACCGGTCCGCCGTCAAATTTTTCAGCTATGGCGAATAGAAGCCTTCGGTCGGCCTTGTCCAGACCGGAATCGTCGATATCCAGCATCTTAAGGGCATAGCGCGCGACCTCAATATCGATGGTGTCGCTTCCGCCCACCTGAGCAAAGTCCCGGACCCGTCTGAGTATCCGGTTGACAATCCTGGGTGTACCGCGGCTTCTTCGGGCAATCTCCCAGGCAGCATCATCGTGAATGCCAATGCCCAGAATATCAGCGGAGCGCCGCACAATCAGGTGCAGCTCGCGTTCACTGTAAAGGTCGAGCTGCAGCATGACGCCAAAGCGGTCTCTCAACGGCGACGTCAAAAGTCCTGCCCTGGTGGTGGCGCCCACCAAAGTAAAGCGTGGGAGTTGAAGCCTTATGGACCTGGCTTCAGAACCCTTGCCTATGATAATGTCAAGGGCATAATCCTCCATGGCCGGATAGAGCACTTCTTCCACCGCACGGCTGAGCCGGTGGATCTCATCAATAAAAAGGACATCTTTGTCCCTCAAAGTGTTTAAGATGGCTGCCAGGTCTCCGGGACGCTCGATCGCGGGGCCTGAGGTGATTCGGAGGTTGACGCCCAGCTCATTGGCAATGATGTTTGACAACGTTGTCTTGCCAAGTCCGGGAGGTCCATAGAGGAGAACGTGGTCCAGAGCTTCAGAACGATATTTGGCAGCCTCAATGAAGACACCAAGTTTCTCCTTGTTGCGCTCCTGTCCAATGTATTCTCTGAGATTTTTCGGTCGAAGACTGCCTTCCTGAAGGATGTCTTCTTCTATTAGATCCGGTGTGATAAAACGGTCAAACCCTGAGTCCAAGGGGCAGTGCCTCCTTTCTCTATTGCGTGTCTGAAGCTGCAGTCCCGCAAAAGCTAAAATTATGAGATTAAAGGACCGCCATCAGACCGAGAGCCTGACGAATGACGTCCTCCACGGTGAGGTCCCGACTGTCTATGCGCGAGATGATCTTTTCGACGTCAGATTTTCTATATCCCAGAGCCATCATGGCTTCAATGGCGTCAGAGACGACACCGACGTTTTTAGGCATAGAAAAACCGTCTGCCTCTGGCAGCGCGGACAGTGTTTTGGAGAATTTGTCCCTGAGTTCCAGCACAATGCGCTGGGCTGTTTTTTTGCCGATGCCCGGCGCTTTCGTAAGACCATCCGCATCTCCAAGGATAATCATGCGGGTGAGCTCCAGGTAATGAATGCCCGACAAGGCAGCAATGGCAACCTTAGCGCCTATGCCGGACACGGTAGTGAGCAGGCGAAAAACCTTCAGCTCGTCTTCAGTGGAGAAGCCCACTAAGGTCATACTGTCCTCGCGGACGATCAGCGAGGTGAAGAAAGTCACTGTCTCTCCCACTTTACAAGCCATGGCACTGGTCGCTGAGGTGGAGATGCTGTAGCCAATATTTCCGACCTCCAGAATCACGCGGTCCGGATGCAATACGGCGACAACACCGCGAAAGTATTCGTACATGGAGCAGCCTCCCTGAAAATGGCGTGTTTGAGTTGCGTAGTTGGCCTGACGTAAAACGGCTCGGCTACACGGTCTGACTCAGACCAAAATGACTTGGTTTAGTCCGGCCTCAAGCGCTATTTTTTCTAATTTTTCCATTTCTGTATGGTCAGGTATGGATTTATCTTTGAATTGCCCTACGACACCATGAGGTCTGAAACGAATGAGTTTGTACCGGGTATTGGGTGCGTTTGAGGCCAGCACTCGGCTGACATAAGACACTGTATTAGCGTTGTCAGGCCACTCGGGCACAATGACTGTGCGCACTTCGTAGAGGGTCTGATCCTGGGCCATACGGTACAAGTTCTTAATAACCGGTTGGTTGTCCTCACCGGTGAGTTCCCTGTGAGCCCGCGGATTAACACTTTTGACGTCCAGCATAAAGCCGTCGACCCATGGTTTCAAGCATTCGTAATAAGCCTGATCAAAGTCGCCGTTGGTGTCAACGAGGATGTTGAAATCCTCTTTTTTTAGGGCTTTGACCAGTGCTAGTAGAAATTCGGGCTGTAGTGTGCACTCGCCGCCCGAAATAGTCACACCGGAAATAAACAGACGGTATTTAAGTACCTCCCGGATGACATCTTCAGCTGCCATAAGGCGCACTTCATCCGTGCTCAGGGCGCTGCCCAAGGCAATAGTCTCAGGATTGTGGCAATAAGCACATCTGAAACTGCAGCCCTGGAGAAAAATGATGGTTCTATTGCCCGGTCCATCTACCGAACTGAACGGCAGGATTCTGCGGACATAGCCCATTGGACTTTCAATTTGTATATGTTCGCTCACTGCTTCTCTCCGCACTTTGGACAAAAGGCGTGGGACTTGTCAATTTCAGCACCACAGGATTTGCAGAATCTGAGGGGCTTGCCTTTTTTGACAGTCTTTAGGTCCCAATAGGTCAGCTCTTCAGTAGGATTTTCCTCATAGGCCAGTCCTTTTTCTTTTTTCAATTCAAAGACACTTTTGCAGGAAGGACATACGCAAAAGTAGTTCAAATTCCAGCGAACGGTTGGAATAAAAAAGACGTGAAATGTGTTATACCGCTTGATGACTTTTTTCGGCAGAGTACTGTTGCACTCCTTGCATTCCACCTGGCTGTCTCTGAGTAGCTTGTCCTTGCTTGTGATTCCGAATACGCCGATAAAAAACATGTCGTCATCTCCTAAAAGACATCATGAACCTAGTCTTAGCAATCATTATCCATTATAGCATATTTGTTCGCTTCTGTGAGGGATAAGTTGTGGCGGACGTCAAGAGAGGAACTCAAATAATAATGAGTTCCCCTCGTTTCTTAATTAGTCGATGGTTGATCAGTCGATTTTTTTATTTCGACAGGTTCCAGCACGACCTCGACCAGCGGCTCAAACAGGGCTAGGTAAATGCGCTCAACTTTTGACGCTTCGGGAATCCCAATGTTGAATGCCATGCCTTCCTCCGTTTGCCACATGCCCAAAGACATTTCTTCTGGATCCGGTTCCATTCGGACGGCCCCAAATTCGTGCCCGCCGAAATCAGGATTTTGGTCTATCATACCAGGTCTTAGGAATTCATAACTGATCCAAGGCTTATCAGGCTGTTTGCCAGACATATCACTGAGTGCCGAGACTTCACGTCCTTTATACAAAATAACCTCGCTTTGCTTCGGAAGTTCTGAATGAATGGTTTCGGTAGAAACTTCAAAATATGCCGTACTTAAAACGTCAGATTGCCACGCCGTTCTTTGAGGATCAATCCCTATAAACATTTTTCCGTCCAGATCAAAGCGGCTGATGCTGGCTTTGAATTCCATGGACTGCGCTGCCACCTCAGCATCCGAATTCAACCTGCCCATACTGTCAAAATATATTTTGTCACCGTTCTGATCCATGAGATACAAACCAATATTCAAATCCCTAACACCTTCTGCCGGCACCAGCCTCGCCTTGACACTGGCATTGATGACCCCTATGTTGATCTCCTTAATTTCAAGGATTCCATAATCTGCTATCTGCAGCGGCCTATTCAATTCGTAGTGAACAGATTCACGCGACATAGATTCATCCAGGACCACAGGAAAGCGAAAAACTTTGCCGTCTAAACTAAACGCCAGTGAGAATTGAGATGGGATTTCATGTCCGTAGGTTCTGATTTCAGAAAGTCGAACTTCTTCCCCCATACCCGAAAAATCAATACCTATAGCTGATTTGAAATCAGGTATCTCAATAGACAATTCGACAAATTCCTCAGCATGATCCCCTGCAATCGAATAATACACCGCTAAAGTCTGCTGGTCAGCAACCACACCATTGAGTGTGATTTCTGTATTGTCAATTTTGATTGAAGTGTTGATAGGCTGATAGCGGTCATGTTCTATAGCCGATCTTAATCCAGGCTTGCCTACCAGATATTCTACCCACTGTCCGACAAGAGGCCATTTCATCATGTTTTCAGCCAGAGACGGATTAAATTTCGCGCCTATCATGAGGCCGCCAATCCCAATAATCAAACTCGCTGCCACAGTCAGCGTGCCTCTCACAATTTTTTTCATTGTTATTGACCTCTTATTTCCCTTGCCATGCAGGTCTGCGGCTGTGCCTATCGACCCCAGTGGTTCAATCATAAGTTGAAGGGTTTCTTCTGCCCACATGTCCGAATACTCAGGGAGTGTCTGTTCTCTGAGCACTTTTTCGATTTTTTTATCTAAATGGCGTTCATCCATGACTTAGACCTCCCTTCCTGTGGTTTTTTGGAGATTTATTGTCAAAAACTCCTGTGCCGTCAAATTTTTTCGAAGCTTCTCCCGGCCTCTGAACAGCCGGCTCTTCACTGTCGAAATTTCCAGCTCAAGAACTTCAGAGATCTTGTTCAAATCATATTCCAGAAAATAGTACATAATCATCGGGATCCGGTAATGATCCGACAGCTGACGAAGAGCACTTTCTATAACTTCCCGTTCTTCTTCCTGCACTAAGATCTCAAGTGGCTCAGGATCTGAGTCTGCGACAAAATCAATTTTTAAAGCTTGAAAGCTATCTTCTGCGTACTGTGGCTCAACCACATTCAACCATCGCTTCTCCTTGGCATATTGATCTCTGTACAAGTTGAGACAAATGGTATACAGCCAGTTCGCTGCTGCCTTCTCCTCGCTGGTTCCGCTTGGAGACAGCAGTGCAAAATACTCCGGCAGGATCAGGCGTTCCATGGCCTTGAGAAAAGTTTGCTGATAAAGGTCCTTTGACGCCTCGACCTCAGCGGTTAATTTATAACTTAATTTTCGAATCATCACATCATGTGTTTTTACAAACACGGCGAGTGAGGCTTTGAGTGCCTCATTGGATTCCGGCACCCCACGTTGGCCAGGTGTGCCAGATTTCAGCCATCCCACAAAAATGCCTCCTTATTTACTGTTTCAATTGGGGGTAATAGGCGCCAGCCGCAATAGGCATCAGCCGCAATAGGCATCAGCCGCAATAGGCGCCAGCCCCGCGGACAGAAATAAATTTTGCGCCAGAGCATGCAATTTCCATTTTCATTTTACTTTCTTCTATCATACCTAAACGCATGGAAGTTAAAAAGGTTTCAACAAAAAACTCAAAGGCAGAAAACAAGCAGTTCAAAAACCAACCACTTGTTTTCCGCCTTTTAAATTAAGATCCTCGCTTATTGCCAAATGCTACAGCAATCCATCCCTCATGCGAACGCGCCGCTCCAGCACATGCTGGTTGTCTACAGCACCTTTCCCCAAAGCCACCGTATCCTGCAGCACCGCTTCTCCCCGTCTCAGCTTCTCAATTTCAGAGCGTTTGACCAGATAGCCGGTAATCCGGATCACATCTGCATCTGAAGCGTAGGAGGAAAAATAGCGCATCCCGGCATCAAAAGCACCTTTGACTATGTCGACGACCACTTGGGGATTGGACTTCACAGTCTCATCAAAACTGAAAATATCGCCAATACCGGATGGAAAATACTTGTGATAGCGGGCCGCCTGCAGCAAATGCTCGTGGATAGGCGGTTCGTCTCCAATTGGAATCCTGCAGCCCGGACTGGTGCCGGCATCAGAATCTATGCCCACCTGGGCATGAAGCAGATAATGGCCGCCCGTCGCCAAATGCGGATTGAAATGCCCGTTCACCACCGTCTGCATAACCTCAATAATGCGCACCCCAAGATCATCCGCTTCCTGACTGTGCCCAAAGCGTACGCTGTGGCCATCCAACTTCATAAGATGGTTGACGGCTTCCGCCAGACCAACCTCACCCAGCATGGCAGTAAACCTTGCCGGATCAATCAGTCCCTCACGAACAAGGAAACTCGATTCGAAGAAGTGGCTTTCCTCCACCAAAAAGCGAATGCGTTCATCCATGTAATCCATGGCAAGCTGAACCGCTTCCGGAAGCAGCCTCTCGATATAGTCCGCTGAATTGACAGCTTCAAAAGACAATTTATCGAGCTTAAGCCGCGAAAGGGTGTAGCTGCCGCCCCCAATAGGCAGGCCGTTGTAGCAGCTGACTATGGCGTAACCATCGGCAAAATTCTCGAATTCTTTCGAAAACATGGCATGGTTGGCAAAGCTCGGCTTTGCTGTGATCAGTGAGGTGGCGGCCGCGTCTCGCATAAATTCCTCCGTCGTCGCCGGACTCACCTTCAGGGTGATATTCGGGATCGCGTCCTGAAGCTCACGCTCCGCCCTCAAAATCAAAGTCCCGGCTCGAGTCGGTTCTGGGCCCAGGTTCGCATGACAAAATGAATCCGTAATTGTCCGGTCAATGTGCTTCAGGAACAGTTTGATCGTTTTAAAAGCCCTCTCCTCATCTTCAATAAAGGGATCCAGGAGCGTATCCAAGCTTCCAATATACACCGGAAAAGTCGAAATGGAAGGGATGTGCTTATACAGGATCAGCAGCGCATGAATGGCCTCCTCAAGATCCTGAGGCGGATCAATTTCCAGAAACTTACTGCCCTGCTTCATAAATTTTTCGAAATTGACCACGACGTATCGCGGCCTGTAAGGCGCGTGACCCTCAAACAGGTCACACAGTATATCCCGATCCCGCAGGGACTGAACCGCCGCCGGAATGTTCAGCACCTCAATTGAATCCTCCGCGGCCCTGGCCAAGGAAATCACCTTTTGCTCATAAGTCAGCACGGGATCTTGAATGATGGACAAAACATTACCCATTGTTGTCACCCTTTCGTTATAAAACACGCTGAAACGCGTCGATCTTTTCGCTGTGCACTGCTTTGCTTCTATTTTAAAACAAAGCCAGGCCCGAATCAACGCCCGTGGATGACATAGCGCAATCTTCAGGACATTTGTCCTTTAAAAGAATTTTTGCCGATGGTCACAAACGGTACCCCCCTAACCAATCATACACTTCATTAATAAAAAAAACACCCCGGTGTCTCTTGAAAGAACCCGGGGTGTTTCAAACTCATTTTCATAAATGTCATTAAATTTATGTAGGACATTTGACGCCTGATCGCTCAAATCCTATGCCGTTTTCTCGAAACCAGGAAGTTTCTCCATAGTGATGCCCGTGAAGCCATAGAAGATGGAAACGAGCGGATTGATCAGGTTCAGGAAGCAGTAAGGCAGATAGACCAAAGTCGCAACGCCGAGTGTGCCTGACATGAACAGACCACAGGAGTTCCAAGGAACCAAAGGCGAAGTCAGGGTACCGGCGTCTTCAAGAACGCGTGAGAGGTTTTTAGGATGGAGACCGCGATCTGCATAGATTTGTCTGTACATACGTCCTGGGATAACGATGGCAAGATATTGGTCACCAGCCATCATGTTCATGGCAATGATTGTGATGATCGTTGCGAGAACGAGGCTGCCAGTGCCATGAGCAAGCTTCATGATGGAAGAAGCTATAGCTTCAAGCATGCCGGACGTCTCCATAACACCGCCAAAGCTCATGGCGCAGAGAATCAGGGAAACCGTCCACATCATGCTGTCGAGTCCCCCACGGGAAAGCAGATCATCAATAACCGTGATGCCTGTATCAGATGCATAACCATAGTGGGTAGCTTCAACAATGGCAGTCATGTCAGCGCCCTGGAACAGGAACGCGAACAAAGCGCCAAGAATCGTGCCGCCAATCAAGCCAGGCATTGCAGGCACTTTAAAGATGACCATAGCGATAACCAGAATTGGCGCAAGAAGAAGAATCAGCGAAATGTTGAAGTTCGCTTCAAGGCCTGTCAGAATTTCATTGATACCTGCAGTATCAATCTCATTGCCGGCAAATCTCATTCCAATGATTCCGTAGAGTATCAGGGAAATAATCAGTGATGGACCTGTCGTATAGATCATGTGCCGGATGTGTTCAAACAGCGTGGACCCTGCCATGGCTGGCGCGAGGTTTGTCGTATCAGACAGAGGAGACATTTTGTCGCCAAAATACGCGCCGGAAATGATTGCGCCGGCAACGATACCAGGATTCATGCCAAGGCCAATGCCAACGCCGACTAACGCGATGCCTACTGTGCCGGCAGTCGTCCAGGAGCTTCCGGTAGCAAGGGAAACGACACAGCAGAGCAAGCAGGTTGCGACGAGGAAAATGCTAGGAGACAGAAGTTTGAGACCATAGTAGATCATGGTTGGAACGATGCCGCCAAGGATCCAGGTACCGATGATCATACCGATGATCATCAAAATCAGAATGGCCTGCATAGCCATTTTGATGGTGTCGACAATCCCATCCTCAAGCTCTTTCCAGGTGTAGCCGAGTCCGAAAATTGCGACGATAGCCGCGACGACTGCTGAGAAGAGAATTGGAAGGTGTGGATCCCCGCCCCAGAACTGCATGGTGACGATCAGTGCCACGATAATGAATGCCATAGGAATAAGTGCGTGACCAAGCGTGGCTTTTTTCTTCATCTTTGTTTCCATTGATGAATTCCTCCTTTGCATAAGATAGTTCATTATACATAAGAGGTTACAAAAAAATTCAAAAACGTTCAAATTTGAATAACAAAAATGTCACAAATAATTAAGAATAGTCAAAATTTTGTGAATCACTGTCAGAAAATTGCACTAAGTGGTCTCGAGAACCATCAGGATCAGGTTGTCAATAAATTTGCGCACTGAGATCTTTCCCCCGCTTTCGCGTTTGCCGCGAACGAAATCCATCTCTGCTTTGACATTTTCAAAGTCATATAAGGTACTGGAAAAACGGATAAAGTTTTCATTCATATAGTCCTCAATTCCCAAATTTGCCAAATTGATAAGCCCCCGGTTGATTGCCCGCCGCAGTCGCTGCTCCATGGCTTTTGGATTGTCGCAAAGTTCGTCGCAGATGTCCCTGACCTTAAAATCAAATGTTTTAAGATTGTTCTCCAGCATGTAGGAACAGATCTGAATCAGATCCTCCCCGCCCTTTTCTCCCATAATACCGAGCTTTGAAAAAATAATTTTGATTTTTTTTACCTGATCAGTCAACTGATCCGGCATCTTGGTTGAAGCATGTTTGTCACCTTTATTGAACATGCCCTCTATCATTTTGAATGTGCGCTCCATCTCGAGCTTCTCTTTGATGTTCCCAAGAACATTTCTGATTTCGATCTGATTCACCGGTTTGCTTATAAAAAACTCTACCCCGCAGTCGTATGCTTTCGAAATGATATTCTTGCTTGAGACCTGAGACAGCATGACAAATCGCGTGTCCGGCAGACCATCCTTCAAAGCTTTGACAAGGGCGCAGCCATCCATGTTGGGCATCAGCATATCCACGACAACTATGGAAGGCTTCAGATTTGGAATCTGAACTAAAGCTTTTTCGGAATCCTTAGCCATACCAACGACATCACCAAGATCAAACTCTTCAATGATATTTTCAAGCACTCTTAAAACTGATGAGTCATCATCCACCAAATAAAATGTCATGGGGTTACCTCTCCTTCAGGGCTAATTTGTCGAGTACAGCGACTATTTCTGTGCCTGAACCTAAACTGGACTTCACCGTGATATGACCGTTGAACGTCGTTTCTACAATATCTTTGACGAGGGTCAGCCCCAATCCGCGATAGATATCACCGGTACTTGGGTTGAACTTCGTAGAGTAGCCGGCCTCAAAAATGGCCTCAACATCTTTATCTTTTATGCCGGGTCCGTTATCCCTGACTGTCAAAATCAAATGCTCAAAGTCCTCAGTCAAAATGACAGAAATTGTACCTTCTTTCCTTGAATCCCGAATGGCCTCAATGCTGTTGGAAATCAGATTCCTTATGACTGAGACAAATAGCAGATGCTCACTGACGACGTGGTCTGAATTCAACAGATCGACCATGTTAAGCTCAATCTTGGCATTCACACTTTCATTTTTAAAGAATTTGACTACAATCTCCAGAAGTTCCCTGACTTTAAATGCCCCATAGGGGTTTTGTGTGACGCCGATCTTGTCTATTCCTTCAATAACCTTGGAATAGTTTTTCTTGATTTCATGAACGTCTTTTGCAATTTTTAAGGACAAATGACGCGATTTGGGGTCGGAGTCGTCCGCAAGCTGCTCATAAAGGGTGTATGCCTCCCCCATGACTTGCTCAATATATTCCATATTGTTCTGCATAAAATATATTTCACTTTTCAAATCACTCAGAACAGTGTACATACTCTTATAACGCTCATATTTTTCATCCTTCATCAGAATGATGTTGTAGTATTTCAAAACGAAAACAAGCGCCGTCGCCAAAGCTGTCCGGATAAATGCCACCGTGATCAAAGTGTCGACCAGGCGAATCTTCTCCCCCACCAATGGACCAATCCGGATCACAAGTTCAAATAAATTGGAGGCAAAGTCAGCGATACAAATGGCTAAAATCCAGCGGGACAGCACCTTTTCCTTAGCGAGATAGACTATAAAATAGTAGATGAAACCATAGGACATATCAAACACGAAAATAGGAAAGTCAGCCATGACGGCTGCCAAAAAGCTCCCAAACACGCCAATTCCTATGATCCCTCTAAACAGAAGCCCAAAGAGTCCTATCCCAAAAGAGGTTATAATGGGATTCAGCGTTGGATTGAAATAATAATAGACCGGGAGAATGATGACGGACATTGATATTCTGAAACCATTCAGGTCATAGCCTATGTAAATTTGGGATGTTATGGCATCCAACAAAGCTATAATTGAAATTTTTACAATCAGCGTTCTAAGCTGTCTCATAGTTCACATCCTTGCGTCCTTGGATTTCACAATGACCACACATCATTATACCAAATACGACATGAAACGGGAATGAAATTGAAGTGAGGCAGGCGAACAAGGTGATGCAGAAGAAAAAAGGGAGGTGCAAAGCGTGGTGTCAATGAGCATAAGCCGCTGACAACGCCATCCATCTCCCTTCTAACTCTTTTAAACTTCTTCAAATACCGGCTTCCCATCAATAAAAGCCTTAATTTTAGCCAGGGAATGGACTTCAACGCCCAGACTGCTCACATAAGCATTCCCCTCCTGGAAGGACTTCTCAATGACAATACCTACACCGAAAACCTCTCCGCCGCCCTGTTTTACCAATTCGATCAGACCTGCTGCTGCACGACCCTGAGCGAGAAAGTCGTCCAGTATCAGAACCCGGTCGCCAGGATGAATAAATTTTTTGGACACGCGAACACTGTAATTACGTTTCTTCGTGAAGCTGTAGACATTCGTCTCATAGCTGTCCGGATCTGCATTGACGGAATCGAATTTCTTCGCGAATACCACAGGCACATTATCAAAGTATTGCGCGGTAATAGCCGCTATGGCTATGCCTGAAGCTTCAATAGTCAAAATCTTGTTGATCCCCATATCCTTAAAACGTTCGTAAAAAGCCTTGCCTACTTCATTCAACAGGCCTACATCCACCTGGTGATTGAGGAACCGGTCGACTTTCAATATGTCCTTACCCAAGACGTAACCATCCGTCAGGATGCGATCTTCTAATATTTTCAAGTGAGCACCTCTTTCTAAACAGAGTTTTATCCATCTTAAAGGAATCTGCTTAAAAAGGCAAGCCCAAGGCCATAAATTTGTCTCAGTAAACACCAGCTTCGTCCTTATGCCATTATTGACATTAGTGCCATTTACGCCACATAATGCAACTTAATGCAACTTAATGCGACTTTATGCCCCAGAAAATCTATATGCCGCTTACGCCAACAGCTGGCTTTCTTTTTCCTCAACATACTGATGGGTGTAAAGATGCCAGTAATGCCCCTTCAATTTCATGAGTGACTGATGGGTGCCGTCTTCAATGATCCGCCCATCCTCAATGACCAAAATACGGTCACAGGCGCGTATGGTGGAAAGTCGGTGGGCAATGATAAAACTGGTTCTGTTCTCGAGTACTTTGACAAGCGCGTGCTGAATAAGCTGCTCGGCTTCGGTGTCAATGGAACTCGTAGCCTCATCCAGTATAAAAATCGCCGGTTCTGCTATAACGGCCCTGGCAAAGGATATCAGCTGCTTCTGCCCCGTGGACAACATTGCGCCGCCTTCGCCCACCTGTGTGTCATAACCTTCCGAAAGATGCAGAATGAACGACTCTGCGCCCACGAGTGCCGCCGCTTTTCGAATCTCTTCCTCCGTCGCGTCCAACCGTCCATAGCGAATATTGTCGCGAATAGTTCCACTGAAAAGATGCGGCGTCTGAAGAACATACCCTATTCCTTGATGCAGCCAAGACTGGGATCGCGCTTTTAACGGGGCCCCATCCAGCAAAATTTCCCCGGAGGTCGGCTCATAGAATCTGCAGATCAGGTTGACCAGCGAACTCTTGCCGGAGCCCGTTGGACCGACCAGAGCAACTGAAGTACCCGCTTCTACCGTGAGAGACAACCCCTGAAAAATGGACTCCTCAGGCTTATAACTGAAATGGACGTCTTTAAATTCAACAGTGCCTTTAATAGGCTCAAAATTTTCTTTAAGCGGCGCCAGAACCGTGCCATAATGCGCTATGACCTCAGCTGTGTCCACAATCTCCGGCTGCCGATCCAAGAGCATGAAGATGCGCTCGGCGGATACTTGTGCGGACTGCATTTCCGAGAGGATGCGCGCCATTTCTCTGACCGGTTCGAAAAATTGGATCGAGTAATTGATAAACAGCACCAAGGTGCCGTAGGAGATAGCGCCAGCCATGACCTCCACGCCGCCAAATTGAATCGCCAATACGGTGCCGATCGCTGCTATGTTGATTACCATAGGCTGATACAAGGCACTGTAAAAGGCGGATTTGATGCTCTGATCCCGCATGTCGCCGCTCAGGACCCGAAAGTCCGCCATAACCTTATCCTCCACCACCAAGGTCTTGGTGGTGCGAGCCCCGGTGATGCCCTCGTTGATGGCGCCGGTAATCCTGGAATTCAGCCTCCGGACGACTCTTTGGAAGGCGACGATTTTGTTCTGAAAGTACCAGCTGACGAGAATCAGAACCGGCATAACCGACAAGGTAATGAGCGCCAGCTTTAGATTCACGGCCAGCATCACAGCCATGATCCCCATCATCATGGTTAGTCCCCAGACCATGTCCACCAAACCCCATGATATGAATTCACCCAGTTTGGTGACATCTGATGTCAGTCTCGCGAGAATCCAGCCTGCCGCATTCTGATCGAAATAGCTCATTGAGAGCTGCTGGAGCTTTTCGAATCCGGCCTGCCGTATATCATGAGATAGGCCGGCCTCGATGACACCCGCTGTCTGGATAAACTTATAAACCACCAGGGCAATCATCAGGACAATGCCGGCATAGACGGCAATGAAAAGATTCAGGCCATCCAGTCTTCCTGGTGTAATGTAAGCATCGATCAAGTGCTTGGTTAAATAGGTCATCATGACATCCATGGCACCCAGGATCGCCAAACAGATCACGACGACTGTCAGCTGCTTCCTGTAATTTTTCATGAATGGCAGCAATCTGAACCAAAGTTGCCGGTCGATTTTTTTCCTGCCTGTTTCCTTTTGAATTGAATTTTCCATAAGTCACACCTCGAATTGTTCTGCGTTGAAATCTGCGATTATTCTATGAAGCCAATGAGTTTCAGCAGAAAAGCCTCTAACTCGCTTCAGCTTCAGCAATTGAATTTTGAATGTCCCACACCCGTTTGTACAACCCCTCCTGCTGAATCAAGGCTTCATGGGTGTCAAAGGCCGAAACCCCACCATCTTCAATGACCATGATCCGGTCCGCCTCCATCAGCGTCGTAAGTCTGTGGGATATTAATAGTACCGTCGAGTAAGCGCTGTTCGCCATCAAACCGTTTCGAATCTGCCTGTCCGTTTCTGTGTCAACCGCACTCAGAGAGTCGTCAAAAATCATCACAGGCATAGGTTTCAGCAGCGTCCTGGCGATGGCGACGCGCTGCCTCTGTCCTCCCGAAAGCGATACGCCTTTCTCACCCACCAGCGTCTCATAGCGGTGGTCAAATTGTTCGATATTGTGATGAATAGCTGAAATCTGAGCCGCCCTCACAATGTCTGCCTCGTTCGCCTCGCCCCGGATTGCGATATTCTCTCCAATGGTCCTGGCATAAAGAAATGCCTCCTGGAGAACGAGTCCAATATTACGTCTTAAATAACGCTTGGAAATACGGTTTAGCGGTATGCCATCCAGCAGAATTTCGCCTTCAGTGGGCTCGTAAAGCCTCGTCAAAAGGTACGCCAGCGTCGATTTGCCCGATCCGGTAGGACCCAATATGCCGATGGTCTCCCCAGGTACAATTTTAAAATTGATACCCTTTAAGATTTCCTCACCTTTTGGATAAGCAAAATGCACACCTTTGAATTCTATCCCACCCATAATCTCAGGCTCCAGGGCCTTTTCACATTCAGGAGATCCAGACAAATCATCATCTGTCTCCGCCTCAAGAATTTCATCAATTCTCCCTACGGCGACCATAGTTTTTCCAAATTCGCTCAAAACCCTGCCAAGCTGACGAATAGGAAAAATCAGCATGTTCTCGTAAGTGATGAACGCGACCACCGTCCCAAGGCTGATGCTGCCTGAGATTGCCCACTTCGCTCCAAAGTACATGACAAGAGCGATCTGGAGCAGACACACAAAATCTGACAGCGACCAGAAATACGCAAAGTTAAGAATCAGTTTATAGACTTTCTCTTTTAAATCTCTGTTGAACACTGAAAATTTCTCATGCTCATAGGGCTCTCTGCCTAAAGCTTTGACCACCTTGATCCCGCTCAAATTCTCTTGAAGCATGGACGTCACTTTGGCCTCGGCTTCATCCGCAATTTTGAATTTTGCCTTGACTCTGAAGAAAAACCAGATGGAAAACAGGATGACCAACGGGATCAGGCTTAGGGCAATAAGCGTCAGTTTTGGATCAAGTGACCACATCAGCGTTGAGATAATGCCCACCATAAGTACAATTGACACAATCTCCACCACTTGAACAGAGAGAAACCGTCGAATTGTTTCAACGTCCGAAGTCGCTCTTTGAATCAAGTCGCCGGTGTCGTGACTTGAAAAGAACTCAAATTTAACTTCATGCAGGTGCTGCATCACCCGATCCTTGAGACCTTTGGCAATGCGTTCGGACGCCACTGCGCTGGCTATGCCTTTGATCAGAAGAAATACCGCCCGCAGCAGCGAAGCAATTAGAATCAGTATGGCAACCCCAGTCAGGGTTCCGCCGGTCAGCTGTGTCATTAAATTTGAAAATGACGTCTCTGGCGCTGCACCTCCTATGACTTGGTCGATCGCATAACGAATAATCAGGGGAATACTCATGGCGAACAAAGTCGTGAGCAGCACTGCCACCATGGCGACAGCATACATCATGGTATTGCCCCGCATATGACGGATTAGCTTTTTCAGCTGGTTGGAGTGAAGTTGAAGCGACATATAGAATAAGTCCCCTTTCGATCCTTTTTCAAAGACTAAATAAAAATTAAATCTGGATTTAAACAATAAAAAATGGCGCAGATTCCCCTGCACCACAAAATGTAATATTTTACCTGTTAATAGCGTAAAAATAGCCGCAGAAGAATCACCTGCGGCTATATAGACTGCATTAAACTGTCTACAAAAATAATACCACAGGCTGCCGGTATGAAGTTGCATTCATTGTGACAAAAAATTCCGCATTCATTGTGATAATCATAGCCGTGAGCCTCCTTTGTTGGATTTTGTAGTGTGTTTTCACGCCGGGCTTGTCCGCCTGTCGTGGACTACAACCCTATTATAAAACTAATTGTCTTACTATACAAGAATTTTTTTATACCTCTTTAGCCTTCAAATACCCGGCTACCTGATCTGTACCGACCTCGCCGACCATTTCATTGATCAGCCCCTCCGTCAGGTTGGAAAGACTGAGCAGTGTCGTCACCAGCGCCTCCATATCCCCTTCATTCTGGTAGCGCTCGATCATATCTTTTAAATAGGCTTTTTGTTCAGCAAAAATAGTCTCTGTTCTCTCATTCTGAAATTCAAAAAATCTGTCATCAATAATTACACGCATGATTTACCTCTTCCTGAAACGGCTAAAAAAGCCTTTTTTTGCGGCACGTTCCTCGACTTGAAGCACAACATCTTCCATTTTGTTTTCAAGCCTTAGAAATTTATCCTGCTCATTTTTTAATAATATTTGGAAATTCCGAATCAATTCATCTTTGTTCTGCAACTGATGATCCTTGATCTCCAGTTGTTTCCTCAAATAGTCAATCTGTTCCTTCAAGGTGTCAAAGACAAAGGACCATTCTTCCACTGACATGAAACGCTCGCCATTTTGGACGACCTTCTTATCTGACACTGTACCATCATTCTTCACCGACTCTGCCGCATCTGTCCCGAACAGCCGCTCCGCCTTAGGAACCTGTTCTTCTTCCTGCCGATGGTCACGTTCCATGACTCGGTCTTGAACCGTTTCCTGTACGCTGCTCTGTTCCGTGTCACCAAAGACCTCTGCGGAAGCCCACTTGTGCTCTAACTCAGGCTGCGGTTCTGAAGTTTCAGGGATGCTGTCATCCTCGCCGCCTTCCTCACGCAGTTCTTTCAGCCACGGATGTTCATCTTTCCTGATTTCATTGCTGCGCTTAACACCAAGACGATCTGCCTCCACGGAGGACTGGTCTGACTCCGGACTTGACTCCGAATCAGATGACAAATCCATGGTGAGGTTGCTCTCCTCGTCTGATACAGGCTGAGGCACCCATGGGTAGTCTTTTTCTGACGGAACATCCGCCTCGGCCATTTCAGTACTTTCCTCAGACTCCGCTTCAGAATCCGTCACTTCCTGAAAAGAAGTCACATATTGAAAATGGCTGAACCTCTCACGATTTCTTCCGACAGGAGGATAGTCTGATGGCTGATCTTCAGAAGATTGTTTTGAGAATTCAAAATGCATTTTTGAATCAGGGTTGTTGTGATTGTAATCCTCTGAAAGAAATCCAGAGGCGTCTCTCATCCCAGGCAAAACTATTTTAGGCTTCTCAGAATTATTTGTCAACTGCACGGACTCATTGCCCGTCTCCTGTTCGGTTTCTTCGTCAACCCCAGATGACTTGACAAATCCAAATTCAGACAAAATTTCGGTCACCTCAGGCTCATAAGACACCTCGATTAATCTGTTAAAAGCCTCTGAATCGCCGTTGTCTTCGTCCGAATTGGCGACATCAGTGTCTTCTTCGTCAAGCTCATCTTCGTCAAGATCATATTCTTCAAGACCATCTTCGACAAGGCCATCTTCGTCAACTGCATCCTCTTCAAAAACATCCTTATTGAAATCATCTTCATCAGGACTTATATCGTTGTGATCTTCCATTTTAAATTCATCTTCAACATGATCCTCATCATCAAAATAATCCTCTGCATATTCCTCATTCAAAATCTCAATTAGCCTCGATTTCAAATTATGCGGACGAATTTCTCCCAGATCGCTGTAATTTTCATTTAAAATTTTTATCAGCCGATCTTGAAAATCCTTCTGATCGACATCCAGCTTAAATTCTGTCTCTACAGAACGAGAGTCATTGTTCTTTGTCGCTGACGACTGGGACTCAGCGGCGGTCTGCTTGCCTTGCACAGATTGAAACTGTTCCGTATCAGACCGCATTTCAGCTTCCTCCCCATTAAAAAGTGAACCTTCTATCTCGGTGTCCCGCAGATTATCAGACGCATGTTCCACAGGCGATTCAGACAGTGCTTCATTAATTTGGGTCTGTTCCACAGATGCGTGCTGCGTCAGCGCCTCAACCTTTGCCAGGAGCTCCAGCATTTTTTGATGGCGCTGACTTTTAAAAATATCAATTTGTTCAGGAGGCACTTCGTCTTTTGGTTCACGAAACAGGATCGCCTTGAGCTCTTCATCTGAAGGCATATTAGCGGGAACTTCAATCTCATTGGTATCCCAATCTATACTAAGGCCCGACTGAGATTGCTCAGCGTTCCCAAGATTCTCGATCAGCGGCTCCATATTCTTTATGACTTCCTCAACTTGTTCAGGAGGTGTCGGTTTTAAATCAATCCGCAGTGTTGAATTGTTTTTAATCCTGAATCTGCCAAGCAAGTCATCTTCAGCAAACTTTTTTCTCATGGTGACACCTCCTGCCTTTTCTGTCTGTCAAACCACTTAATTTCGCCGGTGTCTAAGCTGTCTGAATTCATTGGAATGAAATCCTTCAAAATTGACAACAAGTCGAGTCTGCACTCAAATATTCAAACACCGGAGTAATGGCAAAGATGCTAGAATTCTACCTTTTCATAGTTTTCTTCGACAAATCGTGACAAGGCATAAAACAAATCGGATAACCGATTCACATATTTTAAAAGCACATCGCTGATTTCTCCATGTTTATAAAGCGGCACCATCAGCCTCTCGGCCCGTCTGCAGACAGTCCGGCAGACATGAAGATGCGCGCTTGCCAGATTATCCCCCGGAATAATGAAATAACTCGGCGTCTCAAAGGTCTTCAAATAATCATCTATGGTGTCCTCCAGAAAATCCACGTCTTCCTGCTGGATGGTCGTTTTCAGGATGCTCAGGTCCACTGTGGCGAGTTCAGCGCCAACGTCAAACAGTTTCCTTTGAAGTCCGTGAAGCAGGGCGGTGGTCTTAGCATCTGTAATATAATGTTTGGCGAGTCCAATAAAGCTGTTGAGTTCATCAATGGTTCCATAAGCTTCTACTCTGGGTTCGTCCTTATAGACATTAGTCGTATCATATAGGTTGGTTTTTCCGCCATCACCTGTACGCGTATAAACCACCATTTCTTCGGGCGTTCTATGATCTTCCCTCATATCGTCTCCACCTCCGTGGTCAACTGTAGTTTTAGCAGGGCACTAATTGCTGAGTTTCATATCCGTCCCCATCTCTGCCTTCCATGCCTGGTCGACGACTCTGATAATCTGAGGTCCGACTTTTGATAAAAACACCAGGGTTGACGCCTCAAGCATTTTCTCAGTTTCAGCAAAATCAATGGTGCGGCTGACCACGTCCACTTGAAAACGTCCTTCCAGTGTCTCGACGAACCCTTTGATTCTGTAGGCAGATGCGGAAACTGTCTCCAGGAATCGAATCAAATTCCCCTGAGGTACCGGTTCCTGATAAGACAGTATGATGGTCTTTGGCTTGTTGTCTTCAGTATTATAGCTGTCTCTAAGTTCCGGAACAAAGACTTGGTCGATCCCCTTTTCGATAAAGCTGAAATCCAAATTGAAATAGCTGCTGCGCATCATCCTAATCTTAGGCTGAATGCTGACTATAACTGATTCTACTTCGAGAAGCGCTTCTTCGCTGACGCGGTCAACTTTATTGAGAATCGCAATATCAGCACACTCTATCTGCCTTTTTAGGGTGATCAAATCACTGATCTGCTCCATGAAATGCAGTGCATCCACAATGCAGATGGTACCTGCGTAATCATAAACCTCAGGGCTTTCCACTTCTACGACTTCGAGGATCTCCGCAATATTGGAGGGGTCCGCAAGGCCGGAGGACTCCACAAACACATAATTTAGATCATAGGCAGCCATTTCAACCAGCGCTCTGATGAAGGACAGTTTCAGACATGAGCAGAAGATTGATCCGCGATTCAGCTCGATCATAGTCAGCTCGTCCGACTCCAGAATTGGACCATCAATTGAAACACGGCCAAATTCATTCATAATAATCCCAATTTTTTTATCCGGAAAGTGTTCCAGCAGGGACTTGAGAAAGGTGGTCTTTCCGGCACCGAGAAATCCGGACAACAAGAAAAGTTTGATCATAAGTTTACTCCTTTGTCATGGCACATTCTGTCTTAGGTCGCTGCAGCTGCCGCATAGACCAAAATTTGTTTTTCTATAGACTAAGCATCATTATTTCAGACTGTCTATCAGTCCCTGGTCAGGAGACGGAATTGCAACAGCCTCTTTAATTTTATCCGGATTTCCGATTTTTTCAACCCCAACCCGGAGTGCGTTTTCAACAGAAGCGACATCTCCGGTAAACAATACGACCGCCTTGCCGCCCAGGCCGAGACTGACATGAAGCTTGAGAAGCCTCACATTGGCAGCTTTTCGAATAGCGTCCGCACCGAGGAATCCCATAGCCAGTGTTTTGGTTTCCAAAATACCCAGTGCCTTGATCTCACTTTTGTCCATGATGCCATGGATGGACTCAAGAACACCATCGGCAATATTAGCTATGACATCTGCTTCCAGGACATGCTTCCCGCCTGCCGCTTTACCTGTCTCTACGGCACTTGTGACGGCTGCCACATCACCTGTTATAATGGCAAGGTACTTGCCTATGCACGTCATCCGTGCATCGATCACCTGAACTTGCGCCTGCTTGAGCATGGCGTCCAGCGCCTGAATGCCGGCAGCGATGCTGCTGAGTTCCAAAATTCCTACTGCGTTTGGCATTTAATCTCACTCCTATCATACCATGACATTTTAAGGACTTCTTCAACGAAAAGTCTGCTGAGGACCGGATCGAACTGTTTCCCTGAGTTTTTGATAATTTCACTGACCGCGGTTTCCGGACTGAGGGCAGCCCTGTAAGGCCTGTCGCAGGTCATGGCGTCATATGCGTCCGCAAGTTGGATCATGCGGGATTCCAGGGGAATCTGGTCGCCCTGCAGGCCTTTCGGATAGCCCGATCCATCCCAATTCTCATGGTGGGCTAAAGTCAGATCCGCGATTTCAGACATGTCATTGACCGCGCTGAGGATCCTGTATCCAATTTCCGGGTGACGCTTCATTTCGAGCCATTCGTCATCACTCAAAGAGCCGCTCTTATTCAGCAAATGCTCATAAATGGCAATCTTACCAATATCATGCATCAATCCAAAGGTTTTAAGCGCTTCAACCCGCGTATTCATGAACCCATACGCAGAGCCCAGAGCACCGCACAGCTGGCTGACGCGCCTTGAATGGAGCTCCTCCCTTGGATTCTTCTCGTGCAGCGTGCTCAGGATTGCGTGTACGATCTGGCCCCGCATGCTTGGCCCTTCATACAGCTTGTTCGAGTACATCATGTTCTCAGCGTCCTTGAAGACTTCTTGCGTCAGTTCCTCAGTCTCGTGCTTCACGGAGAAACCAATGGAGATCGATATCATGATGGAATCGATTTTCTCATTGCAGCTGGCCTGCTTAATGCGCTCAACAACCTCCAGGGCAGTCTTTTGATCCGTCTTGGGAAGCAGCACGACGAACTCGTCCCCACCCCACCTGGCAATGATATCTTCTGACCGGCAAACGCTTCTGAGGACATCCGCTGTCTTGACCAGCAAACGGTCGCCCATTCTATGACCAAAGGCGTCGTTGGTAATTTTGAGTCCGTTGACATCACACATCAAAATTGTGAGCGGCAGGTTGCGTTCAGTGTCCAGACGATCCATCTCCACCTCAAAGAAGCGTCGGTTATAGAGACCGGTGAGCTGGTCGTGGTAGCTGAGGAATCTAAGTTCATATTCAGACTTTTTCCGGACGGAGATATCGTTGAAAATCTGATAAGCGCCGACGACCTCGTCCCCAATCAAGACCGGCACGCCCTTCATGCTGACTTCACGAACTTCACCCGTGTTGTTGAGTCGCTCCGTCTCCAGCTCAAAGGATTCCCCCTTGAACAGTTTATCCGTCAATAACTTGGCATCTTCCAATTTGGAAGGATCCGTCAGTATGGCATCAGGTTCTTTAAACCTGAGGTCCTCGTGATAATAGCCAAACAGCTGTACAAACCGTTCATTCAGATCAACAACCTGCCGATGGTGATTTAAAATCAGGATCGCATCCGTAGAATTTTTGAATAGCGCTTCAAATTGATTTTTTTGAAGCATTATGCCATTCTGGGCCGACTGGCTGATAAACAGCGACTCTTCCAGCTTCTGGTTCATTTCTTTAAGTTTCTTCTGATCCTTTTTGTATTCTCTGCTGTTATGACGAATCCTGTACAGCAGCATGTTAATGCCTGCCATCAACTCACTCAGCTTGGAGCCTTCATTGACCTCCAGCATTTCGAGTTCCGGATTGTTCAGATCCACTTTTCGAATGTGGTCTTCGACAGCCCTGAGAGGTTTGATATAGAACCTCCTGTGGTACATCAAGGACAGCAGTCCCAGCAAGGCTAACAAGATGAGGACGACAACATAAGCTGTCATCATGGGTGAAAATACAGTTTCAGACTCGGCCCCAGGCGTCAAAAATCGATAGCTGTAGCCCACGACCGCTGCGATGCAGAGCACAATGGCTGTCATCAGAATTTTGTAAAAGATAGAAGCAAACTTCAATAATTTCACCAGCCTTTATGTGATCGCTCTAAGATTACAAATTTGACATCAATTCCGTCAGGTGTTATAATTTTGTCATCATTTCACAAGTTATTTCTTTTCAATACTTGTCGAATGTGACGTATTAGTGTTCACAAGGTATAAGCACCGGAGGTGTATTCAAGTGAAAAACGCAACCACCATGCTGATGGAGAATGGCATAAAGCCGTCTTATCAGCGCATCCGAATTCTCGAGTATTTAATGTCTCACCGCACACATCCAACGGTCGCTGAAGTATATAATGGTTTAATTGACGAAATACCCACGCTCTCAAAAACCACCGTTTATAATACTTTGAAGCTACTGATTGAACACCAGATCGTGAGCGAGATTCTCATTGAAGAAAAAGAAGTGCTCTATGATGTCGCCGAAGAAGATCACGGTCATTTCAAATGTGTCTCCTGCGGCAACCTTATTGACTTCGATCTGAGAGGAGCGCCGCCAGCTGTTCCAGCGGGCTTTGTCGCTCAGTCTGTGCACGTTTACTATAAAGGCCTGTGCAATAAATGCAGCAGCAAACAACAAAAAGCATGAACCCTTGGAAATTGGTACACCGGCGAGTCCATTCAGGACACATCCGGTTGCCAATTTCTTTTCATTTTTTGAGGCTCATGATCAGCTAAACGCCCTCAAGGAGCAGCGCACGCACCGGTGACGCTTCTGCCCCCTCAATTCTGAGCGGCAGCGCGATCAGACGGTAGCTCCCGTATGAGACGGCCTTGAGCCGAAGTCCCACCAGCAAAGCGCATCCGCGCTCAAACAGCAATTCAATAATTTCCCTTTCATGACCTTTTTTCAGCGCCAGGGCATCTACGCCTACGCCTTTGACGCCAATTCGGGCGAGATATGTTGCGGCTTCCGGTGTGAGCTCTACCTCAATCCCATCACTTTCATCCAGACTGTTGCGGGTTTTGATCAGGATAAACTCACCGGGTTGAATCCCAAAAAGAGCAAGGTCTGTTTCTTTGATCTCGTCTCCGGCGGTAGAAAGATCCACCAGACGGCACGTTGTTAAGACACAGGTTGGACTCATGAGATCCACGCTGTCACCATCCGGTCTTGCGAGGATAGGCGCGATCAGGTGTGTCCCTGTTCTGAGGTCAATATCAAGCCGACTGCGAGGCAGCTCATGAGCGTCGAGTGCAGCCTGATGACTCAGACTGGGCTTTAAATTAAGGTCATGCTGCGGCAAGGACATTTCTTCGTGAATCCGCATTGAGATATCATAATACTTCATGAGGACGCCCCCCTCTCCCTACTCCTCGCGGATCGCGCTGCACAGAAACTGATAAGTGCCGCATTCTCCTTCGGTGCAGGATCGTTCCATATACTTTTCTACGAGTTCCGTCATTTCGCCATAGAATTTCTCGTAGTCTTTTTGCTCCAGCTTCAATGCGTTGTGTATCAAAAAACCCGAACGGTTTTCAGAGGTGGTTGGCTGCTGTTTCTCCACCTTTTTTCGGATATTGTCGATAAAAGTGTCTCTATAAGCATTAAAAGTTGAAATATAAAGGTTTTCTGACTTAGAGTAAACCGAACTCCTCACTTTATCAGAGATATTTGAATAATCTATAACGAAAGAATCCACAGAGGTCTTATAAAATTTTGCAATTATGCCATTGATCTCCTCCGTATGATCCAGTTCTAAAATGCCAATGCTCAATAACTTTTGAACGTGATAATGCACTTTGGCGGGTGCGAGTGTCAGCGTATCCGCAATCTGCTTTGCAGTTGCGGGACGATTGAGATGATGGAAGGCTTTAAAGATTGTCATTCTAAGTGGATCTGACATTATTTTGATTTCTTCCGGGGATTTTAAAATGCGTTCAGTGCCCATGACTTTCACCCTTTCTTATAAAGCACAGCATGTTTTATTTTTTTGATCGTTTAAGACAATTCTAAACATTTTTAAGGGACTTGACAAGATGTACAGAAAAGTTTGACAATTTATTTCACTTGTCACGATTTGTCCATATATGGTCTCAATTGTACACAAATGTCCACAAATGTCTTGACAAAGTCTTTGATAAGGATTATCATTAAACTGAAATCAAAAGATACTCCTATACTTGGAGGGATGAACATGGAAGAAAAATTATTTACTATCGAAGAGATTGCTGAACGGCTTGGCGTCCATTCCAAGACCATTCGCCGGTATCTTTACAGCGGCAAGCTTGGCGGTCAAAAAGTAGGCAGCCAGTGGCGGATCAGCCAAACCTCGCTGGAAGCATTCCTGAAGTCCGGAGAGGCTAGCTGTCACCATAATGCGGCAACGCCTTCATCGGATGACTTTTGTGTGTATATGGATACTGACCTTGAGTCTTTTTCAACAGATCGAAAGCTTAGGATCTGCTCAATCATCGATTATGATGTGGAGTCGGCTAAGGATATCACACCGCTCTCCATCGCGCTGATGCAGGCAATCGAAACTGTTGAAAACTGCGAAGACTGTCGCTTCAATCACGTTTATGAGCCCCATGAGAAGCGCGTCAGATTTGTGCTTTGGGCTTCGCCAGCAGTCATGATCCACGCTATGGAAGCCATTCAGAAATTCGATCAGAAGAAATCCAACCCATTAGAAGATTAAGAAGGTGACGATTATGAACGAAGTAAATACAGAAACAACTACAACTGCTCTGAACACCAAGCCACCCAAGTCAACACCGTCCCAGGGAGAAAAACGACTCACCTTTGACGTGGACGGCATGACCTGTGCTTCTTGTTCTGCTGCCGTTGAAAAGGCCGCCAAAAAGGTTCCCGGTATAGACATGGCCTCTGTCAACTTAATGACAAATCAGCTGACCATCACCTATTCCGAAGCGCCTCCGGCCGACTCAGAGGTCATTAAGGCTATTGAAAAGGCTGGATATGACGCAAAACTTCACCGGGATGAGAAAAGCGTCATCATTCCAGTGGATGGCATGACCTGCGCCTCCTGCTCAGCGGCTGTTGAACGCACAATTAAAAAACTGCCGGGCGCCCTTGAGGTCTCCGTCAATCTGGCGACCAATAAGGCTTCTGTGAAATATGACGGCAACCTCCTGCGCTTGAGCGAGATCAAGAAAGCCATAGAAAAAGCCGGATACACACCAAAGGAAATCGAGAAACAATCGGCAGAAGCCATTCTTGATGATCAAAAGCAGGCACTCAATCGCCAGTGGTGGCGCTTCCTCATAGCCATAGGGTTCGCAGTGCCGCTTTTCTACCTGGCAATGGGACACATGCTGAACTGGCCAATGCCAATGTGGCTCCATCCCATGGATTATCCGCTTCGATTTGCCCTGATTCAGTTATTCTTGTTGATTCCAATCGTTGTAGCTGGATATAAGTTCTACACGGTCGGTTTCAGAACCCTCTTTTCCGGTCACCCCAACATGGATTCCCTGATTGCAGTGGGTACGACTGCAGCAATAGTCTACAGCGGTTATCACACCTGGCTGATCGCGAATGGCGACTTTGCAAATACAGAGCTGTACTATGAAACCGCCGGTGTCATTATTGCGCTGATCATGCTCGGAAAGACATTGGAACAGCGCTCCAAAGGCCGCACCTCTGAAGCTATTCAGAAGCTCATGGGGCTCCAGCCAAAGGAAGCGACCGTATTATTCCCGGATGGCCCAATCTCCATGCCAATTGACGAAGTGTCCGTAGGCGACCTGGTATTGGTGAAGCCCGGCGAAAAAATTCCTGTGGATGGTGTGATCACCGAGGGCGTCAGCGCCATTGATGAGTCCATGCTCACCGGTGAAAGCCTGCCCGTGGAGAAAAAGGAAGGCGACCGCGTCATAGGTGCCAGCGTCAACAAAAACGGGGCACTGAAGATCCTGACCGAGCGTGTCGGCAAAGACACCACCTTATCGAAAATTGTAGGTCTCGTGGAGCAGGCACAATCCGCAAAAGCGCCTATCGCTAAACTGGCCGACGTCATCTCCGGATATTTCGTTCCGGTAGTCATTGTCATTTCAATACTGGCCGGACTTCTTTGGTATGTGGGAACAAGAGATGTCTCCTTCTCACTGCGCATATTCATTTCTATTCTTGTCATTGCCTGCCCATGCGCATTAGGCCTTGCGACTCCAACTGCTATCATGGTCGGCACAGGTCGGGGCGCAGACAACGGCATATTGATCAAGAGCGGCGTTGCCCTGGAAACGGCTCATAAAGTCAGCGCTGTCATTCTCGATAAAACCGGTACTATCACAGAGGGCCGTCCTTCCGTGATCGACCTCCATCTGGTCAATGGCTGGACTGCAGCTAAACTCCTGACGCTTGCGGCATCTGTCGAATCCATGTCCGAACATCCTCTCGCTGAAGCGATCGTTAGAAAAGCTGCTGAAGAGGGATTGAGCTGGAACCACGCTTCAGAGTTTAAATCTGTGACGGGAGGCGGCGTCAGCGGCCGTATAGGAGATGACGGCATCTTGATTGGAAACAGGCGTCACCTGGAAGGGATCTCACTCTCCGAGGAAATCTTGAACGCTGCGGATCATTTTTCTGATCAGGGTGCTACACCGGTCTTTGCCGTGATCAATGGCGAAGTCGCGGGCATCATTGCCATTGCGGATCCGGTCAAGGCAACAAGCAAAGCAGCCATCGCCAAACTTCACGCTTTGGGAATCAAAGTCGCTATGCTCACGGGAGATAATCAAAAGACGGCGAACGCCATTGCCGCTCAAGTCGGCCTTGACCGCGTTGTCGCAGAGGTTTTGCCTGAAGACAAAGCCGGAGAAGTCAAAAAGCTTCAGTCCGAAGGTCATGTCGTCGCCATGGTGGGTGACGGGATCAATGATGCTCCTGCCCTTGCACAAGCGGATGTCGGGATCGCCATAGGCTCAGGTACAGATATTGCCATGGAATCCGCAGACATTGTCCTTATGAAGGATGACCTTCAGGACGCCGTGACCGCAATTGCCCTATCTAAAATTACGATTCGCAACATCAAACAGAATCTGTTCTGGGCATTCGCCTACAACACTGCAGGGATTCCGGTCGCCGCCGGTCTTCTCTACCTTCTCGGCGGACCACTGTTGAACCCTATGATCGCTGCAGCCGCTATGGCTTTTAGTTCCGTCTCCGTCGTTACCAACGCACTCCGACTTAAGTCCATAAAAATTTAAACCATATAAAGGAGAATGATTCATGAAAACACTTAAAATTACGGGTATGAGCTGCGGGCACTGCGAACGTCGCGTCAAAAACGCATTGGAAGAAATTGATGGCGTCACCGTCATCAGTGTCAGCGCTTCTGAAGATCGCGCTGAAGTCGACACTAATGTCGAGGATGCTGTTCTGATCGCAGCGGTTGAAGAAGCAGGATACACAGTGACTGAGATTGTATGATTTTAGGTTCAAAAAGGACGGCGATGCTGAGAAATGCATCGCCGTCCTTTTTTTTTGGAAGTTGGTGTCAGACACCTATTTCCGAAACCGAGTGTCTGACACCCAGTTTCAACGCTTCTTTTTTTGAAACCAGGTGTCAGACACCCAGTTTCACACCATAGCCATAACCCGGCATGGCAAACCACTCAACCCTTCAAATTTGACAGGGAACGTAAACACATCACAGCGCACGTACTTTTGACCTTTCAGCACAGCTTCAAGATTACACAGATTCTCGACCACGAAGACACCATGATCTGCACAGTGCTGATCCATTGGTGTGTGCTCAGGAGCTCGCCGGATGCCTGCTGCATCAATCCCAATCATGGAAACGCCCCGGGCAATTAATGCCTCAATCAAGGCAACCGACAATTGCGGGTGATGCCCAAAATAAGCCTGACTGCCGTAGGCCAATGTCTCAACTCCGCCTGTTCGAAAGATGACAAAATCACCCTCCTCGATGAGAGACAATTCTTCAGCTTCCAGCTCGAGATCCTGACCCATCCCGGCCACCTCTGCCCTATTGAAAATTAATCCCGGCCGTTTGGCATTCTCAAGGGGGAAAACCAGATTCATAACATCAAAATGGGTCCCAAGATGTCCAAAGGCAGTCATTTTTTCGTTGGTCATTGCCATTTCAGATCGCTCACGGGAGACCGAAACCGTTAAATCGATCCACATGACGAATCACCTCACCTCAGGGTTATCAGACTCACTGAGAGCCACAGCGACTTCAACTGCATCAGCAGCTTCAGCTGTTTCGAGATCTTCATCCTCTTCCAGCTCATCCATATCATCCGCTGTATTATAGGCATTCAGATCCTTGCCCTTTTCAAACTTAACTTTACCACTGGAAGCGGCCCGGATTTTCTTTTCTGCTTTCTTCACCTGAACCAGCAAATTAGGATTCGGATTTAAATTCTTAACCTCAGCGATCAGAGCTTTGGCTTTCTCGAAATCATATTTATCAGCGTAAAGAACCGCCAGCTGGAATTTGACAATGCTTAGGTCATCTGCGTGACGCACTTTATGGGTTAAGGAAGTCTCAAAGTCCCTAATAGCTTCGTCAGTTTTTCCTTCAGCGGCTTCGACATAACCCTTTGCCATGAAATGATAAGAACGGTAAGAGGGGCTCAGCCACTCCGGACGAATAGTTTCATTGACATGAAATTTCGCTTTTTGGAGATTGTTCTCCCGAATTGCCTTGATAGCCAAAGCGACAGAGCCTTGCCGGACAATGGCGACACCAATAAAAATTGAGCCAACAGCGAATAATGCCGCAAGGCCTTGATTGCCTGTAAAGTAAAAATATCCCGCAACTAAGGCATAGGTCAAGGTCAGTGCCAGTTTCATCAGTCTTCCAGTCATCTCACCTTACCTGCCCTTCTCTTTGACATAGGCTCCGGAGACTTTTCGGACCATTTTGTCCATCTCTTTAAGTGTTGTTTCATCCAGGGGTCTGCAGGAGATCCCCACGCGCTTTGACTTATTTTCGACTTCAACGACAAAAGAAACTCTGGATGAAGTAATTTTAAAGTCCTTGACCGACTTCCAGGGATAATATCTGCCGCGTACCTTGCCAAACAAGTCGACGAAAGCCACACCGGTCTCCGTGATCAAGAGATCATCTGTCTGCAGATAAATCATCATGAACATCAGGGAGATCCAGAAGGCAATTTCAACGCCTTTTTGAGAGGTCATTCCCTCGGTCCCAAAGACTATGGAGGCAAGGCTCCCCGCTACAAACATAAGAAAGATTGCCAGCAATCCGGTTTTAAAACGGCTTTTAAGATGATAGCGGACTTTTCCGGTGTTTTTGTTGCCCGGGTTAACCAGCATGTAGCCCAAAAATAGGGTCCCGATCAGTGTACCGACTGAGAAAATGATTGTGTTCAATGGACGAAACCTCCTGAAATGAAATTGGGTCGCGGTGTGGGATGAGGCGACCATCGGCAAAAAAAACATAAAATTTTAGATTTAATGGAGCTCGTGAATGACGTTGTTCAGCCACTTCTGGCTCAGGTAACGCCTGTAGGTCAGTACGGACTTGACAATCTCTTCGGACATCAGCATGGCAACGGTGATAACGACACCCGCCTGAAGCCACACGGCACCTGCAAACGCCAGCGGCACACCGAACAGCCAAACCGCAGCCACTTCGACGTAGAGGGCGTACTTGGTGTCGCCGCCGCCCCTCAAAACCCCGACAATCATCATGAGATTGAAGGTTTTAAAGAAGGTGAAAGCAGTATAGAGATACATGAGATAGGTGGTAGTCTGCGTCAAGGCCGGTTCCAGACCAAACAGCTTCAGGATGCTCCCGGCGGTCAGGACCATAAACAGCGCAATCAGGAGCGACCCGGTCTGAGACAGCTTGAGGAAGTGGCTGGCGTATTGACGGGCCAGAGTTTCCTCACCCGCGCCAATACGGTTTCCAATCATAACCTGACACGCAGCAGCCATGCCCATGAAAATGACTTCATAAAAGCGAAACAGTGAGTTAGCCACCTGATAACCGGCAATGGCTTCAGCCCCGATCCGGGCGACGGCCACGTTATAGAGCACGGTGCCTATAGCCCAAAGTGTTTCGTTGGCGACCACAGGTGAGGCCTTGTCTAGTATTTTCAGCATGTAGGACTTGCTGAAAGCCATAAGCTCTCTGGGTCTTGCAGCCAGGACATGATCCGTCTTATAGATGACTGTCAGGATGACGACAAATTCAATCAACCGGGCGATCAGCGTTGCAATGGCAGCGCCTTTGACACCGAGCTCCGGCATGCCGAGTTTTCCGAAAATCAAACCATAGTTCAGGACGGTGTTGACGACAAGGGAGATGGCGCTGACCACCGTAGGCATTTTTGCCTGCTCGATGCTTCTGGCTGCAACCGCAAAGCTGAAGGAAACCGCAGTAAAAATGTAACTCCAGCCGACGATTCTCAAATAGTCGCTGCCCAGGCGAATGATTTCCGGATTGTCATCACTCAGAAAACCCATGATTTGTGTTGGCGTCACAACTGCCGCCAGCATGAACAGACCCGTGACCGCAATGCCAAAAGCCAGAGCCACACCCATGGTGCGCTTGATATTAGCCACGTCACGTTTGCCCCAAAACTGGGCTATGAAGACCGACGCACCGCTGTTGATGCCAAAGATCAGCAGGATCATCACAAAGAATACCTGGTTTGCCAAACCTACGGCTGCGATAGCTTCCTTGCCCACCTGACCAATCATCACGGTATCCACCATGTTGAGAGAGGTTTGGATCAGATTCTGAATCATGACAGGAATGCCAATTCGCATCATTGTTTTTAAAAATTCGCGGTCCTTTAACCAGTCCATGTTGCCCTCCGAAATCACGTCATCTTTTTTATTATAACCGATTCGCTGCAACTTAAGAACGCCTGTATAAATTAATTTTCGCATGGCCGGATTCGGAAACTGACATCAAATGAAAACTCGTTTATAAGCGCTACAAACAAAAAGGGATGAAATTGACATCTCCCCGAAAGTCTAAAACCAAACTTTCAAGCATGCCAACTTCATCCCATTTACGCAGTTCTGCCCCCCAGCTGACCGCGCCTGTTCCTAGTCGCCAAGAAATTCCTTCAGCACTTCTTCCGTGTGCTGCCCAAGAGTCGGTGCCGGCGACAGGATTTCTCCCGGCGTTGCGCTGAGCTTGATAGGAATGCCTGGCATCTTGAGCTTACCTGCCACAGGATGTTCGACCTCTATGATCATATCCCGAGCCAGAACTTGCTCATTTTCAATGACTTTGTCTACCGTGTTGATTGGACCGTTTGGTACACCGGCCTGATCGAGAATCAACTGCCACTGGGCTGTGGTCTTTTCTCTGACAGCGGCCGCCACCAAAGGTCTGAGACTCTCGTAGTTCTCCAGGCGCTTTGGATTTGTGTCAAAGCGCGGATCCAAGGCAAGGGATTCCAAGCCGGAAACCTTGCAGAACGTACGCCACAGGTTGTCATTTCCGGCAGCAATCATGATTTCGCCATCTGCGGTCTCAAAAGGCTCAAACGGCACAATGGAAGCGTGCTTGTTGCCGGCGGGTTTTGGAACCTCACCCGTGACCACGTAGCGTGCAATGGCATTTTCCAGGATGGCCACCTGACAGTCCAGCATAGCCACATCCACTTTCTGCCCCTCGCCGGTTTTATGCCTGTGGTTCAAAGCCGCCAAGATCCCAATGGCCGTAAACATGCCCGCGTTTATATCCCCAACGGACGGCCCCACCCTGGTCGGCTCGCCGCCCACTTGGCCGGTAATGGACATAATTCCGCCCATGGCCTGCACGACACCATCATAAGCCGGACGGTCGCTGTATGGCCCCGTATGGCCAAAGCCAGAGGCAGCCGCATAGATGATGGACGGATGGTATGCCTTGATGTCTTCATAGCCAAACCCCAACTTTTCCATTGTCCCCGGTCTGAAGTTCTCAACGACGACATCCATTTTCAAAAGGAGTGCCTTTAAGGTCGCCTTACCTTCAGGACTTTTCAGATCCAGGACAATGCTGCGCTTGTTTCGGTTTAGACTCATGAAATACGCACTCTCACCCTTCTGATACGGCCCAAAATGACGCGAATCATCCCCGGTGACCGGCATTTCAACTTTGATGACATCTGCCCCGAGATCCGCCAGAATCATGGTGCAATAAGGACCTGCCAAAACGCGGGTCAGGTCGAGAACTTTAAGGCCTTCCAGTGGACCCATCCATACCCCTCCAGTCACTTAAGTCAGACAGCGGCTGCCCCGCCGGACACAGCGGGGCGACCGCATTTCGGGTTTCTATTCTTTCTCGTCGTACGCGACAATACGGCAGATGCTGGACTCGCCGCCGACAAATCTCCAAGGATAGCATCCAATAATCAAGCGCTTGTTGAGGATTTTATCGATTTCGCCGCCCAGATTTTCCGCGTGAATGATATCATCCGGGAACAAGTCAATATGCATGAGCTGATAGTCATCATCCGGGAAGAACTCTTCGAGGCTCTTGCCATACTTTGCCTGAAGATAAGCATCCGCTTTCTTGGCTTCCTTAGGCTCCCAGTCGCGAATTTTTGTGTTCATAGGGTGATCCGCAGAACCGCAGTCTACGCCAATCCACTTAATATCCATTTCCTGGCACCATTTTGAGAATTCCTTGGTTGGTCCCGGATGTCGCAGCATGTAACGGCGCTCATCTGCCTCAGGCTGATCCCATCCGTATTTATGGTAGCCGGTATTGATGATCAGGATGTCACCTTTTTTAACTTCGACGCGGTCCGTAATATCTTTGGAAGTGTAAATGCCGTAGTCTTCCGCAATATCCGAAAGGTCGACAACTACGCCAGGGCCAATCAAGTCCTCAAGAGGAATGGAGGCAATGTCTCTGCCGTGTGTGCAGAAGTGAAGCGATCCGTCCAGATGCGTGCCAACGTGGTTGGAGGTCGTGATCAGCTGGCCGTTGGCGCCGTTTGGCGTCAAGCGCTTGAAGAATTTGACCTGAAGCGGCTCATAAGTCGGCCAAGCCGGTGTCAGGTGGCTGATGCCCTGTGTGAGATCATACATTTGTACTTTGTCCCAGAAATTTAACATGAATTTCCCTCCTGTTTTCAACTTTGTCAACTGCGTAGAGAAGCCTGCCGATGGTTGGTTTATCATCCCCATCGGCAAAGGAATTGCATTAAGTCTCTAAATGAGGCCCCGCGACTGGGCGTCTTCCACGAACGCTTCAAGCGCATCCTCGAAGCACTTCATAGGCGGCCGGACGAGACCTGCGCCAACCTGGCCGACTCCGGCGTTCTTGTGAGCGATGCCCGTGTTAATGATTGGCCGGATCTGAGTCTCGATGACCTTCATAATATCGATGCCGGTAGGTGATCCCCTGAAATTCATAGGCGGCAGTTTAAAGGCCGAGCTTTCGCCGATGGTGATTTCGTACATGGACGACGTAAAGTTAAAGGCATCCTGTGGTGTCCCTCCGACAAACTGAACGATAGCCGGCGCCGTTGCCATGGCAAAACCGCCTATGCCGCAGGTCTCCGTAATGACGCTGTCGCCAATGTCCGGATTGGCATCTTCTTTGGTAAAGCCCGGGAAGAACAGTCCATCGATAATTTCAGCAGGCGCTGTAAACCAGCGGTTGCCAAGTCCCGAAACGCGAATGCCGAAATCCGTGCCATTTCTGGCCATAGTGTAGACCATGGTCGAATTCTCAATGCCCTCAAGGGGATCCAGCGAGCACTTACAGGCCGGCATGGTGAGATTAAGGAAAAAGTGGTCATTGGAATGCATGAACTTCAGAACGTCTCTCTTGTCTTCATCAGAAAAGTCTGTCATGACGAGATACGGCGCAAGTTCTCTGATCAGAAGCGAGGTGCCGGCCTTATTCCGGTTGTGGCCTTCATCCCCCATCTGGACGATTTGAGCGATCATAGTCTTGAGGTCAATAGGACCTGAGAGTGCCAGCGTTGCTTTAAGAACCGGTGCCAGAACCTTCTCCATCCATTTCAGACGGTCAATGACTTCTTCAGAAAAAGCGCCGTAACGCAGTACTTTGCCGAGACCTTCATTGAGCGTACAGTAAGCCATATTGCCGAAGGCTTCATTTCGAAGCTTCCATACCGGCATACTGAACGTGGTGACGCCGGCCATTGGACCAACGGCATTGTGGTGGTGACAGGAATCAAAGGTGATTTTTCCGGAGGCTGCCAGTTCAAGGGCCTCAGCTTCGTCCTTGGCAAGTCCTTCGTAGATCAGGCCTCCTACAATAGCCCCACGAAGCGGTCCGCTCATGCGCTCCCAGGTAATAGGCGGTCCGGCGTGCAAAACAGTCATCTTATCCATTCCGGGGATGTCTTCTCCGGCCGTGCCAATGCCGACAATAGTCGGCTGTGCCAATTGAAGGCGATCAAAAGCCTCTTGATTGGCTTTTAAAATCCTCTCTTCCAACTCTACCGCTCCCTTTCCCTTCTATTTCTTCCCTTTCAGTTTGCCGAGTAAACTTAACATTTTCTCATTGCCGCCGGCAGGTGGCCGCCAGTCAACCTGAACAACTTCCACCGACTGATTCTTAAGGTCTTCATAAAAGGCTTCAAGGCCAAGGTTGACGACCCTGAGCTGTTTTTCAAATAATCCGTTTAAGGGTTTCACGCGCGCTCGCCTCCCTGTTTGGCAATAGCTTTCATGATCTTTGCCGCAAGCCGTACAGCCTGAGCATTGGACGGCATCACAACGGCACCGGCTTCAGACAGGGTTTCTCTTGAGGCTTTCAGTCCCTGTGGATCCCCTTCCGTGCCGCAGACGGACGCAATAACAGTCAGATCTCCCCCGCTTGCCGCAGCGTTTTCTCTGGCCTCACGGATTTGTGCGGCAACTTCGCCTGCGGGATCAGGATGTGAGCCATAGCCAAGAACGACATCCATCAGCAGCACCGCCACATCCGGTGCCGCTTCCTTCACTATGCGTTCACTGCGCGTGGACGGATCGATCATTGGGTGCGGTCTGCCGACGGTAAAGGCATCATCTCCAAAATCAATGACAGTATGTTCAGCGGACACCTTCACATCTTTCAACTGCTCTTCCGGTTTCAAAGGTATGTTTGACCAGATGGTGCCAAGATCAGGTCCAAGGAGTTTCATGGCTTCGTCCGCCAGTGTTCCCCCGGTAAAAAGGCCTCTCAGATACTTTTGGATCGGTGCTTTTTTTCCGGCTTCATGAGCGGCCAACGCATCAATGTCTGCTTCCGGGACATCAAAGCCCGAAAAATCAGAAGGCGCAGCGTCTCCCCTCAACAGCGCGACCGCTTTTCTCGCAGCGTCTTCGAGGCTGATGCAGGCAACTGCGCCTGCTGCCTCAATGGCTGTTCTGTCACCGCCAATGAAGTCGACCACTACTGGTTTTCCGGCTTTGTTGACCAGGTCGAGGACTTTTTTAGCCACCTCCGGTGCAGGCGGCTTGGAGACCAGAACTATGACTTTGGTCTCCGGATCAGCAATCAGCGCTTCGAATGCCTGCAGCATCATCAGTCCGCCAATTTCTGTTTTCAAGTCGCGGCCGCCGGTGCCAATGACCTGAGAAACACCTCCGCCCAACTGGTCAATCAGGGACATGATTTCTTGTGTACCGGTTCCCGAAGCGCCTACAATGCCTATGCCGCCCGGTCTCACGACGTTGCAGAACGCCAGTGGAACGTGATTGATCATAGCGGTGCCGCAGTCAGGTCCCATCATCAACAGCTGTTTCGACACAGCCTTTTCTTTAAGCCGTTTTTCGTCTTCTATGCTGACATTGTCGCTGAACAGCATGACGTGCAGACCGGCGTCCAAGGCTTTTTCAACTTCAGCGGCAGCGTAGCGCCCCGGAAGAGAGATGAGGGCCAGATTGAGCTCCGGCTCATTGGAAAGCGCGGTTTGAAGACTGGCCGGTCTATAGCTGCTGCCCGCAGAAGATTTTTTCGCCGAAAGCAGGGCGTCCAGGGCGCTCACCAACATTTCCATTGAAGCCTCGCCTGAAAGCTCGGCGGTGACAAAGAAATCATTGGCCGACAAGGCTTCCAGCTCAGGGGTCAACAGGTTGAGGTTGGCCGCCAGTTCTTTATTAAGCTCTGTTGCCATACCCACCAGAATATCTTCCACCCCGGGCAGTTTTGCCAGATCTTTTGTGATCAGCATTAAAGTTACGGAGTCGTAGTAGGCATTTTTACGTATGGTCGTTTGTACTGCCACTGTCACTTCCTCCTCGTATCGTAATAAGTTGTCCAAACTGAAGGTTATTTCAGTGATCCCCCTATTCAGAAGAGGTTCACCGAAGTTTGTGATTCAAGCATTAAGAGACAGCATCAGGGCGGCTGCAGCACCAGTCATAAAATCTGTCCCTGAGGTGTCACCATGGTCAAGTGCATTCAGCGCCGCCGCTTCCAAATCCCCTTCCGGTTCCAGGCAAAGAAGTTCCAACAGCTTGCCGTATTTCTGAGCGACATGCCCCAGGGCTGCATGGGCAAGCATGGCTTCACTGATCACTGTAGTCTTGCCCTTTGCCTGGCTGGCGAGTTTCTGATTGCGCTTCAAAAGCTTCTCGCGAGCCATGAATTGACCATAGGGGGCGCATAGGTTTGCGGCCATAAACCCGGCAACAAAATCATCAGAGGACGGGGTCAGACCCGGTCCAAAACCGACCAGCCTGGAAAAAGCCGCCACTGCTCTGGTCTCGCCCATGTCGGTTCCGTCTCTGTAGGCTTCTACAAACTGATCCAGTCGACCTTTGACGAAGTCGACATACCGGTTGCCTGCCATGTCAGCGGGACAAGATCCCGGATGCGGCAGCACACTGGCTTCGCAGAGATATGGCAGGAGACCTTCCGGCTTCCCCCGAATCAGGAGCAGCTTAATGAAAGCCTCAAGACGCGTCAGCATTTCAGCCCTGGTCAATTTCTCCGCGGTCGCCTTGCCGGCGTCCCATGATGGGCTCCATTTCTGTGCTTGTATGAACGCCAACGGCGTTTCGCCAACAATAATGCCCTCGCCCGAACACCTTGCCGGCATTCCGGGATGCCAGCCCAAAGATTTCAGCGACCCTTTCGACACTTGTAAAGTCATAGGCGCAAGATCCATCTGATCCGACACTATGGTCATAAGAACCCCATTATAAAAGAGCAGATTGACCGCCCGCTCAAAAGTCGAGTGGACTTCGCCGGTTTGACCTGGACTTTGTGTTAAAAACGTTATACAGTCCTCTGATACGCGAAGCACTTTCATTGTCAATCACCACTCAGACTTTTGATTAAAGGGGCGCTTTTTTTTGACGCCTTCCATTCAACCTAAGTGTACCAGAGTCACAGGCAGGGTTCATTGTTCCCCGCTTCCAAAACCATGGGACCCCGTTTGTGACTCAGACCCAAGGTCGGTCTGAATCAAGTCCATGATCTTCAGCGCGATCTGAACGTTGAGACGCGTTGATGGGTCTTCAAGGTCGAGTCCTGAAATCTCGCGGATGCGCTGCATGCGGTAAATGATTGTATTGTAGTGGGTATACATTTCCTCCGAAACACGCTTCAGGTTGCTTCCGCAATCAAAATAGAGTTTGAGGGTTTCCAGCAGATTGGTATCCTTCTCCCTGTCGTACTTGGCAAGTGGCTCCAGCATTTCTCTGAAAAAGGACTTAAGCTCCGGCTCAAGCTCCTCGAAAGACAGAAGTTTATAGATCCCCAGAGCGTCATAGTGTATAGGACGCCCTTTTTCGCCGCAGAGATGGTGATTGGCAAGCGCACGATTGGCCTCGCTCTTTGACTTGCAGAGAAGATCGAGCTGTTTATACTGACGTCCGACACCCACTGAAAGAAGCTCCTTCATGCCTTCCAATTCTGCACTGTGGAGGATTTCTCCCGCGAATTTCATCACGGCTTCTTTCACTCGGTCCTCTGAATAGTCTTTGGGCTGGCCGAACAAGATTATGAGTCTGTCACTCTTTTGAGCGAAATGGACTCTGCCCTTGTGGACTCTGGATATGCGCTCAATAATGCTGACCATTTTTGTGCCAATGGATTGAATAAAGTTGGCATTGTTTGGCGTCAGCTTCAGCACCTCTGAAGATGCGTCAAAATCAGCAACAACGACAGAATAGGCTAAGTTCGGATTAAACTCCATATAGACAGCGTGCTCGAGGGCACGCTGCTGCCGGAAGGTCTCTGTAGACAGCAAATCATCAAAGAACTCAACTTTGTGGCGGTTGGCGCTTTCGTAAATGGACATCTTTTTGAGCAAATCCAGTGCAATCAGAGAGGTGGATGCTTCGATGACCGAAATCTCCATTGTATTCAGCGCTTTCTCTGTTTCCCACAGGATGACCCAGCCATAGAGCCTCTCATCTGATGAAATGGGAATAGCTACCCTGTTGACAGGGATGCCGGGCTTACCGGCTGCATGAAAGACGCCTTCAGGCAATTCTTCCTCTGTCATGGGTGTGTCCTGGGATTTGTTTCTATCCAAAAACTGCTCAGCTCTGCGGATTAAAATTGACTTCATAGCTTCAGGCCCTGAGACGACCAGATTCTTAAAAAGAGGTTCAACAATGGCCACGGGCAGTCCCACGCTTTTGTGGATGGCTCTGGCTATCTCCTGAAGGCTGCCGCCTCTGAGCATAACCCGCGTGATCCTGCGGTTGAAGTCATTCACCTGGCTGATGATAGCGCTCTGACGGCTCAGCAGTTCGCTCATAACCGGCATCAAGATGTCGGAATAGGATATTTCAAAGGGAATTTCGATTAATGGAAAGTCATACGCATCAGCGGTTGAAAGCACGGAGTCCGGCAGCGTGTCGACGAAGCGCTTGGTTTTGATTCCCATGCCAGCCAGACCCAGTGTACTGAGGGCCGGAATCAGCGTATTCAGAACTTCAATGTCGTCTTTTATGGAATAGGCAGTAGTCAATAGGAATTCACCGGGACGTACCCAGTCTACAATGTCCGGAACTTCCATGACGTTGACTTTGGTGACCAGCTTGTCGAGGCCGCTTGTACCTGCCAGCACATGTGACTCTTTGAGCACTGTCATTTCTATCAGGTCCCGAACCCGGATGCCGATGATGTTGTCCATATTAGTACCCCCGTTTGTTATTCAATCACAAATCAATTATATTATAACAAAAAGAAAAGCCCTCGTGTCAACGAGGGCCCTGATACGGGAAGAAAAAATATTGTTTCCAGATAATAAGTTTTAAACTTCTTTGGCTTCAGGCAAAACAGCGTTGAGCACGATTCCGACAAGCGCTGCAAGCGCCATGCCTTCGAGATTAAGAGCAAAGATCCCAAAAAAGTTGAATGGAAGCACTGCCCCGCCAAGACCAAGAACCAAAATAACTGCGGCGATGATCAGGTTTCTGGAAGACGTAAAGTCAACCTTATTCTCAACCAGCGTTCTGGCGCCGATTGAAGCGATCATACCGAACAGAATGATGGAGATGCCGCCGATGACTGCTGTTGGAATGGTTGAAATAACTGCGCTGAGTTTAGGAAACAGACCCAGAATAATCGCGAAGACCGCAGCGATCTGCATGATCTTTGGATCCCATGCTTTTGTCAGCGCGAGGACACCCGTATTCTCGGAATAGGTTGTATTTGCAGGTCCGCCAAACATGGCAGAAAGCGCTGTCGCGATACCGTCGCCCATGAGGGTTCTGACAAAGCCCGGATCCTTGGTGAAGTCTTTTTTGACTGTGGAGCTGATGGCCATGACGTCACCGATATGTTCGATCATAGTCGCAAGCGCGATAGGCGCAATTGTCAGGATGGCCTCTGCGTTGAATTTCGCTACCGTAAAAGCAGGAATGCCAAAAATAGCCGCTTCCTGAATTGGTGTGAAATCAACTTTGCCCAATATGACTGCGAAAACATAGCCGCCAATCAGACCGATGATAACCGGAATGACCTTGAGGAAGCCCTTTGCGAAGACACTGACGGCAGTAACGATGATAAACGCCACAATGGCAAGTAGCCAGTCTCCGGAGGCCATGGAAATAGCCGTTGGCGCAAGCTTCAAACCTATGACGATAATGATTGGCCCCGTCACGACCGGAGGGAAGAATTTGAGGACGCGTTCGATGCCGAAGACTGCGATCAAGCCTGCCAGGATCAGATAGATCAAACCGGCGACTACTACGCCGCCCTGAGCGTACTCCATGCCATGAGTCTGAGCGACTGCCAATATAGGAGCGATAAAGGCGAAGGAAGAGCCGAGAAACGCAGGCACTTTTCCTTGGGTGATGACGTGGAACAGCAAAGTGCCGATCCCCGCCATAAACAGTGCAACAGAGATATTCATGCCCGTGATGATTGGAACGAGCACTGTCGCGCCGAACATAGTGAAGGTGTGCTGAATTCCCAGGGTGATCATTTTAGGTACGCCGAGCTTTGTGACGTCACGTATGCCGTCGTGGTTGATGTTTAGTTCTTCTTTACTCATGGGCAGCTCCTTTCATCCTCTAGTATTTTCTCCCGTATCACTGAGAAAAAATAAGTTCACTAACATTATAACAGAGGCATCGCCTTTGTTAGCCTGAAAACAAAAATTTGAGGTGAAAATTTTGTGCAAATCAAGTGAGCTTGAAGACTTGAAATCTCAATGATTTCAACCAGTGAAACAACCGTTGACATAACCCTAAATCAGAGGCATTTTCATTACTTGAACGGTAACCGGTGACTGACACCTGTTTCCTAACGCTTACATCTTCCGCGCTTTTTCCTTCATTGCCGCCAGAACCTTCTCCGGCGTCAGCGGCATAGTCGACAACCGGATGCCCACGGCCTTGTACACCGCGTTGGCAATGGCAGGCGCCGTAGGCACCATGGCCGGCTCGGCCACACCCCGCGCCCCATAAGGTCCGGTCTCCTCCGGATTTTCGACAAAAGACACCACCAGCTCCGGCATGTCGTCCGACGTCGGAATCTTATAATCCACGAAAGACTTATTCAGAATCTTGCCGTCCTTCAGCATCAGCTCTTCATACAATGCCGTGCCCATGCCCTGTAGAATCGCGCCCTCCAGCTGGCCTTCCAGCATCTGCGGATTCACCACCTGGCCCACATCAAAGCACGATGCCACCTTCAACACCTTAATGTGCCCCGTCTCCACATCCACTTCAAGATCAACGCCCTGAGCCCCATAAGTCCAGAACGCCACCGGATGCTCCCCGAGTCCCGTCTTTTTATCAGCATTCCGGATATTCGGAGGAATAAAAGAGCCTCTGCCGATGATTGGTCCATGGACACCGCTGCCATCCTCAAAAGTCAGGCCAAGTGCCAAATCGCTGATGGCGACCTTGCGATCCGGGTAGATCTGGGAGACAATAAACCCATCCCGCATCTCAAGATCCCGCTTGTAAACCCCAAGTTTGATCTGCGCCAGTTCAAAGAGCTGCGCCTTCGCATCCTGCGCCGCTTCATAAACTGCACGGCCCGCAGAGTAGGTGATCCGGCTCGCCACGGTCTGCCATTCATATGGCGTATGATCCGTGTCTCCGGTTCGGACCGTAATTTTTTCAGGTGATATCGACAGCACCTCTGCCGCAATTTGTGTCATGACAGTATCTGAGCCCTGCCCAATATCCTGGGCACTGACCAGCAGGTGGGCCGTCCCATCTTCATTGAGCTTGATGACTGCGGAGGAAGCCGCATTATTTGGCATGGACGGTGCTTTCCAGCCGCAGGCAATCGCTTTGCCCCGGCGTTTGTTTGGCCCGGAGGCAGGCTCTTCCTTGTCCAGCTCAATGTCCCGAATGACATTGTCCAGGCATTCCATCAGCCCGCATACCTCGACCACTTCGCCGGTCCCGGTGCGTCCGCCCGGTTTCAATCCATTGATGCGCCTGATCTCTACCGGTGATATGCCAACTTTCTCTGCCACAATATCCAGGTTTTGTTCGATTCCAAAGTGGATCTCGCTCATGCCAAAGCCCCTGTAAGGCCCCCCCACGGGATGATTGGTGTAGACGCAGTAGGAATCCGTGCAGACATTGTCGATATCATAGGGGCCTGCAGAAGCGTACCCTGCTGCCTTGACTATATTGACGCCATATTCCGTATAGGCGCCGCCGTCCCAGATAAATTCGTTTTGAACAGCGACAATTTTTCCGTCCTTGCGCACGCCGGTCTTAATAGTCGCATGAAGCCCCTGGCGCACGTATGCGTTTTCAAACTCATCTTCACGGGAGTAGGTCAGCTTCACCGGACGCCCGTTTGATCTCATGGCCAGCGGAATGATGATGCCTTCGAGAGTCGTCCCGGCTTTGGAACCGAAGCCGCCCCCCACGGCCGGAGAAATGACGCGCAGCTTGTTGAGAGGTATGTCAAAAGCCGCTGAAAGCGCCTGGCGGACTGCATATGGCGACTGGCAGGAAGCCCAGACAGTAAGGTAACCATCCGCATCCATCTGTGCTACGGCAGTGTGGGTTTCAATAGGCACGTGCTGAACGTGGGGCACGAAAAATTTGTTTTCAAAGACGAAATCCGCTTCTGCAAAGCCCTTGTCGACGTCGCCCTTGCGCAGCTTATAGTGGTTGGAAATATTGGTGCCCGGCTCCGGGAAAAAGACAGGAGCCACCTTGTAGTCACCCAGATCAGGGTGAACCAGCGGCGCGTTGGGCGCCATTGCCTCCACTGCATTGGTCACAGCCGGCAGGACCTCATACTCGACCTTTATCAACTCAACTGCCGCCTGGGCAATGTCCTCACTTTCCGCCGCCACCGCCGCGACAGCCTCACCGCGATACCTGGCCTTGCCGACTGCCAAAAAGTTCTTGTCCTCAAGATACAGTCCGCCGCGCTTGGTGTAGAATTCGCCTGTTATGACGTCTTTGACGCCCTTCAAGCGAAGGGCTTCAGAGGGATCAATGGACAGAATCTTCGCATGGGGATGCGGACTGCGCTTGACTGCGACGTACAGCATTCTGGGCATTTTCATGTCATCCACATATTTCAGGGAGCCGGTGACCTTCTTGACACCGTCGACCCGTTTAATGCTCTTTCCAACGAACTTCAAGGTGAATCCCCCCCTCATTAGTCGTTCCCGAGTCCAACCCGGTTCTGATCCGCGACACTCTGGATAGCCTGGACAATTTTTTTGTATCCGGTGCACCGGCACAAGTTGCCGCTGATGCCTTCCTTGATTTCCTCATAAGTCGGCGTTGGATTCTCCTCCAGCAGCGCCTTGGCCGTCATGATCATACCAGGCGTGCAGTAGCCGCACTGCAGGGCTGCATTGTCAATGAAAGCTTGCTGCAGCGGATCCAGATGCGTGCCGTCCGACAGCCCCTCAATTGTCTCTATGATGCTGCCCTCTGCTTCAGGCGCCAGAACCAGACATGCATTGACCGCCTGTCCGTTCATAATGACCGTGCACGCGCCGCATTCCCCGGCACCGCAGCCTTCCTTGGCACCCGTCATGTCGAAGTCTTCCCTGAGCATTTTCAGAAGTGTTCTGTTAGGCAGCGTCTCATGCTCAATTTCTTCACCATTTAAAATAAAGCTGACTTTCAGCTTGCTCATGACACCGCGCCTCCCTTCTCGATCTGTTCGAGTCCGCGCCTCAGCATAACCTTCACCATGTCGAGGCGATACGCCCTGGAAGCCCGCACGTCATCAATGGGTTTAACCTCGGAGATCGCACACTCGAGGATCTCCTCCGAAGCTGCCCCTTGATTCAGCAGCGCCTCAGTCTTTGGAAGCCTGACGGGCGTTGGCGCCACAGCGCCATAAGAGAGCCTCCAGCCGTCCTGAGCTTTCAGCAGCGTCATGCAGACCATGGAAAGGTCGACTTCCTTGCGCCTTGCCAGCTTGGTAAACACACCCTGCCCTGCCGTCTTTGGCACGCGAACACCCTTGACTATTTCACCGGGTTTCAGGGAAGTCTTTCGCACAAATACAAAAAATTCTTGGATGGGGATCTCCCGCTCGCCCTCGGGACCGAACACTTCAAGAACAGCGTCCAGCGCCATAAGCGGCGTCGCCGTATCCGCCAGCGGAGAGGCGTTGCAGAGATTACCAATGCAGGTCGCACGGTTTCGCACCTGCTTGGAGCCCACTGAGAGCGCGGCTTTAACCAAATAAGGAAAGTATTTGCCGATGGTCTCATCACGACCCACCTGATTCAAATTAACTGTTGCGCCAATATATACAGATTCCTCGTCCTCGCGGATCCGGCTGAGCTGTTCTATGCCTTTGAGATCGATCACCGCTGAAGGAAGCGTCAGTCCGTCACGCATTCTGACTATCAAATCCGTGCCTCCGTTTAAGAGATGCGCACCGTCGCCATAGCGAACCAGCAGCTCTGAGGCTTCTTTCAGACTTGAAGGTCTGAAATACTCAAATGGTCTCATGGTTATAACCCCCCTATGGTTTAATTATAGGCCACTTTGATTATCATTATACTCTAAATTTTCTGTCATTTGTCCGGATTCCTTAGTGAATAGACAACAAGGATTTCGAGTTATATAATTAAGTCATCGTTTTCCAATTCCCTGAAAGGCAGGTGACGTCGCGTGTCAGTACTGGAACAAGCCTCCCCGCAAGCGCTGTCCCAAACACCAAGCATTGCAAATGCCGTATCACGCAACCTGCTGGACGAATACTATTTCGAGACCCTTCGTGGTCAGTCGAAGCTTTTGACGAGGTATCAGTCCTTGCTGTCAGCTCTCACCCCTGGCTTCTCAACGCTTTTGGAGGATCTCTTTTTTCTGCTGTATAAGATTGAGCCCGTCCTCACACCACAGCCCACAGCGGGACGTGCTGTCATTTCAGGGATGCTGTCCACCTTGACGCTTAAAAAGCTCAGAGGCCGCACCGCAGGTAATACCACTGAAAGTTATCTGGCTTTAAAATTGATGGTGGATGAGTTGCTGCTCTATCTCAGAGGCACGGACATCCCTATGCATTTGGAAACCCTGAACAGTGCTTTGGAAGCGCTCATAGAGACCAAGCACGCCCTTGAAGACAATTTAAACGCCACATTGGAAATCAATGAGGCCGTTAAACCGGAAGATGCAGGGCATCTCGATCGCTTGAAATCGCCCCTTGGGCTGCCTCAAAACGCTTCCCTCAGCGAGGTGGCCAGAACGCTGGCCGAGTCACTTAAAGCCCTTTCCGGCGAGAAGTCGCCTGATTCGCTGATGACAGAGAAAGCAACAGACCAAGCCAAGCCTGTAAATCCTAAAATATCCGACAAAAAGTCGACAGACCTCGAGTCCAAACTGAAGTCGTCTTTGGCACCGGACCTTTCCTCTTTTCTGGAAAAACTCGACGCGGCCATGAACAGTGAGCATCAACTACAGTCTGAACAGGTCGGCGACCGAAGCCTCTCTTCAGAAAAGACCGGTGCCCCATCCACTGCTGACGAAATGGCGGACCATCTGGCCAATGAGCTGCAGGCGTTGTCCATCAAAATGGATGCAGAAGGTACGGCATCCCCACCCGACACACTCACGCCTGCCGGCTTTTCTGTTCAGGAAATGGCCCAGGGGGAAGTGGATCAGAAGAGGATTGTCGACGGTGCAGGCCTGGGTGCCCCCGTCTCCTCTACCACGCTGGGCTATACAGGAGACAGTAATTTGGACAGCCGGGGTCAGACCCGACAAAGCGCCGGCCCTGGTGCCGGCAATCTGCAGCAGACCCTGGAACGCCTGAACGATCGCATTTCACGCCTTGAGGGACAAATCGCCGAGGTCCTTAGACCCCTGGATGTGAGCCTTTCAATGAACAAAACCATTGACAGCATTGACCGTTTTACTGAAAATCTGAAGTCCCTGGGGGTCAATTCCGACCTGGAGGTGACAGATGATTTCGATCATGTGTTGGATCTGTATAAGGCACTTGGGGAACCATCGGCTATACGTTTTTTGAATAAAGTGGGAAAAAAGCGTGAGATCGCCAGACGATCACAATATCAGAAAAAGCGTAAAATGCAGTATATCATTGATAAAGTGGCCGTCGGGGACCGGTTCGACGCCCTGATTGACGAAGAAATCACCACCCTGTCCATGGAAGTTTTCAGCGACGACTTTTACGACCGATTCCTAAACCGCAGCTTGCTGGTTTACGAAATGGAAGGCCATGCTGCCCGTGACCGGGGGCCCATTATCCTCTGTTACGACGGATCGGGGTCCATGGAAGGAATCAAAATTGAGGAGACGAAGGCACTGCTGGTTGCGTTCATTGAGGTGGCGCGGATCCAAAAGCGCCGGCTGATCACGCTGCAGTTCGCATCAAAGACGGAGCCGCTGTACATTCAAGAGTTCAATCCCAATCACGTGACCATTGAGGAAATCATGCGCTTATTGGGGCATTTCATCCGGGGCGGCACTGATTTTGAAACACCGCTGAAAGCGGCAATGGAGCTGCTTAAGGAGGATCGCTACCGGCACGCGGACATCCTGATGATCACGGACGGCTTCAGCGATATTCGCGAGGGGTTCAAGAAAGAGTTCAACCAGTGGAAATCCGCCATGGCCTTTAAGCTTTATGCGATCATTATTCACGGCGAAACCTATGGAGATTACGGGGATCTGGGTGAGATATCAGATGAAATCCTCGAGATCCGGGACCGGGATCTGTCCAACTGGAACGAAAAAATAAGAGCGCAGCTTTTTGAAAAGATCTAATTATGTGGGGGGATTTTGAATGACCATAGCACATCGTGACGAACAAAGAGCCGCGTTCGAGACGGGGTTGTCAGAAAGTCTGGAGCAATTCAGCGGGAAGCTCAGAGGGATCCGGGGTTTTCTGAACCACAAGTATTATGAAGTGGACACCTTTGTAGAGTGTATTTTGCTCTCCATGATCTCCAGGACCAACATGATTGCCCTTGGGCCTCCGGGGATCGCAAAATCCGCAATCCTAAGGGAAATTGTCAATGTCATTGACTTTGATGTCTTTGAAGGCACACCCTATTTTCATATTCAGATGGGCACGGACATCAGTCCGAACAACATTCTGGGCGCGCCTGACATTGAATATTACAAGCGACACGGCATCATCAAACGGGCGTATCAGGGATTTTTGCCTGATGCCGCGATTGCCTTCTTTTCAGAATTTTACCGAATCAGCGACCAGGTGGCCAACTCCGGCATCCTGACCATCCTGAATGAGGGTGAATTCAAAAACGGCACGGATACAGTCAAGACGAATCTGAGATTTTTCATGGCGGATACCAACTTTTTCCCGAAGCAGCCGGATGATCTGGACGCAGATGAAACAGATTACCGCCTCCAGGCCCTCCATGACCGTTTTCTCTCCAGGGTGCTGGTCTCTCCCCTTCAAGATGACGACAATAAAGTCCGCATGATCCTGATGGACGACCATGCGGACACCGACATCAAAGTGAGCCTGAACGATCTGATCTGGATCCAGGATCACCTGGAACTGGTGGAACTCCCTGAAGCGATTGCCCGTGCCATGGTTGAAATCTCCAATACACTCACAAAGAAGTACAAACTCTTTATCTCCCCGCGTCGTCTCAAGATGTCCAGAAATTTGATCCGTGCCAGCGCGCTGCTCAGCGGCCGACTGAATTGCCGGATGGAGGACCTGATGGCTCTGCAGTTTTCCTTCTGGCAAAAGGAAGAAGACATACAGAAGGTGCGGGATTTGATTCTGGATACTATAGGCATCCCGGAAGCAGACGGACGCAAGTTCGACAAAATGGCCCTCAGCATTCTGCAAGAGCTTCAGTCAAACATTGACAACACCCACAACCTTCCGACCTTCAACCCTGAAAAACTCTACCGCCAGGCCGTCAGCGACCTGACGAAGCTCCTGGAAATGATCCTGAAAAAGTATCCGTCGCCAGAGGAGCACACGGCTGTCGAGAAAGCCTTCCGTCAAATTGAAGGGGAAATTCGAAAGCTGCAGCTGGAGGCGTAATGGTGGAAACTCGGGGTCGATAGGCGTAAGCCGCAGACACCCGGTTTCTAAACACAAAAAGAGACGCATAAGCGTCTCTCTTTTCTTTTAAATCAGTCCCAAACTCCTGAGGCCAAAGATCCACAGGAAAATGGTCACAACGGACAAAGCGGAACCAAAGACCACCAGCTGACCCGCCAGGACATCATCCGCGTCCATCTGCTGGGCCATGGTGAAGGTGGACACCGCAGCCGGCGCGGCATACATGACCATTAGAGTCACGAGCTCCGGACCTGTGAATCCCATCCTGACGCACACCGGCACCAAAATGCCCGGGATCACCACAAGTTTCGAAAACACGCCATAGACAATATATTTGGTGTTGTCCTTCACAGCGCTGAAGTTAAAGGAGCCTCCCAGTGCCAAAATCGCCAGGGGCGTTGCCGCCTTCGCCAGATCACCAATTGTCTTCTCAACCGGTATTGGCAGACTCAGCCCCACCCGCATGGCCAGAATCCCAGCCAGCGAGCCTATGATCAATGGATTCTTGAAAACGTCCACAATCAGCTTTCCGGGGCTGATTTTTTTATTTCTGAACACCGACAGAACAATGACACTCAGCGCGTTGAAGATGGGAACCACGGTCCCGACGACAATGGCGGTGATGCCGGCCCGTTCCGCGCCGTAGATGGAGGCGACAATAGGCAGGCTGAAGATGATGGAATTGCTGCGGCCTATGCCCTGGATCAGGGTGGCGCGCCTGCGGTTGTCCTTCTCAAATATCACGGTGACCACCGTGAAGACCCCGAAAATAACAAACGCGGATACTGCTGCAAAGAGGATCACTCGGGTATCAAAATGGCCATTTGGATCCGTCTGGTAGATATTATTGAAGACCAGCGCCGGAAGCAACGCCTTGAATGCTAGGCTGTTCAGTACTTTCAGTGATTTTGGATCAAACATGCCAAGGTGCTTCAGGCCATATCCAAGAGACATGAGCAGAAAAAGCGGCAGGATGATATTGAGCGAGAAGATAAAATTCTGCATGGGTGACCGTCCTCTCGGAATGACTTATGTCAGTTGATTCAGTGATTTGGCCGATGGTGGCTTGGACTGGCATTGAGGGGTGATTCCGGCGACCATTGGCTAAACGCTCTGTCTTTTTTTTGTTTACAAGTGTCGCTCCAGGCCCGCTCGCACATCCGCCATCATAGCCGGGGCGTCGTGACCGGGGTAGAGCATCCAGTCATCACCCCAATCCCTCAGGGCTTTTCGGATTGAGTTTTTCATCTGTGCGTCGCTGCCGCTGTAAAGATCAGTGCGGCCCACATCATCACTGAAGAAGGTGTCTCCCGTAAACATCACAGGGGCATTCTCAAGCCTCAGGCAAATGCTCCCGGCGGTATGCCCCGGCGTATGAAGGACCACCAGCGCATGACTGCCAAAGGGGATCCTTAGCCCGTCTTCGAGGCCGACATCCGCCGCAAGCCGCAGATCGCGCTCATTTGAGTGATTGTAATAAGGTGTCGCGAGGAGCTTCGCCTCAGCCTTGTGGGCCATGAGTGGGCAGTCATACTGTTTTCGCAGCGCAGCCGCAGCGCCAATATGATCCCAATGCCCATGGGTAAGAATGATGCCCATGGGCTTTAATCCCTTCTCATGCACCACTTTCATAATCTTCTTCTTCTCGTCGCCCGGATCCACGATCAGTGCTTCTCTCGTCTCTTCATCATAGACAAGATAAGCGTTGGTCTGATGGGACCCCAGGGCGCGCTGCCATATACCGTAGGTCATATTACTCTCCTGTCAGGTATTTCAGATAAGGCGAATTGAGTGGAAGGAGCAGCACTGTTTCGCCATTGATGGTCGTCTTGTAGGACGTCAGCGTCCGGTAGAGATTAAAGAATTCCGGATCCTTGCTGTAGGCGTCATTGTAGAGTCGGGCGGCTTCCTTCTCGCCTTCGGCCTGAATGGTCTTGGCATCCGCTTCCGCTCTGGACAGCATCTCAGAGACTTCACGGTCGGTTTCCGCCCGGATCTTCAGGGCTTCTGCGTCACCCTGTGACAGGTACTGCTGTGCGGTACTTTCGCGCTCGGAGATCATGCGCAGGAAGACCGATTCTTCGTTGGCTGCCGGGAGATCCGCACGCTTCATCTTGATGTCGATCAGCTCGATGCCGCTTTCATTTTTTATGAGGGTGTCATTGACCTGTCCCTTGACAGTGGAGTCGATGCCGCCCCGTGCGCTGACGCGGTCTTTGATGATATCGACGTAATTCATTTTGCCAAGCTCAGTGCGTATGCTGGAGTATACAATATCACCCAGACGACTCTCCGCCGCGCTGAGAGTTCTCAACGACTCGATCATCTGGATAGGGTCGGTGATCTTCCACAGGCTGTAATAGTCGACCATGATCCGCTTTTTGTCCAGGGTGTTGATCTCAGCCGGCGGCACATCGTAAACCAGGGTGTACTTTGGCAGGCGGGTGATGGTTTGGACAAACGGGGTCTTTAACTTCAGTCCCGGGGAGTCGATGATCTTGACAATTTCGCCGAACTGCCGGACAATGACGAACTCGTTGGCTCTGACAATAAAGAGGTTGCTTTGTACGAACACCGCAAGAATGACCAGTAAGATGACCACTGGGATGATCTTCGGAAAAGGTCGGTTAGCGGGTCGAGGCTTCGGGTTTTCGGTGTTGGTGGTATGGCCATCCGCAGTCGCATAAGGTTTCTTTGCCTTGTTCGCAGCCATACCCTTCTTGATCTCGTCGATAATGACCTGAATGACGTTGTCGAGCTTACTCATTAGCCGCACCGCCTTTCTTCAGTTGATCCAGCGGCAGGTAATTGACAGTGTTTCCGCCGCCCTCCTGCATGATGTAAATCTGAACGTCCGGCAGGATCTGCTCGAGGGTCTCGATGATCAGGCGGTCGCGGGTGATAGTTTTATTTGTGACGTATTCGGAAAAGATAGCGTTGAACTGGGCAACATCACCCCGGGCCTTCTCGATGCGGGCGACCTTGTCCCCTTCCGCGCGGCTGATGAGAGCGGCCTTCTGGCCTTCTGCAGTGTTGATCTTCTCATTGCGGTAGCGATTGGCCTGGTTGATTTTTGTGATGCGCTCTTCGCGAGCGGAGGCGACTTTCTTGAAGGCGTCACTGACCTGCTCGTTCGGAAGGTCGACGTCCTGGAGGTTGACGTTGCGGATGGCGACGCCGATCTCATAGGCGTCCACCAAGGACACCAGCGTGTCTCTTGTGTCATTCATGATGCGGGTACGGCCGTCTGTCAGCGCGTCATCCACCACGGAGCTGCCTATGACGCCGCGCAGTGAGCTGGAAGTCGCGTTCATGAGGATCTTGACGGGATCCTCGGTATTGTATAAGAAAGCGATGGGATCGACGATCTGCCACTGGACTTCCAGATCTGCCAGGATGATATTCTCATCTCCGGTAATCATTTTGGCGTCCTTTTCCTGCAGGGTCGTGCCATCCTGGCTTTCCTCATAGCCAAAGGTCAGGGAGAAGGTTTCTCTGGAGAGCTTGCGAACGTTCTGGATTGGATACGGCAGCTTGAACCTGAGTCCGGGCTGAACCAGATTGGTGTCCGGTTTGCCAAAGGTCTCGAGGACGGCGTACTCCGTTTGGTCCACCGTGTAGAAGCTGGTGCCGCCGAGCCAGATTATTACCGCTGCGACTAGGACTAGAACAAAAAACTTGGGGGTTCGATTGGTCATCATAGGCCTCCTGTTTGATAGTGTGTGATGTGCTTGAGTGCAAAAAGTGTTGCGGGGACGAGTTTACAAGTGAGGTCGTAACAGACTGTTCTGGGATGGACAGTTGATACGGACCATTACAGCAGAACACACATCACTTCAATTCTGAAGGTTTTTAAGGCTTTAGTCAATTGAACACGAAAAAATTTTTTTGTAAGGCTAAAACATTCCCGAATGGGGCGGTAATAAATCAATGCGCTGTTATTGCGTCACCACTTACAGTTTGCTCTACAAATTTCGAAAAACTATTGATTTTATTACTAGTTAGTAGTATATTTATATCAGATGATAACAATTATCAACTCTAAGGAGGTTTTTTATATGATCAGAAAAATAGGTCATCAGCACTTGGGGCGCAGCAATCGCGGCTGGCTCCGCAGTCTGTTTCACTTTTCCTTTGCCGAGTACTATAATCCGGACAATATGAATTTTGGCGTCCTCAGGGTTTTGAACGATGATCTGGTGGCCTCCAAGACAGGATTTGACACCCACCCTCACCGGGATATGGAGA
>Ga0302251_1000140_pt1 | contig 84302 bp, 71 predicted proteins | sample AAG_RA_Gln_MG_FD_193534 | JGI IMG/M metagenome (GOLD analysis project Ga0302251, IMG submission 193534) | Enriched activated sludge microbial communities from anaerobic digester in WTTP, New Holstein, Wisconsin, United States - AAG_RA_Gln | ecosystem: Engineered > Bioreactor > Anaerobic >... | reverse complement strand
CCGCTTCGACGCTCGGATTACTCCTGACGTCGGGTGGTTGCTACAGGGCAGCCTGACCCTTACCCTGACCGGACTTTCACCGGCAAGCTGAATTGAGCTTAGCTGGGCGCGCTAGGACTTTGCTTTTTTACCTCCCCACAAGTTTAGCAGAAAAGGCCATCAAGACAATAATTTCTTGCCGAATTTCTCACATTCAAGGGATTTTATTTCCCCCGAGGGGGAGATGTGCTCTCACAAATGAACCCGGAAAAGGTCCAGCTTGTCAATCTCTCTACCACATCCTCGTCAATCTTATCCAGGCTCATCATCATCTTAAGCACCTTATGCATAAAGAGCTTCTCAAGTTGTTCCTCCCCGGGCATACAGGGAATACGATAGAAAGCGCCGTCTTTATCAAAACAGCCGGCGCTTGTGACTAGTGGAACTGCGCTGCAGAACTCGACAAGAAGAGCCTCGATGAAGAAGGCAGTCGAGAAGTTCCCTCCCTCGTGACCCCTGAAATGCTCGAGAGCGAAATCCCATGCTGCGGCTCTCTCAGGCGTCGTCTCGAGACTCATCAGATAGCCGGAACGCTCCTCTTCGACACCTGGTCCTGCGACTCCGACAACAGGCACACATTTTCCCTCTGATTCCGCTGAAGATGATGACTCATTACCACTCGTCCCCTCACCATTTCGCCGTGCTTCCTCAGCCCTCACCTCATCTTCCAGCGCCCTCACCGAAAGTCTCGAAGCCTTTTCTATCCACGCCTCCTCATTCTGAGAGGTCACCACTCTCAAGAGCCAACGCAGTTTGGATTTTGATATCTTCCCTTCCCGGTGAGCCTGCAAGAGACAGGGAAGACTGGAAAGAGCAGTCCAGTTGCTGACAAGCAGAGAAGCGCTCCGCCAGGGGATTCCCAATTCCTCCAGGGTATAATCGGGCAGACGAACATAGCCGAGCTTTTCAGGGTGCCTTTTCCTGAAATCTATGAGAAACTCACCCAACCTGAGATCAATGACTGCCTTCCCCTGCGAAAGACGCCTCAGATTCCAGTCCAGCAGTAGCGCCGCAGTGCTGCGGTCTATATGCTGTGATCGCCCTCTCCCCACCTGCTGATCGGCACCCTCTGTAATGAGAGGCAGTGCCTTATCGAGCACAAACCTGTTGAAAGGTGCGTGAAAATCGATTAATCCGCTCGTATGTCAGCGCGTATCGTCAACAGTATCAGGCTTATACGACTCGGCAATCTCCAAAGAAATGTCCTGAAGGGATTTGCACTGTGCCATAATCTAATTATATCCTATTGCAGAAGGCTTGTCAGAACCATCGATCCAATTTAAGCTTATTACAGTAACGATAATTAGACATCGCTGCGTGCGCTGTAACGGCATATTAAGGACAAAGTAATGATTTTTGTCAAAAAGCAGGGTAAAATCGATTACACAATGTCATATGCCCCCCTGCGCAGGCAGATAAGGGCTTTCGATTCAGGTTCAGCCTGCAGACTTCCGCTGCCCCCGCAGAGGGTTATGAACGACTCTGAAGAAGTCTCTCCTGATCCCACAGCGAGAGGTGATTTCGATGGCACAGTTCTGCTCCATATGCGGGAAGCCTGCCAGAGAAACGGCGAAGTTCTGCCAGGCCTGCGGCGCGCCTTTTGTGCAGGTTCTTCAGGCCGGCTCGATTCAGGACAATGGCCGATACGAGGTGAAGAGCGCTATCAAGTCCGGCGGTATGGGGGCCGTGTATCTTCTGTGGGATCGGCGTCTTGAACGGGACTGCGCGCTGAAGGAGATGCTCTCCCTGTTGCATGATCCGGCAGAGATGAAGGAGTTCAGGGAGCGCTTCAGGAATGAGGCGCTGACCCCTTCGAAACTGCCCCCCCAACCTTCCTCCCGTGCATGATCATTTCGAGGAGAATCACCAGTGTTATCTGGTGATGGAGTATATAGAAGGTGATGATCTGGAGAGCCTTCTTGCCGCAAAAGCGCCAAAGGGCTTTCCCGAGGAAAGGGTGACGCAGTGTGCGCTCACCATCTGCGCAATCCTGGAATACCTTCACAGTCAGAAGCCTCTCATCCTGTACCGTGATCTGAAGGCTTCCAACATCATGATCAGGAAAGAAGACGAGCGCCTCTTTCTCATCGACTTCGGCATTGCAAAGAGCGTGCAACAGGCGCTGACCCAAAAGACGTCGTGGGGCACCGAGGGATATGCGCATTGAGCAGATGCAGGGAGAGCCTGAAGTGCGCTCTGACCTCTACGCGCTGGGCGCCACGATGCATCACCTGCTTTCGGGAAAACCGCCTGTTCCGTTCAACTTTCCTGCGATACGATCACTGCGCTCTGAGGTGTCTGCTGATATGGAGGCGCTTCTGGAGAAGGCATTGAAGCTCCACGCCCATGAGCGGTACGGCACGGCGCGGGAGATAAAGGCGGCGCTGGAGGGGATCGGTTGCCTGAAGCCTGGTGAAAAGTCCAAATCGTTATACTCACATCAACAGAAGGCTACTACAACCATAAAAAACAGCTGTCAGAATATTTACGACAAAAATATCGGATCGAAGCCATTAAATCTATCTCTGGTTATCGATATAAGCAAATCCATGTATCTCGACCAAAAGATCATGTTTGTTATTGCTGCAATTAATGACATAGTCGACATTTTGATGCCCGAAGACTTTTTTCAATCGTTGCCTTTGCCGATAAATGCTGTGTCATTGTTTCATCAACCCATATTTTGGATAAAGAAACGACGAAGAATACAATTGCAAATTTTGCTACTAATGAAGTCGACGTGGGTGCTCCAAGAAATATGTTGAACGGGATTGAAATAGCCATAAAAGAGATCCTGAAGAGTTTTTCAGAAGAGCTTACGAACCATATTATCATCATTACAGACGGTATACCACTTGGAGAAAAAGAATGTCTGGAGAAATGCAGAGAAGCGCGGAAAATAGGTATATCCTCCAGCGCTTTTGGCATTGGAGACGATTTCAATGAAAAATTGTTAATTGATATAGCAAATTCCTGTGGTGGGAAATCTTATTATATTGATATCCCACGAGATTTCCCAAATATCCTCGCACAGGAATTCTATGGATTAAAACTTGCTGGCAGAAAGGCTACAGTCCAGCCTCTTTTGCGAGAGAGAGCATCGTATCAAGAAGTTCCCTGAACCTCGGACATTTTTGATAGACAGTATCAGGCTCGAGTTTTTCGAAAAGTGCCATTCCATCCACTATCTTTTTGTATGGTCGTTTTTCTCTCTGCAGGTAAAAGGAGTCAAGAAGACTGGCAGGCGGGTGATCGAAATTAATCTCTTCTGGCTTTCTGGATCTGGCCTCCACATCATTTTTCAACGATGGTGGGAATATGACTGGATCACTGAAGAGCCAGGCTTCAGTTTCATGCACTGCAAAGAACTGATGGAATTTTGGATGATTCACCAGATCTTCCATGTGCTTTTTACCCCATGCATATCGATCGTCTCGATTTCTCTTTTCCGGAGGATAAAAAGCTGTTTTATTCGGGCCATAAAGATCCAGTATTGAAATAACCGCGATAATCTTCTCCTTTCCCGGCCCGTTGAGATGCAATAATACCTTCTTCTTCACGTCGTCTTTTATCATCTCTGAAAAGCCTGAAAATTTGACGGTCTGTATCCCCACATTGTCGTTCAAACGTGCATCAAGCCACTTCCTGAGGATGGAGGGGAGCACTTTCTTTTCAGTTTCCCCTTCCACAAAGAGAATGAATTTCATACCATGCCCTCCAGTTCACCTGAAGTGAAGAGAGAACCGAGAGAATATCCATTGAGCCAGTATTCAAGTTCCTGGGGGTCCAGAGTCTTGAGTATGGTCTCGCCATTCTCCCATCTGGTCACCGTGGTGGCAGGTTTTTTTTCTCCGAAAGCATCCAGGAATTGAGGTGAATGTGTGGTAATAATCACCTGTGAATGTCTGGATGCTTCATATGCATATTCTGCAATAATCGGCAGCATGGAGGGGTGAAGTCCCGTCTCCGGCTCATCGATGGCAATCAGAGGAGCAGTTGATGGACTGCCGAGTATGGTCAGCAGCAGAAGGAAGCGCAGCGTTCCATCAGAGAGATCGGCAGCAGACTGCTCGCGGTTCAGGGATTTCCACCTCACCCGCAGCTGAATCCTCTGATCTGCTGCCGGAGGGAAGATGAGCTCATCGAAATCATTTCCAAAAGCTGCCCGCATCGCATTATTAATCTCTTTCTTGAATTCACGTTTGTTTGTATAAAGAGTGTGCAATACTGCCACAAGGTTCTGGCCGTCGGACTCAACAGACTTTTCAACACGCGCAACTGCAGACTGTCGAATGACTGCGTCTCTGCCGACGTCCAGATCATGGTAGACAGCCCATGAGGCCAACTGCTTCTGAAAGGACGTAATGACCCAGTTCCCTGTGAAAGGGCCTGATGCCGCAGACAGGAAAGTCTCTTCTTCGGAAATCGAATCTTCCTGAGGAAAAAGAACTGTCTGATTCTCATTAAAAATACGTCCCTTTGCTCCATTTCTATCTATAAACCTGTATAGCTTCTCTGTGTTTTCACATTCCACCTGACAATAATTTGACAGTTCTTCGCGGTTAATTCTATAGGAACTTCCCTTTCCCAGGCGGACAAGCTCAAGAAAATATGTCAGTGCTCCCATTGAAGAGTCTTTTCCTTTCTCAACAGGCGTCGTCTTGAAACGAAAAGAAATATGAGGCACAGAGCCATCCCAGACAAGAGGCTCCATCCCTCCCATAGACTGTATATACTTGCTTAAACGGCCTTGTGCGGAGATGGAAATCATCTCAAGCAGACGCAGAAGGTTCGACTTTCCAGTGCCATTTGGGCCAATGACCACATTGAGGTCGCCTGGCTGCCACTTGATATTCCGGAGAGAACGATATCCCTGAATCTCAAGATCTAGAATTGTCATTGTCAATCCCCCATTACACCTGAATGAGTCGCGGAGTTTTCTTACTGATACCCGTCATCGCACTAATAATGAGTGAAGCTTTGCAATGCTGATTCAAAAGAAGAATGGAACACCAGCGTTTGTGTTCAATGATAAAATCATACATATCCACAAAGTCTTACTACCATAATTCAGATTCATATTTACACGGAGGAGCGCAAGACTCCTTTCATCATCAAAGACAATACCCTGGAAACAACGTACAGGTTTTGTCCCTGAAGAGAACCGGAGAAACTTCAACATTGGAATTCAGTGATCAACTGCCCCCTCATAGGGTTATGATCGACTCTGGAGAAGTCTCTCCTGATCCCACTGTGAGAGGTGATTTTCATGGCACATCATCCGCACGTGGCTTGCCTGGCAGAATGAACCTGGCAAACCATTTGGAACTGCCATAACAGCAAAGTTTTTATAGCCAATGGTAACGCAGGCAGATACTCTCGTATCGTGGCTGAACCGACTGTTCTTTCAATGAGCTCAATCATTGCAGGATCTATACCTCGCTTCCGGACGGTGATGACACCGCTCAAATAGGGTGCGGCAGGTTATTCTGCCCGATCGCCATATAAATGGTACCGGCCATCAACTATCAGACTAAAATTCATGATTCTGCAAATTAGTCTTGACTATTCTGCAAAATCATGCAATTGCAATAATGACAACCATGAAAAGATACCTCCTTCAGGCAGTACTTGATGATTTAAATATAAAAATGGTTTTTGTCACAGGACCCCGTCAAGTGGGAAAGACATTTCTTGCCAGAGATATTCAACAGAACTTCAGCAGAACAGTATACCTGAACAATGATGACGTGGATGACGCCAGAACCATAAGAAACCGTGAATGGCCGTTAAATACTGAACTGGTTATCCTCGACGAGATTCACAAGATGAAGGACTGGAAAAACTACCTGAAAGGCACTTTTGATACCAGAAGAGACAGACAGACATTTCTTGTCACAGGAAGTGCCAGATTGGACACTTTCAGGCAGACAGGAGACTCACTGGCAGGCAGGTATTTTCTCCACCACCTCAACCCTCTTACGGTAGGGAGAAATGCGGCCAGGTTTCTGGAGGAAAACCGATACCTCGGGTACCGGATAGAAGGTTTTCTGGAGCATTCTGAGACTGATAAAGCTAAGGATGACAGCAGCGTTAAGATACTCGGCCCTGTTGACAGGCTTGAGGAGCTACACAGGGAGAACGGCTTTGATGAGACTCTGATCGTCATTCCATCGCTGGAACACAGGCTGCTTCTGTCTCTTTTCAGCCTCTGCGAGCGGTACAGCGAAGAAGTCAAGATAATCCCTGATATGTACGGACTTTCCAGCTTCGGATCTGAGATCGACTCTGTAAACGATACCCTTGTGATACGAACGACAGTAAGTCTCAATAAACGATGGAACACCTTCATCAAGCGCTTTTTCGATATCTTCTTTTCATTGCCTGCATTGATACTTCTCTCTCCCCTGATGCTTGCTGCTGCCGTATTGATCAAGATTCAGGATAGAGGACCTGTCTTCTTTTCTGAAAAAAGAATAGGCAGATTCGAGCGGCCATTTAAATTCTTCAAGTTCCGGACCATGGCCCGGGACAGCGAAAAACTTTTAAACGACTATATGGACAATCACCCTGAGGCCCGGAATGAGCTCAGAACATTCGACAAACTGAAGGAAGATCCAAGGATAACTCCTGTCGGAAGATTTCTTCGCCGGACAAGCATCGATGAATTGCCGCAGTTCTTTAACGTGCTGATTGGAGACATGAGCATAGTTGGTCCCCGTCCATTCAGGAATGATAGGTTCCCTTCTCTTGGAGATTACAGAGAGCTGATTGTGATGGCCCGTCCAGGCATTACAGGCTTCTGGCAGACAAGCGGAAGGAACGACATTCCTTTCGAAAGGCGCCTCGAGATGGATGTTTTCTATGTGAGAAACTGGTCGCTATGGCTTGACTTCATTATCATCGTCAAAACCATCAGGGCTGTGCTCCTTGCAGGAAGGCGCCTGCTGATGCAACACAGACAGGCAGTAACTGCCTGAGGCGAGGAAGGCAGACCAGAGACCTGACTGGCTGGAGGGCAGACAGACCCTCCGGGAGATCAGTCGAAGAAGAAAAGGTAGGCTGCGATTGCCTTCTTGAGCGCCGGTGTATAGCCGTCGATTTGAAGATAGATGCTGCCGTTCTTTCTCACATAGCCGTTATTATCGATCTCATAGAGGATGGAGCCGTTACTGCGCAGATAATCACCATCGATCTGTCCGATAATCGAGCCGTTACGCCTGATATAATCATTATCGATCTGTCCTATTATGCTGCCGTTTCTGCGCACGTAGCTGTTTTCGAACTCACCAACAATGGAGCCGTTCTTTCTGAAGTACTGGCCATCAATTGAAGCCACAATGGATCCGTTCTTTCTGATGTAGTTCTCTGCGCTGGCAGGCGGAGCCATCAGGGCGGATAAAAACAGGAAAATCACGAGAAAGGAAAATCCTGCAGCAATGTTTCCCAGCCTGTTCTTTAGAATCATAGTAATACCTCCTCCGTTGATGTTTTTATGTGCCTTCAGGCCTGTAAAAATTTTACCACAAAATCACTGTATGCTTCAAGAAAACCTCAGCATTACATCCCTGTATATCGTCAGCGTCAATCTGATTCTTCCAGTCTGTTCTGGTCCCGTGCATTATTCTTCTCTTCAACATCAATGACTTCCTGGAGGTTATCAGATTACTGCAGTTTCCTGCAATGACAAAAATCAATGCCAGATAGAAAACTACAGGCAGCAGGTTCGCTCGAACTGCAGCAACTCTCTGTCGGTTGTACAGCAATAGAGTCAATCCGATGATAACTGCAGAAAGTCCGCATTTCCATATCAATTCCTGTCCTAATAATGCAGAGTAACAGCCTGACTTCCCAGATCGCACAGGCTGTCTGATCTGCCTGTCTGCCTGACCTCCAATGCTCAGGGCTCACTGTCAAATAACTCATACCTTTTCGGTTTGCCCTCATTGATTCTGCCTTGCATTATAAACAAATCTATTTCGGGCTTTGAACTCCCTGAACACCTGAATAGCCTCGTTTCTCATCAGATCAGTGACAACTGCGATTCCCCGGCCTGTAAGCTCATTCTCCCAGTTGACAGGCCGTGGCCCTTCATCAAATCCGGTGATTTCTTCAAGTTCTCTGCCGGAGCCTGCGATCACGAGCCTTTTAACTCCAGACCAGAGCATTGCGCCGTAGCACATCGCGCAGGGAAGCCAGTTGACAAACAGGTCGTGTGCGGCGACGCTCCTGCCGCCAAGATCGTAGACACCGAGATTTTTCTGGGCCAGGGAGATGGCCATTATTTCAGCGTGGGCGCAGGAACAGTTGTGGTGCATGACTCTATTCACACCCAGAGATATGATCTTTCCAGAATCAGAATCAAATACACCTGCCGCAAAGGGCCCGCCGGTGTCCCGTTCCATATTGAGCCTGGAAAGCTCAATGATGATCTTCATTCTCTCTTCGAGCGGCTTGACTGTCTCAGGCAATCTGGCAGCATAGTCCCCGAACCATTCTGGCATGGTAAGTTGAAATGATTTAGATAGAACAGACACGGTCATCTCCTTTTCTGATATAAAGGATAGTAACTTTGATTCGGCCATCTGAAGCGAGTATACCAGGAAGATGTCTCCGAAGTCAATATCAGGCATTGAAAGTCACCCTAATGAGGCATTGACACTTTCGAAATGTAGCCATCCCTTACTGGACAGCTGCCTGATAAGGTGGGAGTACAAAAGCCTTTGTCTACAGCAGCAGCAGGAATGTCCTCTCAGCTTTACCGGAGGAGAAAAGATCTCCGGGATAGTCTGAGCTGTTTCTCCCTGCGTGATCCTGACACATTACCGGATTTTCTTGTGAGACTCATGACACTGACACACATGATGTCAGTAGAGTCTGATATTATAGACATGAAAGTCAGGCATTTATAAATACCATATCTTCATACAATTTTTAATACGTGATATGCGTTAATTGTTAAGAAAGGAGTCAAGTGAATATGAACTACGAGTTTTCAGAGTTCTATGTGGACTGTTCATCGGCGATACTTTCGTCAATGTTTCTTATGGTGTTGGTGGCTCAGCTGTATCTCAACTTCTGAGGGCTTTTCACGTCAGCAGGAGGCTCATCGACTGATGAGCCATCCCTGCATCGAGGAATGTGCTGCCAAACGTCACATAGCCGCGCTTCATATAAAAAGGTATGACTTCACACTGTGCTGCCAAGGTGATTCTAGACAGATTGAGCATAGAGGCGTGGCGCTCTAGTTCGTTCATAAGGACACTCCCTATGCCCTTATGGCGGGCTTTCTGGAGCACTGCCACCCGCCCGGCATTACCGGTACCGTCATCGTTAACGACAAGACGAGCCGTTCCGACTGGCTCATCATCGATAAAGGCAATGAAATGAAATGCCCTGCTGTCCTTTTCGTCTATCTCAAGCTGGAGAGGCACTCCCTGCTCCTCAACGAAGACAGTGTGGCGTATGGAAAAGGCGATCTTCTGTTCCTCAGACGTTGAGGTAATTCTGCATTCAATGGAATTGCTATGCTCTGCTGTGTTCATTACGGCTTGATGTACTCCTGCTGCCGGATTCGCTGAAATCAACCAAAGGCAGTCTCTGTCGCTCTGCCCTGCATCTGCTCAATTTCTGCAGATGTCCAATTTCTGCAGTTGTCCAATTTCTGCAGTTGTCGCTCTTATTTACTGGAAAGGGATTAATCGCAGGACTCTCTCTATTATTTTCATTGCCGATTTAATCGTTCAGTGTGTCTTTTTATTCAGAGACCCTGCAGAAGCCTGTAGAGAGGGCACCACAAGAAAAGGCAATGAAATCTCAGCAACTCCATCTGCCGCAACCTGAAGCTCCCATATTCCCGGAGTCGTTGTCTTCCCGGAGGGCAGAGTGTCCCACATGATATTCCAATCCTTATGAGTACTGAATCTCCTTTCGCGCACTTTCCGACAGTCAGGCGCCTTCCATAGTATTGAAATACGGCGTCGTTCACGCTTTTTCAACGTTATGATCGCTTCTACTTTTTCACCTTCTGAAAAAACTGCGCTTTCATCATGTATCACAGAGCGGTGTCTTTTTTTCCCTATAAACGCATTTTCAACATAATCGCTTTTCAGAGGCGGCGCATCCTTCACAGACTGGAGGCGGGCCTTCCACTCTTCCAGAGCCGGTATTGCCATATTACTGGCATCACCGGATGTCGAGCCTTTTTTATAGTAATCTCTTTCCAGGTGATTCCTGAAGACCTCCCGCTTCTTCTCCATATAAAGCCTCCAGGAGCGGTCATCCATCATTTCGACGTGGGCGGCATTGATCACAGGGGGAAAGGCTATACCATCCCTGGCAAAGAGCTCATCGATCATGCAGTCTCTCCTGATCATCTCTTTCACTTCATCCAGCTCTGATAGAGATTTCCCGTAAACTCTGAAATAGCGATAAAGCTCACGCTCATGGACCGGCCGTCCTGAGACAGTGCATATCACTTTCCCTGGAGGCTCTGCACCCTTCCCTGTCGGATTCAGCCGCCAGAGCGGAAGCATTATGCCTGGCATTTCAATGTTAAGATCCAGGAAGGAGCTGAAATCTTCACCAGTATATTCTCTGAGTTCACCTGCGAGATCTATCCTTCCTCTGATACATCCGTGCTTTTTATAGATGAAGGCAATCAGGCCGTTCAGGTTTCCAGCAGAGTTGGTTGCCATTCTGATCCTGAAATCGAGCAGGAGTGCCGCGAGAGGAGCCTTGGTATAGTGGACGAATTCGATGATATCAGGGTCACTCATCAGATACTGTTTCGCCATCGGCAGATCGTATAGAGCAGCATTCTGTGATACTCTCAGCAGGTATTCGCAGTAAAGCCTCTCCCAGGTGGCGGAACTGTCGCAGATTCCAGTATCGCCGGTACTGCTCATCTCCGCATAACAGGCCCATGCTTCGAAAAGCCATGAATCCTCAATTTTCTGAAAGGCCATGCCGTAAGGCTCATATTCGTTGTAAAGATGGGCAATCCTGTGAGCAAAAAGCTCCCAGTTTCTGCATGTATCGTCAGGCATTTCATAGCATTGGCCGCCGGACCAGACTCCGCCATAAATCTTTTCACCATCTGCCGCCCTTGGTATGAAACATACGACATATGGAGTCGGGAATGAGCTTTTAAAAAGCTTTTGAAAGAAGCTGAAGAGATTAAAGGCTTTGTCAGCAATCTTCCTGCGGTGAGAAGGAGCCCACTCCCTGAAAGTGTATACAAACATCGGTATGTTTCCGATACGCCGCTCTTTACAATGGAACTTTCCAAAAGCGATATAAGACTTCTGAAGCGCACTGAACTGCAGATCCTTACCATAGATGGAAGGGTCGTAGAAATCCCCCTTCTTCTTCAAAGGTGTGACTATCTGCCACCCTGCAGGGCAGCTTATCTTCAGCGCCACATTATTTATTGAGCCGGCTTTTTCAGGCTCCAGAAAGACTCTTCCGTCAAATACGGCAAAATCAGCACAGATATAACCCTGATGGCCGTGGCGGCCTGTTCCTCCCGGTTTTGCAGTGTACCGGATATGCAGTGTACCATCAGCATTCACCGGCACTTCAACTTTTTTATCTATTGAGGGATAGTTTTTAATGACAGCACCGTTCTTATCCAGGATGGAAAGCTCAAAGAGCTGTATCTCAGCAGGGTTCGCCCTGGAAAGAAGAGTGAGTCTCCTCTTTCTTACTCCCTGCAATACCATCTCCAGGCGCACTGTACCTGTGACTGGAGAATCGAGACAGACTCGATACTCGAGCTCGTGCGCGGTAATGTGCTTCTCATTGACAGGATTACATCCCGGCAGGATCACATAAAAGAAAAGCAGGAGAAAAACTGTTAAAAGCCGCATACAGACCTCTCATTTCAGCCGTGCCCCGGCCTTGATGGCTGAGACACAACATGATATCGGTGGATATCTGCATCTCCGGCCGGAATCCGGTTCGCTCAGGCAAGAACCTTTGCTGATCATAACCGTTCAGTGCATGAGCCTGTAATTCTAATCGTTTGGTTCGAGCTTCACCACTGCAGGTCCCTTGATAAGGATGCCGGCACTTCCCTGCTGGCAGAATGAAATAAATTATACCACAGGACTTCACGCCAGTTCAACAGTGATTCCTGATCATTTTCCAGGCGAGGAGGCATTATCCCAGAGAATCCAGGATCTTCATCATCTGGATCGTTGTTGCAGCAATCACCAATCCCATAATAACCCCCATCAGGAGCAGGATCATCGGCTGCAGAGCAGCCAGCACGCCATCTGCAGCACATTCGGCATCCTGCTCACAGATGTCTGCAGATTGCCAGTCACAAGCGCCTCGCCATTGAGCGATGGACCTCTATTTCTCCATCCACGGAGGCACCTTGTTGTGTACCAGGAATTTCATCCCCTCCACACTGTGGCAGTCCAGGCAGTGCATCTGTGGAGTAATCGTGCTGTGGGCTTTCTCGGCATTTCTGTCAGAGGGCTCCATCGAGTTCAGATCGTGACACTTAATACATATGCTCTCTGGCATCTTCCGGACCACTTTCTTCCTGAGCTCTGTCCGCCTGTTCCGCCATTTTTCAGGGTTCTTCTCCGGGTTGTCTGTGAAATGAATCACTACCTCTCGAAGGCCGTTCCATTTCGCCTCCACCATACCTGCGAATCCCGGATTGATATGGCATTCGGCACACTCTGTATGATATCCGTTTCTGTTTCTCCAGTGCGTTGACGCCTTCAGCTCTCTCATATGGTCCTTCATCTCATGACAGCTTATGCAGAATGAAGTCTCAGATGTAGCGTGCACAAATCCCTGAAGCAGAAGAAGGATGAATGCGCCGGCAATCAGAGCGGCTGTGTAACAGAGAGTCTGTCTTGCAAAAAGCTTTTTCAGCATGCGCTTTATCAAGAGGATAACACCGCCTGTTCCGGGTGCCGGCCAAAGGAAGAGGAGAATGCAGATTTTCTCTTTCCTGAAAGCCTCTGCGAAATGGCTTCTGCTGTACTCCAGGCTGCGTGGAAAGAGTTCTCGATGCTGGGAGCGCCGAGCATATCTGTGCAGGCAAAATAAATACCTTTCCGTGCCCCAGCCATCCGGATATCATTTAGAATCCCGCTCGAACAGAGACCTGGACGGGCCTGCAGCATGGCGTGCCCCCACCTTGCAAGCCGGATATCCCTGATACTGGAATCACTGAGTCCCTGAGGCCCAATCCGCCTGATCAGCTCTTTTCTCACTCTGATTTTAAACTCATTGCAGTACGAGTCTTTCAGCATGTCGCGCCGTTGTCCATCGAAAGGATGCGGTGAATACATGGTCAATACAGTTGCAGGGAGCGGCTTTTCCGCTTTGAGCAGCTTTCCTGGAGCCCACGATGCATTGACAATGTCCATGAATGGCTTATCCCTGTAACAGGCTTCGCCTTTCTTCCCCATGTCCGGACCTGTATCGAGGCAGTAAATACTCCAGTAATCCTCCAGAAGAGAAGTGTTGATAAAGGCGTTGGTGACTATATAGGCGCTGTATGAAAGACTGTCGACAGATGAGATGAGCCTGGGGGAAAGCTCATTTGACAGGATACGGCGCGATACAAAGAGCGGGCAGGACATTACCACAAAAGGCGCGGAGCACGTCCTGTAAGAAGTTTCGCGGGTATCCCGGTTTTCTGCCACAGTGACATTGCACAGTCTCCTGGAAGGGTTGCACCTGACATCTACAACAGGCCTTGATGTAACAATACATCTGCTGTCCAACTCATCAATCTTCTGCCTGAGGCGCGTCGAGATTCTTCCATTCCCCCCTGGAAGCACTCCAACACTGTTTTTATCAAACTCTGATGCAAACCAGCTGAGGCCCTGCCAGGCAGAGATACCATACATCGAGCAGCCAAAAGAAGAATAGCAGAAGTTTTCGATGAACTCCTTGAAAACAGATGGAATGACAGGGATGGCCGACTCCCTTCTGCCTGTCTTCACTGTACCTCGACGATCGAGCAGATAGCCGAAAGAGATGCAGTCCAGTGATTTGAACTCGGCAGGTGAGTATGCTCCCCCCGGCGTGAAGGGCACCTCAGGATACAGCTGATCACTGTTCATCACAGTGAAAAAATCTACAGCCTGCCTGCAGCCTGACGCCTCATGTTCAGGGCTTTCATCGCCCCTGCCCCTGTTAAAAAAATCGCGGCATATCTTATCCCCTGTCAGTACCATCTCATTGTCATCATCCGGAATCACCACTTCATCCACGATCCCTGTCTTACGATACATTGTCATACACGGGCTTTCAGGCTCAGAAAGATAAAAATAAGCTGCTGAGTTCGAGTAGGGAATTCCTTCCCATTCATACTCTTTTGAAGTGCCTCCCACTTCGTCGTCCATCTCAAACAGTCTTACTACAGCTCCGCTTTTCTTAACGGCGGGGCTGTCCAGCAGAAGAAATGCAGTGGACAGCCCCGCAATGCCGCCGCCCACTATAATCACATCTATCTTTTCATCGTTCCAGGACGCAGGATAAGAGCGCCTCTTCCCATCTCTCTTCTTTCCAAGCAGCTCTGTGTGCATCTGATTAAAATAGATATCACCGGAAAACTTTTCCATCTCCTTTTTATGTGTAAGATAGAGGGCTGGCTTCACGGCACCGAATACATGCGGGATATCGCACAGCATCAGGAGCGAAAGAGCTGCGGCACGCATCAGAAATGTCCGTCGGGAAAAGGAATCCATATATTCTGTACCTGTGTTACTATGATATACTGCAGCCTGCATTGGCAGACAACGGTTCAATTTCTCAAATATAATTTCTATGGGATGCAGGAAATGCCTCCTCGCATCCGGAACTCCATGCAGCAGCGACTGCAGGGTTACATCGTTAGAGCCTGCGATGTTTTTGAGGACTTCCCTGAATCAGTTACTTTCATAGGCTCCCAGAGCCTTTTCAATAATGACGGAATGTGCGTGACAGCCCGTAATGCAGCGTGTGAGCTCGCGAAGGCCGGCACAGCCATGCTTACAGGCGATGGCGGGCCTGTGTTTAAAGCGTGCATGCCGGATCCTGGGAAGAGAATCCATATGTAATGGACAAAAAAAGCATTATATGATAGAATACCAGTAATTCCAGTGATTGGGAGGTCTCCCCCATGAATATTCCTCAGCTCCAATCAGCACAGAATCAGCTTTCATCACTTATGATGACAGAAAGAGCAGTCACTGACGAGACAACTCCTGCTCACAGGGACACTTTCTCAAGATCCGGCCGGCCTGAACCATCTATCATACTATCTCCGCTGAAGACTGCCGGAATAAAAAACTCATCAGGAACAGATAAGGCTTATCCTGCACTGCCTTCTGATCCGGAAGAGGCCGCTGCCTGCATTCATAAGTTCAACGCTAACCTCGGACTATCACCGGAACTCCTCAAAGAGAAATGCGCACTGATGAAAAAAGACACACTCAGCTTTCTGCGAGCCACACCGGCTCTATTTATCCGAGATATGAAAGGTCCATACAGTGACTCTTCGCAGCTATTGCCCAGGAAAGCTCCTCTTTTGACAATAGACGGCGATCTTCATATTGGAAACTTTGGCACGTTTAAAGACAGAGACGGCATGATCGCGTGGGGACTAAACGATCAGGACCAGGCCGGCCCGGGTTCGCCTGAATGGGATCTCATCCGGCTTTCTGTCAGTCTTATCCTTCTGGGCAGACAGAACGGCCTTTCGAAAGATGAACAGGTTGACCTGATAAAGACGCTGACAAAGAAATACTGCAAGTCTGTTAAGAGCATTTCAGAAGGAGATGTTTCAGATTCGGCATCTCTCGCCCACTCGGAGAGTCACGGTCCGGTAAAAAAGCTCATCAGCAATGCTGCCGAAAGCACACAGAAAGATATGCTTGAGAAATATGTAACTTTAGCAGATTCGGGCATATACCGCTTCAAGAATACCAGGGAACTGAAAGCAGTCACTCCCGAAGAAAATGATTCAGTGGTTAACTCGCTCAGAGAATATGAAAAAACAATAGACTGCTCATCAGATGGAGTGACTCATCCGCTTCAGGTCATCGATGTACATCAGAGACTGGGAAGCGGCGGAAGCAGTTATGGGCTCAGACGATACTGGGTGCTGGTGAATGGAGAGAGTGCAGGAGACAGTCCTGTCATACTGGAGCTGAAACAGCTTCTCACTCCGGCAGTCATCGACCACACAGGCGATCTCAGCAAGGCAGACGGTCTTTCCATGGTTGATTCACAGAAAAAGCTCGGAGGCTATACAAATCCACTGACCGGACATACAAAGATCGATGGCAGTTCTTACCTTGTGAGAGAGCGGGAAGCAGCCAGAAGCACATTATCGCTGGAAGAGCTCACTGGCAGTAAAGATCTCGAAACCGTAACAGATCAGATAGCTCTTGTCTCGGCGCGTGCACACGGGCATACAGAAAGCCAGGTAAAAGCACTTTCAAAGTGGATCGGCAGGGATGAGAAGCTCCTCAAAGAAAAGCTGATCGATGTGGCCACCTGTTATGCCGATCAGACTGAGGCCGATTACAGAGCATTCAAAGCATCGTGCTGATTCTATCAATGTCGCAGAAGCTCAAACAGGCAGGTGAAATAATGCATATGAAAAATTCTTTTATTGTCGTTTCCCTTTGTTTACTCTTTCTACTCCGGTCCCTTCCGGCCAGTGCTGAGGCTCCATCACTGACATCCCTTTCAACTCTTGAAAAAAAGCTGAAAAGCACGATAGAGAGTGTCGAAGACGACATGGATGTAGGAATTGCGATAACCCACATAGAGAAAGGGCTTTCAATGAACATACACGGAACAAAAGCCTATCCACTGGCCAGCGTTTTCAAAGTGCCGATACTTGTTACGGTTATGAAAAAGATAGATGAGGGCAAGTTGACGCTTGCAACTCCAATAACAATCAGGGAGCAGGACAGGTGCATTGGGAGCGGTACGATGAAAGAGCTGCCGGCCGGCACCAGAACAACTGTTCGGCAATGCATCGAGCTTATGATAACAATCAGCGACAACACCGCCACAGATCTCCTGTGGAAGGTCATCGGCGATGAGAGCGTCAATGAGCTCATGTCCAGTCTCAATCTGAAAAAAAGCAACATATATATAGCCAACAGGCCTGGCTACCTGATCTCTCTTGCTCTGGGGAAAGAGTTCCGCGGCAGAACACCATTACAGATTGCAGCAATCTGGAAGAAGAAAAATATGGATGAGCGGAGAAAATCCATCAGGGCAGTTCTTGAGGAATACAAAGGACTCACGCTGAATAAATTTGAAGCTGTTGAAAACAGCTCAGCGGCACAGCAGACAGGGACGTCATATACCGGAGACGTTGTGGTGGCAGAAGCCCTCGACAACATCTGCTCTCCCTGCGATATGACAGAGCTGCTCACAAAACTATACAGAGGTGAGCTGCTCAGCACCTCATCGACCAGGCACTGTCTTGCCGTGATGGGAAGGACGAAATATAACAGCAGAATCCCCCGTGACCTCCCATCGTCAGTCAGAGTGTTTCACAAGACAGGAACCATCTGCGGCATAGTAAATGATGCAGGTATCGTGGAAATTTCCAAAGGCAGTCACGTCGCTGTTTCGGTGTTTGTCAGAGATATCAGGGAAGGCAGGGTCCAGAAAGCATCTCAGATAATAGCGAGACTGGCCAGAACTGCCTACGACCATTTTGCGGTAAATCAATAGATAATCCTGATTACCACAGCAGTTGCCCTGCCGCTTGAAGAATAGGATATGCAGAGCTGTCCTACATTGTTATGTCAAGACTCTTCCCCAGATACCGGCTTCTCTTCAGTGCTTCAATGACTTGGTCCGGCAGCTTTATGAACTGGCCGCATGCAAGACAGGGAGTGCTTTCTTCCTTGATAAGCACTTCCACATCATCATTTCCCAGAAATGCACCACAGTGCGGGCAGGCAAGCTTCTGTTCGGGGTTGATAAATCCCAGTTCAGGCATAAGAGACCATCCGCTTATAAATATTTAAGAACAATACAGGTTATATCATCTTGAGGACTGCCCGGGTTGTGTGCGCTTACTGCATTGAAAATCTCATCCAGAATAGTATCTGCATTCTGATCTGCATGCTCTCTTATCACTTTCTCCAGGCCACTTACTCCGAATTCAACTGAGTCCGGATTCTGCGCTTCAACGATGCCGTCTGTATAAAAAACCACAATATCATCGTGAGAAAAAAGGACTGTTTTCTCTTCGAAGCGTGCGTTGTTGTATATCCCGAGAGTTACACCTCTGCATTTCAGATTAGTGCTGGTCTGCTGTACCTTGTTCAGCACCACAGGCTTGACGTGCCCGCCGTCTGCAAATGTCATTGTCTTTCCAGGGATATCTATCACTCCATAAAAGAGAGTCACAAATCGGTTTTCCCCCAGATTCTCACATAGAAATGCATTCAATTTTTCGAGAGCTTTTGCAGGAGAGCGCTCTTCTTTTGCGATATATCGCAATATTGCCCTTATTGTAACCATCATCAGAGCGGCTGGGATGCCTTTCCCAACTACATCACCTATAAATACCACCCAGTGAGAGGAATCCAGCTGGATAAAATCATAGAAATCCCCACCTACCAGACGGGCCGGGAGAAGGCGGGCAGATATCTCAAAGCTGTTCATACTGGGACATTCTGAAGGAATCAACTTCCTTTGAATGTCAACAGCCATCTCCAGATCACGGCCGAGATGCTCTATCCCTTCAGCAGTGAAGTCTCCACCCATCACTCCTATCAAAGGATTCAGATACTTAACCTTATGAGCCTGCTCCAGCAGCTTCTGAACGTGGATTATCAATTCCCTGACATCAAACGGTTTTACAATATATTCATTTGCGCCTGTATGAAGTCCCACTATTCTGTCTTCCAGTGTTCCTCTGCCTGTAAGCATTATAACAGGAATGCCGCTGGTGGCAGGGCTTTCCCTTATCGAGCGGAGCACATCCGGCCCTTCCAGCTCAGGAAGGGTCCAATCCAGAAGCACGAGATCGGGAAGCAGCTCCTGCACTTTTTCAAGACCTTCTTTCCCGTTTTCGGCTTCAAATATTTCATAGCCGCCTACATGCCTCAGCGCTTTTGAGAGAACTTTTCTCACAATACTCTCATCTTCCACAATAAGAATTTTATCAAGTTTTTCCATGCTCTGTTGTTTGTAACTCTCCCTGCGAAGCTCTTTATTTGTGATTTTTCTACATAAAGCATGCATTACCTCTATTTGACACATCTGCCAGGGGAATACTCATGAAAACGTGCAGATTCTATTACAGCTAAAGAAACTGCAGATGAATAACAGATAATCTTTAGAAGAAACTGGCCAGTCTATTGAAATTTTTCTAAATTAGTATACAATAAAATTGTGAGAGGTTTTTTTTAGAGAATCGCCAAATAAAAATATCGTGTAGAAGAAAATTTCCTATTATTATTTATATAGAAAGCCCCGCGGGCCCTTGGTGAATAGACTTCAATGGAGTGAATTCCTTCAGTACTTACTTTATCGTATATTTGATGTAAAATATAGATAGAGACGAAATACACCTGCAGAAATATTCATAACCTCTATGAAGCAACTGCTGCAAAAGGAATGGGTCATGGAAAACCAAGAATTCTGGCTGGAAGTCATTAAAGGGAAAAGCCGAGGACAGACCTTTCGCCTGATATCAGATTTTATAACTGTCGGCAGACGACTCACGGCAAAAGAGCGAAAGATAAACTGGCTGCTTCTTGACGAGCCGTCACTATCGCGAATTCACGCTGTACTTCAATGGAATGACGAAATCCAGAGCTTTGAGCTCTTTCATAAATCCAGTGCCAGACCAACACTTGTAAATAACAGGAAAGTTGACCAGATCGCACTTTCCAGCCAGGATAAAATACAGATGGGAGACATAGTCTTCCGCTTCTGGGAAGGCCCTATAGAAAAGAAATTCGATTACTATCTCAATGAAGAGGCACACGAAGATGAGACTTCGTCATCTCCGGTAAAGCAGAGTTTTACACCGCTCGATCTGCAGCAAAAAAAGTCTAAATCTCAGGAAGGTTCCGCAGAGGCTGCCTGTGACCGGGAATCAACAGAGACTTCAATGCTCAATGATGCTGCAATATGGGAAGAGCGGAAGATTGTTAAAGCTGTTGAGCGTGGGGCTCAACAGGTGCAGGAGTTCAAACCACTTGTCTTCACACAGTTCAACGAAGCTGATAAAGAAGAAATGCCTGCCAGAGAAAAAGTCTTTTATTCTCAGAAAGAGCAGCAACAAGACATTTCAGAGTTCACTCCTCTGAGATTTTCCAGTGACAAACCATCAGCAGCGCCTCCGGAGCGGGAATCTCCGCTTAAAAAGACTTCCAAGGTAGAGCAGTATCTTAATGGAAGAGGAGGAAAGGCTTCTCCAGGCAATATAAAGCCTGTCAATCTTATCAAGGATATGTCGGCACAACCGCCTCAGAAGCGCGGTAAACTTCTGGGAGCTTCAGAAGAAAGGAATGAAAGTGCCGCATCCTTTACCGCTCTGTCATTTTCGAAAGATGAAAATAGAGAGCCGGTTGACGGTCCACGAGAGACAAAAGTCATGTTGAGTAAACAGTCGAGTAGCAGTGACACGCCAGCTTCATTCAAGCCGGTAAGCCTCATACAGCCAAGAGCTGTCATTGATTCACAATCATATAAAGGCAGAGGCAGGATACTCGGCTCACAGAACAAGGAAGAAGATGATGCTGAAGAAAGCGAGCATACAGGCCAGACTTTTCAGGAATCCAGAAATGGGTCATCTGCCTATCTGTCATCGACCAGAATGACAGAAGAAGCATCTCATTACAGGAAAGAGGAGAACGAAAAAGAGAACAGGCAGGACTCTGTGAGGGCATTCAATCTTCTGAAGCCTCAATCTCCCAGGATTTCGTCACAGTCGTATGGAGAGGCCGCCACCGGCTCAACGGTGGAAAACAAGGAGGAGCAACTTCCTGCTCTCGTTCATGACGAAGCTCTTGACGGTGATGGTCAGTTTTTCGACGGCCTAGGAGAGATTCCGATGCCTCCCCTCGATGAAGCCACAACCATAAAGGAGAATGAACAGCCCTCTCCAGGCTACCGGCCTCTCAGAATCCGTTCAAAGACGCAGGTAAGATATTCCGGATGGAATAAAGAGCTTTCAAGCAGAGAGAGGAATGCCACAAGGGCGGCAGGAGAGATAGAGGCAAAGCCGGTAAGCCCTGCGGCGGCAGGAGAGATAGAGGCAAAGCCGGTAAGCCCTGCGGCGGCAGGAGAGATAGAGGCAAAGCCGGTAAGCCCTGCGGCGGCAGGAGAGATAGAAGCAAAGCCGGTAAGCCCTGCGGCGGCAGGAGAGATAGAGGCAAAGCTGGTAAGCCCTGCGGCGGCAGAGATTGAGATAAAGCAAGTTGAACCTGTCAGCCCTGTGGAAGCCGAGGCAGGAACCCCGTCTCATCAGAAGGAAGGACTTATTGATAATGAATCAGAGATGGAGTATGCTTCAACCTCCCTCACGCCGCCTCTGGATCTCATAGATTATGATGAAGGGGCTGCTCAGGCAGGCGATACGATTATATCTGAAAAACAGTCAGAAGAGCCTTTTGAGATGCTGACCGAAGCATCACTTCAACCTCCTCTGCAGCTGGAAGAGACGGCTCAGACAAGGCTGCTTTCGAGGAGAGGTCCTCATCATCAGGCAGACACGGAAGCTGCTCAGCAGCTCCCAACAGGTGAGATGCTGCAGCCGCATCTGCTCCCACCTGATACTCCCAGATCTGCTGTACAGCCTTTAAAACATCTATTCAGATCAAAGGCGCTGCAGTCTCAGGAAATGCCTGAACCTGCGGCACATGCTTCATCACCTGCATCGTTTAAGAGCGTGCTGCAGCCGATGGAGCCGCCGGGAATGTTTCCGGCAGGTGAGACGCAGAAGCCGATGGAATCGCCTACACTGTTTTCTTACAGTGAAGTGCAGCAGCCAATGGAATCGCCTACACTGTTTTCTTGCAGTGAAGTGCAGAAGCCGATGGAACCGCCGGCATTGTTTCCGACAGGTGAAGTGCAGAAGCCGATGGAACCGCCGGCATTGTTTCCGACAGGTGAAGTGCAGAAGCCGATGGAACCGCCGGCATTGTTTCCCCCGGAAACCATGGAACAGATATGGACAACACTTGTACCTGAAAGGATGCAGCAGCATTCAGTATCAAATCCTGATCAGCCCTGGACACCTCAAATGCCAGAGAGAGTAAAGCAGCCTGTTAAGCCGCTCGGTGAGCTCATTCCAGATATGCCTGAACTGTCCTGGACCCCCACGATACCGGAGACAGCACATGAACCGATACAGCCTCCTGTTTATTTTAGTTCGGAAATGCCTGAGCTGACGTTGGCATCAATACCTCCTGACAGCGCACAGGATCAGCTCCAGCCAACGCTCCAGCTCTCTCTTGAGATGCCTGAGCTGCCCTGGATGCCGCAGAAACGGGAAAATGTGCAGAATCAGCTGCAGCCCACGCTTCAACTCTCTACAGAGGCACCTTACCCTTCCGAGGCTGCACCGACACGCCTTCTTCCCGAGAAGAAGAAAAAGCCTGCAATAGATAGCAGGGAACAGACTGATAAACTATCGGCCCCCTGGGACAAGAGAGCACATACCTTTGAAAAGGCACAATCATTGCCGGATGAAAGAGGAGTAAAAAAACAGACTCAAATAGAGCATAAAAAAGCTGAAATCATCAATAACGAAGAAGCAATCAAGACAAACTGCGAAGCTCAATCCAATGGAAGTCGCCTTCGTGCTCCATGGGAGAAAACGCTTGCAAAAAAACGAGAAGAAGAAGCGGCAACAAGAAATGCCGATTACATTCCGCCGCCTCCTCCTTATCTGAATAAGCCCGCTGCAGTTTTTAACCGCAGCACCGCAAAAGAATCAAAGAATACAGTAAAAAACAATGCAGATGAGCCGCCTCACGCCACCAGGCCTCCCGGCAGAGGCAATAAGCACTCCGGACAGACAGACAGCGGTGATAAAAAAACATCGCCAGTTAAAACAGAATCTGCTGCGCCTGTGAAACCGGAGCGCTCTGCTGCGGCTCCACAATTATTCAGAGCCATTCCACAGGAAGAAACTGCAGGCAATGCAGGAGCTGCAGCTAGAGAGGAACCTGCCGTACATAAGAAAGAAGGGCGCAGTGCGACAGAACTGAAAGCCGCCGATACCTCTCAACAGAGGGGAACATTGCGTCCACCTTCACAAGTGAAAGATATGAAACAGGCTCCGCTGCAGAAAACCGGGAAAAGCCCTGTTGCACCGCAGGAGATAGAGTCTGCTCCATCATGGGAAAACGTACTTCCTGCATCACCAGTGCAGAGAGCGAAACCGGCTGCGCCACAGAAGGCAGAGCAGGCACCTTTAATAATGGAAGCTGTTCAAGCTGATACTGGATCAACACCCAGATTAATGCATACAGGAGCTGATGAAGGAGCTTCCAAATCTGCAAAGATTCCTGTCAACAGTATTAAGAAATCACCGCAGCAGGAAAAACCGCAGAGTGATTTCAACCCATATAATGCTGCTTCAAAAGATGTAATGGAATTCTTTCTCGATAATGAGAGTAATGGAGTTGTAAAGCCTGCTGCAGCAGTGCCTCCGCAAAACATTCCGTATGATTCTTTCAAAGCTAGAATGAACCGCCAGATGCAGGAAAGGCAGGTGCAGGGAAAAGCCATCCCGTCCCCGACAGTTCGGGAAGAAAGTGAAAAGACCATGGAAGCAGCCAAAGATGATGCACGCCATTTATTTCACAGCTGGAAGCCTCCTCAGGACCTTCAACCAGTTGAAGCACCGCCTGGCAAAGACGGGGCTGCCAGGGCTCCTGCTTCATCACAGATGAAAAGAGATGAACAGAATCAGCTCCAGGCCGAGCCGTGGGAAATATTGCTGATTCAGAGTTCCGGAGAGGAAGAAGGAAAATACTATCCGATTAATAAATCTTCAATAACAATAGGCAAGAGCGAAGGGAATGATATTATAGTCCAGGACACTCAGCTTGCCCCGGTTCATTTGAAGATATACTGTGAGGGCACGACGTTCTTCCTGCAGAAAATGGAAAAGACTCAGCCAGTGTTCATCAATGGAAAGATACTTGCCACCAGTTCCGGAAAAGTCATAATGGATGGTGATCTCATACAGATTTCAGGTAAAACGAAAATGGTCTTCAGGAAACAGAGGAGCTGACATTTATTATACTCTGGCACAGGGCTCAGCAGACAGCCGTTGCCAGAGAATCTCGGCACATCAGGGAGGGCTTTCATGAAAAGAGTAAGCTCGGTAGTTCTAACCGCTCTCTTCTTTCTGCTTCTAATAGGAACGGCAAGCGCGGGATTTGTCTCAGAAATAACTGAGATGACCTTCAATACTGAAGTCATTGAAAGTGATATGCCCGTACTGGTCTGGTTTTATTACAGCAAGGACGTGAATGTTAACAACCCATTTTCAGATATGATCGACAAGGTGGCGCTGAAAAGCATACGCAGAGTAAAAACTCTGAAAATGGACAGCAAGTTTAATGTGATCACCAGTGAAAAGCTGAAGATAAAAAGCAGCAGTGTCTTTGTGCTCTTTGTAGAAGGAGCTGAAAAGGCCCGCAGTAATGATATCAGGTCAGATAAAGATCTCAACGCCTTCATAGATAAACATCTGCCTCAGAATCAAGATCAAAAATAGAAATATTCTTTAATCACAATATGAGATGATTTCTATGAAAGGTGTGCTTCTGAAATCTTAATGAGATTGCATAGACCTGTCAAGAAAGTTCTGCTTGTATCTCCCCATAAAGTAAGTTACAGAGGCTATAAGGAAGATCTCACACCAGTGCTGGGTCTTGCCTATATAGCCGCTGTTCTGGAGCAGCAGGGTTTTGAAGTGAAGATCCTGGATATCGCTGCTGAAGACTTCTATCACGTTGAAGAGCTCGGAGACGATATCATAAGAATTGGAATAGGCTATGACGAGATCGAAAAGAGAATAAGAAGCTTTGCGCCAGACACACTGGGGGTATCATGCCTCATTTCAAACCAGTCGGAAGAAATGGTGCGGCTCTGCGAGCTGACAAAGAGAATCGACAGGAACATAATTACAATAGTTGGAGGAGAGCATCCTTCGGCACTTCCGGAAGAAACTCTCAGCAATGAATGCATTGATTTCGTCGTCATCGGGGAAGGAGAATATACAACAAGAGATCTTCTGAATCATATTGCCAATGGAACAGATTACTCATCTCTTGACGGATTTGCATACCGCGATGATGGCAGAATTGCAGTAAATCCCAAGACTCTATTCATAGAGAACCTTGATGAGCTCCCCCTTCCTGCAAGACATCTGCTCCCGATGGAAACATATTTCAGAATCAATCTGCCTCAGACAGGTACTTCCTGGAGGAGCCCCAACACCTCAATAATGACATCCCGTGGATGCAGCGCACGATGCATTTTCTGCGCCACTTCCAAGTTCTGGGGGAACAGGCACCGAGTCCGCTCCATTGATAAAGTACTGGACGAGATGGAGATTCTTGTCAAGAAATACGGCGTGAGGGAGCTGCAGTTCATCGACGACAACCTGACTCTCGAAAAAGACAGGGCCATGGAAATTTTTCAAGGCATGATAAACAGAAAGCTCAATCTTGTGTGGAATACTCCTCAGGGAATCGCCCTCTGGAGCATCGATGAAGAGGTCCTTAAAAAGATGAAGGAGAGTGGGTGCTATGAAATAACCTTTGCTGTCGAAAGTGGAGATGACAGAGTTCTGAAAGAGATAATCAGAAAGCCTGTAAGGCTCGAGACAATTGAACCGCTGGTTAAAATAGCCAGGAACCTGGGTTTCATCACCAAGGGCTACTTCGTAGTAGGATTTCCAGGTGAGACCTTACAGAACATGGAAAAGACATTTGCCTTCGCAAAAGCCCTCTCCTTTGATGCAGCAGGAATCTTCATCGCCACCCCTCTTCCGGGAACCGAGCTTTACAGACTCTGCAATGAAAAGGGATACCTGAAGAAGGATTTTTCCTTTCTGCGTGCCACTTATGCGCGCGGGAACATAGACACTCCTGATTTTACCTCTGATCAGGTGGAAAAGCTCGTCTCCAGGAATATTCTGGAGATAAATCTCGGCCTCTTCATAAGGAGCCCCGGCAAATTTCTTAAGAAATACACAAGTATACTGACAGGCAACCCCTGTATGCTTGTCAATCATATACTTTTTCTGATACGGGGGCTCTGGCGAAAAAAAAGATAAGGAAGTACAACATGGAAGAAGAAAAGAGTACAGTCAATCCACTGAAAGAGATCACACAGCCCTTCATAGACCTTTTCCACGCGCCGAGGGCACTCTGGGTCATCAACATCTCCAACTTTCTAGAAGGACTGGTCTACTTCGGGATCCTGACCTTATTGGTAATATTTCTCAACGATTATGTAAAACTGAACGATGTACAGGCCGGAAAGATAGTGAGTTATCTGACGGCCGGCATAACGCTCTCGATGCTCTTTCTGGGAGGACTGGCCGACAAATGGGGTGTCAAGAAAGCTCTTATTGTTGCTCTGATATTCATGCTGGCAGGAAGACTTCTGCTTATTGAGCCATTTATTGCATCTTCACTGGGAGGATGGTTTTCCGGCCTCGGAGGAAGTATCTCCAATACAGGCGGGATGTATTCACCTCTTTTCTGGATAACCTGCGGAGGGCTGCTGCTGGTTGTGGTAGGTTATGGCACCTATCAGCCTGCCCTTTACGCTGGCGTCAAGAGGTTTACCGATAAAAAAACGGCTCCAATGGGCTACGCAATGCTATATGCCGTAATGAACCTGGGAGGATTTGTTCCGGCTCTTCTTTCACCTCCGATAAGAAAATCCTTCGGAATCATAGGTGTTTTTGAACTCTATGTGGTCCTGACCCTTCTCGGACTTCTTGTGGTGTGGATACTGATGCCGAAAGAGGAGAAGGCTCTGCCGTCGAATTCAGGCAGTGGCGAGGATGGAGACGGAGAGACAGTGATTGAAAAGCCATCTGAAGGATTCTCACTTGAGAAGTGCCTCACATGGTTGCGCGAGCACCCTCTCGCCGACAGTCGGTTTACTTTTTTTATCTTCATCCTCATTCCGGTTCAGACACTCTTCGCCCATAACTGGCTTACCCTTCCACCTTATGTGGACAGGGCCTATTCAGGTATGGTAAGGCAGAATATGGAGTTCTTTGTAAATATCAATCCTCTTCTGATCTTTGTATTGACACCTCTTGTAGCTGCAATCACAAGAAAAGCTGATGTTTATAAAATGATGATTGCAGGCACATTTGTAATGGCGCTGCCAACATTCTTCCTGGCATTGGGGCCGCATGTACTTTCACTGTTTGCTTATATACTCCTTATGTCCATAGGAGAAGCCATGTGGCAGCCCAGATTTCTCCAGTTTGTCGCTGAGATTGCACCGGAAGGCAAAACAGGCGCCTATATGGGGATCGCCCAGTTTCCGTGGTTTCTCACAAAGTTTATAACAGGTCTTTACTCCGGATGGTTTCTGACTCATTACTGCCCCAAAGAAGGGCCTCAGCAAACCGAAATGATGTGGTTGCTCTATGGACTGATTGCCATGATAACTCCCTGCTGCCTTCTGATCTTCGGTTCCTGGGCCAGGAAGAGCATTCGGGCAGGACAGAGAGATAGAACGGCACCGAAGCCGGAGAATAAGACTGAGGCAGAGCCTGATTACTCTTCAGACAGACACGAGCCATAAGACTCTTCCAACTATTCTCTCTCTGCGGCACGCCTGAGAATCGGATAGAGCTGCTCGCTCAATATGACCGGTGGAAGCGGACAGCTTGGGGCATTCTCCCACTCACTCCTTCTTCTCTCCACAAGGTACTGAATCTTCTTCACAGGGAGGCCGTCAAACACATAAAGAGGAAGCTCAGACCAGAGTATGAAGAAGATATCATCATCTCTGCAGAGCTTATTGCTCTTCCTGAGCTTCTCCCCGAGAGCGAGGGCAAGTCGACGTACCTGGGCACATTCCTTCAGGTAATAAAAGAGCGGAAGCTCACTGTAGGGAGCGTATCTCCTTGCTGCACCGAGAAGATGCAGGAAAATCTCTCTCCGAACACTGCACTGCATTGTATTGAGCGCTTCCTTCGCCAGTTTTCTGGCTCGCTCTTCATCGAGTATGCGAATCTTCTCAGGGTTTGGCGTTCTGTTTTCTGCCCGGTCAACAACGATGGCAAGAGTTCGTCCAACATCATCACGCCATCTCGGAACTGCCAGCTCCAGATGGACTTCAGCACAATGACCATATTTATCGATAAAAAGCTCGAATGCCTCCTTGAACATCTTACCCTCACTGGATTGCAGCAGTGAAAGATCCCTGCTCTGTTTTATCAGTGTAATGAGCTCCGGACTCTCTCTCAGCATATCTCCCAGCTTCCACAAATCGCTCTCCATCGACAGGAAGGGATTAACAGTTCCGGCCACGAGGCCCGATGCAAGTGTTCCGTCATTATCTTCAAACTCCCATCTGGTGAAACAGGCCAGCAGCTCATATGTTGCAATGGACAGGATTCGTCCCAGCTCCCAGTGTTTTCTTGTCTTACAGGCAGCGTGATCTGTAGCATTGCTGAGAAGTTCCAGCATCTCTTTTGCAGAAAGATGCTCAGTATCGACAGCTTTTAGCTTATCGAGATAATGATGAAATCTGGGAAGCACATTGTTATGATACTGATGATGAAACTGCACTGCCACCTCAAACATGGTGAAGCCAATCTGAAGAGTTCTATATATGTAGAAAGGCCATAAAGGCACGAGCATCAAAGAAGGCAGCGAAAGCGAGATATTTGAGATGCATTCATATGGTATGGGCTCATCTGATTTTCTCTGACGCTCGGAAAGGTTGTTGTAAAAAGGTAAGCCCGGAAAAGTGACAAGCTTTTCAAATGCTTTGATATCGGTGTAGGTCTTGCCGCACAGAGAATGGACAGTTGTCCTGTCAGGAGGAGCTCCGACAGCCAGTGTATGGGCAAAAATCTTTGTAATACCGCCATCCTCACCAAATGCCCTGTTATGAAAGAAAAGAGAGAAGGGGGTGATACATTCAGGCATCTCTCTGAGAAATGCAGATGAAAACACAGTTCTGTTGCCTGCGAGCTCTTTTATCCTCGCCAGCTCTCTGTCACGAAAAGTTGAGAGTGATGATGATTGAATCTGTGTCATTGGGGCACCTCCGTGAGCTCTGACTCTTATGATGATTTCGTTGTCATCAGTTATTATATTACATTCTAGGAAGTGGGAATAAAACCTTTACTACTGTGAAGCACAGCTTAATAAACATAATGCTTGAGATCATAATAAAGCGAGGGCTGCACCTCAATGGAGGATAAATAGAGTAAAAGAAGAAAAATAATAACCAGGAAGAGTGTATATGGTAAAACTGAGATACCACTGTCCGGGCTGTGGCAGCCCAGTCAACATAGAGCCAAGAGTCCCTGCAGCACCGCGTTCAGTGCTGGCAGCGGTGCGCTGTGATATTTGCCGCTCCAATTCTTTTCTCTATGCCACACGATGTCCATTTTGCGGAGAAACTAATTTTGCCATCACCAGCATCCATCTGGGTGCCATTGAATTACAGAGCTATTGCCAGAGTTGTCGCAATACATTTTCATGGGTTACGCAATAAAACAGCAGTCATCAGCCGGCACAGCGTACATCATCGCTGAGCGCGCAGTGTTGCACGGGATGACTTGAAAAGCAGAGAGAGCTAATTGCCCGGAGGAGGACGCTGCCGCCAGTGTACTACCAGGAAATTCCCAGACAGCTTCTTGAAAAGCTCCAGAAGCCCCTCGAGCAGATAACTGAGGAAGCGGTTTCAAGACGCTTTAATCAGCTCTTTGGCAGCAAATGGAAGAATGAAATCAGTGAAAAGCAGCTTTTCGCCATAACGCTCCCGATGATCAGCAGCAGAGGCATGGAAATATTGACAACAGTATCAATCTGGCTGATAAAAAGCACGATCTCCATACCTGCTAACAAAGATGAATTGATTTCAAGAAGCTCGTATATAATTTCTCCAATATTTGATGAGGATTCCAGGAAAGAAAATGCAAGACTTGCTTTTCTCAACACTGCAGTCAGAAAGTTCCTTGTTGGAGTCGATGAAAAACGCCTTTCAAGCCTTTCGCTTGAGAAGGATCTACTTGCCAGAAAGCTCTTCTTTTCAGAAAAAATCAGCGATTATATCTTCGATCTCGAAGCAATCAAAGTAATACTGGCCAAAGAGCAGGAAAAGGAAGAGAAAAAAGCCTCGGATCCATCAGAGCGTAGAGGTGCACCCAGAAAAACACTTCCGCTTCTGAAAAGCATCCCCATCTCAGTAACCATAGACAGAAGAGTAGCAGATTCGGAGATGTTCCTTCTGGATTTCTCAAGCAGCGGACTCAGAATAATCTCAACATTCAACTTTCCGGAAAACAAGCCTTTTACCATATACCTGAATAAAGAAGATCCAATCCCTCTATGGTGTGAATTGGTATGGAAAAATGCACTTTTTGAAGATCTGAATCAGGTGGCAATCAAATTTGTCAAGCTTCACCTTGACAAATTTGAGAAACTATGCCGCTTCTTTGAGAAGCTGATTCCCAAAAGAGAAGAAGGAGACGTCCGTATAAATCAGATAATTCAAATGGAGCTTCAACTCTGGGATCAGCCCAGGAAGCTCTCAACTTTCATACACAGCATTACATCTACAGAGATGAGGATCATGTTCCCCTCCTATCTTCAGGAGGGGGTCAAGACAATCTGCCGTATCTACCCGCCCTGGAACATGCCTCCCTTCGAAAGCGAAGTGGAAGTTGTTTCCTCCCAGGTCCTGAAGGAAGGCGGGTGTCTGGCAGTGCTGTCATTCTTTAAGATAACTGAGAAGAACAGAGACATTCTGGACGGTTTCATGCAAAAATGCTCAATGGAAGAGCGGCACAGCAAGAAATACTGAAGTCCCCTCAATGGCAAGATCCTTGTAAAGGAAGGTTAAGTCAATGATATGTTCAAACTGCAACGAAGACAACCCAATGGGCTCAACAGTCTGCTCCAGGTGTGGAGCCAGACTTGAAGCCAGAAAGTGCAGCAGGTGCGGCGGGGAGATAAGAGGGAAAAGCCGATTCTGTATTCACTGCGGCACTTCAATGTCCGGCGATTCTCCAGCGCCACGCCCGGTAACAAGAAAGCGTCACTCTTCATCTTCACAGCAGAAACAGTCTCAGGCTCCTTCATATCAAACCCCGCCTCAGAGGCCTCCGCAACAGCAGGGAGGATACCCGCAACAGCAGGGAGGTTACCAGCATCAGCAGGGAGGATACCCGCCTCAGCAGGGAGGATACCCGCCTCAGCAGGGAGGTTACCAGCATCAGCAGGGAGGATACCCGCCTCAGCAGGGAGGATACCCGCCTCAGCAGGGAGGTTACCAGCATCAGCAGGGAGGATACCCGCCTCAGCAGGGAGGATATGGATCCCAGCAGGCCCAGGTATCTTACAGCTATCCTCCCCCCAACGATCAGGCTCAACAGACATTAAAGAGCAAGACAATTCTGCTGAAAGAGCAGTTCGGAGCGGTCATAAAGAAAGGCAACTACAAGGAAGTCCTGCAGGATAAAAGCCATCCAGCCACCCTGGCTTTCATTGACTTCATTGCCTGGGGCATCACTCATTTCTATGGTTTTGCTGCGCTTGTTGGCGCCATTACTTTCCTGGGAATACTGCTCGGAGGATGGGGTGTGGTTTTCGGCCTTGCCCTTGCCTTTGTATATGCCTCTTACAAGAAAGAGATTGACGAAAAGGTCAGGGAGATGAAAGGACAGATGAGCAGCGGCCCGTCATCATCATCGATTTCATCGTCATCACAGCCAAGTTACAGATATGCCACTGCAAGCACGAAAGATTATTACTACCAGATTCACAGCAATTGTACAGGCTGCGGCGTATGTGTTCCCTTCTGCCCTGCCAACGCCATATTCCAGATATCGGAACAGTTCCTCATCGACCAGACACGATGTAATCAGTGCGGCAACTGCGAGTATCAATGTCCTGTCAGGGCAATAGTGAGGATCCGGGACTAGGACTATCAGAGTGGATGGAAGGGCGCCTGCTTCGATGGCTCAAATACAATACAGCTGTCAAACAGAGTTCCGGCCATATCAACATCTATTCTTCTGTTATCAGCAGACAGATTCTCCAGGTCGGCACAGAGAAAAAGCTTGCATGCAGAGATGGTTTTCTTTGTTGCGAAATGGAAGGCAAAGGAGCCTTCATTACTGTCATATCTGCCGCTGACTTCCCTTGGGATGATGATATCTGCTCCTTCAACACTCAGTTTTACTTTCTCACCTTTATTAATGAAGGTGCCACTGCTCTCTGAAGTTGATTTGAACTCCAGATCTCCTCGTTTCTCTATAATCTGCTGCTGCTCCGGTGTGAGCTGCATGCCGAAACTGTCAAGTATCTTCTTCAATGGTATCGCACCCTGACCCTGGTTCTGAATGTCATGGAGGTTCCTGATCATTGCCAGAGTTCCTGGCTTGAGCTCAGGTTTGACTTCGCACTGTCCCATGGGAACGAGTTTCCCAATAAGGTTATTCTGGGTGGACTCCACGTCGGAGCTTCCATTATGCGAAGAGAGCGTTACAGAATCATTCTCTGCGGAGCTTTGCTGATGTTTTGCCCTTGTATGTGTCTCAGTTGATAAATGGTAAGGTGCTGCACCAACGGCAGAACTCTTGTCTATCATCTATTCCTCCATAATCTATTGCTCAATATTTCTTCTCCATTATACCAGAAAGATATGGAACGATCCAGAGTGACAGCAACTCAACTTCCTGCCTCCGGAGGATGAATCCTGGAATCTGGAGAATAGACATCATTACATCATAATTAAGGAACAACAGCGTGATGAAGATACTAGTCATAGATGATGACCCTGCCATCACCTCTCTTCTGGAAGAAGAGCTTGTCCGGATGGGACATTCAGTGACAGTTGCCATTGACGGATATGATGCTATTGCAGAAGCCAATCATCTCAATCCTGATTGTGCACTTGTCGATATTCGCATTCCAGGCATCGATGGAAGAAAAGTAGCCGAACAGATGCGCCAGGAGCATCCCTGCATGGGGATCATCATGCTCACTGCTCTGGATGATATAACAGACAAAGTGGAAGCTCTCTCTCACGGCGCCGACGACTATATCGTCAAGCCATTTCATATTGATGAGCTCAACGCCAGAATAGGAGCTGTCTCCAGGCGCTGGAAGATAGCCGGAGATGTCCTGAAACTCGGCGGAATAGAGCTCCTGGCCGAAGAGCACAGAGTCTTTACAGATGGAGAGGAGATTGCACTCTCAAAGACAGAGTTCTCTCTTCTCTATTTCCTCATGCATAACCCTGGCATAGTTTTCTCCAGAGCGCGTCTTCTCGATCTCATCTGGAGCGAATATGAGGACAAGAGCGAAAACCTTGTGGAAGTGTACATCAACTATCTGAGAAAAAAGCTCAGGAATTGCGGCAGACAGATTAAAACCGTACGTGGCGTGGGCTATACACTCCGCTCAGACTGAAACAGCTCCGTATAAGACACTTTAACCACAGAGATAATCGACAGGGCAAAGTGATCACAGTAACAGATTCTCAGGATATTTTAAGCTTTATGATCTATACTCTATTCTGTAAGGATATCTTCGCCCATCGAGGGCATTCCCCGCAATCGGGGAGGTTTATGGCATACAATATAGAGAGCAAAGGGCCGGCAGAAAAACCGGCCTTTTGCGTCAGTTGCAACTCAAATGAGTATATTCAGCAGGACACTGATCTCATGAACGTGCAATCTGAGCTTCTTACCCTCGCCTGAATCTGATATACTTCCTTCGAGCATCCTCATAAGATCGTCCCTGAGTGTTCTCTGCGCTTCCGAATAGTGATGCCGTGAGATGGATTTCTTTATCGCCCCGATCTTCTCCAGCAAAGCTTTTCTTCTGCAGGGATCCCTGGCCAGGAGCTGTCTATCTGCTTCAATAAGGCCGTTCAGTGTGTCAAGCTTCTCAATTATGGTGGGAAGAGGATTAATTGCACCGTATATGACTATCTTCCTGCCCTCCACATAGTTCCAGCCGGCTTCCAGAGTGTTTATATCTGTGGTGCCGGCAGGCAAAGGCTCTACCTTGATGATTACCGCTGAACGGGTGGAGAATCCGGCATTGTGATCTGCATCCACATCATAAGGCCATTTATAGAGGCTTTTGTTCTTTGAATCTTCAGCATGCTGCCTCTGGTCCGGTGGACATGGCTTCTTCTGCGGAGGCAATATCCTGAAAGGCCCTTCACCATCCAGCTTGTTCTCAGGACCCAGAACTCCGGTATCAAGGTATCTGCCATCACGCTTTATGGCGAGCAGAAGTTTCAGTCCGTCAGAATTGAATATAGTATCTCCTGCCTTTTTCCCTTTCAGAGAAGGCGAGGTGTATTCGCACCAGCCGTCTCTGTTGATGGCGCTGTCTGCCTGCCTGTCATAATAAAGCGGTGCCTCAGGATAAGTGCCGCAGACGTGATAGAAAATCGGATTTGAATCAGATTTCAGCGGATAATACTGCGAAAAACCATCTGCTGAAAAAGCTTTAATGCCTGTTGCAGAAGGGAGAATGATCCCCCGGAGCAGTTCTTCAACTGCAACGCCGCTGTAGTTGGCATAATAGTCCCTGGATTTAGGAACATTCATCAGCATGAGCTGAGCGTGTTGAGGCATCTTCTCAAGCTGATCAATGGTATAAACCCTGGAAGGTGCCGCTACCTTCATCGGGTCATCGCCTGCATCACCTGGATATGTAAGAGCTGCTATTTCATCGACATTGACATAACCGTCAAAATCAGAATCCATGTGAGCCAATGTCCGGACTGCCTCTTCACTCCTCCCTGCCTCCAGATACTGGCGGCCAAAGGGATTCAATGTATCCTTGATATCTCCGTGGGGGGAAGTATATCCATATTTGTAATGGCACCACTGGCAGCTTCCCAGGTTTACCGTTGACTCCCTTGATCTGTATTCACCTCCTGTATGACAAAGAGAGCAGTTGTCGAGCTTCGTGCCTTTGCATTGAGGATGGACCGAGAGAAATATATTGGAATCCTTTTCACCCATGTGGTGATATGCAGACTGACCGCCCTGTGCTGATATCATTATCAGCACAGCAGCAATGATTATAACCGGAAGGGTGATGTTCTTCAAAGACTTCATCTTTCGAGTTCCCTCTCTTTCCCCGAACTCTCGGAGCTTCTATAGAAACGTTGTAACGACAGTGCTGGAATAATGGAGTGTTCTATTATTCCAATTGTTGCAAAGTGAACTCAGTTCTAACCGTGCAGACAGTTATTTCAGAATCTGAAAATGTTCAATAGAAAAGAATTTTTACCTTCTGTCAGTATTTATAAATCTGTCCGTTCTATTGAAAGTGCGCATCTTCCATGATATGATAGAGGCAATAATACCCGTTTTTCACATTCAATCTGAACGGATCGAACCGATACTATTGTAGTAATAGCTATTTTAAACATTCTGACTATTTACAGCAAGAGGAAGTCATGACATATAATGCACAGACCGTAAAGACTCCCGAAACTTTCAGCCCTGCCTGGAGGGAGCGTCTCGCCCTTCTGGCAATCGAATCTCTCACTGATACTTCAAGACGGGCTGATAAAGTAAACCTGCTTCTTCGCCATATCATCGATGAGACAGGAGTCGAATTCGCAGGAATCCGCCTGCAGAAAGGCAGGGATTATACCTTTCACGCCTGTTCAGAGCAGAGACCGGAGCTCGTCCAGGAAGAGAACAGTGTTGCCGAGGCAGCACATGAATATATAAATCCTGCTGTTCAAAACAGGCTGCAGGAGCTGGAGATCCTCTGCAGTATGGTAATTCACGGCCAGACAGATCCGGAGCAGAGCTTTTTCACATCCGGAGGCAGCTTCTTCACGGCAAGCCTTCAATCGCTAATCACCTCTTCTGAATCGGATCTGTCGTGCCTGTTCAGGAATTCAGATATCAGATCCGGATATGAAACTTTAGCCCTGGTGCCGCTGCGGAACGGAAACGAGATCATCGGGCTGTTCCAGTTGAGTGATACCCGCCCTGACGTGCTTGCTCTCGACGACATCGTCTTTTTTGAAAAGCTGAGCGCAGGCATGAGTGCTGCACTCACACATATCCACTTCGAGAGTATCCGCAAAGAGCAGGGACAGAATATCCATCTGCGTTTCAATGAGCTGCAGACTCTGCATGACATCGTGAAACTGGCAGAGAATCCGGAAATCCCACTCGAGAATATCCTTCAGGGTGCTGCAGAGCTTCTGCCCACTGCGTGGCAGCGCGTCGATACAGCCTGCGTAAGAGTGAATCTGGAAGACCGCACGTTTCAGTCACCTGATTTCGAAGAGACACAATGGAAACAGCTCGCCTGTATCGACATTCAGGGCAGACAGGTGGGATTTGTGGAAGTCTGCTATCGAGAAATGCATGAGACTGCTGATGCAGATTCCTTCCCTGCTGAGGAGAGCCCCCTCATCAAAACTGTCGCAAAATTGCTGGGACACATTATCAGACGTTACAGGGAAGTGGATGCGCTGAGGAAAAGTGAGAAGCGGCTCAGCTTAATTCTTGAAAACCTGCAGGATGGGTATCTGCAGATTGACAACAGCGGCAGTATCATAATGATAAGCCCATCAGTATTACGCATTTACGGCTATGAGACAGCTGATGAACTGATAGGAACCCCTGTTACAGCTCTCTATCTGACCAACGAAGACAGGCAGATCGTACTGGACGAGATCAGGAAAAGAGGGAGAACCCACGACATTGTGGGGAAAGGACGGAAGAAGGATGGCTCCACTTTCTGGGTATCTCTCAACGCCCAGTTTTTATACGACGAACAGGGCCGGATACTTGGAACCGAAGGTTTCGTCCGCGATGTCTCTGAGCGCCTGGAAGCGGAGGAAGCCCTGCGCAGGAGCGAGGAGAAGTATCGACAGATCGTAACGACTGCGAATGAAGGCATATTCGTTCTGGACCTGGATCATCAATTCACCTTCGTCAATAACCGGATGTCTGAACTGCTGGGCTATACAAGGGAGGAGATGCTCGGTATGCCGGCCGCATCTGTGGCATCCCCTCAGGACATCGAAAGGCATATTCTGCACATGAAAAACCGGAGCGATGTGGTTGGAACTGAAGAGCGCCAGTTCATTCGAAAGGACGGGGCCTCTGTTGCGGCTCTCGTGTCTTCCACCCCGATTTACGATGACAGAGGAGACAGGACAGGCTGGCTGGGCATGGTTACCGACATTACAGACCGCAGGCGTATTGAAGAAGCATTGCACATTGAAAGAGAAAAGCTGGCAAAATACTTTGAAATCGCCCCGTCGATAATCGTGACTCTCGACGTGCATGGGCATATTACTTATCTGAACAGATTTGGCTCGGAATGCCTCGAAACAGAAGCTGCAGAGGCTCTCGGTAAAAACTGGTTTGATACATTTATTCCTGCTGAGATCTTCAATGATATCCACGGCAAATTCAGAAAGCTGATCACCGGTAAAATAGAGACATTGGAGACTGTTGAAAATTCAATAATTACCGGGAAAGGCAATATAAAGACTTTTCTATGGCATAATGCTGTGTTGAAAGATGAAAAAGGCGCCATAATCGGCTCGATAAGCTCTGGCATTGATATCTCTGACCGTAAGCGTGCCTATGAAGAGAAGCAGCAGCTTCAGGCACAGCTCTTTCAAGCCCAGAAGATGGATTCCATCGGCACACTGGCAGGAGGCATCGCTCATGATTTTAACAACCTTCTGGGCTCAGTCATGATCAACCTTTCCCTGATGGAAATGGAGCTGAGTGATCATCCAGAACACAGGGAGAATATCGTCGAGATAAAGACAGCAGTTGAACAGGGCGCAGACCTGGCCAGACAGCTTCTCAGCTTTGCCAGACGAGGCAACATCGATACAGTGGCGCTTGATCTCAATGACGTGCTGCAGGACAGCTCCAGAATGTTCGGACGCACCAGAAAGGACATTATCATTAATCTTGACTGCTCGAAGGATAGCACGATCGTGATAGCGGACCGGACACAGATTGAGCAGGTGCTGCTGAATCTGTTTCTGAATGCAGGACAGGCGATGCCTCAAGGTGGTCATCTTTCACTTGCCACGGAAATGGTAGAATTATCTGCTGCCGACACAGCACCTCATAATGTTGCTGCCGGCAATTATGTGAAACTCTCTGTCACTGATAACGGTGTCGGCATGGATGCCGAGACCTGCCATCGGGCTTTTGAGCCCTTCTTCACGACAAAGAAAGCCGGCCAGGGTACAGGGCTTGGCCTGGCATCGGTATTCGGGATTGCAAAGAACCACGGTGGCTTTGTTACAGTTAACAGCAAGCCGGGAAAAGGGACAACATTCACCGTATACATCCCTTCATCAGGGCACATGGTTACAGAGGAAAGCGATCTGGAAGTGACATTCCGCCGCGGGGATGAAACCATTCTGATAGTGGATGATGAGGAGCATATTGTGAAGGCCTGCAGCCATCTGCTTAACGCCCTGGGCTATAGAATCCTGACTGCATACAGCGGCCGCGAAGCCCTCGAACTGTTCCGCCTCAGTCATCATCAGATATCAGTTGTCATTCTTGACATAATCATGCCTGAGATGGGAGGCCGACAAGTCTTTGAAGCACTGCGGGAGATCGATCCTTCAGTCAGGATACTGCTGGCAAGCGGCTACAGTATAGAAGCCCTTGCGGCAGAGATACTGGAAAACAGCTGCACAGAATACATCGCAAAGCCTTTCGGAATAACAGCCCTTTCAGAAAAGCTGAGAGTGCTTCTCTGTTGATACCCATTGCCAGGAATATCTCAGTCACCATTCTCTCAACTCTCACTATATATCCGGGATCTTTCAGGGAAGCAGTCTGGCAATGACGATGAAATGATGCACGATCCCCACAAATAATATTGTGAAAGAAAGTGTCACTCCCAGGATGGCGCACGTCCATCGTAGTCCAAGCTCCCTCTGTATCACTGCGATTGTGGCAAGACACGGCAGATACAGTGTATTGAAAAGAGTAAATGTAAAGAGCTGCTCTCTGGTCATTATGAGAAGAAGGTTATCGATACTGTGGCCCTGATGCGCCATTGCAAGTGTCACCAGAAACTGAAGGGCCAGTTCTTTGCGCAGTACGGCGAAGATGAGAGTGAGTCCGGCTACCGGAGGAAGGCCCAGCCACACTTCAAAAACGGGTGCCAGAGGGCGGGACAGGCTCCAGATATGCCCGGATTCAAAGAGATAGCCCAACAGGAGGCTGCCTCCTATAACGATAGGAGTGGCTATCCAGACAAAATCGGCGAAACGTGCCCAGGTCTTCTTCATCGCCGTGAGAAAGTGGGGATTCCTGAGTGGAAAAACCTCCATGACAAAACCCTCAGATTCCCCACCGGCATAACGGTTCATAAGAAATCCCGACCCTAATACAATAGCGATGTCTATCAGGAAGATGAGAAGAGCCCACTGCCACCCGATAAAACGTGAGACAGCTCCGATAATGACCGCAACTCTTGCACTGCATGGGACCAGTACTATCAGAACAATTGCAATGATGCGCTCCCTTCTGGAGTTGAGAATACGGGTCCCGGCAACCGCAGGGACGTTGCAGCCGATAGCGGCTGCAAGCGGAATAAATGCCTTACCGTGAAGACCTACTGCATGAAGCCCCCTGTCCAGCAGGAAAGCAGCCGAATTGAGATACCCTGTATCTTCCAGAAAGGAAAGGATGATGTAGAAGATCAGCACATAAGGTATTCCTACGCTCACTGCCGCAAAAAGACCGTCATCAAAGCCCCAGGATAGAACTCTGGCCCAGACTGAATCACCGGCAACAGCGTGTATAAGCGATGAAATCGGGGGAGAGCACCAACGGGACCAGAGCCTGTCTAAAACTTCGGCAAGCCAGTTGCCACCGTAGAAAAGAACAACCAGTATCATCGTAAAAACGCCCAGCAGGATGGGAAAACCTGTAACCGGATTCGTGGAAAGCTTCCACAAGAGATTGTCGTTCCGGCCCTTCTTCACTCGCTCCGACTGCACCGCTGCCGCAATTGATCCTGCAATTCCGTGGCGCTCCCTGATAATCCAGAGAGGTGCCTCCTCACCGTGCACATCCTTGATGTTGCTCCACGATCTGGCCAGCTCTGCAATTACTTCCTCCCTTTCAGGCATTTCGTCCAGCAGCTCCAGAAACTGGGCATCCCCCTCCAGTAGAAGAAGGGCACAGGCCCTTTCTGAAAGAGGATAAGGGAATTTAACAGACAATTTCTCCAGAATTCCGGAGATTCTGGAAATCTCCTGTTCAACAAGGCTTCCATATGTGTAGTTGCGCTCACATTGCCCAACAGAGCACTGCGGTAGGACTGCATTTCTGATGAGCTCTTCAATGCCCTGGCCTCTTACTGCTGCTGTGGCAAATACCTTCACTCCGGTCATCTTCTGCAGTTTCTCAATATCAGTCAGTAGGCCCACCTTCTCTGCCTCATCGATAAGATTCAGAGCTACAATAACAGGGAAACCCATATCGATCAACTGCAGCAGCATATAAAGGTTGCGGGCGAGGTTTGTAGCGTCTATGACCATTATGACAGCGTGAAAAGTCCATTCCAGAAGGGTCTGGCGAGCCACGAACTGGTCATCTGAGATGCAGCCGAACGAATAAATCCCTGGCAGATCGATAATGCCGACCGAACTGCCGTTAATCTTTGTCATTCCAAGATTGAGCTCTACCGTCTTGCCGGGGTAGTTGGCCGTCATTACCCCCAGACCTGTGAGATTATTGAAGATGGACGACTTGCCTACATTGGGATTGCCGGCAAGCGCAATGAGGTGCGATGTTTTTTCCTTTAAACTCTCTATCTCTTTTATTTCCCTGTCTGTCAAGGTTATGCACCTGCTTAATCTAGACTGCGTGTTCTGCAGTTTTCTTTACCCATATCTTGTCTGCTATCTCTTTCCCGAGGGCGTAGCAGGAATCTTTGACCTTTACAAGGAAAGCGCCGTTGAACGGGGCAACCTGCTCGATGTGAATTCTGGTGCCTGGAATGAGTCCCAGCGTCGATATATAGCGCAGAAGCTCCTGTGAATTCTCTGAGACTTTCACCACTTCACCGTCATCTTCACTCTTGAGCTCTGACAGACGGATATACTGTTCCTGCCGCATGATCCCCTCTTTGTTGGGAATTGGATGACCGTGGGGACAATATTCAGGATTTTTCAGAAACATCTCGAGAGCATCAGCAACTCTGTCAGAAAGGATATGTTCAAATTTGCAGGCATCGTCGTGGACATCATCCCAGGGGAGTCCGAGCACATCTACAAGAAAACGCTCGGCGAGGCGGTGTTTTCTTATAATATTAAGTGCTCTCTTCTTCCCGGTCGAAGTAAGCAGGATCCCCTTCTTCCCGTCCGGTATTGCCAGATTCCTCGCAGCAAGCTTCTTCACCATTTCAGAGACAGCAGAAGGTGTAATTCTGAGATGCTGAGCAAGAGCCTTCACCGTTGCCGCCGTACCCTCAAGCTCAAATTTCAGCAGAGCTTCAATGTATTCATCAGTGCTTTCAGAGATCATGATGCTACCCTCGATTATTAATCAGGCATGCTTTACCATATTATAAGATACTGCAGACAAAAAAACAATAGCCGTGGAAAGAAATCAGCTCAGCTGCTGTGCGGAGTTCATAGAACACAGATGTGAGATTACAGCAATAAAGCGAGGTCGGAAGGCCAATGGAGGGTTTGTTTCATATTCCCACGAAATATCAGGTTCAGGCAGTGTTCCTCTCCGGGGACAGGCATCATTCCCCCTTGACGGGGAAAGACAAACGCGGTCTTTACAGCGTTTCTATGAAAATTCAGAGACATACTGCCAGGGAGAAACAATGACGGAGAATACAGGCAAAATCCTGAACAGCCATTATCAGATTATATCACCAATGATAAGAACACCTGTAGGGATTGTGTACAGAGGAGAAAACCTCAGAGAGGGGCGACGTGCAATTCTGATAAAGGAGTTGACTGCAAATGCTTCGCTCGGCATCGTGGAGAAAGAAATTGAAGAGCGTTTCAAGAGAGAGATCTCAGTCCTTTCAACAGTTCGTCACCACGCATTTCCTGAACTGATAGACAGTTTCACACTGAACGATCATTACTTCATCATAGAGGATTTCTTCGAAGGAGAGACAGTTGATTCATTGTCAATGAAGCGCAGCGTTCCCTTCCCTGTAAAAATTGTGCTGAGATGGGCATTGCGACTCTGTGATATAATTGCAGTATTACACAGTCATAGACCTGAGCCCATTATTTTCAGAGACATTACGCCTTCCAATATTGTGGTGGTATCTGAAGACGAGGTTAAGCTTGCTGATTTTGGCATCTCCAGGTATTTTAATCCTCTTAAGGTTAAGGACACGTTCGCAATGGGAACTCCGGGGTTCTCACCTCCTGAACAGTATGGAAAAGGTCAGTCCGATGAACGCTCTGACATATATTCTTTGGGCGCCACTCTCTTTTACTGCCTCACACTTCATCAGATAGAGGAGTATACTGGGAAAAGACCTTCCCTCCAACAGCTGAACCCGCTGGTAGAAAGAAATCTGGGTCAGGCGATACTCAAATGTCTGGAAAAAAACCCGGAGCACAGGTATCAGAATATCGGAGAGCTGCAGAAAGCTCTCGAAGGCTGCCATCGATGAGAGGATTGAAGAGTCCGAAGCCGGGCGAGCGCCTGAAAAGCATTCTGAGAAATGAGCACATCGACAGGCAGGCAGTGATCGTGCTGCTCTATATCCCCCTGGCACTGACTGTTCTGGAGTATTACGGCCTTCCGTGGCATATGCGCATCTTCTTCCCAGAGATGGCTGCAAAGCTTTCCCCATCAGTTGCAGGGCTTCTCGGCATAATTTACTGGTCCTGCATGTGCTGCATTGCTTATCTGGTTATCCCTGCTCTGATAACTAAATTCTTATTCCACGAGCGCATAAGGGATTTCGGACTCTCCACCAGAGGCATTGGAAATCATATCTGGCTGTACGGGCTGCTATATGTGGCACTCATTCCAATTATTGTATATGCATCTTACATGCCGGGCTTTCAGGCTACTTATCCATTTTTCAAGCCTCACCACGGTGAATGGGCTCTTCTCCTTCTGGGAGAGCTGTTTTATCTCGGCCAGTTCTTCTACATCGAGTTTTTTTTTCGGGGGTTTGTATTCTTCACCCTCGAAAAGACATTTGGCTTTCATTCAATCTTCATTATGACCATACCATACTGTATGATTCACTACCACAAACCAATGCCGGAGGCTCTGGCAGCAGTAGTCGCAGGAGTAATTCTGGGAGCCCTTGCCTGGAGAACAAGATCGATATGGTGTGGAGTGTTCATCCACGTCTCTGTTGCTCTTTCGATGGACCTTCTCTCTCTTCTGCAGCAGGGGATGCTGGTCAGGATCTTCACCGGATGATTTATGGCAGTAGAAGACATACGTACACTTCAGGCGATCGCAGAGCCCCTCCCACTCTTACATATTTCTGCGCGCCTTTGCGAGAAGAGGATAGATCATAAAGGCGCCGCAGACCCCTGTGAGTCCCTGTAATGTGTTGGGAATTATGGCTGTGAGGGCAACTGCAAAGCCCCTCAGGAAAAGCTCATAGATAAAATAACCGGCTACCATTACCACTGCCCCGGCGAGACCGCCCAAAGCTCTGAAGGCAGGCCTGCTGTTATTATTGAGATCCTTTCCCAGAAGACCGGAAAGGAAACCTTCCAATCCCTTTATTAAAAGCGTTCCAGGAGCGAACCAGACGTGCCCGCCGATTATATCAGCGACTGCCGAGCCGAGGCCTCCAATTAGAAATCCACGTGTGCTTCCCAGAAGAAAGCTCCCGGCAATGATAATCACATCTCCAAGGTTGACATATCCCCCTGTGACAGGAGTGGGTATTCGAACTATGAGTGTTGTAATAGCAACAAGAGAGATCAGAAGAGCACATATTGCAATCTCCCTGAGAGACAGGCTCTGTGATTTCCTGCTGCCGCCCTCAGAGGAGGTAATCATAAAGCTCTCCTCTGGTATTCTTTCGCGTAAAGAGCAGGCTTGTATCTGTGCTCAACCTTATGATATCTCCCTGACTCAGAAACTTCCTTTCCCCTGCCTGGATCGATGAGCCGTTCAAGAACGTTGTGCTCATCCTGGAGCGGTGTACGAGGAAGAATCTGCCGTGCCCATAGTGAATCGTATCCTGAAGAAGAACCATCGCTCTGTCGTGCAATCTGATATCGCTTGAACGAGCCCTGCCGATCGAGATCACTTCCCGGACGATATCAAAACGGCGGCCCAGATCTGTCTCACATCCCTGAATAACGAGAAACTCCCATTGTGAAAGCTCTTCGAGTACCTGATGCTCAATGAAGATTAAACGGGTGCGATCTTTTGATATAATGTCGCCTGTCTTCAAAGTGACCGGTCCGCCAGAAGGAAGAGCTTTGTCATTTATCTTCAGATCTTTTGCCTTCATTGGCGAAAGGAGGAATTTATCACGGGAGAACTTCAGGGCACAGATAAAGCTCTCAGGTTCCCTGCTTACCAGTCTGAGATCTTCATGTCCTTCCTTACCGAATGCAAGCCACATTCTGATCCCTTCTCTGAGCTCTCTCGAGAATACAGGGATTCGCATGTATTCTCGAGGCGACTTGTGGTATAGAAAGTAGTAGTCTGCACTTTCATTACCTTTTTCCTCCCCCTTGTTCCCGCATTCCATCATAATACCTGGAGAAAGCGAAGCTACTCTCGAAGTCCTGCGGAGACGGAGAAAACCCTTTTTAACCGGTACAGTGGTCTTTTCGTGGTGATGATGATGCTCCTTCACTACAGGCTTTTCACACTTTGCCTCATCCTGAAGAGGCGCAGCAATAAAGGCATCAGAGATCCTGGTCCGTTCAGCAATCTCCCTCGCTAAGAATTCGGGCACATGAGATTCAACGGATGTTTCAGCAGCATTGTTCTGCTCTTCTACTTCGACTGGTATGTGTTCACAGCTCCTGCCTGAAGGCAGGCTGTCTCTCACTTTTAGACGAAGTCCGCCAAATCTTATCAGATCGCCTGCAGTAATTGCGGATTCCTGGCAGGGCTCGCCGTTGATATCAGTTGTTCCCTCAGGTGCTTTATTCAGCAGCACATGGCAATTATTATTGCTGTCCCAGTCAATGACAGCGTGTGTCCTGCAGAGAGTGGGCTCCGAGAAAAGAATCCACTTGCTTTTGATTTCATCAGGCGTAAAACGCTTTCCAACAGCTGTTCTGCGCCGCTCAAGTGCAATGATCCTTCCCTTGTCGATCCCCTCTATTACATCCAGATACAGTGTTGTCTGTTCAACGGTCATGATTAATCACTTTCCTTGAGCATGGAGATAGTCAGTTCTCCGACTCCTGAACCGCCGCACCCGGCCTGCTTCGTGAAGCTTTCGCTAGATCAGAAAACGGCCTTCTTTCATTATCATTTTACCATCTACAGTAATATCGGGGTTTCTCAGCACTCCATCAACGTGTGCCTCACTTGCCCAGTCACTTCCGGTTTTCTCAGGGTACCCATGACCAACTGCGATATGAATGCCGGGGAACTTCTCATCCTGCAGGAGATTCCCCACGAGAGCGGTGAGACCTACATTGGTGCCTATGGCAAACTCCCCGATCTTACTGGCATTTTCGTCCTGTTTCATATATCCTCTGAGATCTTCCAGGAGTGCTGCATTATCACAATGTGATTCCACAACGCGTCCATCCCTGATATGGAGTGTAACAGGTGTCTTGTCCAGAACCCCGTACTGCTCGCAGAAATAATCGCCAAGAACTCCATCAATCACTATCTTACCTTCAGGAATCCGGTAGGCACATGTAAATACCTCTCCATCAGGCAGGTTGCTCCATTTTTCAGGAGTTATATATCCGTCACTGACCATCCATTTCCAATCCGGATGGAACTCTGTGGTAAAAGCTGTTCCGGCAGGAGAAGTTACATTTATATACTTTGCATTCTTTACTATTTCCAGGACTTTTCTGCTGATCTGCTGCACCATGGCATAGTCTACAGACATCCCGGTCTTCATCAAAAGATCTGTGATATTGGGCATGTGGGCGTGCCTGAGCCTCTGCTTCTCAGCTGTCTGTATCATCGGCGATCTGAAGGTCTGCAGCTCACCTTTCTTGCCGCTGGCGCAATAGAAGCTGACCTTTACGCCATCTTCCATCGCGTCTCTGATCTCCCTTGGAAATGGAAGTGGTGTGCTTCCATCATCTGGACGGCTCCCGAAATCCTCCATGACAAACAGTCTGGTATTCCCAGGTGTCACTTCTTCCAGGAAATGGAAGATCGCATCTGCAATATGCTTTGTCTGTCTGTCAGTGATGACTACCACTTTTTCACCGGATTGCACTCTTACACAGTTCTTTACTGCCTGCATAGCTCCATACTCTATGGTTCCAACCTCGATTGCATTCATGATTATCCTCCTTATATCTTGAAGAATTTCTTTATCTGCACATTCCGTAACAGACTGTCATATCGCCCCTCACCTTCCTTTGTACCGGATGGAACTCAGTCTTCATTACCATTACCGGATGGAGACTTATCATCCCTTGTTGCATACCAGTAAGTGAACAGGCAGATAAGAACGAACATGATCATGCTGAGCCACTCGCTGAATGGATTGGCAACAAAATGCGTGCTGGGATCCCAGTTAATACCGCGCTCCTTCAATGTCATGCTTATGTATTTTATTATCGCACATACCACGCCGATTATTGCCCCGCCAGCCATCAGGCCTGAGGCTATCAGGGTGCCCTTCTCCTTCCTCTTCTTCCCTACTTCAGGGTCTGGATGGCTCTTCTCAACAATATGGGATAGCAGTCCACCGGCCAGTACAGGAGTGTTCAACTCAAGCGGCAGGTATACTCCAAGCATGAAAGCAAGAGGCGGGATACCTATCATCTCCAGAGTCAGAGTCAGAAGAATTCCAACTATATACAGAATCCAGGGAACAGGGCTTTCAGACATGACTGTCTCGAGAACTGCAGCCATGGCATTTGCCTGGGGGGCAGGCAGAATCTTGTCGGCCGGGTGAGTCGCATCTGCCACGAAGCCATAAGTATTGTTCAGAAGAATGACCACCCATGCAACAGCCAGCGCAGAAACAAGTGTGCCAATGAACTTGAAGCGCTGCTGATTCCTCGGTGTGGCGCCAATCCAGTAGCCTATCTTGAGATCGGTTATGAACGAGCCGGACATTGAGAGGGACGTGCACACCACTCCACCAATCAGAAGGGCCGCCACCATGCCGAATGGACCTTTGAGACCGACCTGGACCAGAATGACGCTGCTTATTATCAGGGTCATCAGAGTCATACCGGACACGGGATTGGTACCGATGATGGCAATTGCGCGGGCTGCTACTGTGGTGAAAAGAAACGAGATGATGAAGACAACCAGCAGGGCGATGATGGCTAGGCCGAAAGAATTCGAATTCTCTGCCAGTACTTCCCGCCAGAAGAAGAGGAATATGCAGATCAGCACCGTAATGATGATGCTGAAGACCAATGACATCGGCATGTCGAGCTGTGTTCTCGGCACTGCCGCTTCACCATCAACAGACTTTTTCCTGAAGATCTGGTTGACAGCCATCGAAAAGGCCTGCACTATGATGCCGGACGACTTGATGATTCCTATCACACCTGCGCATGCAATGCCGCCGATGCCTATGTAACGAGGGTAATACTTGAAAATCTCATCAGCAGTCATGTTGGAGATGAGAGTACCATCAGATACCGGAGGAACCTGAACTGTCAGATTGGCTCCGAAATATGCGACCAGCGGAACCACGACAAACCAGGCAAAGAAAGAGCCGGCGCAGATTATCGCAGAGTATTGGAGCCCTACTATGTATCCTGTGCCAAGTATTGCAGCGGTGACATTGAGCTTGAAGATAAGCTTCAGCTTATCAGCCAGCGCCGCACCAGCCATAAAAACCCTGGTGGTAAAGACTTCTCTCCATAGTTCCAGGGTACTGACACAAAAGTCATAGATACCTGCCACACCCATGCTGATGGCCAGGATCTTGGCCTGGCTGCCCCCTTTCTGGCCGGAGACCAGCACTCCTGTCGTAGCTGTTCCTTCCGGGAAGGGAAACTTGCCGTGCATATCGGAGACGAAGTATTTTCGGAAGAATATCAGAAAGACTATGCCCATTACACCGCCAAGAAGCGAAACGGTAAAGATCTTGAAGAAGCTCACTGCAATCTCAGGATATCTGCTCTGCAGGATGAAAAGTGCCGGCAGCGTAAAGACCGCACCTGCAACGACTGCTCCTGATGTGGAGCCTATGGACTGGGTAATTACATTCTCCAGGATGGTGCTCTTCCTGGGCAGCACGTAAGAGATTCCCACTGCCAGAATGGCTATCGGTATGGCTGCCTCGAATATGTTTCCTATCTTGAATCCGAGATAGGCAGTCGCCGCAGAAAAGATGAGTGCCATGACCAGTCCCAGTACCACTGAGCGTGTCGTTACCTCGGCAACCGGCTTGTCTGCAGGCACTATCGGCTCATACACTTCACCAGGTGCAAGCTCTGTATAGGCATTTGACGGCAGTCCCTTTATCTCTGTCTGGTGCTCCATAATCTTCTCCTTTATCTTACTGTATATAGTTCAACTTGTCTTGGTGAGAGGAATCTGCAGCCATCACCTGTGATTACAACCATCTCTTCTATTGTGGCCACACCATATCCCGGCAGTGTCACCCTCGGCTCCAGGGTATATACCTGCCCCTCTTCGAGGGTAAGATAGGGGAGGCTGCCGTAGCGCTCCCAGCGTGGGCACAGCAATCCTGCTCCATCGTGAGTGGATCGCCCTACCTGATGACCCAGCCCGTGGGGAAAATCTTCAAATCCCATGCCCGTAATGTGACTCCTGGCAATATCATCAGCCACCCAGCCTTGCAGTCCAGGCTTCAGCGATTCAGATGCTCTGGTTATACCATCTCTGACAGCTTCAAAGGCTTTAATGACTTCAGGGGGCGGCGTTTCTTCATCATCTCTGAGGAAATACCACGTTCTCTGCAGATCAGAACAATAATCCTCCGTCTTGACACCAAAATCCATATTGAGAAGATGACCTTTTTTCACTACCCTGTCAGTCGGTGCAGCGTGGGCGCCTGCTGACTCAGGTCCTGTAAAGACCGATGGACAGTATCCGGGGTCCCACGATGGTGGAATCCCGCGCCTGACAAGCTCTCCCTTCACAAATGCAGCTATGTCCTTTTCTGTAAGGCCAGGATGCACCATGGCTGTTATGGCATCGAAGATTTCGATGGTTATGGAAATTGCTTTCTGAATTCTTGCAAGCTCAGCAGGGGTTTTTCTCCCCCGTAGCGCAGAGAGCACAGGCTGAGAGGATACAAGACGCTCTTTGAATGGTGTTTCATCCAGATATGAGATCAGAAGCTCGTACATACCGTGAGTGAGACCATCGCTCATTATGTCATCTTTTGAAGTATTGATTGCAATCGAAGCCGGCTGAAAGCTTTGCAGCAGTTCAAGCAGAGGCTCCCTGATTGAGGTGACATAACCATTGATATCGTCGTAAAGACCTGTAGAGCTTATATTTGCTTTATCCAGACTCCCTACGATTGCCACGGCCTTACCCTTCGAGCTGATTATCAAAGCGGACTGCCAGGTTACAGAAGTGCCCAGAATCAGATCCAGGGCCGGATCCTTTATGGTGCCGCTCTCTCTTACAAAAGTGAGCCACAGGTCAATGTTCTTTTCCTTCAAAACGTCATAAGCCTGTAATATCTTTTCTTTCAGCAGCTCTGTACTCATCTGTTCTCTCTTTCCTGAAGTATATCCACATGAGTTCTCATTCAATTCAAGAGATCCTCCTGTCTGAAAGCAGGAAAAAGGCAATAACACGGAAAAAATGCCATAAGTGGTCAATATAAAAAACGCTGTGAAAAACAATATCCTTCCAATTCTTCTGGCAGCCCTGACAGCGTTGATCTATGCCAGAAACAGCTTCTCCTATCCTGATAACGCAGCATACTTTGCCTATCTCCCGGCCATATGGAAGACTCACAACCTGGACATGTTTGCAGAGTTCATAAAGTACGGGTCTTTTCTTCCTATGATACTCCCTGTAGGTATGACATCCACGGGATATGTAGTGAATGTATGGCCTGTTGGCTGCGCATTGATCTGGTCTCCTCTTTATGTACTGTCTCTTCCATTTGACAATGAAATCCTTTCAGCCATCTCTGCAGATTTCACAAGTGCCCTGATCGGTCTTCTTGCCCTGTTTCTGCTCTACAGGTCTTTAATACGCCTTCAGAGCACTCCTCGTGTTTCGCTCGCTCTGACATTGATTACATACCTTGGAACACCTTTATTTTACTATTCACTTTTCAGCAGGAATTCCCATGCATTGACTGCCGGTCTCGCAGCGATCTTCCTGACATACTGGCTCAGGACGAGATCGGATCCACAGCCCCTTCGATGGTGTTTCCTCGGACTGCTGCTGGGAGTGATGACATCTGTAAGACCGCAGGAGATACTGTTCGGGTGGGTACTTCTGGTGGAGATAGTCGATATGCAATTTCAGCATAAGAACAGCAGACAACTGCTGCAGTCTCTCCTGCTGACTGCTCTTTTCTTCTGTATAGCCTTCTCACCCCAGTCAGTATGCTGGAAAGTGCTGTTTGGCTCGTGGACAGCACAACCCCAGGCTCATAACCTGGATTTGCAAAACTTTGCATTACTTGAAACACTGTTTTCACCATACCACGGGATACTCTTCTGGACTCCTGTAATGCTGCTGGGGATCGGAGGGCTTATCCTCGGTCTGAAGAGATATCGGATCATCTCCATTGCAATGCTGGGAGTCTGCATTGCCCAAATCGTTACCAACTCGATGTCCTTTGGTTTCTGGAACGGTTGTTCGTTCGGCATAAGAACGCTGACTGACATAACCTTCATCATTGGAATCGGACTCTTTTTCATTTTTACTGAGTTGAAAGGAGTAATATGGCGGATTGTTTTCTTCTGTACAGCTTCAATATGTGCACTATGGACCTTTTTTCTGGCAATCAATGGCCTGTCCGGGCATATCAACCTGGATCAGCCGCATACAGTCTCCACTTTTTTCTCTGAAGTGCTGAAGCTGCACGGCACGTTCCTCTCGTCTTTCTGGAAGCTCTTCACTCCCACCCTGCCTGAGAGCTTTTTGCCGTGCTTCATTCTGGCGCTCACCTTCTACTGGACTGTAAGATGGCTCATGAAATCCTTCAGCACACGAATTCTTTTATGCCTTATCATTACAGGAGTATCATATATTTCAGTTTTTAACGCCGCAGTGTTTCTCGCATCCAAGTCACCGCCGGTATATGACAGCTCCTATTTCATATCACATAAGGAGTGGCAGGAGATATATATTCTGATGATGCTGTATGAGCGCAATCGATACTTGACTGCATCTGGAAAAAGAGAGCTGGCTGAAATAACACAGGCGCGAATACAGAAGCTTGCATCGAAAGATCCTCTGCTGCACCTCAATCGTGGCTCTTATCTCTATTCACAGTGTAAATTCGACGATGCCATCATCGAATTCAGAAAGGCCATTGAGCTGCATCCTGCCCTTTCAATGGCTTATGAGAACCTCGCGACTGCCTGTCTGGCGACCAGACAGTTCAGTGAGGCCATCAATGTATGCAGAAGAGCAATTGCTCTGTGGCCGCAGAGGCCTTCCCTGCATATAAGGCTGGGATATGCATATTATGAGCTTCACGACAATGAAATGGCTTATCAGTCTCTGACCAGAGCGCTGGCGCTGGGTGCAAGAGAAAATCATGTATTTTACTGTCTGGGCAAAATATACCAGTCAAGGAGAGAGCTCCGGAAGGCAAAAGAGTGCTATCTCCAGGCGATTTTGATAGCTCCTGATGATGCCGATTCTCATCTGAATCTTGGCAATATCCTCTATTCATTGAAGGAATATCCTTCGGCAGAAGCAGAGTATCTGAAAGTTATTGCACTGAGGCCGGATGACAAAGCAGCATATCAGAGTCTCCACTCGATATATCGGTCTGCCGGCAACGGTGACAAGGCCAAGCGAATCAAGGCAGTTCTCGATCGACTCAGGCATTGAGCTGCAGCCGGTTTCAGATTCGAGGATGCATGCAAGTCTTCGTTCATACTCCTGCCAGTTCGGCGAACTTGACAAGGGCCTGGCGCACAAAGGCCTCGTCAAAGTCTCCATATGCTGAGGTTGTCTCAATGATGCGATTTGGAATTCTGGCTTTTGCAAGCTCGAAGCCTTCACGCTTCTTGAAAAGCTGCTTGCGCTTCATAATGTCATCAGCCAGGCAGGTAAGATCTTCCTGTGTCTTGTTGAATCCTGCCATGGCCAAAGCTCTGAGGACCAGATCATCAGTATAAAGTGCCCGTGCAAACAGGCATACAACGAGACTTGTGAGGATCTGTCTCTGCGACTCTTCTTTGAACAGTGTGGCTGCTATGCCTTCCGGTGTAAGCTTTTCACCTTTGGAGATCGCTTTCTGATCGACACTGTATCCTGCGCTGTCCAGATGGCTGTGCCGTGCACCGGTTAGGAAATTCACATAATTGGCCGGACCGGTGTGATAGCCTGGCATCTCATTGCCGCCGAAGGTGAGGGCAAAATCGGCACCGCCGTATATTGACGAAGCATATTCAGCACCTCTGGCAAGTGCTTTATAGAAATCAGTGGGCTGAGTGACGATGCGCTTCAGCGCTTCGATATATCCGGCCGAATCACCGAATGCCAGGGTAATGCCATCTGTATCCCTTTCACTTATCATTCCTTTCTGGTAAGCCTCTGTGGCCCATCCAAGGGCAACACCGCTGCTCATCACATCCAGCCCCTGAACCTCAGTTTCATCTATGATTTTCAGCATGCCGGCAGGGTCTGAAATGCCGAGATAGCTGCCGGCAGCAAAGACAGGCTCGTGATCATAGCCTATCATGTCAGTTTTAAAGAAATAAGGGTCATTGGGATAAGGAATTCTGAGAGCGGCAAGGTGAATACACGCAACAGGGCAGTGCGTACAAGCCACACGCCTTCCCAGATAGTTCTCTGCCAGAGCTTCGCCGGAGATCTTATCCGCTTCCTCGAAACGACCTGCCTGCAGGTTGCGCACAGGCAGTCCCCCGATTTTATTGAGCGGCTCTACGTTAATGGCAGTTCCGATATTGTGATATTTTTTCATCATTGACGACTCAGTGGCGGATTTATAAACCTCATCATAGATTGTCCTCAGGCCTTTACGATCTGCCACCGGCAGGGACCGGCGGCCAGATATTATGAGAGCTTTGAGTTTTTTACTCCCGAATACGGCTCCCAGGCCGAGTCTCCCAAAATGGCGGTAAGTCTCTGCAATGACGTTTGCATAAGTGACAAGGCGCTCGCCTGCCCGCCCTATTCTAAGAATTGTTCGCTCACCTGAACCACGCTCTCTCGTTCTAAGGACAGAACCGACTGTATAGGCGCTTCGCAGCCCCCAGACAGCCGATGCGTCACGAAAATGCACTTTACTCCCTTCGACTGTAACATAGACAGGCATTGAGCTGGCTCCACGTATCACAATGGCTCCATATCCGGCCATCCTTATGGAAACTGAGCTCCGTCCACCTGCATGGCTTTCACCGAGATTACCGGTATGAGGAGACTTGAACATGGCTACCGTTTTGGAAGCCAGCGGCAGAAGGCCTACGAGCGGACCTGTGGCAAAGATGATAGGATTTTCAGGGGAAAAGGGATCTGTGCCGGGCCGGCATTCCTCTTCCAGAAGGCGTATGCCGACTCCCGTCCCTCCCATGGCGCTTTCAAACAACTCAGGACGCTCTTCAACAGTAGAACGTCTTTTATTGAGATCAATATAGAGAACACGGCAGAGTGGATCGTTTTTTACCATGGTACAACTCCTCAATAAAGATTTTAGTATCGAATTTAGAACTATTTTTCCTGAAAGCCGATTGGTATCTCTTCTATCTTTATAACATCATAGGGACAGTATTGCGCACAATAGCCGCAATACACACATATCTGAGGCTTATTTTCACAGTCGTTCCAGAATATTGCGCCAAAAGGACACGTCTCTACACAGTTTCTGCATGCTATGCAGAGCTCCGGCCTGAGCCGTGCACCTCCTCCGTCGCGCGGTGTAAGAGCTTTTGTTGGACAGACTCGCGTACAGGGCGGGTCCGGGCAGGCTCTACAGACTGTTACAATGAAGCCTTTCCTGACTCCGCCTGCAGATTTGATTCCAATACACGATGCCGCCACACCACCTTCACCCATACGCCTTGCACAGGCAAACATACAGCATTGACATCCTACACAGCGATCTACATCTATTACTGATAAACGCTTAGCCATGATCCACCTCTCCATTTCGGATAAACTTATTTCGCTTTGCTCACAACTGGAATAATGAAACACTCCATTATTCCACGTTGCTGTTATAATGTTTCCATAGAAGTTCCGAGACATATTATGCCGTTTCCGACATCACATCTGCAGTGATAATCAAGAATCGGTTGATGAAAAAGATCCGGATTATTACCAATGATTATATAATATCAGAGAAAATACCTTTTGAAAAGCAACAGAGGCGATCCATCGGACCGCCTCTGCGTATTCATCATCGACAAATCATCTTATTCCATCAGCAGGTTTACCGGCGCATTGGCCTTTGCCCGCTCTTTGAGCATTGCCGAAAGCGAATCAACGCCATAATCCTTTAAAATCGTGTCAAGATGAGCATCACTGCGGCGAGGAGATAATTCACCATACTGTTTCTCGATAGTCCCCAGATGAGTATCGCCTCTCTTCTTTCTCAGCGTTCCATCCTGATTCCTGTGCCTGTCATTGAGGCCCGGCTTGTGAGTAACCTCCGGATCACTGTGGACCAGCCTGTGAAGTGATTTCCCTGTTGCTTCTCTTATGGTATCAAGGTGACAGTCGCTGCGGCGATCAGATATCTCACCGTATTTCTCCTCAAGTGTCTCCAGATGTGTATCGCCCCTTTTCTGCCTGAGCTTTCCATTCTCATTGCGCGGTCTGATTCCAGCCATCGTTGGATCATCTCTTATTTCCATTGGTGTGCCTGCATATCTGCTGATCATATCGCCAAGTCCTCCGTTCAGTATTTTCGAAAAAATTCACTTTTAAAACTATAACAGAGTATTTCCTGAATAAGAACAATTATCCCACAAGAGGTGTACAGAAAGGGGTAAGATGCAATTTCAGCCATTGATACATTCAAACTCGACAGCCGGTAAAATCAACGGAGAAGGACTTTCATCTTCGAGAGCATAACTATCTGCACCAACGGAATTTACGAAAGGGTATTTGCCATGAAGCTCTCAATAGTTTCACCTGTCTTTGCCGAAGGGGAAGTGGTGCGGGAACTCGTAACAAAGCTCATTGAAGCTGCAGGAGAAAAGCTCTTCGAGATAATAATCGTCATCTCTCCCAAGTCTCCACCGGAATCGAAATCTCTGTGCGAATCTCTTGCAGACGAATTCCCAATGGTGAGAGTCCATGTACAAAAGAAGTTCCCTGGAGTGGGATATGCCTATCGCGACGGCTTTGAGCTTGCCGGCGGCACACATGTCCTAATGATTGACAGCGACGGTGAGATGGACGTTTCCACAGTGCCTCTCCTAATAGAAAAAATGGAGGATACAGGCGCCGATATGGTTGTGGGAAGCCGATGGGCTCCGGGTGGAGGGGCAGTAGGCTATGATCCCCTCAAGTACTTCCTGAACAGAGGCTATCAGGTCCTCTTCCAGATACTGTTCTGGACAAAGATTCACGACCTCACCTTCGGCTTTAAACTCATGAAGGCGGAGGTAGCACGCTCCGTCATATGGACGGCCCAGTTTCAGGATATCGGCGCAGAGACCACGCTCAAGCCCATCAGGGCGGGCTTCCATGTGGAAGAGATACCTACAGTCTGGAGAAGAAGAGGTACTGGCGCTACCACAAACAACTTCCTGCGAAATTTCAGATATGTCGGATACGCCGTGGCAATTCTGACTGCCCCTCCAGGAAGCCTCAGGAAAAACGGGGAGAAATGTAAGCAGAAGTAAACAAAGTGTAAATTTTTCATCAATGTCTTTGTGTGGTTTGGTGGAAAACGCTTTATTTTCAGCTTTATCAGGAGATCCTCCGGATTTTCATGGAAGGAGGATAATATGCTCAAATATAGAATATCACTTGACTTTTCAGCGTTATAATCCAGACATTATAAAAACATAGAAACGTCGCCAGTTAAAACATCGCAATCACTGCACCGACTCCATTGTAATAGAAAGGAGTTGTATCCAATGAGATCGCTCAGGTTCTGCATCATCCTTATGATACTCCCATATCTGCTCTGCTTTTGCTCACTTCCTGCATACTCAAAGATCAGATTGAAAATCCCCATAAAGCTGAAATTTCCTGAAAACTTCAAGCTTACAACCGGCGCACAGCCTGTGCCCGGCTCTCAGGATGCCTCTATTACAATGCACAGAGTCAGCGGAAAGAAAGGACAGGAAGTCCCTTCCATACTTGGGAAGAAAGCCTCTGTCGAGCCGGTAAGCTGGAAATGTGAAGAAACCAATCCAATACCTGAAGCGCCTGCTGTCACTGAAGAAAAAAGAGCCAACGCAACAGAGCTCTCTTTCTCTCCTGTAGATGGCAGCCCTGCCAATGAAAGAAACACTCCCGCCTCTGAAGAAAAAGAGCCTTCACAGAAAGCAGTCCGGCAGTATAAGGTTGTAGACTTCTCCAAGGTTGTACAGAGTGAGCCTTCCATTCCCCGACATAGCTGTGACGTCTCATATATACCGGGCCTTGTAGACAAAATCAACGATGATATGTTTAATCATTACAGAAACAGTGCACGTATAATATCGATCATCAATCTTCCTTCCCTGAAATCCGATAGTCCATCATATGATCCGCGCGAAGATGGTATAATTATAACCTATAAAGGATTTCAGATGACAAAAAAAGCTGCCAGATGCTTCGCGAAACTTGAAGAGCTGATAGGTCAGAACTTCCCTGGACGAAGGATAATCATCACAAGCACCACCGGTGGAAAGCATCTCGATCCAAAACACTACGAGGGAAATGCCATAGACTTCGTCGTGGAAGGTCTTTCCAGAAGCGAGTCTATCCTGGTTGAGTCACTGTCCCGGCAGGCGGATTTCATGCCCTACAACGAGTATATCAAATCCAGCCCCTATAAAACAGGCGATCATATGCATGTGGATGTCCGTTAGCCTCCACGAAGACCGTAACTGATTATTCCCCTGTCACTCTGATTGTCTCATAAAGCTCTGGTAACATTTTATTAACATATGTTACACGCCGTTCACATATGAAACACTGTATTAAAAATCTGTTAACACGGATGTAACAACGAATTTAAAAAAAGGAAATGCCTGAGAATTACAATGAGATTAAAAGAGAGAGCCTGATGTCATGAGAGGGGAAATCGACGATGGGACTGGTGAACACTCTCAAAAAAATCTTCAGAAAGAAGCCGGTAAAACCTGAATACACAAAACCATCAATAAAATTCGATGATCTGGCCGGCCTGTCTGCACGCTACCTGTTATACAACAGCATACCTGATGCAAGTCAGATGCGGAATTACTACTCTGAAAAGAGGCGATTCAACCGACTGAGAGACAGGAGAGAAATATACTGCTATCCCCTCTCGTCGCTTCCTATTAAAGCGGAGCTTATGGATGCAAGCCTTGGCGGCCTCAGAATAAAAGCCAGGAATATGATTCAGATCAACACCAGCATGGGGGTGGCATTTTATATCAAAGGTGAGCTCTCGAGCTTTCTCGTAAAAGTTCTGTGGGAATCTAAAAGTGATGAAGAATTTGAATATGGCCTTGAATTCAGCAAGAGTGAAGGTATGTGCAACAAGTTCGTGGCAAACTACCTTAACTATCTTAAAACGTGATTAATTGCCATAGTCCCTTTCAATCCTCCGGCCACGGCAGACGCTGTGGCATTTTTTTATTCTTCCTCAAGAAGAGGAAGTTTTATAATTATCCTTGTACCCTTCCCCACGGCAGATTCGATTACTATGCCGCCTCCATGCTCCTCGACAATCTTTTTTGCTACAGTCAGACCCAGTCCTGAATGCTCCATCCCCTTGGTGGTAAAGAATACAGTAAATATCTTGTCCATGTTGTCGTGAGGAATGCCCGAACCGTTGTCCTGTATTTCAAGAAAGAGGTACTTTATTTCTCTGTTCAGAGTGCTGGATATCTCAATGACTCCGCCTTCTGCTCTGCAGGCTTCAATGGCATTTGCCAGCAGACTGAAAAGGCATCTGAAAAAATCACGTGAGTTGATAAAGACAGGTCGCAGAGTCTTATCCGGCTTTGTAATTACAGTAATCTGCCTTTCTCTGATCTGCTCCTTTGAAAGCTCCAGAATCTCTTCAATAAGCGCGTTAATATCTGCCGGTCGATGCTCCCTGTTTCGTTCAGTTGAATATAGCAGAAGATCATTTACCAGATCGCCGATCCGAAAGATGCTTTTTCTGATCATAGTCCATCCTGTCATCTGGTTCTTATAATCCTGCTCCTTCATAGCCTGATCCATGTTATAAGCCCAACCTTCCAGAGTGGTTAGAATGTTTTTAATGCTGTATGAAAGATGGGAAATAGTCTGGCCTATTGCAATAAGGCGCTCAGAGTTAATCTTTTCCTGTATCAGGCGGGATTTTTCTATGGCCAGACCTGCCTGGCTTGCTATTGCTTCAGATATCTTCAAATCAAACTCATCAAAGCCTCCTCTGTCTAACTTATTCACCGCTTCAAGCACACCAATTATTCGGTCACCCAGAGATATGGGAACACATAGAAGATTTCTCGTAACATATTTTATCTGATTGTCTGTTTTATTGGAAAAATGAGGATCATTCTTTACATTATTGACAGTGTATGCAGTTCTGGATTTGAAGACATGGCCTGCAACACCCTCGCCAAGAGTGAGTCTCACTTTCTTGAGTTCTTCAGATTTGGCTCCAGTGGTGGCGTGAAAGATCATCTCACCCTTTTCTTCATCAACAAGAATTATAGATGATGCTTCGACACATAGAAGATCGGTCGTTATTCGCATTATCTCTGACAGTATGGTGTCCTGCTGAAAGGAAGAGCTTAGAAGCCTGCACATCTCAATCAGCGCTCTCATCTCGGTACGGGCATATATAATCTGTTTATCGCCCTTGGCCCTTGTCACCGCAGATTTATCGATTTCTTTTACATTAATAACATTTCCACAGGTATGGCAGATCTTTTTTCCACTCTGAATCTCCCTGGGATCATAGATTCTGTTGCACCGCGAGCACTGGATCATCTTTCTCTTCTGAGGAACCCTTCTCGAACGCACCCTGGGCTCAATCAGAAGCTCTTCATCACAAGAGCACTTCAATGTTACCGCACTATTTCCATCAGGGACATCATGAGTGGCTTTGCATCGAGGGCACACTATAAGCATAAATGGATAATTCAAATATTGTAATGGAATTACCTGCCGGATTACAGATATCAATAACTCAGGAGGGAATATCAGGTCAATCTGCAGAAATGATTGTATAAAGTTCCGGAAGAACTAATCTACTGCAGATTACCGAATCGTAACTTGTCAAATGATCAATAATGGTGCTGAAATGAATGAAAGACATTAATAATGAGGAAATCGCACGCCTTCTCAATGAAATGGAAGCTCTGAAGAAGAGGAATGAAGAACTCTGCATACTTGCCAGTGAACACGCAAGATATGAGAGTCTGATCAACCGCCGCCTTGCTTTCGAAAAGACCATTTCGTCAATCTCGTCACGTTTCATCTCACATCCTTCAATTGACAAAGCAGTTGAAGAGTCACTGGAAGATATGGGAAAACTCAGGAAGGCGCATCGGGCGTATTTATTCATGTTCAATGAGAAAGGTGACAGAATAAACAATACACACGAGTGGTATGCTGAAGGCTATGAACCACAGAAAGACAGATTTCAGGACCTGCCTGTTGATTTTTTTGCCATGTCGATGACTAAACTCAGAAAGGGTCAGCCTTTCCACATTAAAACGGCATCAAACCTTCCTCAGAACAGCACCAGGGAGGCCATGGATGATCAAGGCATTAAATCACTGCTCTTTCTTCCACTCAAACTGGAGAACAAGCTTGCAGGCTTCATCGGATTTGAAAGCACAGAGAGAACTACAGACTGGACCGAAGATGACGTTTCGATGCTTCGTGTGGCTTCTGAGGTCATTGCACAGGCACTTGAGAGGAGGACCAAAGAACAGGAGCTCCAGAAACAGATGTATAACCTGTCCATCCTTTATGATGTAGGGAAGGCACTGAACTTCATTGACGATCTCTCAATGCTCATAGCGCACATCCTGGACCGGGCTGTTGATATCGCCGGAAGTAAAAAAGGATCGCTGATGCTCTACAATATAGAAACAGATGAGCTGATAGTCCGACTGGTGCGAGGTCTTGATAAAGAAACTGAAGCAAAGATAATGAATGGCGAGATTCAATGCAGAAAAATCAAACGCGGTGAAGGTATTGCAGGAAGAGTCTTTGCCAGCGGCAGCTCAATAATCATCAATAACACCAGTGAAGACCCCCGTTTCATAGACAGCATGAATACATACGCCACAAACATACTCTGCATACCTCTGAAAGTGTATCAGGAAACCATAGGAGTCATTAACATAACTGACAAAAAAGATGGTGGACAGTTTACTGAGAACGATCTACAGACAGTGACTGCACTTGCAAATCAGGTTGCAATTGCGATTAATAATGCAAAGCTCTACGAGCTTGCAGTCACCGATGGCCTCACAAAGCTCATGATTAGGCGGCACTTCATGCAGAGGCTCGACGATGAAATCAAGAGATCAAAACGCTATAACCACAAGCTGGCGCTTATCATGATAGATTTTGACAATTTCAAAGAGATAAATGACACATACGGTCACCAGACAGGTGACAGAGTGCTGGCGGAAGTGGGAAAGATCTTGAGAAAAGCCATACGAGCCACTGACCTTGTAGGACGATACGGAGGCGAAGAATTCTGCATAGCATTGCCTGAAACAGGCGCTGAGGGCGCAGGACTTTTCTGCGAGCGTCTTCGCAGAACCATCGAGTCCAATACATTCACCTGTGATGATATCAGTTTTAATAAGACCATAAGTATTGGATTCGCAGTTTATCCCGATCATTCCAATGAAATGAACGACCTTATAAGCAAGGCTGATCTATCTCTCTATAAAGCTAAAAGAGACGGGAGAAACAGAATCTGCTCTTTCAACGACATCATGGACTATGACAAGACCTTTGATGAATAGACTGCAGGTCGTTACCCAAAAGCATCTTTGAAAGAATTCTGTCGATACTGACAGAGTACTGACAGGATTATAAGACGGTAAAGGATATCAGAGACTGTCTTAATATTATCCGCCTTGGCAGTGCTGATTATTCTGCGAATCCGCTGAAAAGTGGATTGAAAAAACACTCTCGAAACCTGATCAATCTCGTCACCTTTGAAGAAGAGCTCGGTCATGACATTCATCCGCGAGTCAACTCTCTTATGAATCTCATCCTGAAGAGATTTTATCTGAGCCCAGAAATCCTCTGCCGGTATATCCTCAAGACTTTTAAGCATATCATCACGGGACTGAAAGCCTAATACGTTTATGAGAAAACAGACTGCCTGACGATAGCAGTCCTGAAAGTCAGAAAGGCGGCTATCCTTGATATTACGCTCAAAGAAAAGTGCATCCTGAAGCATTTCAAGCGTTTTCTGCCTGAAATCCTCTTCATCATTCAACTGCTCAAGCATAATCTTTCCTGCTTAAAAAATCATTCATTACCACTTCTATAATACAACAAAATTATCCCTCATGGAATATTTTAATAAAAAGTGGTGAAAATACTCCTGTAAGATGAATTACGATCTTTTATTCCCACTCTCCTTCCTCCCTCCAATCTCTTTCTTTTTTCTTAAAGATCGCATCCGCCAGAAAACCTGCAACATTTATATCATCCGAAAGTACCAGTTGACAGACTCGCATCGAAAAAAATAAGAAAAAAATAGTCTGGCACAAAGAAGTTTTTTGAGGTATAATGTTGAAAATAGAATAAGGAGAAAAGATTCGAAGCATGTATCTACCTTCGAGTTCTGTTCGGGAACAATTTGTAAAAGAGGTGATGATGAAGAGAAATCACTTTCCCAGTAGAATTATGCATATGTTCCTTTTACCTTAGGATGGAGGATAAAGATGAGAAACAAAGATCTGCAACTCTTCAACGAAACAATTGCCAAAGTAAAATTCTTCGGAAATCTTTCCGAAAACTGGAAACAGGATCTTCACAGAAAGATGCATATTCTGCCCTTTAAAAAAGGTGAGATAGTTTTTAAAGAAGGGAAACCTGCAGGGGCTTTTCTGGTTGTTGCGCAGGGCGCACTCTCTGTTGTAAATGGAGAACGGCAGGAACACAATGGGAACGGCAGGAACGGAAAGAACGGCAAAAATGGCAAGAACGGCAAGAATGGTATGAAAGAAATAAAAGAGCTTTCAGCTGCTGATTTCTACGGTGCTTCAGAGCTGATGCTGGAATCGATACGCCAGAAAAGCGTAACTGCCAAGGAAGACTCCCTGCTCTTTCTGATGGGTAAAAGTGACTTCATCACCATGATCAATGAAAATCCAGAGATCAGGCCTGAAATCGACGTAGACTTGACATTGAGCGAGCCACAGGAGAGCAGAGCCGAAGATGAAGACAGGGAATCAACTGGGAAAGGACGCTCTCTATTCTCCAAACTGAAAGGTTTCATAAAGTTTAAAAAGAATGATTGAGAGCCACAAAAAGCTCAATGCTTCATTTTAAGAAGCTGAAGAATGGCATGAATAATCATATATGACAGATATTCATGCCATCTTTCATTATAGCTTTCTCAAAGATCTCCTGATAACCGCTGTATGTACATCTGGGGCATTTTTTCATGTCAATGGAATCCATCAGATCAAAATGCTCTTTTGAACCCCATTTCTTCAGAATCTCATCGTAACCATCTGCGAAAGATGCCAGCACATACTCTCCACGACGATCACAGCAGAGAAACGCCTTCTGATTTGCTCCCAGTGTAAGTCTCAGTGGAGTCACACGGCATTTACTGAACCTGATCCTCTTCTTGAAATCGTGGGTATATTTATGATAGACAGAGTAGATTCTGAAACTGTCAGTTTCAAATATGGTACGGCATGCATCCATCAGCTCTCCGGTCTTTTTTATCTCCTCCATTGTCATCTGTTGCTCCGGATCGTTCGTATAGCAGGGCCGTGCATGAAAAAGCCCACAGTTCAGGTCTTTTGCTATCTTTACAGCATTGATTATTTCATGGACATTATCTCTATGCACAAGAAATTTGAATCCGAGGGATGTTTTTCCAGAGACTCTGCCGATATTCTCCAGAACTCTATTGAAGAGCTTCTCATTCTCAGGAATCCCCTTGACATGCGACCAGACCTTGTGACTTGAGGCATCAACGCTGACGCCTATAAAGTCAAAATACTCAGGATGTTCTATCCGGTCCAGAAAGATCCCGTTTGTAATCATGGAGATGGCAATATTATGTTTATGAAGGGAGTCTATCAGCAGATTTATATCTTTATGCATCAGCGATTCACCAGTACCGCCAATACAGCAGGACTTCACGCCCCATTTTTCAAGAAAGCTTCCAAGACTCTGTAATACTGTGGCTGGCATTTCTGCGCCTTCTTCAACAAGATCCTTATGAGCATGGCTCTGAATACACCAGATACAGTTAAGGTTGCATCGGTTGGAAGGATCTATATCTACAGACACAGGCGGCAGAAGCTTTCTGTCTCTTATGCCCAGCAGATTCTGATAATGAGCCAGTACTTTGAGCGAGTTAAAAGGGTTATTGTAATCTGTCCATTCCATATCATCAAACTCCTTTTGCCTCAATTAATTTAAGCCATTGTTGCAGATTCTCGCCATATGTCTTGAAGAGAGGATGTGATACAAGCTTTTTTGATATATTCAGCGTATGCTCTTTGATATCCATGCTCTGTTCTGCTTCTTCAAGCGTCCTGATAAACTCATCAGTATGCTCCATACCAAAGAGCTCATCTTTCAGATCTCTGAGAAAATTATGAGGATTCCTTTCCTGATAAACATAAGGTATTCCATAATGAACTGCCCAGCGGTGAGGTCTCATCACCACCTGGCAGAGATATGACATCCAGATATCGTCATATCTGGCAAGGTCGTGCTCCAGATAAAGAGCAGGAAGGAGCTCAGATGCAATGAGTGTATTCTGCGTATCGAAAGGGCAGTAAGAGTCGGGTGATTTGACTTCTGAACAGGCATCTCTGAGCTCATACAGCCTCTCCGGATCACGGGCAATTCTCTCAACGGCATCTACATCAGGATCACCACCCCAAAGACCTGCAGCAACCTTTATGACAACCTTCTCTCCGTCTTCAATTCGCTGAAAGTTCAGCTTATCGCGAGCGGTGAGTGTATACCCTCTGGGATATACACGAGGTGGATTGTATGCTTCTTCCAGCATGTTTACCCACCGATGAGACTGGCACGTAACGCTGCGCTCTTTCTCAATCAGAGTGAGAAAGCTGTCGATATATGTACTGTTATCAAGAGGATAATTATCATCATCAATGGCAAGAATATATCGGCATCCATCTTTTACAGCCTTCAGGAAACCCACAAATCTTCTGGAGCCGGTCCGTTTCGGAACGAAAGCGGCGCCTCCGGTAAACTCATTCTGCATTGCGAAAGACATACACTCTACATTTCTGCTCTTAATCGAAGGATCATACTGCTCATCACCAACAATATACAGTATTGAGTCGTCTCTCTTCCCTGCTAAATCGATGTAAGGCTTCAGAAGCTCTCCACATTTGGGGTTTACAGTAGTGACTACTATTCCAATCATGTTTTCGTCTCCAATCTATAAATCTTTTCAGTTACCGCTCAGCTCCTGTTCGGGCCCTCTGCAGCACCTCCTCCGAAAAGCCGCCTTTCTGCCAAGCCAGACTCTGTCACGATCTGCAGATCAGCCTGGATGATAAGCGAAGGAGGCTAAAACGACACCTTATACTCCATCATTGTTTGACTGGCCTGCCAATCTGAGTTGGTATTTGCATAATCCTTCAAATAATACAGTTTATATGAGAGATCGATGAATGTCCCGGAGTTAAATGCATATGTCAGTCCAATAGATGGAATATCCTGGCGAAAATCCTGCCTGAAAAGCCCTGAATGCCCTTTCAGGTTTACCACAGAGTAGTTGCCATAGAGAGTGGTCTTTTTATTGAATGGGTAACTCAGGCCACCTGAATAGATATTCTCGTCGAAGCTGATATCATCCACAGCAGCCGATGATGATCGCCTGATATCATAATCATAGTAGTTCAGAAAAAGACCGAGCTTACAGGGAAAAGTATGAGAAAGACCTGTGCCGAAACTGTTAATATTTCCCTTCTCACTTCCAGTTCCCTGCAGTACATTGAATAACGGCTCCACGAAACCGACTGACTGTATGTTTGATAGAGTACTTGCCTCTACCTGCACCTGATTGCTCATATTCACCCAGAACTGAGTGGCCGGCCATTGATAACTGCCCTGAAATGACAACCCCTGCCTGTTGCTGGGATATCTTATGAAATCGTGAAGCTGCCAGTAATTGGAATAGTAGGTGCCATAAGGCAGAAAGACCGGTGTATTTGGCGGAACCTGATACATGAGAAGAAAAGGATCGTAATATGGCGATATTGAGAGATAATCCAGAGACAGGTTCAACCGCTTGTTGCAGAAACTTCCTGCAAGGCTTCCCTTCGCGAGTGCTCCATTCACTGAGGAATCGAAATTTATTCTTGATTTGTCGGGATTATACTGTGTCTGAGCGTATTCTCCGCGAAACCTTAAGTCTCGGGAGAATACATAATCCAGGCTTGCACCGACAGTATTCTGCTCCTGCGGACCTACAAAGGCCCTCAAAGTATTTGTTCTCTTATCGAGCCATCTCCTTCCAAGTGGAACAGCTATGATACCGGCAGTCCCGATTGTTGTATTGTAGTTCATCTCGTTCAGGACTCTCAGATAGCTCACCGACAATCTTGCTCTTTCAAAGTTCAAAGCCGCATTAGCTCCGGCCATCCACGTCAGATAGTTCAATGCTCCACCTGAATCCTGTGGAACTGTCGCATAGACAGCTTCCCAGGAGAGGAGCCTTCCCGTTTTGTAAGAGTTTACTCTGGCTCCATAGAAGGGGAGATATTCCGGATTGTGAATATTTGGATTTTTCGGTCCTGCCACGATAAAACGTTCAATACTCTCTGGTGAATAGGAGCCACAGGTCAGTTTGGTCTGAGATGGTTTATGAGTCATCCAGCAGTTATCAAGAGTCATTCTGGTCCAGGGCCTGTTGTTGAGAGGCTGGACTCCTCCGGTTCCGGATACGGGAGCTCCTGTGCCAAGGAATGGATTGGACAGATAAGGAGGCACAACTCCCCAGTATTGATCTACAGTTTTTTCTCCAAGACTTGTATAGGCGGCGAACTCAGTGCCGGCATCTATCTCAGGCGCTACGTGAGTTTCAACTCCCAATTTGGCGACGGCACTCATTCCAGTGCCTTTGGTTAAAAGACGCCCATTCATCCAGTCTATTCCAGGAGTTTCAAGAGAACCTACATTCGGCAGACCTCCGCCTGCAGTCTGAGAAACATATACTGTCTGAAAGCTTCCATAAAAACGAATCCTCTCCAGCTCATTTACTCTGGTATCCAGTTTCTGATACTGCTCTTCCAGGTTTGTGACTCTCACACCTATTGCTTCGAGCTCGTCATCGAACTCTTTCACCAGAATCCTCAACTGCTCAAGTTCATCTTTTGTGGCAAAAGAGGCGTGCTCCTGATCGTTCTTTGCCAGAAAACGGGCAATAACCATTGCCAGTTCCCACCTCGAACAGGCTCTATCGCCTTTGAATGTGCCATCAGGATATCCTTCGATAAGTCCTTTCGCTGCCAGGTTTGCAACCGCATCATAAGCCCAGTGCCCCGCAGGTAAATCTCCAAAAAGTGGAGCGGCAACTGCATTTGAAGATAGAAGAGCGATCATAAAAAATATAATAATCATTAACCTGTATCGAAATACCATAGCAGTCCCCCTGCCACAATAATAAAAATCCAATACTAGTTCTTCAGATAAAAGAAAAAACCTTTCCTTACCTCACTATATCTCCCTTTTTCATCCTTTCCGCCTTTTCTTGATGAATAAAGGTGCAATCCGACTTATTCAAATAGACTCTGGTAACATATACGGGGCCAACTTCTATGAAATTAAACATCGGAAGGCCAGTCACAGGGTCCCTGAATGTCTCGATATTGCAGGCCATGAACGTCATACCCCGGGCAACTCCCTGCCTGCTTCCGACATTAACAGATATCTCCTTGCCTTCAATTTTGGTTATGTATCCCCAGATTGGCTTTCCCCATGCCAGTCCGATAGTTCGTGATGAGGTATTGCCATAAATATCTTTTGCCACTATCGATAGCGTAGTATGCTCCTTCTCCTTGCCGAATACATAACTTATGGGATAATAGAGCTTCACGGATTTTCTCGGAACTATCTCCTTCTCTTCTCCATTTATGGTTATGGAATATACCTCGCTGGTATCGCTGATCTCTCCAAGGAGCAGCACAACAGTTGTTCTCAGTATCTGAGCATCCTGCGGCTTTCTGACATCAATAACCGGAGGCTCAGTGTCTCTCGGCTTCCTCCCCATTTTATCCAGAAGGCCTGAAGCAAGATCGGTGATCGCCTGTTTGTCTATTGAAAGGATCTGCTTCTGCCAGGGAGGCGCGTAGCTGTCGAACCATACTCTCTCTTCCCTGGCAAGAGGTACTTTCAACGCAAGCTTTCCTGTCTTTCCACTGAAAACAAGTCCCTCAAGTGAAAGCTTCCAGAACTCTTTCATGTGGAAAAACTCAGCCTTTGAACGTTTCTGGTAATCATAGATATTTGCTGTCACCATTACATCTATCTTATACTTTTCGCAGAGTCGTATAATCTGATCAGAATCTAGAGGAGTATCAGGCTCATCCTCGTGGTAGACTCTATAGCCGCTCTGGTATAGCATATCCTGAGAGATTCGAACGACTCTGTAATTGGCATCGATAAAAAGCTTTTCCATCATTTCCACAAATAGAGGGGCTATCTCGAGCCTGCCGGAAATTTCAGTTCTGTTGTAAGGCTCAATGATTCCGATAACAAACACATCGCTCCATTCAGGCTGCTCCTGAAAAGCCTGAAGCCTGCCGGATGGTCCCGATAGAGCAAGAAGAAATATCAGCAGTGGCAATACTATGACAGCTAGCTTTTTCATCTTATCTACCCTGACAAAGAGGACGAAATATTGAAATAATCCTATTCTTTTACTGTGAGGGATTCTCCTTCACAGAGATGGCTGAATGACGAATACAAATATGACAGAAGATTTGCTGCAGAGGGGCTGACAACGCCGATTCAGGAAAGCCAAAGATCATGCCTGAAAATGGCACAGAGTGGGCGTTTTCAATATAAGCAGAAACAGGATTGACTGCCATCTGAGTGGAGATAAAAAAGAGGAGCATCATGCTCCTCTTTCTATCTCCTGTTTCTAAAATAACTATGGTCTGGCTTCCGGCGGTACGAGAGTATTGATCATCTCAAGAGGATCTAGAACCCCCTTGCCCTGAGTGTTTTCATCTATATTTGGATCAGCCAGTTTATCAGCTGAACTCATGGCAAGACTCTTTGCCTCTGCCGGTGTAATGCCAGGCTTGGCCTGAACAGCAAGAGCCATCACTCCTGCCGCAAGTGGAGTGGCCATCGATGTGCCGGACATGCTGACATAGCCTCCGCTGCCGGCCTGAGTAGAAGTGATGTTAACCCCTGGGGTGACGATATCAGGCTTTATGAGCTTATCATACTTAGTCGGGCCCCTGCTGGAGAAGTATGCGATCTTGTCATCTGCTCTGTCAACAGTACCTTTATCATCGAGAGCCCCAACGGTAATAACATTTTCTGCATTGGCCGGTGTGCTCACTGTCTCCTTACCGGGCCCCGAGTTACCGGCAGCAACACAGGTTATGATACCTGCTGCAACTGCAGCCTCTACTGCCTGAGCGACCGGATCCTTTGCTGCAGGCTGAGATATTGGACCGCCGAGAGACATGCTTATCACGTCTATATTGTATTTTTCCTTATTTTCTACGGCCCACTGAATGCCCTTGATAACATCGGAAAAGCTGCCCGAACCATTTTTATCGAGTACTTTTACTCCTACGAGTGAAGCATCGGGAGCGGCTCCCTTATACTTGCCTTCAGAGGATTTGCCGGAGCCGGCAGTTATTCCTGAGCAGTGAGTGCCGTGGCCCTGGTCGTCATAGGCCTCTGTTCTCCCGTTCACAAAGTCCTGGAATCCGATTATCTTGTCTTTCAGATCGGGATGCTGATCAATTCCAGTGTCAATGACACATATTACGACATCCTTTCCTGTGAATCCGCGATCCCACACCTTATCAATATTCAGAGTTTTAGTGGCCACGTCCATCAGCATGCCCACTTCATTTGGCTTTTCAATCTCCGGATCGGGTATTGAGATCTTCCCATCGAGAAAAACCTTCATGTCGCCTGTCAGCTTTCCCAGTTCAGGAAGAATCCCGATTGTATTTGAATCGACTTCAACTGCAAAGCCGTTTATCAGAGGAAGATCGGCCTTTATTTTATTCTCAGGATTCTGCTCCACAAGCTGCTTCTTTATCTGCTCGAGCGATTCTTTACTCTCTGCCTCGATTATCAGGCTAATCTTATCGTTACCCCTTATATCCTTGAGGTTTTTCAGATCGTCGAGATATACTTTGTCAGACGGCTCCGAAGAAGCCTCGTTGCTCTTAACCTCTTTCATTGCAGGAGGCATAGCACCTGTCTGACTGAGATTTCTTATGTGATCTGCACTGCCGGGACCAATTCTGTCCATTACGTTTCCTCCTTTCATTAATGACCTGCCAATTCAGTATATCAGAAATCATCTGCAGGGACAACCACATGGAAGACCATTTAATCATTAAATTTTTGTTACATTTTGGATATATTCAAAAATAAGTGGCGTATCCCTGACACGCCACTCGTTCATCATCTGTGATTATGACAGCTACCTGTCCCTGATTCCTGTCTGGGGACCGGAGCATCCTCACTTACTCCTTATAGTATACACCGCTGCTCCGAGCTTCCTTCTGCATCTCTCTCGTAAGAAAGGTGTCTAGATTATTCTCCATCTTCTGTTCCTGCACCACTGCCGGTCCCAGCGTTCTGACTGATCCGCCTGAAAGCCCTGGTAGAGCTGAAGCCGGAGGTGCTACCTCTTTTGCCATTCCTCTATCTATTGCAGCTTTTACTCCATCTTTCCAGGCATCGCCGCTGGCCGTCTTCTCATCCATTGAATAAAAACCTTTACCTGACTTGAAGCGGTAGAATGTCGCTCCGGACTGATCAACATATTGCTGACGGTATGTAAGATAATCAAAGCTTCCTCCGGTTTCTTCAGCTATCTGTCGGAACTCAGGCTCTCCATCTTCTTCAATACCACTGCACCCAAGAGCATGGATCCTGATACCCATGTTTCTGGCAGTTTCGGCCTCTCTGTGATAGTCCAGTCCATTGTCGTAATCCATATGCGGGCCTGCATCACCTATAAGGAATATGAGCTTTCTTGCAGCCGGATCCTTATCCCAGGCTATCTCATTCAATGCAGTGCTGAGTGCTTCATTGACGGCTTCCTTTGTGTCTCCGCCGCCATCGGCCTTGAGAGTATTGACATATTGCTGAAACACCTGAATATCAGAGGTTAAATCATATTTCTTGCTCACATAGTCGTCACCCCTGTCTCGATAAGCAACCAGACCGAATCTTACATACGGGACGGGCTGGCCGCTCCGTATCTTTGCCATCATATCCTTTATCTTATCCTGGATCACCTGAATCTCATCTGCCATACTGCCAGTGCTGTCTACGACAAACACCACATCAATCTTCGGAGTGCCTGAAACAGGGCCGGATAAGTTCTTATATCCATAATATCCTGCAATGAGAGCAAGAATAGCCACCGGCACCAGAAAAGCCTTTCTGTACCTGGTCAGCAGGAGATTGAAAGATTCTGCAATAATGGTCGTTACTTTATGTCGGGGAGGTGATGAGCTTTCAAGCGGCTCGCCATACTTGGAACATACTTTAGCATCGGCGTGATGCCTTCCCTTGCAGAGTGGACACTCTCTGGAGAGTTGAGCTCCGCAGGTTTCGCAATAGGTTGATGAAGCAGTATTCTCAGTGTGGCATTTCCTGCAACGATAATAAGGGCTCTCTACAATCAGTGTCCCCTGCTGATCAACGTATCCGAGCTGATTCCCGCATTTCCTGCATACCAGTGAATCATCCACTTCTCCGCCATCGCTACAAACCGGGCACTTTTTTGAAAAAACGGCCATGGCATTACCCCCTGTTTACAAACTTCCATCCAGACTTGACAGTCGAGAAAACCGATAATCTATTCCCTTTTATTATAATTATTTTTTTTCTTTTAAACAAGTAAGAAAAACACAATGGAAGAGGGAGCTTAGAGCTCCCTCGATTAAGCTGCATATTATGGATCTGCACATCAGATGAAATTGCTGTATGGGTTATTTGCCTGATTGAAAGCTCCCGGTGTCTGATCCATGCCAGGAACAGTTCCCTGTTGTCCCTGATCGCTGTTTGACATCATACTTGCCATCTGCTTCAACTGATTGGCGTCAATACCGCCCATTGCAAGTGTTGAAGCCACCATTTGCTCTGTCTGCGGCTGAATGGGCATCTTCTGCATAAGCGCATGCGTATAGGTCAGGAAAAGATTTGACATTGACTTTCCCATCATTGGCTGAGAGGTTCCGGTATTCATACTCTGTATTCCACCAATCGTGGAATTCTGTCCATTTGGCTGAGTGTTCCATGAACTCATTGAGCTGTTCTGCATGCCTCCCTGATTCTGCATGCTTCCCTGATTCTGCATCTGCATGCCTCCCTGATTCTGCATGCTTCCCTGATTCTGCATCTGCATGCATTCCTGAAGAGCCTGCATACAGAGCATCATCAACTGCTGGTCCACGTTTTCAGCAGTGATATTTGGGACACCTGCCGTAGGACTGGTTGAGCCGAAAGGACTTCCGCTGGCTGGAGTCTGATATGCCTGCGGCGATGTTGTATTCTGATTCTGTAATGCATTGTTGAGTCCATTATTAAAACCTGAGTCTGGATTCCCCCCGCCGGCGTTGTTATTTCCCGCTGTTCCTCCAGTGCCGCCGCCTCCAGGCGTAGGGGCAGCAGCTGTAAGCCCTCCATTTTCGCCTGTGAAGGTGGTTCCATTAACGCCAGGAGCGACCTCCGGAGTGTTGGGAATCCCGACTGCCTTGTGGTTTTCATCGACAGGTGGAAGATTGTTGCTGTCTACCAGCGTATATCCGAACTTCTGATTAGGATCCTGCTGAAGCAGATTCTGAAAAGTTCCATACTGCTCAGGCCTTATCACCTGACACCCTGCAGACCATGAGCCTACATTTTCCCCTTTACCACCAGGATGGAAATATATACCCCAGCTGGCGCCCTCAGTTTTGTTGATCCTCTCATTATCCTGTATTACAGCGTCGTTATTGAAGTCTGCATTGATTCTGACATCGCCTGACTGCCCAAGAGTTGTGTCTACTCCCCACTTCCCGCCGCCTCTCTTTTCAAAAGTTCCTATCGGATAAGAGCCATCGGCCAGGTGAGAGAAGCCACTTCCTTCCGGCCCGCTGTATCCAAAGCCAGTACCGCCGGGGTCCTTGCCGGCATCAACAGTACCATTGAAGGCATAAATTTCCGGCTTCCCGTCATGCATACGCACTGCATAAATCGTATCGTTATACTTGTTACCCTCAGAAGACCCGGCCTGACCGTTCTGCCAGCTTCGTATGCCGATGAGATTGACCTCATTGTTTCCTGTTCTCCACTGACTTTCATCTCCATTGGCCATTCCAACAACAACATCCTTGAGATAGTTATACTGCTCAGTCGGAGACATTTCGTTAAAATTGGCAGGAAGTGTAGCGCCGGCCTCCCTGGCTGTTTCGGCATTCTTCTCATCCATAGCCTGCCCTGCCTGCGTCTCTCCAGTTTCAGGCTCTCCTGTCTCAGAGTCAATCTCCTGAGTGCCGTTCTGACTGGCTTCTTCCTCTTCTCTGGCTTCCTCCCAGCCTTCATCAGAAACATCAACGTGCTCTTCAGGCTCTTTTACTCCAATGTCTGATTTTGCGGCTCTGGATTCTCCATTATCCTTGGATGGTGAAGCCTGCTCAGTCTTCGACGAGGATGACGCCTCAGTCTTCGCAGATGAGGCCGGCCTGCTCGGCGCACTGGATGCTGAAGATACCGCTTCTATCTTGTCAGACATGATAATACCTCCGTAAAATCAAAATACCGGTAATAACTTATCACGCATTCACATGTAAATGTAAATACCGTAGTTCATTATTTTTACAATTACCTCAGGACCCATTCCATAATGAGATTACTCAATGTGTTGATAAAAAGAGGATTTTTTGCCTCCGTGCAGAAAAAAAATATCTCCTCTCTTGGAATAGTATCTGCAAAAACGGCTCACTTTTTCAGGTATTTCAGACACAAATCTGAAAGGACAGGCTTGTTGTGTAGTTGTTTCATACAATACATGCCGCATGTCTTCAATCAGGAGATTATTCTATAGGTGTCGTAACCTTTGAATCGATGAATCATATTATGTTTTCTGTTAATTGTGGATTACACTACTGAATTTTATTGAAAGGAGTATCGTTATGATTAATTATAATGAGAAAGAGTATCTGATGAAATACGGACCTAATTACCACGGAATTAAAAACTGTGAGGTCTGCAAAAAACGCACTCCCCACATCGTCACCAAGTGGAAAAGGTCTAAACCGAAAGACAGCGGCATTCTTAAAGAACTGAAACAAGTTCCGGCTACAATAGAGTGCCTTTTCTGCTGGCAGAAGGCAAAAGGCATGAGAGTCTACTGAGAATAAGCCCACAAAATATACAGAGCTTTCATAAAGCCGCCTTTTCCAATGATGAGAGCGGCAGACAATCTATTTTGATATCATGCAACTATGCAAAGCTATTGAATCAGCATCTTTTCAGGAAAAGGATTCAGGAAGACTGACTTCCGGTGATATCCTGAACCTTGTATATCGCTTTTTTTATTATCTGAAGCCATTTCTATTTATATTCATCACAGGATGCATTTTTTCATGCCTTCATGCTGCAGCATCTGCAGTACAGCCTTATTTTCTCAAGATCCTGATCGACGACGTACTGAAGAAAAATGATATGGCAAGGCTTAAATTTGTTCTGGGACTCATTTTTATCACTGCATTGATAAAAGGCATTCTGATGTATGCTCAGGGCTATCTTATCGCACATGCAGGCCAGAGCGCTGTCAGAACAATAAGAAACGAAGTATACGGACATATACAGTCGCTCCCACTCTCTTTTTTCGAAAAATGGAAAACAGGTCAGATAATGTACAGGATTATCACTGATATTCACCAGATGACAGAAACACTGACATCTTCAATCCCGGTGGCAATTGCAGATTTTTTTGTATTCATCTTTTCCGCAGGAGCAATGATCTATATGGACTGGAGAATGACAATAGTCGCCTTTATAGCCAGCCCTGCGATCGCTGTCATCATGGGATATTTTGGTGGACTCATACAGAAGCATATTGCCAACCTTCAGCGGGAAGTCTCTGATTTGAACTCTGTCATGCAGGAGAACATAAATGGCATAAAAGTCGTAAAGGCATTCGGAGCAGAAGAGCGTGAAAAGACCAAATTCGAAAGCATAAACGAAAAGAGCTTCATCTCAGTTATGAAATCCATACAGTTCAAACTGACACAGACACCTCTCGTGGAAATTCTCGGTACAGCAGGAATAATTATTATTCTGGGCCTCGGATCATATCTGGTCTCCATCAACCAGTTCACAACAGGAGATCTGATTGCATTCTGCGCATTCATGCTTATTGCCACAAGCCCTGTAAACCGCTTCAGCACTACCTATTCAGATCTCAGGAAAGGACTTGTTTCAGCATCACGTGTTTTCGAGCTGATGAGCTTCTCAAGAGAGTTGCAGGATCGCAGTGATGCGCTTGATTACAGGCCAATAAAAGGTAAAATAGAGCTCCGGGAAGTCTCATTTTCATATGAAGGGAAGGATTCTGTGCTATCACAGATATCATTTACTGCAAATCCAGGAGAAGTACTGGCCCTGGTTGGACCTAATGGCTCAGGCAAGTCCTCTCTTGTAAACCTTATTCCCCGATTCTACGAACCATTACAGGGCATAATACTGATAGATGACATCGACATCAGAGAGATAAAAGTGCGGGCTCTCCGCAGTCAGATTGGAATTGTACAACAGGAAACGATACTCTTTTCCGGTTCAATATCTGATAATATCCTTTTCGGAAAGCCTGATGCATCTGCCGGGGAAGTCGAAGATGCTGCCCGGCGCGCAGGAGCATATGAATTCATAAAAGACATTCCTGAAAAATTTAACTTCAGAATCGGTGAAAAGGGATTCAACCTCTCCGGAGGACAGCGCCAGCGTATTGCCATAGCTCGAACACTGATACGGAATCCTGCCATCCTCATACTTGACGAAGCCACATCTTCACTCGATCAGAAATCTGAAGCGATGGTATATGAAACCATTGCACGGAACAGCAGGAATTGCACTACTCTGATCATAGCACATCGCCTGTCCACCATTACCTGGGTTGACAGAATAATCGTTCTCAAAGATGGCATGATACATGAAAGCGGCACACACGACGAACTGATGGCAATTAAAGGTCTATACAGGAAACTCTTTGACGCACAGAGCGAGCTGGAGACAGAATCTGCCGTCGTACCGCATAGATGAATCCCATTCTGTTTTGACACATCATAATACTTGAAAGATTTTTAGGATGGTGACTGAATGGACCAGATAGATTTTGGATCACTTAGAAAGGATATGGTGGCCCGCCTGGCCGCCAGGAATATACAGGATACCCGATTGCTTGGGGCTTTCAGCCTTATACCAAGAGAAAGCTTTGTGCCTCTGGAAATGCTGCCTCTTGCATATGATGATACCCCACTGCTGCTTGGCGAAGACAGAGCAATTGCACATCCATGGATAATTGCTTTCATGCTCCAGGCTCTCTCTCTGAAGGAAACTGATAGAGTTCTCGAACTTGGAACCTGCACTGGATATCAGGCAGCAGTGATCAGCAGAATTGCAGGGCAGCTGCTGACTGTCGAGCCATCTCAGGAGATGGCCATTACCGCACATTTACGACTGAGATCGACATGCAGAAATGTAAAGATTTACACCGGCAATCCGGAAGAAGGTCTTTCATATTACGCTCCATATAATGCAATCATAAGCTCATTACCCTTCGCAAGACATCCAGACCATCTCGTGCACCAGCTTACTGAAAAAGGCATTCTGATATACCCTCTGAGAAAAGATACCCATGAAGAAATAATAAAAGTGGAGAGGAAAGAGGGCTCGGCAGAAGCAAAACCAATTCTGAAAATGCAGTTCATACCTATTGTGAAACAACCTCCTCACAGCGAGGGGCGAAAACCTGACAATGGAGAGTCTGGAAAGTAGGTAATAATCCTGCCGGACTCTAGAGCATTTTAAATTCCAGTTGATATTCTTTTACTGCATACTCTCTTTATACAATAAGAACTGAAAGGGTGCAAACCGACTATCAATCAAATACTGCCCCCCCCTCCAAAGGCAGGCAGTAATACGCCATTCCATTTTTCCTATTGTGAGCGTGGCGACCTGAATTCGCCTCTATAGAAAGAAATATCCAAAGTTACAATAAGCGACTAAACTTTCCTTCGTTTAATATTGAATCTCGAAACGACCCATGTGCATCTATTCAGGTGTAAGATAAAAGTCACTGAATAAAGGAGGTAATTACCATGTTCGGAATGATACGTTACAAGCCATTTTCAGAAATTGAGAGAAAGAACAGCTTTATAGACAGGTTCTTCAATGAGAGTCTTCCTATACTATACAGGGATTTTTCACCATTTACCGCAAAAATGGCGCCGGCTCTCGATATTGTTGAAAAGGAAGATCATTTTCTCGTAAAAGCTGAAGTTCCAGGCTTTGCAAAAGAGCAGATAGATATATCTGTCGACCATGGCATTCTGACCATTAAAGGCGAAAGCAAAGATGAAAAAGTGGAAGAGAAAGAAAACTACTACCACAGAGAGATAAACTGTGGAAGCTTCTCACGGAGCGTTCAGCTTCCCAGTGACATCAAGAACGAGGAGATTAAAGCTTCAATGAGAGATGGTATCCTTCAGATTGAGATACCAAAGACCGAAGCGAAGAAGCCTGAACCGCTGAAAATTGATGTTCAGTAACACAATCACCTGCCCTCCCTTTCGGAAGATGGCAGGTGAAAGCGGAGCCACAATGAGACAGGCAGGAATCCAATAGAGGTCTTAATAAACACCATTTAGAATGGTGTTTATTTTTATGAGTTCTCCCGATCTTCACTGTTTTTAGATACATACATATAGAAGGGATTCCGGAAGAAATGCTAGTATAAATAACTGTGGCCTCAGTGATGCATAAGTTAAAAGCCTCTCTTCTTCATATCCCGATCATAGCCGGAGCGCTCTGGCTTTCCCATCATCTCCGCATTACATATTGCACTCCTTTTATGACAATATCCACCAACAATCTTCAAGGCAGATATCTTTTCGGCACATACTACTATCCTCTTCCTATATTTGTCCCGGAGCTCCTGAAAATTCTCAGCTCATTCTTCCTGTCTTACATCATCCCTGCTCTATTGATATGGATTGCCTCTTTCCTGCTCTACCGATTGCTGCTTGTCTTTAATCTGTCAATTCAAACAGACATGCATTCCAATAATGATCTTGACCTCCGCAGAGAAAAGAGACTATTACTCTATCTCTTTCTGGCAGGATTCATGTTATCCATATTTTTCTCACATTATCTTTATCTGAACAGACCATCAAATTCTGACGAGTTTTCATATCTGTTCCAGGCAAAGATCATAGAAAAAGGTAAACTTTATGAAATATCGCCCCCCCTTACCAATTCTTTCCAGGCATTACATATCATCAATAATGGACACTGGTTCTCCAAATATCCGATAGGGTGGCCAGCTCTGATGGCCATAGGAGGATTACTTGGTAACTACCACCTCTCAGCCGATCTCTCCCTTGGATTTTTTCTGGTAATATTCTACCTCACTGCTAAAGAGCTCTTTGGCAGATCTGCATCACACACAGGTCTGCTTTTCCTCATATGCTCTCCCTATCTTTTTTTCAATGCAGCGTCATATCAGCCACACATGGTCGACCTGTGCATTCTTTCATTTTCTTTTCTCATGTTCATCAGGTTTTTAAAGAATGGCCGTCCTTTGTATGCATTTCTGTTCTCATTTCTTCTCGGATTATCAGTTTTCGTGAGGCCGATTGACACCGCTCTTGTCACCCCTGTTTATCTCTTCTTCCTGATAAGAAATCCATTCAAGGAAACAGACAGAACTTCATTGATAAAAGCCTTTTTATCTGCCGGACTTCCTGCATTTGTCGCTGTCTCGTCGCTGTGGCTCCTTTCCAACTACCTGATTACCGGCAGCTTTTTTAAGACTGGTTACTCATTCACATACAACACAACAATAGATATCAAATCATATATTCCAATGCTCTGGGATCTGATATACCCATTGATGAGGCTCTTCATCTGGCTTCCCCATCCGGTTTTTGAATTAGTGGTTCTATCTCTGATAGTGCCAGGAAGGTTTAAATGTTTCATCATATTAATGATTATACCGACACTGATCTTTTATACGGCCTGGGGCCAGGGTGGGATCGAGATCGGTCCTCGTTACTATTTTCCGATATTAGGAATGGTAGTTCTGCTGGCAGTATCAGGCTTACAATGGCTCAATGAATATCTCTGCAGATATAATCTGGAAAAACCACTTCTTTTGACTCAATGCCTTTTATGCTGCAGTGCCATTTTATCATTATCAGTGCTGTTCCCCGCCCTTCCTGATAAATTAAGACATGACAGCCTCACACTTGCAGCATTCCAGGAAAATCTGGATACTCTCACTGCTGATGGCGGAAAAAAGGTAATTATATTTACAAGAAATCTCTCTGATAATTCTCCAAGTCTTGTATCCTTGAGAAATTTTGCGCCTCTCACCCAAAGGATAGTATATGCAAACTTTCTTGAGCCTTCAGAAAACAAGTCTGTTATCGCTCTCTTCCCAGATAGAACACCCTTTCTGCTCAGATACGAGCCATCATCGAATGAAATGATGATCGAGCCATATACCGAAGAAAGACAGAATTCCAAAAAAGAGCTTATAGAAGACCTCTTTTTTGCAGCATTCAACTATCAGGGAATACTGGTACGGAATATGTCAAAAAAACTCTACAGAGAAGTTATTTCTCTCAATCCCGGCCACATTGATGCATATTTGAGACTTGCAAAACTCTATGAGGAAGACCAGAACTATGACAGCGCAATATCTACATTAGAAGAAATGCAGACTGCAACAGGACGGGATTACCAGGAGATTCACTTCTACGTGGCCCTCATTTACACAAAAGTGGGCAACTTTGCAGCAGCAAAGAAAGAGATGGAAAGAATTGATATGAATAGAATGGTCCCCATAGAAGTCCCGCGGGCCAGGGATCTGAAGAGATATCTTCAGCATATCTCTTCACAATGACAAAATATCACGGTCTTGTAGAGTAGTTTTTCCAGAAGTGCATCTTCTGATAAATAATCGAAGAAAGAAGCGTTATGCTGCCAAAGACGACAGGATAGTATTCAGAAAACTCAGGCATTGCTATTCCGATTATTATAAGCGAAAATCCTATAAAACCAAGTGATTTAGAAATGATTACAACTCTCTTTTCAGATTCACAAATCGAAAAGAGACTCTTGACTTCGTGGTTATATATATCTATCGTTCCTGGAAGTATAACACCGGTTCCATTCGGAGAGATGACTTTCTCTATATTGGTCAGAAGTTCAAGAATAATGTCAAGTGATGAAAAATAAGTTTTCCGACACTTTTTGTAATGATCGATGCTTATTATCAGAATCATTACTTCCTTGTGAAGAATACTCCTTTGAAGGGGCGCAACACTGCCTTTGGTCCAGCTTTCACGATAGTTGACAAGCTTTTTCAGCATTTTATGCACTTGTTCAATTATCTCATTCTGAGACGGAAAAGGGATAAACAGCTCTGAAGATGCCCCGATGGAAGCCACTCCACCTTTGAGGGAATGCACAATGTTCTCATTTTCTGCCTTTTCAAGCTCTTCCAACTCTTCCGTATCTAGCGACTCTTCCTGAGGTTGCCCTTCAGCAGGGCGGGGGCCCCAGAAAGGATTCCATTCATCCTGTGCATCATCATTGCCGGAGGCAGTGTTACCTGAAGCAGCATCACCGGAGTTGGCATCATCTGAATGCTGATCCTGTTTTATCTGTATTTCCGGAGGGAGTTTAGGGCGAGTGAGTCGGAATGGACTTTTCGGATTAGCCAATCCTTCATCATGTTTACCCTTACCGAAAGGACTTCGAATAGGGGGATCGTCAAGAGAACCTGCCATTGCCTGCCTTCATCACATCTGAAGTTATTTCAAATAATCTTGCGGATAACGGAAACAAACTTTCTTACATCAAAAGGTTTTGTAAAATAGGGGTTGTCTATTGTTTTAAGAAAACTTCTAGTAGTTGAATCTATGATATCACCAGTGATAAAAACAATTTTTTCGAGAAGATGCGCCTTTTCATTTTCTATATATGAATAAAGATGGATCCCGCTCACGACGGGCATCTTCATATCGGTGATAATTATGTCATAATCCTCAGCTTTAATCATCTCCAGCGCCTTTTCCCCGCTTGTAGTGGAAACGACGTCAAAACCTTCACTGCCCAGAGCATCACACAGCATTCCAAGAACAGAATCAGAATCATCAACAAGAAGAATCCGCTTATTCTTTTCCGTTACTTCTCTGTCTTCTGTCAGTTCGATGGATTGCTTTCTTATATTATTAAGAGGTCTGTTATTGGCATTAATCTTTGCCATCTGCTTTTTCACAGGCAGTTCGACAACAAACACAGCTCCCCCGGAGGCTGCCTGCTCCATGTCGTAGTAAAGATTCCCTCCATGTTCAGAGACAATCCCATACGAAGTGGCCAGACCCAGACCAAGTGATTCCTTTTCACCCCAGGTAGAGAAAAAAGGCTCGAACAGTCTTTCATAGAGATCCGGCGGAACACCGGGCCCCGTATCGCGAAATACAATCTGGACATATCCCTTTTTTCTCGCTGTTTTGATTATAAGCTTTCTCTCGCCTTTATGATTTTTAAGCGCCTGATGAGCATTATTTATGAGATTGATAAAAAGATGCTGCAGACTGTCAGAATTACCTATTATTTGCGGAAGATTTCTGTCGCATTCAAGAGAGAGTATGATATTGTCAAACATCAGGTAATGTTTTTTCAGACTGACAATATACTCTAGCGTTTCATTTATCTGGATTGGCTCCCTTTCAATCTTCTGAAGATGTGAAAAAGCAAGAAGGCCCTTTATTATTATGTAAGTCCGGTGAGACTGCCTGCTGATAACTTCCAGTTCTCGCTTCACAGCAGCAGGGCATTCTGAATTGTCAGAAAGCAGCTCTGTATAGCCGATGATTCCAGAAAGAAGATTGTTGAGCTCATTTGCCATAGACACGAACATCTTGCCAAGACCTGCCATCTTCTCTATATGAAAAATTCTCTCCTTAATAAACTGCAGATCTCTCAAAGTATCGTCATTATCCTGCATTGCCCTGGAAAGTTGGACTTTCAGTTCTTCAATTTCCTTGTCCTTAATGATAAGCTCATCGCTCAAAGGTGCAGTGCTTTCGGGTTTGTTATTATCGTTATGAGATGGATGATTATTCATGCTCACCGAACTGTTCATCTCCTTGTATGGAGTAATAAAATCTTTCATAATAAGAATTCTTAAATAATTTACATTCACCTTTTTCAATGGCACAGAAGTAGTTGACATTTAACCTTTGACCGCATCAACAAGGAAGTCCATAAGCTTGATGCTTTGACGCCGACAGGTCTCATCAACCGTGAGAATGCTTTCTGCAAAACGACTGCCGGACTCACTTTGAGCTCCAAAACCGCCCTTTCTCAAAAGCACACCTTTTCTCAAAACTCGTTCTGCGGCGTTATTGGTTGGTTCAACACCTTCAACAGAGACAGAAATCCACAGAGCTTTCCAATACCAGAGGATATCTTTGCACATACCTTCGGCCTTTTGTCTCCGCACTGCAGGCTAAGAGTAAGAAGTCTTTTCATTCTGGCTTTAAGAGGAACAAACTCCTTCGTGAGAGCCTGCCTGGTTATTTCTCCGTTTCTAAAGCGCTCCCACAGGTCGAACATCCGTGTTTCTTCTATACCGTCCCAGCTATCTTCACCACAAAGATCCCAGTTAAGTTTACCACTTTAAACACTGCATCCGCCCTTGACATGGGGCCCCTGAAGCCTGTGTTTCCAGATCCCGAGGAACACGCCCTGAAGAATGGGCTCTGCCAGTGAGGCTACACAGGCTTCCACCCCATGTAAAGGGTCTCCGCTGCGCTCTGATGAACGGATGCAGGATGAAGATACTGGTAGAGACAGGTGGGAATTGTGCCGTTTTTAGCGGTAAGGTTAAGCGGGACAGGACATTCAGCTAATCCCTACTCGCCAATAGACTTCGCTTCGCCTTTCGCGGTATCGCCCCATGAGAAGAGCAACAGTAGCTTGCAGGCCAGGTCCGAAAGGACTCCAGGTTGCACCATCTGGGAGCTTTGCATATGTCACTTTTCTGCACTTGGGGCATCTCATTGCGTGCAGCAGATGCTCCACGATTGCAGCAGCAAGGAGCGGTATATCTATGATCTGATGACGAAAGGTATCTATCAGAATAGCAAGCAGGTTATCCTTCAGAGAAGTGCCACAATTCTCACATATTTCGGGGTAATGATGTTCCATTCGGTTATCGTTATTCAGCTGCTTAAGCTCTCGATGGTGACCGGGATGGCCCTTCTACCCTCCCTTTGGACGACCTGACGGAGACTTTTGTTGTTTGGGCTGTATCCAGGGCGGATCAGAGGAGAGAGGCTTCGACGAATTGGAGGAATTCTCTCTCAATCGGCTCTTGAGCACCCGGACCTCATCTTTGAGAGTTAGATTCTCAATTTCAAGTTCAGATATACGTTTGATAAGAGTGACGAGAAAATCCTTCACGGCAGGATGAAGGGTTGCCAATGCTTCCGGCGGGAGCGACTGCATCTGATCTTCTTTGTGCCCAGTACTTCTGGAATCATCTATCAACGCTCATTTGGCAATTTAGAATGCTGCAGTTTGTTATGCTGGTGAGTATAAATAAAAAAGTTTTACGTGCACGGCCTCACCCCGATCTTTGTTCCGAACATAAGCCGGATCGCCCTTCAAATCCCTCATAAATCACTCCAATGGCGCTTTTGAATCATTTTCCTCTCCTCCAGGGCGAAAAGTTCTGTGGGAAGCATGTGACAGCGCCTCTTTATCCCTATTCGTTATAAGCTGATAGATTTCGGAATTTGCAGGCAGGTCGAAAGCTCTCTATAAATGGCTTTGAATCATACTTCTGTGAGATTGAATGAACTATTGCCTCTATTGAATTTTACTGTCTCTTTCGATAATATGGATTTGTCCTATC